>Ga0256834_1001147_pt1 | contig 18388 bp, 16 predicted proteins | sample 4281140metaG_FD_190536 | JGI IMG/M metagenome (GOLD analysis project Ga0256834, IMG submission 190536) | Hydrothermal vent microbial communities from East Pacific Rise, Pacific Ocean - 4281-140 | ecosystem: Environmental > Aquatic > Marine > Hydrothermal vents | place: Pacific Ocean: East...
ATAGATGCGAAAGACTATGTCGCTTCGCACTGGAAAATACAGGATATCGTCACCGATGAAGCCGGGCGCTTCAAGGGTGGATCACAGGGCAGAGGCGAGTTTACCCAGGGGAGCGTCGGCCAGCGCCATGAACTCGAAAAGCGTGTAGAGGCGGAAGTCATCGATGCCATCGCGAAGGATATCAGTGATGCCGTAGAGGCGAACAACCCTCCCAAGTGGTTTTTGGGACTTCCGGAGACGATATACGATCGAGTAATGGAGAAGATCTCCGCCGCAGCGAAGGATAAACTCTTCCACTCTCTCAAAAAAGATTTGACCAAGGCCGACAAAAAGGATCTAGTCGACATCTTCAAGAAGAAACTCTCATAAGACGGGGGCCTTGCGCCCCTGCCTCTATCTGGCCTTGAAGCTCTCCTTGCTCTTGCAAAGATCGGCAAGAAAACACTCCGTATCGCATTTGGGACTTTTCGCTGTACAGATGTAGCGTCCGAAAAGTACCATGGCCTGGTGAAGACGGTGTAGATCGGTTTTGAACTTTTTTACCAGATCCTTTTCTGTCTCTTCCGCCGTTTTCGCTCTTGTGAGTCCGAGGCGGTGGGCTACCCGAAATACATGCGTATCCACAGCCATCAGGTTGGCTTTTGTAAACTCTATCATAACCACATGCGCCGTCTTTTGGCCAACCCCCGGAAGCTTGACAAGCTCCTTTTCATCCAGAGGTATATCGCCGCCGTAGTTTTCCATCACCATCTGTGCCATTTTTACCAGATTTTTGGCTTTGTTGTTGAAAAAGGAGCATGTCTTTATGAGCTCTTTGACGTCGTCGAGATCGGCATTCGCCAAAGAAGGTATATCCGGATACTTTTCAAAAAGAGCCGGAGTTATGATGTTGACCCTCTTGTCGGTACATTGGGCCGAGAGCATAACGGCTACGAGCAGTTCGTAGAGGTTTTTGTAGTTCAGTTCGGTAGTCGAGTCGGGGTAGTGCTCCAGAAATCTTCTTCTAATCTCTTCTATCTCTTTTTTGGTCGCAAGTTTCATGGATATATCCTTATGTTCTCTTTACAGGGAGATTTCAATGAAATTATACTGGAGAAAAGGTATAATACGGCCAAATTTTCCCGATAAGAGGTGAAGATGGCTGGTCACAACAAATGGTCCAAAGTCAAACATATAAAAGCGAAAGAGGATGCCAAAAAGGGCAAACTCTTCACCAAAGCGGTGCGTGATATAACGACGGCCGCGAAAGCCGGCGGCGGCGATCCGGATACCAATGCCGCACTGCGTCTTGCAATTGAGCGGGCACGTGCCGTCTCGATGCCGGCAGAAAATATTCAGCGTGCCATAGACAAGGCTACAGGTAATCTAAAAGGTGTGAACTACGAAGAGATAACATACGAAGGGTACGGTCCGGGCGGAGTGGCTCTTATGGTCGATACCATGACCGACAACAAAAACAGGACGGTCGCTTCCGTACGGCACGCCTTCTCGAAAGCCGGCGGAAGCCTCGGTACCAGCGGAAGCGTATCATGGATGTTCGAAAAGAAGGGGGTCATCAGTGTCGCTCGAAGCGAGAAGGATGACGAAGTGATGGAAGCGGCGCTTGAAAACGGTGCCACAGATATAAAAGAGTATGACGAAGTACTTGTAATCGAGAGTGAGCCTGCCGACTTCGATACCCTTTTGCAGGCGGTAGAGAGGTGCGGTGTCGAGATTCTCGAGAGCTCGGTCGGACTCGTGGCGACAAATACCATAGATGTAGACGACGATACCGCAGCCAAAGTCGAGAAGTTGATAGAAACGCTCGAAGAGGACGACGATGTGCAGAATGTCTATCACAATATGGCATGATTAACCGTCGTTAATTTTAATTCCAGTACAATATCGCAATCAAAAAAACAAAAGGAATGAGATGAAAAAACTGATAATCGCTTCACTCGGAGCCGCAACACTCGCACTGTCGCTTCCGGCATCGGATGTGCTTGCAACCGTAAACGGAACCAAGATAACGAAAGAGACTGTGCAAAGAGCGTTGAACTCCATGGGAGCCCAGACTTCCTACGACGCACTGCCCGATGACGTGAAAAAGAGAGTGCTCGATCAGGTCATAGAGCAGCAGCTTCTTGAAGACAAGGCGATAAAAAGCGGTATCGAGAAAGATCCCGAGTACAAGGACGCCTTGCAGAAGCTGAAAAAAAAGCTCGCACTCGATGTATGGATGAAAAAGCAGCTCGATGCGATAAAAATCTCCGATGCGGAAGCCAAAAAGGGCTACGAAGAGCATAAAAGCGCATTCCAGCGCCCTGAGATGGTTCATGCACGCCATATTCTTGTCAAAACCGAAGCGGAGGCGAAAGAGATAATCGATACTCTGAAAAAGACGCCAAAAAGCGAGTTGAAAGCGAAGTTCGAAGAGCTGGCCAAAAGCAAGTCCACAGGTCCGAGCGCTTCAAGAGGCGGCGATCTTGGAACTTTTGCAAGAGAGCAGATGGTAAAGCCGTTTAGTGATGCCGCATTCGCCCTCAAAGCAGGTGAGTTTACGCAAAAGCCTGTAAAGACGCAGTTTGGGTACCATGTGATATATGTCGAGGAGAAGAAACCGGCGCAGACAGTTCCTTTCGATGAAGTGAAAGATAGAATCAAGGAGAATCTGAAGATGGAGAAGTTCAAAGAGAAGATTCAGTCTATCGCGAAAGAGCTGCGCTCCAAAGCTAAAATCAAAATCAACTAAGGAATCGTGCATGGAAGGAAAGAGGATCCTGGATCTGGTCGAACCTGGTGTCGTAACAGGCGACGCCGTTCAAAAGATATTCGATATAGCCAAGGCCAACGAGTTCGCCATTCCTGCGGTTAACGTAGTCGGAAGCAACTCTATGAACGCGGCTATGGAGGCGGCCAAAAAGGCCAATTCACCGATTATCATTCAGTTTAGCCACGGCGGAGCTTCGTTCAATGCCGGAAAAGGGCTCGATGCCGACAAGGGTGCTCTGCTGGGGGCTATCAGCGGTGCAAAGCATGTCCATACCCTCGCCGAAGCGTACGGTGTTCCGGTCATGCTGCACACAGACCATGCCGCCAGAAAGCTTCTGCCATGGATAGATGCGCTTCTTGAGGCGAGTGAGCACCACTACGGAAAGTACGGCAAACCGCTTTTCAGTTCGCATATGATCGACTTGAGCGAAGAGCCTCTCGAGCAGAATATACAGACCTGCAAAGTCTATCTCGAGCGTATGAGCAAAATGGGTATGACGCTCGAGATAGAGCTCGGTATAACCGGCGGAGAAGAGGATGGTGTAGACAATACGGATGTGGACAACAAACTTCTCTATACACAGCCTGAAGAGGTGGCCTACGCCTATGAAGAGCTTAGCAAAGTGAGCGATCGCTTCACTATCGCGGCATCTTTCGGAAATGTCCACGGTGTCTACAAACCGGGCAATGTGGTGTTGCGTCCGGAGATTCTCGACAACTCCCAAAAGTATATAGAAGAGAAGTACAAAACTGGACCCAAGCCCGTCAGTTTCGTTTTCCACGGTGGAAGCGGCTCGGAGCTTGAGGATATAAGAGCCGCCATTAGCTACGGTGTCGTGAAGATGAATATCGATACCGACACTCAGTGGGCTTTCTGGGCAGGAGTGAAAGGATATATCGAGAAATATCGTGACTATCTGCAGGGACAGATCGGAAACCCGGAAGGTGAAGACAAACCGAATAAAAAGTATTACGATCCGAGAAAATGGCTGAGAGAGGGCGAAAAGTCCATGAGCGAACGACTGCTTAGAGCATTCGAGGATCTTAACTCTCTTGATAGAAACTGATCTTGCTTTCACTGCCTCGCCGGTCGAGCCTTTTTCATGGAGGGGGCTCGACTTTTTCGTCAAACGCGACGACCTTATAGATTCCCGTTTTTCCGGAAACAAATTCAGAAAACTCTACTCTCTTTTCAAGTTGAAAAAAGAGAGCGTAAAGAGGGTTGTAAGCTACGGCGGCGCCCAATCCAACGCAATGCTCTCCATCGCCTATCTTGCGGCAATGAAGGGGTGGGAGTTCGACTACTATGTCAAAAGCATCCCGACATGGCTTGAAAACGATCCTACAGGAAATCTGAAACGGGCTCTGGAACTTGGTATGAGACTCCATCAGCTCGGTACGGAAGAGTTTTACGATTCGATTGAAAGTATTCGCAGTCAGAGCCTTGACGGGGATCTGTTTATCCCGCAAGGAGGTGCCGATCCGGTAGCGATAGAGGGTGTGCGGATACTTGCGTCGGAGATTCTGGAGTGGGCCGACGGCAAAGGGCTGGAGAGCTTTTGCGTCGCCACTCCGAGCGGGACCGGCACTACGGCACTCTATCTTAGAAAGAGCCTTCCTGAAAATATAAAAGTCGTGACCACTCCGGTCGTGGGAGACGAAAAGATTCTTCGGGCACAGTGGCACAAGCTCGAGCCGGATTTGACCATATATCCTGATATTTTGTTCATGTTTGGAAAGCACCAGTTCGCAAAGCCCCATCCGGCTTTTTTGCAGATATGGAACAGCCTCAAAGATAGCGGAATCGAGTTCGATCTCGTATATGCTCCAAAAATGTGGTACGAACTTGAAAAGAGTTACGACCGGCTGCCAAAACCCATACTCTATCTGCATAGCGGAGGAGTCAGCGGCAATGTTTCTCAACTTCAAAACTACGCTTTTCGAGGTATCGGTATCCAATAGGGTAGCACCCTTTTAAAACCGGCCGCAATTTTTACCATATTCAATCTTTTAAAAGTTAAACTGTTTTAAAATTACTCCATACTCCAACAAGGTGGACAGAATGGAAAACATGGTAGCCGAGAGCTTCAAATATATGATTCTCGGAATGGGAATCGTATTTGTCTTTCTCTATGTTATGGTCCTGGTTTTGCAGCTGCAGGCCAGACTGATCGCGAAATATTTCCCCGAAAAGCCTGCCGACAGCGGCAAAGAGACGGCAGGGATCGACAAGAAGAAGGTCGCCGCCGCCATAGCCGCGATACAGCACCATAAAAATCTCCGCAAATAACGGTCAATCAAAGGAATCAAATGGCAAAAAAGAAGAAGTATATCGATGTAATGGATACAACCTTCAGGGACGGTTTCCAGTCTGTTTTCGGCGGTCGTGTGCTGATGGAAGATTTTCTTCCGGCGGTAGAAGCGGCCAAAGAGGCTGGGATTACCCATTTCGAGTTTGGCGGCGGAGCACGCTTCCAGAGCCTCTTTTTCTATCTGAGAGAGAACGCTTTCGATATGATGGACAAGTTCCGTGAGACGGTAGGGCCGGATGCGAATCTTCAGACCCTCGCCCGCGGAATCAATACGGTTATGCTCGATACCGGAAGCCGTGAAATGATCGATCTGCATGCCAAGCTTTTCAAAAAGCACGGTACCACTACGATTCGCAACTTCGATGCGCTCAACGATGTGGACAACCTCGCATACAGTGCCGAATGTATCAAGAAACACGGGCTCAAGCATGAAGTTGTCGTGACCATCATGGACCTTCCTCCGGGATGCCACGGTGCGCACGATGCACCATTTTACGAGAAGGTGCTGAGAAAGATTCTCGACTCCGGACTGGAGTTTGACAGTGTGTGTTTCAAGGATGCCAGCGGAACATCCAACCCGAACAAGGTCTACGAGACTATCAAGATGGCAAGAAAGCTCCTTCCTGAAGGGACACATCTGCGTCTTCACACCCATGAAACCGCCGGTGTAAGCGTGGCGTGCTATCTTGCCGCTCTGGAAGCGGGTGTCGACGGTATCGATATGGCGGCCCATCCGGTCAGCGGCGGAACGAGCCAGCCTGATATTCTCACGATGCTTCATGCCACCAAAAACGGCGACTATGATCTGGGCGGGCTGGAGCTCGAGAAAATCCTGGCTTACGAAGAGGTCCTGCAAGACTGTCTTAAAGATTATTTCATTCCGCCGGAAGCGACTCAGGTATCACCGCTTATTCCCTTCTCGCCAATGCCTGGGGGAGCGCTCACTGCCAATACCCAGATGATGCGCGACAGCGGTATTTTGCACAAATATCCGGAAGTGATCAGGGCGATGCAGGAGGTCGTTGAAAAGGGCGGCTACGGAACTTCGGTCACCCCTGTATCACAGTTTTACTGGCAGCAGGCGTTCAACAACGTAATGTTCGGACCGTGGAAGAAGATAGCTCCGGGTTACGGGCGTATGGTTCTCGGATACTTTGGCAAGACTCCGGCGGAGCCGGATGCGGAAGTGGTCAAGATCGCGGCGGAACAACTCAAACTCGAACCGACGAAAGAGAATCCGCTCGATATAGCCGATCGTGACGAAACCAAGTCTATCGCCTACTGGAAGAAGGTACTGGAGGATGAAGGACTCGAAACAACGGAGGAGAATATCTTCATCGCGGCGGCGTGCGACAAGAAAGGAATCGCATTCTTAAAAGGCGAATCACCGCTTATGGTTCGCAAAAAAGATCAAGAAGAAAATAAAAAGGAAGAGGGTGGATCAATGAGCAACGCAGCGGGAGTATATACGGTTGTCGTAAACGGAGAGAAATTCAAAGTCGAGGTAGCGGAAGGCGAAGGCGAAATAGTGGTCAAAGAGGCGGCCGCAGCGCCTCAACCGGCACCGGAGAGCGAAGTTCCGGCCGAAAACGCGCCGGGAATGACTGAAGTGAAGGCTCAGGTACCTGGAAATGTATGGAAGATTCTGAAAAACCCGGGTGACAGTGTCGAAGAGGGAGAGGTTATAATGATCCTGGAAGCTATGAAGATGGAGATCGACATCCCGTCTCCAAAAAGCGGAACGATCGCGAAAATCAGCGTAGCCACCAACCAGGCCGTTCAAGAGGGTCAGATTCTGGCACTCGTAGAGTAAGGAAGTGGCAATGAAAAAAAATTTTGTCGCAGCGATACTGCTCTTTTTCGCACTTTTTGCCGGGCAGGCTATGGCGTGTGAAAGTCAGTGCGCTTCCACTACGGTCGAAAAGAGCGTAGCCGCTACCCATACGGAAGATCACGACAAGAGTATGTGGCAGCTTCTGACATCGTTTTACAAGACTACGGGGATCTACGCTTTTACCAATCCCAAAGATGGAGTGGTCAACGGTGAAGGCGAAGAGGTGAGCAGATTCCATCAGAGCTGGGGCCGTATTATAATGATCGGTATCACGCTTATCCTTTTCTATCTTGCCATTGCAAAGGGGTTCGAGCCTCTTTTGCTTATCCCGATAGGTTTCGGTGGACTGCTCGCCAATATTCCGCTTGCCAACATGACGGGTGACCACGGCTTTTTGGGAGTGATCTACAATGCCGGTATCGCCAATGAGTTTTTCCCGCTTCTAATCTTCATGGGTGTAGGCGCCATGACCGACTTCGGGCCGATGCTGGCAAATCCGAAGACTGCGCTTTTGGGCGGTGCGGCACAGTTCGGTATTTTCGGTACACTGGTAGGCGCCGCGGCACTGAGCCAGTTTACGCCGCTATTCGATTTCACCTTGCAAGATTGTGCGGCAATATCGATTATCGGAGGAGCCGACGGACCTACATCCATTTTCATCGCATCCAAACTTGCTCCGGACCTTTTGGGAGCGATAGCGGTCGCGGCATACTCGTATATGGCTCTTGTACCGGTCATTCAGCCTCCTATAATGAAAGCTTTGACAAGCAAGGCGGAGCGAATGATCGTCATGAAGCAGCAGCGTAAGGTTCACAGACTCGAAAAGCTCTTTTTGCCGCTGATCGTTCTGGGCCTCAGTATTTTGCTTCTTCCCGAATCGACTCCGCTGATCGGAGCTTTTGCTTTCGGTAACTTCGCGAAAGAGTCCGGCGTAGTCGACAGACTCAGCGATACGATGCAAAACGCACTGATCAATATAGTCACAATCCTTCTGGGACTGGGAGTCGGATCTAAGCTCGCTGCCGAAAAGTTCCTCGTAGGCGATACTCTCGGCATTCTGATTTTGGGACTCGTCGCGTTTGCCGTCGGAACCGCCGCGGGAGTTCTCATGGCAAAACTTATGAACAGGTTCTCTTCGGAGCCGATCAACCCGCTAATAGGTGCGGCAGGAGTTTCAGCCGTTCCTATGGCGGCGCGTGTCGTAAACAGGGTCGGTATGGATGAAAAGCCAGGAAATATCCTGCTTATGCACGCAATGGGACCGAATGTCGCCGGAGTTATCGGTTCGGCGGTAGCCGCCGGTGTATTGATCTCTATATTCAACTAACATAATTCAGCTGCCCGTTCGGGCAGCCGCTCTCTAAGGAAGGGGAGATTTTGCAAAAGAGTGCCTCGTCCATATCCGGTACCGTTTTGGTACTGGCCTCTCTTGTCGTCATAATTGCGGGGATGAAGAGTGCGGCTCCTTTGATCGTCCCCTTTATGCTATCCGTTTTTATAGCCCTTCTGCTTTCCCCTCCTTTGCATTGGCTCATAAAAAAGGGCGTTCCCAAACCGGTCGCTTTTTTGTTGATCATCACTTTCATGCTTGCTCTGTTTATCTCCCTGACAGGACTGATCAGCACACATATAGCAGACCTTTTCGCAAAGTCTGAAACGTGGCAGCAGGCGATGATAGAGAATCTTCAGAAATGGCTTGTGCAGCTTGACGAGTGGGGTGTTACCGTAGACAAGGAGGCGGTTTTCGAGTTTCTTCAACCTCAAAAAGTCTTTACGTTTACCCTCTCCATTCTGAAAAACAGCACCGCCATACTCTCCAACTCCTTTTTGATTTTCTTTACGGTTCTTTTTATGCTGATAGAGTCGTTTCATATAAAGGATAAGATATCATATATCGAAAGCGGCGGAACTACCGGTCTTGCCGAACGTATCGACGCTTTTGCCGAGAGGCTGAACCACTACTTTACGTTGAAGGCCTTTACCAGCGCTCTTACAGGTTTATGGATAGTGGCGGTACTTTACTGGTTCGATATTCCATATCCCGTTTTATGGGGAATTGGCGGTTTTATTCTCAACTTCATTCCGGTGATAGGGTCCATCATAGCCGCCATACCTCCTGTGCTTATCGCACTGGCCACACACGGTTTTGCCGATGCGCTCTGGGTGGCAGGCTGGTTCCTTGTAATCAATACCACCATCGGCAACCTTCTCGAGCCGAAGCTCATGGGCAAAGGGCTGGAGCTGTCGGAGCTCGTTGTTTTTCTCTCTCTGGTCTTTTGGGGGTGGGTTTTCGGCAAAGTAGGCATGCTGTTGGCCGTTCCGCTTACCATGATAGTGAAGTTCGCTCTTGAAACATCAGAGTCTACGAAGTGGCTGGGGGTACTGCTTTCAGACAGTGCCAAAAAGAGGTAGAGGGCTTGTTGCTATTTTGGTTTCGTGCGTATATCACTCCTTGCCGAATACCAGACCGACTTTGAATGCCACTCTTCCGGCAGGCTTGAAGTTGTTCTCCTCTCTTAGTATCGTACCGCCCTCTACCTGATAGTATGCCCAGTGTCGATAGTAGTAGTGGCGCAGTCTCAAGCCTGCATAGTAGTAGCCGAGTTTGAATACGGATCCGCTGTCGCCGCTGCTGTATATCGATATCGAATAGCACAGTCCGGTTTTCGGACTTATGAACTGCTCAAGCGACACGGTGTTTATTATCTCGTTTCTGTCGTTGTCGTTTTCTATGAAGCGGTAGATGTTTCTATAGCTGAAGCGAAGCCGTTCGTTTATCACTTTTATGATGGATGCTTCGGCTCTGTTATCGAGACGATAGTCTGCGAAATAGCGTAGTTTGTTGCTCAAGAGAAGCTCCCAGCTTTTTGAAAAATAGTACGATTTGCCAAGATATAGAAGCAGATAGGGATCGGGTGTATATCTCCTGAAGCGAATCCCTGTGCCGTATCTTATACGTGTATATTTTGACTCGTGCCGGCGATACTGTATCCCGAGAAGATAGTCGTTGTTCCGGAGGGTATCCGCCAATGCACCGCTATTTGGCAAATCCACGGACGATGTATTTTTGAAATCTTCGAGTACCAGGTTCAGTTTTCGCTCGGTTCTGGGCAGGCGGAGACGGAGCGAAACGTTGAATCGATACCGAAGCGGCCTGTAACTCTCAGCATATGTATCAAACGATGTATCCAGATAACTCTCTTTTTTTGAAGGTATCTCCTTGTCGCTTCCGGAGAAGAAGATATCTATACTGTTTGAAGTGGTGTAGATCCAGTCGCTGATCTTTTCATGCATATCGTCGATTTCGCTTGTATGGCTTCGATTGTCCGAGGCGAAAAGGCCGGCCATACAGAAAAGGCAAAATGAAAAAAAGAGAGTTTTAGGCATACTTTTCCCAAACGTCAGGATTTACAGAATTTTATCGGGGCCGATTATAGAATCATGAAACAGGACTATTATACAGAATCTTTTTTAGAGGAGTAAACCGCTCTCTTCTTGCGTAACCTTTTGTGAGTACGGATTTGTCGAGTGGGAATAGAGTACTGGATCTGAAATATTTATAGAAAAAAGTTTTCTTTTATAACTGTTAACAATTCAATTTACTTTACCGATACTTTAATGAATCTCATAAGAGCCGCCAGGCGTTTATGGATCTTGAAAGTCTGGGTCGTTATAGGTTTTTAGCAATAAAAAGTCCGATATCGATCGTTGCCACAGATCTGTATCTTATGTGAGAGGTCCCAGTCGTTATAGTTTTGAGTCTGTAAACAGCTGCCAAAAGAGTCTCTGTGCAGCGATAGTTTCAAGTTGAATCGTCAAAGGAGAGAAGTTATGCCTTTCATAAATCAAATGTTTGCGGGAGATGAAGATTACGGAGGAGGAAACGACGGCGAGAGCGAGGTGAAAAAAGAGGAAAACGACGGTAGCGAAGATACCAAAAAAAGAGATACCAAAAGCGAAATGGCTCTGCTACATACGACTGCATCGGTATTGCACTCCTCTACTTCGGATGGACTGGGTGCCATAGAAGAGCTAAAGAGTACAATGGAAAGTATAGCCGCAGCGGCGGAAGAGAGCTCCGGTGCCGCCGAAGAGAGTCTCGGCGCTACGAACCAGATCAAACAGAACTCTTCGAACATTCTAAAAATGAGTGCGGAAGCGGCAAAAGCGATAGAGAGGCTCGAAAGCTCTATTTTGCAGTCGGCCAGGAAGGTTGGCGAATCATCCGAAAATATGCTCAAAATCGCCAATTCTGCCGCAGAAGTGTCGAGTGTGGGAGAGCGCCTGTCCAAAGCGGGCGATGAGATATCACAGACAGTAAATATGATAACCAAGCTTGCCAAACGGACCTCTTTGTTGGCGTTAAATGCCGCGATAGAGGCTACGAGGGCAAAAGAGAAAGGCAAGAGTTTTTCTGTAATGGCCAAAGAGATCAGGGCGCTTTCATCGAAGTCGAACAGTTACGCTCACGATATAAAGAGTACGGTAAGCAGTATACAAGAGAGTGTCGAATATGTACAAAATGCTATCGTAAAGACAAAGGAGTCGGTAGAAGCGGCATCTTCCGATGCGGAATCGAACGTAGAGACGATGAAAGATCTAACAGGTTCGCTTATCGGAATCGTAAAGGAGGCAAACCGTTCATTGGAAGAGTTCAAGGTTTTGGATGAAGCGATACTGAAGATGCAGCTCTCTTCTGAAACTATCGCATCGGCAGCAGAAGAGAGTGCCGGCGCCGTCAGTGAAGTTACGCAGACAATATCCATGCAGACAACAGCTTTTGGAGAGTCGAATTCGGCAGCTAGCATGCTGGAGTCACTGGCGGAGCGTATCGAAGATGCAGAAGATGATACGGCTCTTGTGAACGAGCTTGCATCGGCCGCCGAGGAGTTGAGCTCCGCAATAGAAGAGATCGAAAACTCCATGAGCCAGAGTATGACCGCTCTTGCACAGATCGAAGAGGCAGCCGACATATCCAAGGAGGATGCGAAAAAGAATGTAGAGGCGTCGTCATCTGCAAGCGAGGTTGTGAAGCATGTCAAGGGCACATTGTCCAAAATCAACGGTGAAATAGAAAAGATTCAAAAAGAGTTCTCCAAAAGCGTAGAGAGTATCTCCCGTGCAGGTGAGAGTTCAAAAGAGAATCTTTCAAGCGCCGAAGCGATCATGAGAGAAGCGAGGAAGATAAAAAAGAGTATTAAGTATCTTAAAAAGACACTCAGAAAGATAGAGTTGACGATAGTGCAGACAGCGGCACTTTCCATTAACGGTTCCGTGGAAGCCATGCGTGTAGGCGAGCTTGGTGAAGGCTTTTCCGTAGTCAGCAACGATATAAGAACTCTGGCTGAAAACTCCGAACGGAGTCTGGATCAGATCAACGATATAGTAGACAATCTGGAAGACGAGACGGAAAGCATTATAGAAGCGATATCCAAAATGGAGCTTATCGGGGTCAAGGAGGCGGATGCGTTTGTCTCTCTTGCGGAGGACATGGCCGATAACGGTGAAGCTATCTCGCGCAGCGTCAACTCTTTTTCGGAGATTTCGCAGAAGCTCGATGAGATCGAAAATGCACTTGAACAGTCGAAGATTGCGGCCGAGCAGACATTGACAGCGGCCGAACTTTCGCACCAGAATGCAAGCGAATCGAAAATAGCAGCCGAACATATCAAAAACCTTACGCAAAAAATGGCTGAAAGTGTCAGCGATCTTATAGAAGTAGCCGCCTCCATAAAGGGTGAGTGATGAGAGCCTCGGTACTGGAGTTCAGGCTCGGAGAGAACGTTTTCTGCTTTGATACTTGTCGTGTCGCCTATATTTTCGAGCTTGAAGAGTATGAACCTGTCGTCGGACTCCATGAAAGTGTCGTAGGTATCACGAAATACAATGACGATGTAATCTTGCTGATCGATACGGATCTATTGTACAGAGGAGACAAAACAGACAAAACGGAAAAAAGGGAGCGAAAGAGTGTCGTTGTCGTATTTATGGATGAAGATAAAAACAGATACGGCCTGATGGTCGACGAGATACTGGAGATCGAAGAGATAGAGAGCGTACGGCCCACTCTCGATTTGAACTCCGAAGATATGGTCGTAAACCATTACAAGGATGAAAAGCAAGAGAGTATTGTAAGCGAGATACTCCCGATACCGCTTTTTAAAAAATATCGCATTCCGTCGATCACTTCAAAAAAAAGTGGAACTGCAAAAAGTGCGGATAAAGTGTACGGTACAAAAGGTGAGAGCAGCTATCTGATCTTTGGCATGAGCGACAAGAGGTTCGGTATCGAGGCCGAAAAGGTACTTGAGGTATTTGCTCTTGAGAAAGATTTTTTGGAGATGGATAGTGACGGAACTTTCTACAAGGGAGCAGTAACCGTAAGAGACGAGGTAATAACCCTGATATCCCGTCAGCCTTTAAGTAGCTGTTCTGAAGTTATTCTGGTTGAAGAGGGAAAGAGAAAATTCGGGATTGGTGTTGAGAGTGTGGAGGATATCTCATTTTTTTCGGTTGAGAAGATAGAGTTTTTCAATAACCGGAAAAATCCGGTTGCCGGTCTGTATAGTCTCGATGAACAGGTAATTGCTATCGTCAATATAGATTTTTACGCTTCTACTTTGGCGATTTCGGGAAAACGGGCCAAAGGCGGAGCGCATAGTCCGATGGAGCATATGAAGAGAAAGAGGGATTATCTGATCTTTCATATCGGATCGCGCAGATTTGCGATAGATATGCGATATGTGCGTCAGGTGGTAGAGGTCTCTTCGCTGACCAAGACCAGAGCCGGCTCTGTCGCTTCGAGCGAAATGGTCGAGTTTTTGGCGACATGGAGCCATGAAGCGGTTGAGGTTTTGAGACTTGATAGTTTGCTTGGAAAGATAGGAAGTGCAGAAGATAGCGAGGCGATATTCATAGAGATAGAAGATAGCGTCACGGCTTTCATGGTAGACGATATAGACGATATCGTCTATCTGGATGAGGATGCGGTCGCCGACGCATCCGGCGAAGCCGGAATAATAGACGGAGCGATCGTATATGGCGAGGATGTAATCGCCCGTGTAAATCCTTTCTATATCGTGAAGTCAGGATAAGAAGATGCCAGATAGCAAAAAGAGTAGAAAAAAGATTCTGGTAGTCGATGATTCGGCAGTGATTCGGCGCTATTTGATCTCTCTGTTTCAAAAGCACGGATATAGTGTCGATTTTGCGAAGAACGGTCGGGAGGCTCTGCAAAAACTGAAGCAGGAGCGTTTCTCCTTGGTAACGCTGGATATCGAAATGCCAGTGCTCGACGGCATCGAGACTCTCCGTGCGATAATGGAGGAGAGACCTACTCGTGTATTGATGATAAGTTCCTATGTAAAGGACAACAGCGATCTCACTCTCGAAGCACTCAAACTCGGCGCTATCGACTATATTCCCAAGCCTAAAAGCTCATTGGAGATCGCGAAAGTTTCCGATGAGATCATACGCAAAGTCGAAACGGCGCTGAACGTTTTGCCCAGGTTTTTGCAAAACAGAGAGATAGACTTTAAAAGTCTCGATCGAACGGTAGAAGAGAATATAGAGATGGGGTTTGTACTCATAGGCGCTTCTACCGGCGGTCCGCGTCTTATCGAGCAGATATGCAAAGCTCTTCCGGAAGGGTATCCTCACTCAGTCTGTGTGGTTCAGCATATGCCTGCGGAGTTTACCGGCAATTTCGCCAGAAGGCTCAATGCACTCTCTTCGGTAGAAGTGGTGGAAGCTTCCGAGGGGATGGCCCTGCAAAGAGGGCGCGTGATCATCGCAAAAGGCGGAAAGCATCTGCATTTTCGCAAAAAACTGAAGCAGTATGTCGTAACGTTGAAGAGTAATTTGCAGGAGAGATACTTTGTACCATCTGTCGATGAGATGTTTTTTAGTGCGGCGGATGTTTTGCCGACGGCGGAGATTTTGGCTATCGAGTTGACCGGTATCGGTGACGACGGTGCTGACGGTATGGTAAAATTACGCAATAAAGGTGCCTATACGATAGCGGAGAGTGAAAAGACGGCAGTCGTTTACGGTATGCCGAAAGAGGCTGCGCTTCGCGGAGGTGCCGACAGGGTTTTGGACTTTGGGGATATTGTAAAAGAGATCCTTGCTTATGGAAAGACAGGTTAATTTGACTACGGATCAGCTAAGAAGATTGGCCAACTTTTTGCAAAAGAGTTGCGGAATCTTTCTCGACGACAAAAAGTTGACCAGATTTCAAAGAAAGATCGAAACGATTGTTCACGAGTATGAAAGCGGAGACTTCAACCGCTTCTATCACAGGCTCAGGTTTGCCGGTGACAAGGAGCTCGTCCAGGCTCTGATCAATGCCGTAACTATAAATGAGACCTACTTTTGGCGCGAGCATGAGCAGTTTCGGATTTTGGTAGAAGAGATACTGCCGTCGATGGTAGATCAAAACAGGTTACGTCATATCAGAATACTTGTGCTGCCTTGTGCGAGTGGAGAAGAGGTATACTCGATCATGCTCGCCATTCTGGATAAAAAAGGGCTTTTGGAGAGGCTCAATATCGAGTTGATCGGTGTAGATATAGACACGGATATGATAAAGATGGCCAAAAGGGCCTGCTATTCGCAAAGGAGCGTGTCGAAACTGCCGAAGCACCTTGTCGACAGCTACTTCACGAAGGATAAGGGTAGTTACTGCTTTGACAAGGAGCTCGTTTCTCTTGTCCAGTTTTTTCAAGTCAATATTTTCGAAGAGAATCTAAAAAGCAGACTTGGAGAGTTTGATATTATCTTTTCAAGGAACATGCTTATATACTTCAACAAAGAGGATAAGAGACGCTCGCTTGAGCGGTTCCATTCACTTTTGAAAAGCGGCGGATACCTCTTTCTTGGACATGCCGATGCAGGTATGCTTGACAGATCGATGTTTGAGCCGTATGTATCGGGATTTCAAGTCTATCGCAGAAACTGATCCGCTTCAGCTCTTTCTTCTTTACGGGCGACTTTTTCATTTTCCACTGTGTCCAAAAGCGATACGATCGGAGCTAGCCGTCGGCGGAGTCGAGAGTGGAAGAAATATTCGGATTTGTGTTGTCTGAGAGTATGGTGCGGACGAGAGGACTTGAACCTCCACGGGCAAATGCCCACTAGAACCTGAATCTAGCGCGTCTACCAATTCCGCCACGTCCGCGAGAATGGGAATGAAAGTATACAAAAGCATACTTAAATAATAGTTTAAATACAATTATGGCAAGAAGAAGCGAAAGGGAGGCAGATGGTTGTACTTGAAAGCTGTGAGAGCGGATTCGAGCAGAAGTTTGAAGAGTTGCTCGGGCGAGGAGCTATGGATATGGAGCATGTCTCCTCGATCGTCGGCGGAATCATCAAGGCGATTCGTACGGAAGGAAACGTCGCTCTAAAAAGAGATATCTCCAGGTTCGACGGCTGGGAGCCGGCGTCAGACTCCGATCTGCAGGTGGATATCGAAGAGATGGAGGCGGCATACAAGGCTCTCGATAAAGATTTGAAAGAGGCTTTGCACCTCGCCTACGACAGAATCAAGAGCTATCATGAGAAGCAGATGCCAAAAAGCTGGATCGATTTCGATGACGCCGGAAACATACTCGGCCAGAAAGTGGTACCGGTAGATAGAGCAGGGCTATACATTCCGGGCGGCAAGGCGGCATATCCAAGTTCACTGCTTATGAACGCAGTTCCAGCTATCGTAGCCGGAGTGGAAGAGATAGTGGTCGCTTCTCCCGCGCCGGAAAACCAGATGAACCACCTTCTTCTTGCCGCCGCCCATCTTTGCGGTATAAAGAAAATGTTCAAGGTCGGAGGTGCCAGTGCGATAGCCGCGATGGCATACGGTACGCAGACTATACCCAAAGTCGACGTAATAACCGGGCCGGGCAATATTTTCGTAGCTACAGCGAAGAAGATGGTTTACGGAGATGTGAATATCGATATGATAGCAGGTCCCAGCGAGATAGGAATTTTGGCCGACGAGACGGCGATACCGGAGTATCTGGCGATAGATCTGCTCTCTCAGGCCGAACATGACGAGATGGCCAGTTCGATACTCATTACCCCTTCGCCCAAGCTCGCAGAAGCGGTCAGAGAGACCCTTTATATCGAACTCGGCAAGCTCGATAGAGAGATAATAGCCAGAAAGTCGATCGAGGAGCGCGGGGCGATCATTGTAACCGAAGATATGGAAGAGGCGGTAGGCTTGATGAACCGTATAGCACCGGAGCACCTTGAAGTCGTTACGGCCAATCCCTTTGAGCTTCTGCCGAAGATAAAGCATGCCGGTGCGATTTTTCTCGGCCCCTTTACGCCGGAGCCGATCGGCGACTATATGGCCGGTCCGAACCATACCCTGCCTACAGGCGGTACGGCGAGGTTCTACTCACCGCTCAGTACGGAGAATTTTATAAAAAAATCCTCCATTATCGCCATGAGCGAGGAGGGGATAAACGCCATCGGGGAAGCGTGTGCGCTTCTTGCGAAAACCGAAGGGTTGACGGCTCATGAGAAGTCTGTAAAAGTCAGGCTTAAATAGAGCCGCTGCAAGGCCTGTCTGGCCGGAGAGGTATGGTAGATGCGACATTGGAGTTTTGTATATGAAGATGATGCCGGTCTCGCAAGGTTTGTAGAAGAGAATCGCCTGAAAGAGAGTGATGCGCTTTTGGTCCAGGTAAATTACGGATCGAACCTAAAAGATGACGCCCATAAGGTATACCGGAGTCTGAAAAAACATCTGCCAAAAGCGGTGATCGCCGGAGCCGGCAGTGTCTCCCAGCATATTGACGGCAGTTTCGTTCAGGGAAAAACGGTTCTGGGTTTTACCTCTTTCAAAAAGAGCGGATTGAGCCAGGCGGTATACAGTTTTGAGGATTTTCATCATTGTGACTGCGACTTGCTTAAAGAGAGGATCAGATCCGGTCTGAAACCCGATACAAAAGGGGTGTTGCTCTTTGCAAATACGCTTGAAGCCGATCTGGAGAGTGTAGTCGACTCTTTAAACGAAGTGTTGGGAGATATTCCGATATTCGGAGGTATCGCGTCCTTTAGCAAAGAGTATGACACCTTTATGATCTTCTCTAATGAGGGAGTCCATGAGGAGGAGGCTTTCGTAGCCGTATTTTTAAACGGTGAGGATCTTGTCGTATCGACACAAACCTATTTCGAGTGGGATCCAATAGGAAGAGAGTACATCGTCACCGATGCCGACGGCAGATATATATCGAGACTCGATGACAAGCCGGTAAAAGAGGTCTACGAAAAGTATTTCGGCAAGATAAGCGACGAAGAGTTTTTACAGATCACTATGGCGCATCCTCTTATCAAGTGTGACAGCAGAGATAGAAAGGTTGCCAGAGCGTTGATCAGGCTCGATGAAAAGAGGAGAGGCTTTTTTACGGGGAAGTTCGAGAAGGGCGAGAGAGTACAGATAGGCTTCGGTCACTACAGACGCATGATCGAGCGCTACGAAAAGATT
>Ga0256834_1001148_pt1 | contig 18381 bp, 13 predicted proteins | sample 4281140metaG_FD_190536 | JGI IMG/M metagenome (GOLD analysis project Ga0256834, IMG submission 190536) | Hydrothermal vent microbial communities from East Pacific Rise, Pacific Ocean - 4281-140 | ecosystem: Environmental > Aquatic > Marine > Hydrothermal vents | place: Pacific Ocean: East...
ACTCTCGCCTGCAGCTTTTATCAAAGGTTCAAGCAATTCTTCTCTTGCAGTTTCACAACCAACAAGAGCCGCTAATTTACGCACATCAAGATGGGCAGGAGTTTTACTTTGAGGGTTAATTTTTTTACGCTTATTTGACCCTACACCTGTCATCTCAAGGAAGGCAATGTCCTTCTCATCAATCTCTATAGTATCTTCCTCTGGTAATGGTATTTCACTGTTAGCAGCCATGATAGCGTCTAGGGTTGAGAGAGGGGCTGATTTTTCTTTTACTATTTCAACTTCTGGCTGTGCTGTTTCTTCTATTTTTGGATGTTTTGATACCTCAATAATATTACCTTCACGGTCTAATTTGACCATGCGGCTATCTTGATCTCTCTCTTCTTGTTTTAAGTTTTTTTGCTTTTTGAAATCAATAACATTGTCTTCTTTTGGCTTCCAATCTTTTGGAGTGGCTACAAGGTCACCTGAAATAGCAAAAGCCAAAATTTCAACGGCTTTATCAGCTAAAGCACCCTTAGTTTTTGAAATTTTACCTAATGAGCCAATAGCTGCAAGGCGAATTTCTTGACTTGCATCACCTGCCGCCTCACTCAAGAGCGCAACAGATTTTGAACTATTTAAGCTACCCAATGCCCTTAGACTTGCTATGCGAACTGACGGCTCAGTTGCATTATGGTTAACAATATCTTCAATAAAATTTACAGCTCCATCTGGTTTTGCAACTGCCATTGCCAAGATGCTCGCAGCCAAGATTTGATCTGAACCATTACGCAATTGTTTTTGTGCCAAATTTATTAACTTCAAAATAGGGCGGGTTTTTTTATCTTTTATTATTGCTTCACAAGCTGCAATTTGCACTTTTTCAGCACTATCATTTAGGGCAGTTGCTAAAGTTTTATCATCAAAATTACTATAAGTTTGTAGTGCCTTAACTCTTACATCAATCGATCCATCATTAAGTGCAATGGTGCAAATTTCTTTTATATTGCGCTTAGCTCCACTAGTGATTGCCGCTATGCGAACACTTGGTTTTGGGTCAGACATTGCTGCTTCAAGTAATATGGCACTTTGTGCATCATCAACGCCACCAAGTGCAATTATTATACGTTTGCGATTAATATGGCTTGCATTTTTCATCAATTCAATAAGAGTTGATATTCCAGCCTCGCCAAAAAGAGTTAGGGTTTTGGTTGCCAAAGCCCAAACATCTTGACCCATCGGATCATCAAGAGCTTTTAAAATTGCCTTTATAGCTATATCAACATCAATATCTGTGCCGAAAGAGCCAAGTGCAACAATTGCTGCATTTTGAACGCTTAGCCAATCGTCCCAGCCTGAGCCATCTTCTTCCCAAGCTACATTTTCTTCTTCGCCTCTTGTGCCTACTAATGTAGATAAAATATCACTCGCTTGGGTTGCTTTTAATGCTTGCAAGGCTTCAATATATATTATTTTTGCTTCGCCAATTGGGTCTTGAATAAGGTTTTCAATCAATGGCTCAATTGCGCTTTTATCTTGTAAAATTGCAAGAGCTTTCCCCGTATCACAACGGACATCTTCATCTGGATTTCTTAAATGTTCAATTAGAATTTTTACTGAATTATCAAGCGGTAATTTCCCTAATGCTTGCACAGCAAAACATTGCTCAACTTCTGAATTCTCACTCAGAATTTTTTTGAGAACACCGCCTATTTCTAGGATTGTTTGATTATTTTTAGTTTTTTGCATTAACTCAGACATGATTTTTCATTCTTTTCTGGGATACGGGCAACCCCATAATTTAGGACTGCCCGCATAGAGAGTAGAGATATTAAACTATATCACGACGAGCGAATGACATGGAACGGAAGTCATTCTTATAAGGTGACACGCCGATTTTTTTGACCATGCCAACACCCATCTTATAGTTATAGTTGCCTGAAATCCAATCAACAACACGACCGTTTAAAGCGTTTGCTGGCTGGGCAGTGTGTAAAAAGTCCATATACATCACACCTTTTTTTAGAGCAGGAGTTACGATTGCAACTGCAGTAATTGCTGCTTTCGTAAGTTCAATATGCCCGTTTTCCATCAATTTGGTGAAGCTGAAATCATCTCCTTCAATACCAACGATAGTGTCAACCTGCACTGGAATGCGATCTGAATAGAGCATGACATAGTCGCCACTTTCAATTCCACGCTCTGCTGCATCATCTGGGTGAATTTCTACCCAGTTTTCAGGCCAACGTTGCACAATATATGGGCGGCGACGATCATCATAACCAGATTGCCATCTTTCGTTAATACGACCAGAACTAGCCCATAACTCGCCTTCTCTTGGTTTGAGCCATTCCCAATAATCAGAGAATAAAGACCAAGGTGCTTTTTGAATATTACACTTGCCTGTTTGCGTATTGAAATGTGTCAATTTTTTATTGAACATGTTCGCAGCAGCAGGGCCTGTTTCTGGCAATTTGCGGGTGGTATCGTGAAGGCGTTTAGATCCTTGTAGACTTCCATCTTCCATCATCATAACTGGCCCTTGGATACCATCGGTTCCAAATTGAGCAAATTTCTCATGCAAGGTGATGCCTTCTTTTTTAGCAGCAACATGAAGCATATAGAAATCTTTACGTGAACCTCGAGAGAAGCGAGATGCTTCTTCAAGAACATCGTTTGAGTTTTCCCAATCAAAACCATCAAAGCCCATTTTTTTAGATAATTGAGCAATAATCCACCAATCAGACTTGGCTTCACCCGGTGCGTCATAAAACTTAGGATAAAGTCTTAAGCGACGCTCACCATTAGCACGAGTGAAATTATCTTCACCCCAACCGCTAGCAGGAAAAACAATATCAGCATAACGTGCGCCAATTGGATCTACCAAATAAATATCTTGGTTGATAACAACTGTGCCACCACTATCGGCACGTTTTTTAAGCGTATCGATAATTTCTTGCTTATCGAAAGAGCGGATTTGGTGCGGATTTTGCACTGTTAATTCTTCAAATTTTGAAGCAAGGTTTTGTGATGCACACATGGCTTGAATCCAAGTGTTACCAATAACGTGAGCCATGCGAGTATGACCTGCCATTAGATAACGATCGGTATCCATTGCACGGCGGCGACGACCTGGTAGTTTTTCAGGTGACTTGTTGCGTGGATATTTACCACCACGAAGTCCACCACGTTGGTGACCACCAGCACGACCAATGACTTGACCCGGCCGTCCACCAGCACCAACTGTAATTCCTAAAGAGGAAATAGCATTTGTATTGCCAGTATTATTTGACCAGTAAAAGCCTTTTTCAATCATGATTGATGATTTAGGACGAGTGCCATCGGCTCTTGGTTTTGCCAGCCATTCAGCAGCTTGATAGATTTTTGCAACATCAATTTGTGCAATTTCAGCAGCTTTTTCAGGGACAGAAAAATCTTGAGCAAGAAGCCATTTTTTCCAGTCATCATAGCCTTTAGTTTGGAATTTACCCCAAGTTGTGCGCCATTGCCACGGAGTATTGCGAGTGCCTTGACCAAAACCTGAGGAACTTTCAAACTTGTTGTTGACCCAATTTTTGATCCACTCTTTATCTTCCCAGCCATTTTCAACAATCACACGAGCGATTGCAGAAACTACAGGAAGATCAGTGCCGGGTTGCAGATCAATCCACATACCGCCATTTTGCTCGGCATAAGCAATGCCAGCGGTACGACGAGGCCCTAGAAAAATAGTTTTTTGACCATTTTGAATAGCAGGCATAATCCATTGAGTGAACAGGATAGTTTTGGTTTCATACGGATCAGTTCCGCAAATCATCAAGGTATCAGCATCATGCCAATCTTGATAAGATGGGCCAAAATTATCAAAACCTGCATCTCTAAAACCTGGTGTTGAAGTAACATCAGATGGAGTATCATGGAAGGTAAAATTAGCGGTTGAAATATGTCTTAATGCATATTTTGTAATCGCATAGGTATTTTCCATATAACCATAAGAGAAGGTTTTAACATTATAGGCGTTTGCGCCATGTTTTTTGATAACATGTTTGCCAACTTCTGCCGCAATATCGAGCGCAAAGTCCCAACTTACTGGCATTAGCGTGCCAAACATACGTATCATTGGTGATTGTAGTCTATCACGTGTTGGGGTCTGAGGATTATAGACCTTTTGCGCTAACGCTCCACCACGAATAGAACTATCACCATTTACATTAACGTGGTTAGTATCCTTATCAGGAATAATAATAACGTGATGAGGCTGATTATTATGCATCACCACATTATATTGGTTTGGTGCTACCCATTCGCCAAGTGTGGAGACAGGAAAGTCAACACCAAACGCATTTTCGTCAGCATTAGGTCCGCCAACCCCGCCGCCCGTAACAGGCCAGCGATATACTTTATAGCCACATGCCACGATACAGTAATCGCAAGCAGTTGGAATAATATCCGCACCAACGGGTGGTAGCGGAATATTGGTTTCAGGAATATAATACGGAGTTCCCATGATTTCACCCTCAACCTTTCAAATTATCGTAACGGCCATAGATAAGGCCAAAAATGCCAACGGCGTAAATATCATCACCATCAAGTTCGAGTAAAACTTGGGGTAGTGACTGATACGCCTGACCAGAAATAAACATTCCATGCCTTGTGAGATCGAATGTTGTCAGATGCAATGGACAAGGGCCAAGTGCCTTATCATTTGGCTTATAAGTGCCATGCAATGGACCACCTTGGTGGGTGCAAATATAGTTAAATGCAACCACATCATTATCTGGACCAATGCCACCACCTGCTGGTTTACCCAGCTTTACAATCATTGAATCTGAGTGTTCGCCCTCATCGGGATAGGAAAAGTCAAGCGGCTCATCTACTTTTAGTTCTGAAAGTTTGCCAATGAATTTCTTAGGATAGGTTGCAACTAGAGCTGGAACTTTTGCAAGCCCTTCACCCGTTTGCATTGCAACCATCACCGTTGCTGTGGCTATTCCAGAAGTCAAAAGAAAAGTACGTCGATTGACTACACATTTTTTTGAGGTCTTGCGGATTTCCGCAGGACCGTTAATGGCCTCTATTAGACCTTTACTTGCGGTCATTATTACCTCCTGCACTATTCAATTGGAGCCGGAAGTGGCTCGGTTGGTGGGAGATCAGGATAATCCATCTCAATGCGATCGCCAGAAAGACTTTCAAGGAATGCTAACAAGTTAGCTTTTTCTTTCTTGCTAAGATCAAGAGGTTGTATCTGATCGGTTTTAGTTGCGGAAAAGTCATTTGTTCCCCCGCCAGCATTATAAAACTCAATGACTTCTTCTAGAGATTCAATCATTCCGTTGTGCATATATGGTGCGGTATATTTAGTATAACGCAATGATGGCACACGGAATTTACCAAGATCAGCAGTTTCTTTCGTGCGGAAATAAAGCCCTGGATCTTCTTTATATGTGCGATATTTGTCTTCGGTTACACCCTTGGCAAATATCTCAAAACGGAAGGTTATCTGATCTAAAGCATTTGTTTGCCAGCCATCATAAGTTGGCACACCAGTGTTATAATATTTCTGGTTAGACAAAAGAGCCCCATCATGACATGAAGAACAGCCAGCTTTACCTGTAAACAAATCAAGGCCTGCTAACTCAGCTTTATTTAGAGCTTTATCATCACCACGCATATAATTATCAAACGGAGTATCTGTTTGAACTAAAGTGCGCTCAAAAGCAGCAATGGCACGATAGGCATTGCGAACATTTGGCCATGTATCACCAAACACATCGTTAAAGCGTTCCACATATTCTGGAACGAATGCTAATCTTGCTTCAAGTCCATCATCTTCACCATTACCCGCTACACCGCCACGCGCCGCAGAGCGAGCCTGACCTTCTAGCGAACCTGATGAGCCAGCCCAAAATAATTTATTATAATAGGCTGAATTGATAATGGTTTGAGAATTGCGCCAGTGCACAGTACCCGGATAACCCATTGATATTTTATCTGGGAAATCCCAACCTTCATCTGGTAAGTGACAAACAACACAAGCCATTGTGCCATTACCTGACAAGCGGCCATCAAAGAATAGCATTTTACCCAATTCTACCTTTTCAGGGGTAGTTGGATTGCTTGCAGGATTGGGTGGATCACCAAGAGGAGCAAGCATTGATGGCCTGTCCCCAGCCATTGCACCCATTGGTGCAAGTAGCGAAGTTGCAACTAGTGCAACAGCAGTGAGGGTAGAGAATTTTTTAATTTTATACATAATCAACCTCTCCTCAATTTTTCTGATTAAGCCAATCGGCGATGACGGTATATTCAGTGTCAAATTCGCCGGGATTATAGGCAGGAACATCAAAGCTATCGCCTGAAAGTGATTTGAGGAAATCAACCAAATTGGTTTTTTCTTCATCGCTTAAAGAAAGAGGCTTTAATACTTGATCTTTATTCATGCTCTCACCACCGCCAGCATTATAAAAGTCAACGACTTCTTCTAATGAGGCAATCATGCCATTGTGCATATATGGTGCGCTATAGGTGAGCTCCCGAAGAGTTGGGGTCATAAATTTGCCTTTGCTCTCTTCTTTATGGTCACGAATATAAGCACCAAGATCTTCACGCAAATTCATATAATTTTCTATACCCAAGAATTTTGCATAGGTAACATAAGTTACGTGGCGATCTGGATTTGACCAAATCTCAGGATTTTCAGGCACTCCAATATTATGTGGTTGGTCATCTGTGAAACGATCACCTGAGTGACAAGCTACACAACCAGCTTTACCAGTGAATAATGCAAAACCTGCTTTTGCAGATGCTGACATATCACCGCTATCAAACGGCGCACCAGTTGAGGTGATTGTTTTTAAGAACTCTTGAATGGCTGAACGAACACCACCATTTGATGGCTCGCCTTTACCTGCTTTTTCAAACAAATCAACATAGATTGGGTCTTGCTTAAGACGTTCCTGCATGATGCGCATATCCATGTTCATCATATAGGTTTCGGTGATTGATTCACGAGTTACATCATTTAGGTTTGTGCCCAAACGTCCATCATGAAACCATGCGGCACGGTGACCAACATTGGCCAAGGTGGGTACGTTTCTAAAATGTAATGTATCTGCATAGGCATCTGATAAAGCCTGACCATCGGTAAAGGCTTTATCTGGTTGGTGACAAGAAGAACAAGACAAACCTGTATCCCCTGACAAACGAGTATCATAAAATAATCGCTTCCCAAGATCTGCTAATTCTTGTTTAACTTCAATTTGCTCAATCGGACTATAGTCTTGTGCCTGTGCGGGCAAAACACTCATAACCGAAAAGGTTGCAGCAGAAGCCAATAGGACAACACTGAACCTTTTATAGTTCAAATTTGGCGGAAATTTTATCATGCGGCATCCCCTTTTTGCGCTAGAAAGCAAGCAGAGCAAAACGTATCACCTGACACGAATTTATCATCACTACTTATCTTTTCTGATTCGTAACTTAGAGGTTTGATGTAACGCCAATATTTCACATTTGCTTAAGAGTTGTGAAGAAATGTAACGAAATGTAACATTATATATTGCACAAAATACACTGGTTTTGCATGGCGTGACGGGAGAGTGGCAGGGGGTGGCAGAAGGTGGTTTTCTTACTCAACATGAGAATAAAGCCCAAGTAAGAAACTAGATAAACAAGCATAGTGATTATTTAAAAAAGTTATACTGCCCCAACAGTTTGCAACTTAATTCGTGGGTGTACTTCATTTTGGCTCATCACTACGGTTTGTGGCCTGAAGCGTTCAATTATTGCACGCACATGCGGGCGTATATTGGGTGATGTTATTAATACTGGCAATTCGCCCATTCTTGCAGCATTTTCAAATGCACCTTGAATAGCTACAATAAATTCTTGTAAGCGAGATGGTGCCATTGCCAAATGGCGGTTGTTACCCTCACCTACCATGGCCTCAGCAAAATCTCTCTCCCATTGAGGTGAGAGGGTTAACAAAGGCAAACTATTATTAGCATTTAAACTTGCAGCACAAAGTTGACGAGAAAGGCGTGAGCGAACATGCTCTGCAATAAATTGCGGTGTTGCCCCTGGGCTTGCAATTTCGGCTATACCTTCAAGAATTGTTGGCAAATCACGAATTGAAATGCGCTCGGCCAATAAAATTTGTAAAATACGTTGAATGCTTGAAACAGAAACTTGACCAGGCACTAAGTCTTCAACCAGCTTTTGCTGATCCTCATCTAAATTTTTAAGCAGGGTTTGCACATTCGCATAACTTAAAAGGTCGGCAACATTAGCTTTTATTACCTCAGTTAAATGAGTGGAAATAACCGTTGAGGGATCAATTATTGAATATCCCTTTAGCTCAGCCTCATCACGAATTGCAGGTTCTATCCAAGTTGCTGGCAGGCCAAAAGTTGGCTCAATTGTTTGATTTCCTGGCAAGTCAATTGCATTACCCATAGGATCCATAACCATAAGAAGGTTAGAATAAACAATCCCTCCACCTGCTTCGACTTCCTTTATTTTTACCTTATAATCATTGGCTTCAAGTTGCATATTGTCCAAAATACGAACTGGCGGCATTACAAAACCAAGTTCAATTGCCAATTGTCGGCGAAGTGCTTTTATTTGATCTGTTAAGCGATCATTGCCGCCATTCTCATCACGCACCATTTCAAGCAATCCGTAACCAAGCTCTAATTTTAACTCATCAATTTTTAGACTATCTGATATTGGAGCTTCTTCAGGGGGTGCATTTTCTTGCTCTTCTTTTATGACAATTTCTTGTTTTTCTTTTACGGCCTCTGCGGCTTTTTTCTTGGTTGAAGTATAGGCTAAATAGCCTGACCCTGCTGCCAAAATCATGAATGGGAGCATTGGCATACCTGGTAAAAATGCCAATAAAACCATCACGGCTGAACTCATGCCAAGTGCTTTTGGGTAGCCTGTAAATTGCTTAGCTAGGGCTTGATCTGCGCTTCCTCGCACACCTGCTTTTGAGACCAAAAGACCAGCGGCTATTGAAACAATAAGGGCGGGGATTTGACTTACCAAACCATCGCCAACAGTTAAAAGCGTGTAATTATTAGCGGCCTCACCAATGCTCATGTCCATTTGTGCAACACCAATAATTATGCCGCCCAATACGTTAATAAAGGTGATGAGAATTCCTGCAATTGCATCACCACGTACAAATTTTGAAGCACCATCCATTGCACCAAAAAATGCACTTTCATCTTCAAGCTCTGTGCGTCTTGCCCTTGCTTGATCCTCATCTATTAAGCCAGCAGAAAGATCGGCATCAATCGCCATTTGTTTGCCCGGCATAGCATCAAGGGTGAAACGGGCAGCAACCTCAGCAATACGACCAGAACCCTTTGTAATAACAATGAAGTTCACAATGACTAGAATGCCAAAAACAATCATGCCGATAACAAAATTACCACGCATAACAAAATTACCAAATGCCTCAATCACATTACCTGCTGCACCTGTTCCTTCATGTCCATTGGCTAAGATAAGACGGGTGGAGGCAAGGTTTAGTGCTAGGCGCATCATTGTTGCGATGAGCAAAATAGTTGGAAAAGCTGAAAATTCTAACGCTTTATGAATGAATAAAGAAGTCATTAAAATAAGCACAGAAAAAATAATTGATACGGCTAAAAGCATATCGAGCATAAAGGCTGGCAATGGCAAAATCAGCACGATGATTATTGTCATCACACCAATAGCCAGTGCAATATCCGTTTGTTTTAACGTATTTACAATGCCTGCAAATGAAAATGCAGGAACTGGTTTATTGCTAGGGATATTGCCAGTATTTATACTATCGCTCATTTAATTTATACTGTCCCTTTAAGCTACATTTGAGCGTTGCTCGCCCGGGCTTGGAACATTCAAGCCATCATCGCTATATTGATTTAGCTTATTCCTAAGGGTGCGAATAGAAATTCCCAAAATATTGGCTGCATGAGTTCTATTGCCAAGGCAATGACCCAATGTATCCAAAATTAACTCACGCTCAACATCAGCAACTGTGCGCCCGACCATAGCTCTTGCTATATTTTGAGCCGTTTGGGCTGCTTGAGAGGCTATATTATTATCTGCTGCTGCTTGTGACAATTCTGTTCCATCTGGCATACGAATTGCGTCACTGCCAATCTCATCACTTTGTGATAAAAGCACCGCACGATGAAGAGTATTTTCTAATTCACGGACATTTCCAGGCCATGGGGCATTTTCTAAATCACCTTTTGCACCAGAACTAAGAGTGCGAGTTGGAAGGCCATTTGCGCTTGAGTATTTTTTAATGAAATGCTCCGCTAAGATTAAAATATCTCCAACCCTTTCACGTAATGGAGGAAGTTTTAAATTCACAACATTTAGGCGGAATAATAAATCCTCACGAAAACTACCATCTTTTACCGCCGCTTCAAGGTTGCGGTTTGAGGTTGCAATGATACGAATATCTACTGAAATTGGCTTTGTACCGCCAACTCTATCAATAACTCTCTCTTGAATTGCTCTCAGTAATTTTGCTTGTAAGCGAGCGTCCATTTCAGAGATTTCATCAAGTAATAATGTACCTCCGCCTGCTTCTTCAAACTTGCCAATACGTTTGGCTACAGCTCCAGTAAATGCTCCTTTTTCATGGCCAAATAATTCAGATTCCAGCAATGCCTCAGGGATAGCCGCACAATTGATTGATATGAATGGCTTTGCTGAACGCTTAGAATAAGCATGTAGATGTTTTGCCATTACTTCTTTACCTGTTCCGCTTTCACCCGTAATTAAAACACTTGCGTTTGATGGGGCGATTTGCTCGGCTAAAGCAACAACTTTTGCCATTAACGGGTCACGGTAAAGTAGGTCTGTGCTTTCTTTGGCAACTGCTGCTATGACGGCTGCAATTAATTCAGCATCTGGTGGAAGTGGGATATATTCTTTTGCCCCCGCTCGAATGGCATTAACAGCGGCGGCGGCATTTGTTTGAGTGCCACAAGCAACAAGAGGAATATGAATGCGTTCTGCCTCAAGAGCTGCAAGCAATTGTGGAATATCACTCATCACATCAACCAAAAGTAAGTCAGCCCCACGACCTGATCTTAAAGATGCCAAAGCAATATCAATGCTTGGAGCATGCGCAACACTTGCGCCGCCATCCATTGCTAATTTTGTAGCCTCGGTAAGTTGCCCATCAAGAGCCCCGATAATTAATAGCCGCATAATATTTTCCTTTTGCCCATTTTTATTCAAAAAACTTTTTTAAGAAGCCTTGATAATTTCTGTCATAGTTACGCCGAGTTTTTCATCAATTAAAACAATTTCTCCACGAGCCACCAAACGATCATTTATATAAATATCAATCGCCTCGCCAACCTGACGATCAAGCTCAACCACTGTTCCAACATCCAAATTTAATAGACTTGAAACAGGCATTTTGGCACGTCCTAAAACAACTGAAACTCGCACTGGAACATCAAATACCGCTTCAAGATCTTCGGCAGTTTTTTCTTCTAACAAACCATCATCGCTGTCGACATTTGCAACCATCTCTTCCAACTCAGAGCTAAGTGAATTTTCTTCCTTTTTCACTTCAGGGGGCGTATTTTGTCCAACTGGATCAAATTCAACATCTGATAAATCGTCTTGATTATCACTCATTCTTTATTCTCCAATGGCTGATTATTTATGAGTTGACTTTGTCCATCATCAACTATCGCATCACTTAAATTATCTTCATTTATTATTTCGTTATTAGGGATTTCATGAGCATCTAAAAAGCTATTTATAGAAGTATCAATTTGCTCATTTATAGACTTTGTTGAGCGCACTACACCTCCATTAACCCACTCAATATGTCCATCACCTAATGAAATATCTGGATCTCCCATAACAACAAGGCGACCTGTAAAACCAGAAGCTGCAATATATTCTTGGGCATTTTTTTTGCTTAAATCAGCAATATCTGGGTGTGTTCGAATAACCAAATGTGGCGCATCTTCTAAAGACATTAAACATTCTTTGATAAGCGGATTCAATTCAGCATCTGGGAAGCGAGCAACTAACTCATTAGCTAGTTTTCGCCCAACGCTCAAACTAAGAGAAATTGCATGACCAAGTGCTTGTTTTTCAGCCTTCTCACTAGCACTGAGCATAGTTGCGCATTGTTTTGATATATTATTAATTTCGTTAAGCTGAGCTTGTAACAGTCTTGCACTTTTTGTTTGCTCGCCCTCTTTTAAGCCTTTTTGATAACCCTCATCATAAGCCTTACTTATCAGCAAATCAGCTTTAGCATCACTCTTTGAGCGAGAACCATTTTGGTGGTTTTCCATATCAAGATCAAATAAATATTTTACAGGTGATACACTCATAATATTTACGAAACCATCTCCTCTGAACCATCTGACTTGGCAATTACAATTTCACCCCGAGCAGATAAGTCTTTTGCTGTTGATACAATTTTTGCTTGCATCTCATCAACATCTTTAAGGCGGACAGACCCCATAGCCTCCATGTCATCAGCCAATAACTTTGCAGCCCTTGCCGACATATTGGATAGAAAAAACTCTTTAACCGTTTCATTCGCCCCCTTCAGTGCAAGAGCCATTTCTTTTTTATCAATTGCTTGAATTAATGTCTGCATCGCAGTGCTATCAAGTCGGATGAGATCTTCGAAAGTAAACATCAATTCTTTAATGCGCTCGGCACTATCACGATTATTATCTTCAAGCGAAGTCATGAAGCGCGCCTCTGTTTGGCGGTCAAACGAGTTAAAGATTTCTGCCATTTGCTCATGACTATCTCTACGCTGTGTATGTGAAAGGGTGGACATGAATTCTGAGCGTAGCGTTGTTTCAATTTTTTCCAATATTTCTTCTTGAACTGGATCAAGAGCAAGCATGCGCTGCACAACATCAAGTGCTAGCTCATCAGGCAAAACACCAAGCACTCGAGAGGTATGATCGGTTGAAATTTTTGATAAAATTACAGCAATTGTCTGAGGATATTCATTTTTAAGATAATTGCCTAAAATATCTTCTTGCACATTTGATAGTTTTTCCCAAATATTACGCCCAGCAGGACCACGGATTTCCTCCATTATTGTATCAACCCTATCAGAAGTTAGAAATGACAATAATAACTGCTCCGTACTTTCTGCATTACCAGAAAGTGAGCCAGTTGAAGAAACTTTTGTAACAAATTCAACCAATAGATCATCGAGCATTTGCTGGGTGATTGATCCAAGTCGCACCATTGCACGAGAAAGCTGGCGAATTTCTATTTCATCAAGCTCTTGCCAAATTGGTTTGCCATTATCTGGACCAAGTGAAAGCAAAAGCACTGCTGCTTTTTCGTCGCCCTTTAAGGTGCGCTGGGTGGCATCAGCTCCAATCACTAGGCCTTTTGAAGCCTGATTCCCCGAATTTGTTGCTAAATTTTGAGACATGAGAGTTACGCTGCCTCCCCAAGCCAGTTACGTACAATTAAGGAGGATTGCTTTGGGTTTTCACCAATCACTTCGCCAACATCAGTAAGAGTTTTTGTCTGCTCTTCCCCCATCTTTTTTGCTTGATCCATCCAAGCAGGAGATTGTGCTGGTGCTGCACTGCCTTCAGCAATTTCACCCTGCGCCCCCATTGTTGGTAAAACGGCATCACCTTGTGAATTATACTTGACCTCAGCACCAGTCGGAAGAGCTAATGGTTCAGCTTCTGGCTCTAGTACTTTTCTTACCAATGGGCGCAAAACAAAGAATAATAGAGCAATCGAGATGAGTAAAGTAACAAGCATTTCAGCTGCATTCATTAAATCATCACGGGTAAAATCAAACATTGCTGGTGCGGCTGTTCCTAATTCAGCCAACTCAGGACGTTCAGCAAATTGCATATTTACAACTTCAACACTATCGCCTCTATTAACATCAAAGCCAACACTTGAGCGAATTAAAGCTGAAATTTGCTTCATTTCCTCTTCACTTCGAGGCTGATATGTCGCCGCTCCATTCCCATCATTAACATAACGACCATCAACAACCACAGCTACTGAGATTCGTTTAATTGAGCCAGCTTCATTAATTTCAGTTTGAGTAACTTTAGAAATTTCATAATTGGTTACTTCTTCAGTAGTTTTTGAATTTTCTGAAGTGCCACCTGAATTTTCACCAGTGTCATTTGCTCCTGGCAATTCATTGCCAACACTTACTGCGCCTTGCTGGGCAGGCCCTTTGGCTTCATTTGCCAATTCTCTAATTTGAGATGAGCGAACCACTTGGCTTTCTGGGTCAAAAGTTTCAGATGTTTTTGTTAAGCGATTAAGATCAACTTCAGCATTCACTTGCACACGCACTCGCCCTGCTCCAAGCACATCACCTAAGATTTGCTCAACTCTAGAGCGCATTTTATTCTCAATATTTAGCGCACGCTCGCCCATCGCTCCACTTAAAGCTGTCAACTCATTACTATCACCAGCACCCGAAGCTAAAAGGCGACCAGCATTATCTACAATAGAAACTCGAGCTGGGGTTAAACCCTCAATTGCAGATGAAACCAAATGTTGAACTGCTCGTATTTCAGTGGCTGACAACTCTCCTCGCACACTAAGAACAATTGAAGCTGTGGGGTCTTTTCGCTCACGACGAAAAAGCTCCCTCTCTGGCAAAACAAGATGAACCCTTGCCGTTTTAATGCGAGCCAATGAGGAGATTGTGCGTGCTAATTCACCCTCTAACGCTCTTACTTGATTAATATTTTGTACAAAGGAGGTTGCCCCAAGCGTATTTTGCTTATCAAAAATCTCGTACCCAACCTGACCTCTTGATGGCAGGCCACTACCAGCCAGCTGCATGCGAACTTGCGTTATTTTATCACGTGCTACTAAAATTGTCGCACCTTCCGCCCGCAAACTATATTCAACATTTTGAGTTTGCAGCTCGTTAATAATCGCCGCACTATCATCAAAACTAAGGTCTGAATAAAGAGGTGCCATCTGTGGTGAAGAAAATCTAAATGTAATTAATGCAAAAAAACCAAGCAACATAACCGCAACAACGACCATTGCAGCAACTCTGGCTAATCCTAACCGATTAAATAATGACGAGATATTTCCCACTAATAAGCCCACTTAACAAAAATTCATTTTTAAGAGTGCAAGAAAACACCTGCACTCATCAGTTAGGCAAAATTTACCTAGTAGATAGTAAACAAGTTATTAACCATAATGTTATTTTCTTAAATTTAGGCAATTTTTGCCTATGATTTATGTATATTTCTCTTTTTCTTAGCAAAAATATGAAAAACCAACACAAAAACCCACTATTTTAGAATTTTCATTCTTAAATAGCAGGTATTATTTATTTAATTTTTTGAAACGTCTATCTAGCGATAGTGCTGAATCCACGTAGTCCTTAGACCAGCCAAACCATGACTATCAATCGAGGCTTGCCAATTTAGAAACTCATCAACGCTTAAAGTATAGCGTTCACAGGCCTCTTCGAGGCTAAGTAGACCGCCTCTTACGGCGGCGACTACCTCTGCTTTTCGCCGGATTACCCAGCGTTTTGTTGTTGTGGGGGGAAGATCCGCTACGGTTAATGGTGAACCATCGGGACCAATTACATATTTTACTCGTGGACGCATTGATACGGTCATTTTACTCTCTTACATTTACTCGACCTAAACTATAGATATAACCATACACACCATGACTTAAAAAAAAGCTAAGACGTTGGTTACACTTGTTTAAGAGTATTTAAGAGAATGATAATGAATGAAGGGAACTTATTAAATCCCAACTCTCAGTATCGAGCCGTTAGCTATCATCTTGGGTTACAGAAAGCACGCTATCAAGATTAACTCTAGAGCCACCAACCATTAATATTGGCAACTCACTGGTCAAATCAACACTTTGAACCACGCCTTTAACCTGAGTAAGGGCTGTTACTAGATTATTATTTGCGTCTCGTGCATCAATGGTGATGGAATAATTACCGCTCGGATATTCCAAGCCGCTAGCATCTTTACCGTCCCATTCAAAATCAGCCTGCCCCTCTGATAAAGACAGCTGCTTTGTTAAAACAATAGCACCTTCACTATTTCTTATTGTAACATTAGATGCTGGAGCGTCTTTTCCTAAAGTGAATGTCCAGCTTGCTTGCCCATCTTTAAGCTCTGAAACAGAGCTTTGTGCAACTACGGTTTTGCCGATCATACCAATTGCCTGATTATTGGCTGCATATGAATTGCCAGATGCATTTTGGTTACCCAAAACTAATGCTTCTAAATATTCATTGGTTTTTAGCTGTTGTTCAACCGATGTGAACTGCACTAATTGTTCAGTAAACTGATTAGTGTCGAGCGGCTCTAGTGGGTTTTGATTTTTTAGCTGAGTAGTTAAGAGCGAAAGAAAGGTATCAAAATCCTCAGCAATAGACTTTCTTGATCCTTCTAAAGATGATGTAGATGAGCCACTGGCTGCAACAATACTCTCAATTGACATTTTCTAACTCCTTTAAGCCGTAATATTTAGGCCGCCCGCTGAGGCGATGCCATGGTAAATAATTGTACTTGGTATTTGTGAAATAATATCTTTGGTGCTTTGTTCATTTTCATCACCCAAATCATCTAAAAAGGCCTCTTCCCCTTGCGAAAAGAAATTATCCCCCCTTTCAAACGGATTACCTTTTAGTGAAAATTCAAGATTTGTCTTATTAGTATCAAGTCCTGCTTGCGCCAAAGCTCGCTCTAAGGCTCGCACATCACGTTGCAACAGATCAAGCGTATCAGCACGCTCAACACTTAAGCGGGCATTTAAAGCACCAGTTTTATCTATTTCCATTTTCACATCAATTCGACCCATTTCAGGTGGATCAAGTCTTATCTGAAAACGAGAAAGTCCATTTTGAACATTCCGAGCAAATTCATAGGCAACATGTGGCAAGTTCAAGTTTTGTTGCGGCCCTTGATAAAGAGCTGTTGCTGGTTTTAAAGCTGAAATTTGAGCGTTAAAATTGGTATTATTTATCCCCTGATTGATTAACAAAGGGTCAGCCTGCGCAGTGATGTCAATTTTTATTGGCGCAGTTTGAGCAGAAGTCAAAGAAGCAGCTGCCATTGCAGTTGGAGTGCTATTCACATTTGTTTGCATCGGAGTTGTGGTTAATGATGGCTTGTTTTGCTCATTTGCAAAAGACCCTACATTAGTTGTTGGCTGTGGCTTTTGTCCATTTAAATAGGCAAGTTGCGATGCGTCTAACTTTGGACTAGATGCCTGCGTGCTTTCAATATTTGACATATTCTTATTGCCAAGCAATGCAGTTATTGATTTTGCCACTTCATTATTTATTGTTGCATCAGCATTCATATTCATTGCTGAATTATTCGCACCTTTAATAGCATTATTTGCATTGCTTAAATTTGTTAAAGACGCATCAATATTTTTAGTATTAGCGGGTGCAATTTCTGCTAATTTTTGTGCCAACTGTTGAAGTTTTTGCCCCAACTGCTCCGTTGTGCCATTAACAGGCTGAGCTAGTTTTTTTGCAACTTGATTTAGGCTAGAAATAGTTTGCGTGTTGCTAAGGCCTTTCAAAACTTCTTGAAATGGCTGACTTTGTGATAAAATGTTTTTTGCGATTTCTTGATTGTTATTTTGCCCATTTGCCAGTGGATTAGCACCCTGCCCCTGCATTTGCGCAACAAGCATAGAGGTTGTTGCACCAGCTGGAGGGGGAGCAATTGCTTGCAGTTTTGCAATAAGGGTATTAATTGAAGCCATTGCGGTTTCAATTGTTTGCTGATTAATTGGCTTAGCATCATTAAACGAGCCTTGAATTTGCTCCATTGCTTTCATTAAGTCTGAAATTGCATCAATTATAGTTTTATCATTTGGAGCATTTGTTAGCTCTTGAGCTTGCGCATCACCTAATAAAGGTAAATTGGCATTTTCTTTTTGTACTACTTGTCCACCTTGAACGGGAGCAACCTGAGTTGGCTCTGCAAGACCAAGCAATTTCGCAATTAGTAAACCAAATTCTGAACTGTTAGTTTTTGATGTTTCTGTAACATTGCTCAAATCAAGAGAACCTGCCGCATTTGAAGCAGCTTGGCTATTTTGAGTAGCAATGTTAATCATCATAGACATTTTGACGCAATTGTCCTTTTTGGCACAAATATTCAATAAAAGTAATGCAAGAGGCTTGCCAGTTTTGAAAAAACTATCTATTTCAAATAGTTACCCTACAAGGAGAGTGGCTTTTAATTTTTAAAGCACTCAAAATAGGGCAAATTTGTCTTAGCAATCGGCAAATTATGCCTAGCATATTGTTATAAGTGCAAAATATAGCTATGTAGAGATATTAAACCGTTGGACCTTGAATCCAGATTGGCAAAATTATGTTAA
>Ga0256834_1001149_pt1 | contig 18379 bp, 33 predicted proteins | sample 4281140metaG_FD_190536 | JGI IMG/M metagenome (GOLD analysis project Ga0256834, IMG submission 190536) | Hydrothermal vent microbial communities from East Pacific Rise, Pacific Ocean - 4281-140 | ecosystem: Environmental > Aquatic > Marine > Hydrothermal vents | place: Pacific Ocean: East...
GGAGATGGTGATGCCAGGGGACAATGTGGAGTTAGAGGTGGAGTTGATAAAGCCTGTAGCGTTGGAGGAGGGATTGAGGTTTGCGATAAGAGAGGGTGGAAGGACAGTTGGAGCCGGAGTCGTTACAAAAATAATAGAATAGGAGTGTGAGGTTTAGACGATGATACCCGCACAGAAGATAAGAATCAAGTTAAAAAGTTTTGACCATAGGGTTCTTGACAAGTCGGTGGCGAGTATAGTACAGACTGCTCGTGATACTGGTGCAAAGGTGGTGGGACCTATACCGCTTCCCACCAAGATTAGCAGGTGGACGGTGCTTAGGTCTCCACACATTGACAAGAATTCAAGAGAGCAGTTTGAGATAAGGGTGCACAAGAGGCTTATAGAGATACTTGAGCCTACTCAGCAAACTATAGATGCTCTTTCTCAGCTTGAGTTACCAGCAGGTGTAGAGGTCGAAATAAAGGTGTAGGGGAGTGTAAAAAATGAGGCTTGAGGGACTTATAGGAAAAAAGCTGGGGATGACGAGGGTTTTTGACGAAGACGGTAACATAGTACCAGTGACGGTGCTTCAGGTGGGACCCTGTGCAGTCGTTCAGGTGAAGACCGTAGACAAGGACGGATACAACGCAGTTCAGCTTGGGTTTGATCCAAAGAAGCTTACCAAGTGTACCATGCCGATGATTGGTCACTTTTTAAAGGCTGGGCTTGAAACAGGGTTTTACATCTTGAGAGAGTTTAAAATTGAGGATCCTTCTGAGTTTAAGCCAGGACAGTACATAACCCTTGCAGATTTGGGAATTGAGAAGGGCATGAAGGTCGATGTGACCAGCAGAACCAAGGGAAGGGGCTTTACTGGATGTATCAAGAGGTGGAATTTTCAGCGTCAGCCTATGAGTCACGGTGCAAAGAAGGTGCATCGTAAGAGGGGTTCGAGTGGAGCAAATACCTTCCCAGGAAGAGTTATTAAGGGAAAGAAGATGGCAGGACACTACGGAAACGAGACCGTTACTATAAAGAACCTTACGGTGGTTGACATAGATCCAGAAAAGAACCTTTTGTTAGTTAAGGGTGGAGTGCCTGGCTGGCCAAATGGATATGTGATGGTTTACTTTAAATAAAGGGGAGAAGGGAAGATGGAGGCTATAAAGGCAAAGCTTATAGACGAAACTGCCAAGGTGATAGGAGATGTGGATCTTCCTGCTGACATTTATGGGGTTCAGCCAAAGGTAGGACTTCTTCACGAGGTGGTTCGTTGGCAGATGGCAAGGTGGAGGGCTGGTACTGCTTGCACTAAAACCCGTGGTGAGGTTAGAGGTGGAGGAAGAAAACCCTGGCCTCAGAAGCACACTGGAAGGGCAAGACAGGGAAGTATCAGGGCTCCTCAGTGGGTAGGAGGAGGAGTCGTTCACGGACCAAAGCCGAGAAGCTACGAGTTTAAGTTAAATAAAAAGGTAAGAAGACTTGGTTTGAAAATGGCTCTTTCCTCAAGAGCACTTGCAAGCAGGGTTTATGTGGCAGAGGGGTTTCCTGTAAAAGACGCTCCCAAGACGAAAGTGCTTAAGGGATTTCTTGAGGGATTGGGAGTAAAGGAGGCACTCATTGTAGTGCCCGAAAGAAACAAGGTTCTTGAGAAGAGTGCTTCAAACCTTCCAAAGGTTAAGGTGCTTGCAGTTGAAGGTTTAAATGTTTATGATATTTTAAACCACGAAAATTTGATAGTTGCAAAGGATGCGCTTTCTAAAATAGAAGAGCGTTTAAGGAGATAGAGAGATGAGGGATCCAAAGACAATAATACTTGCACCAATAATTACCGAAAAGTCCATGATGCTTAAGGAGAGGTACAATCAGGTTAGTTTTTGGGTTGATCCTTCTGCAAACAAGATAGAGATAAAGAAGGCAGTGGAGCAGCTCTTTAATGTAAAGGTTGAAAAGGTGCAAACCATAAGGGTTAAGGGTAAACCAAAGGGTGGATTTAGAAACCCTGGAAGAACCTCCATTAGGAAAAAGGCTATAGTAAGGCTTGCACCAGGAGAGACCATAGAATTCTTTGAAACTATATAAAACGAAGGGGTGAAAAGCTATGCCTATAAAAAAGTGTAAACCCACCTCACCTGGTAGGAGGTTTCAGACATATTTAGTAAATCCAGAGCTTGCAAAGAAGGATCCTGAGAAGAGTTTAACGGAACCTTTAAAGAAGACTGGAGGAAGAAACAACTACGGTAGAATTACCGTAAGGTTTAGAGGTGGTGGACACAAGAGGCTTTACAGGGTTATTGACTTTAAGAGGGACAAAGACGGAGTTCCTGCAAAGGTCATTGCCCTTGAGTACGATCCTAATAGATCTGCAAACATTGCTCTTTTGCAGTACGCAGACGGAGAGAAGAGGTACATCCTTGCTCCTCTTGGGCTAAAAGTTGGTGATGTGGTGATGAGTGGTGACAATGTAGAGATAAAGGTGGGAAACGCACTTCCGCTTAAGAACATACCCGTTGGAACGATGGTGCACAACATAGAGCTTAGACCTGGAAAGGGTGGGCAGCTTGCTCGTGCTGCTGGAGCTTTTGCCCAGATTCTTGGAAAAGAGGAAAGGTATGTTATATTAAGGCTTCCCTCTGGGGAAATCAGAAAGGTTTATGGAAATTGCAAGGCAACCATTGGACAGGTTGGTAATCTTGAGTGGGAAAATGTGATGCTTGGTAAGGCAGGAAGAAGCAGATGGCTTGGAAGAAGACCTCATGTAAGAGGAGTTGCAATGAACCCCGTTGATCATCCTCTTGGTGGTGGAGAGGGTAAGTCTCACGGAGGAAGACATCCTTGTTCTCCTTGGGGATGGTTGTGTAAGGGACTTAAGACGAGGGGTAAGAAGCCTTCTGACAAGTTTATTATAAGAAGGAGAAAGGGCTAATAGGGAGGTGTAGATAGATGCCAAGGTCTAAGAAAAAGGGACCATTTATTGACGAGCACCTTCTTAAGAAGGTGCTTAAGGCAAGAGAGACAGGGGACAAAAAGCCAATAAAGACCTGGAGTAGGCGTTCTACTATCATTCCAGAGATGGTTGGGCTTACCTTTGCAGTGCACAACGGACACAAGTTTATACCCGTTTATGTGACTGAGAACATGGTAGGACACAAGTTAGGAGAATTTGCTCCTACAAGAACTTACAAGGGGCATCCTGCTGACAAGGGTAAGGTAAAAGGAAAGAAGAGGTAAAGGAGAGAGGCGATGAGGGCTCGGGCTACTGCAAAGTATGTTTTGATTTCACCGTACAAGGCAAGACTTGTTATAGATTTAATTCGTGGAAAGAGCGTTGAAGAGGCGTTAAACATTTTGCAGTTCACTCCAAAAAAGGCTGCAAGGATTATAAAGAAGGTTCTTGAGAGTGCAATTGCAAACGCTGAGAACAATTACGGAATGGATGTGGACAGGCTTTATGTGGTTGAGGCTTATGTGAACGAGGGACCACGGCTTAAGAGGATCTGGCCAAGAGGTTGGGGAAGAGCAAGTAGAATTTTAAGGCGTATGAGCCACATTACGGTTGTGGTTGAAGAAAGAGAAGAAAAAAGGAGGAGGTAAGCCTTGGGACAGAAAGTTAATCCTATAGGTTTAAGAATAGGGATTACGAGAACCTGGGATTCTCGTTGGGTATCAAAGCCTGCAGAGTTTTCTAAGTATGTACACGAAGACTATTTGATTAGAAAGTTTTTGAAAGAAAACTACTATCATGCAGGTATTGCAAAGATAGAGATAGAGCGTGCTGCAAACAAGCTTAGAGTGATTATTCACTCTGCTCGTCCTGGAATAGTTATTGGTAAGAAGGGAGCAGAGATAGAAAAGATTAAAAAGGAGCTCAGCAAGTTCGTAAGAGACGAGGAGATAGAGGTTTTCGTAAACGAGGTTAGGAGACCAGAGCTTGAGGCACAGCTCGTTGCAGAAAACATTGCTACTCAGATAGAGAGAAGAGTTTCTTTCAGAAGGGCAATGAAGAGAGCCGTTTCTCTCGTGATGAGGTTTGGTGCTCAGGGAGTCAAGGTTCAGTGCTCTGGAAGACTTGGTGGTGCAGAAATTGCTAGAAGTGAGTGGTACAGGGTTGGAAGAGTTCCTCTTTCAACTCTTAGAGCAGACATAGATTACGGTTTTGCCGTTGCCATTACCAAGTACGGAAGTATAGGTGTTAAGGTCTGGATTTTTAAGGGAGAGGTTTTACCTGAGAAGGAAGGACAGGAGAGAATAGTAATATAAAGGGGTGACGAGCCATGCTTTTACAGCCCAGAAAGACTAAGTACAGAAAACAGCAGAAGGGAAGGGTAAGAGGAAAGGCAACTAGTGGATATACCATTGAGTTTGGAGAGTACGGACTTAAGGTGCTTGAGGGAGGCTGGCTTACGGCTCAGCAGATCGAGGCTGGAAGAGTTGCAATCGTTAGAACTGCAAAAAAGGGAGCAAAGATTTGGATAAGAGTTTTTCCAGACAAGCCCATTACCAAGAAGCCAGCAGAGACCCGTATGGGAAAGGGAAAGGGCTCTGTTGAAGGCTGGGTTGCAGTCGTTAAACCTGGAAAAATTATTTACGAGATTTCTGGAGTTCCCGAGGAGGTTGCTAGAGAGGCATTAAGACTTGCTGCTAGCAAGATGCCTTTCAAGTGCAAGATCGTTGCAAGGGAGGAGTTTTAAATGAAGGCACAGGAGTTAAGAGAGCTTTCTATACCTGAGCTTAAGGAGAAGCTCTCACAGTTAAGGGAGGAGCTTTTTAACTTGAGATTTCAGAAGAGCATCCATAGACTTGAAAATCCAATGAGAATAAAACAGGTTAAGAGAGACATAGCAAGGGTTTTGACGGTATTAAGGGAGAAGGAACTTAACATAAGATAAGGGGTAGGGCTAAGATGGGCAGAAGAAAGCAGTTTATAGGAACGGTGGTAAGTGATAAGATGGACAAGACGGTTGTTGTTCTCGTTGAAAGACTGGTTAAGCATCCACTTTACGGAAAGTACATCAGAAGAAGAAGAAAGTACATGGCACACGACGAGAACAACGAGTGTAAGATAGGAGACAGGGTTCTTATAGAGGAGACCAGACCTCTTTCTCGCAGAAAAAGGTGGAGAGTGAAGCAGATAGTTGAAAAGGCAAAGGTACTCGATCTTGGAGAGGCTTCTGAAGGGGGTGAGAAGGCATGATTCAGCAGCAGACTTACCTTAATGTAGCCGACAATTCAGGAGCAAAAAAGATAATGTGTATAAGGGTGCTTGGTGGTTCTGGAAGGAAGTACGGGAGCGTTGGAGACATAATAGTTGCCTCTGTTAAAGAGGCTCTTCCAAACTCCAAGGTAGAAGAGGGAGATGTAGTAAAGGCAGTTATAGTAAGGACCAAAAAGGAGATCTCCCGTCCTGACGGAACTCACATAAGATTTGACGAAAACGCAGCGGTGCTGATCAATCAGTACCGTGAGCCTATAGGTACTCGTATATTTGGTCCTGTAGCAAGAGAGTTAAGGTCAAAGGGATTTATGAAGATAATCTCTCTTGCACCAGAAGTATTATAAGAGGGGATAGAGATGATAAAGAGGGGTAGGAGCAAAAAGTTACCTAAGCCACACGAGGCAAAGGTTCACATTAGAAAAAACGACATGGTCGTTGTTATAACTGGAAAGGACAAGGGAAAGATAGGAAAGGTGCTCAAGGTTATTCCCAGAAAGGGCAGAGCCGTTGTAGAGGGAGTGAACATCGTAAAGAGGCACATGAAGCCCACTCCTTACAGCAGTGGTGGAATAGTGGAAAAGCCTGCACCAATACATGTTTCAAACCTTATGCTTTACTGCCCCAAGTGTAAGAAGGGGGTTAGGGTTGGTCGAAAGATTCTTGAGGATGGTACTAAGGTAAGGGTTTGTAAAAAGTGTGGAGAAATAATTGAGGCAAAGGAGTAGAGGGATGAGCTGGCTTAGGGACTATTATCAGACAGAGGTTGTTCCAAGACTTAGGGAAAAGTTTGGATATAAAAACATTTACGAGGTACCAAAGTTGGAGAAGATTTGCGTAAACATGGGGTTGGGTGAGGCTGTGCAAAACCCCAAGATAATAGATCAGGCACTCGTTGAGCTTGCTCAGATCACCGGGCAGAAGCCCAAGATCTGTAAGGCTCGTAAGTCAATTGCAGGATTTAAGCTAAGAAAGGGGATGCCAATAGGTGTAATGGTAACCCTTAGAAAGAACAGAATGTACGACTTTCTTGCAAGACTCATCAATGTGGCTCTTCCAAGAATGAAGGACTTTAAGGGACTTCCTAGGTCTGGATTTGACGGAAGAGGAAATTACACCCTTGGAATTACGGATCACACCATCTTTCCAGAGGTTGATGCGAGCAAGGTGGAGAGGATAAAGGGAATGAGTATAACCATCGTTACGACTGCAGAGTCAGACGAAGAGGCTTACGAGCTTTTAAAAGAACTTGGAATGCCATTTAGGAGGTAAAGTTATATGCCTACAAAAGCTCAGATAGAAAAGGGCAAAAGGGAGCCGAAGTTTAAGGTAAGGAAGAGGAACAGGTGCTCTATTTGTGGAAGACCCAGAGGATACATAAGGCGTTTTGGGCTTTGCAGAATGTGTTTTAGAAAGCTTGCTTCTGAGGGAAAGATTCCTGGAGTAAGGAAAGCCAGTTGGTAAAGGGGGAAGAAGTATGATGACGGATCCAATTGCAGACATGCTTATAAGGATAAAAAATGCCCTTATGGCAAGGCATAAGACCGTAAGTATCCCTGCTTCCAAGATGAAGTTGGAGATTGCTAGAATTTTAAAGGAAGAGGGTTACATCGAGGACTTTAAGTACATAGACGAAAAGCCCCAGGGAAGAATAGAGATCGTTCTCAAGTACGACGAGAACAAGAGACCAGTTATTGCAGGAGTTAGAAGAGTAAGCAAACCTGGTAGAAGGATTTACAAGGGATACAAGGATCTTCCCAGGGTTCTTGACGGTTTGGGGATTGCGATTATTTCCACTTCTCAGGGAATAATGACGGATCACGAGGCAAGGCGTCGTAAGGTAGGTGGCGAGGTACTTTGTGAAATTTGGTAAGAAAGGGGTGAGGTAAGATGGGAGAGACATCTCGTATAGGAAGAAAGCCAATAAAGATACCAAGTGGGGTTAAGATTCAAATTGACGAAGAGGGTATTATTCGCGTAGAGGGACCAAAGGGTAAGCTTGAGAAAAAGATGCCTCCGCTAGTCAAGGTTAACATTGACGGGGACACGCTGACCGTAGTTCCTGAGGAGGTAAGAAAAAAGCTTAGAAACAGGGCAAAGGCGTTTCAGGGACTTGCTCGTTCTCTTATTAACAACATGATTATAGGGGTTACCCAGGGATTCAAGAAGTCCCTTGACATAGTTGGTTTGGGATACAGAGCAGAGGTTAAGGGAAACGAGATAGTCTTTAACCTTGGATACTCTCATCCGATAAACTTCAAGCTTCCTGAGGGTATTACTGCAAAGACTGAAAAGGGAAGTGGTGAGGTTCAGGTAAGGGTAATAGTAGAGGGAATAGACAAGGAGTTAGTCGGTCAGGTTGCTGCGAACATAAAGAGACTCAGACCACCAGAGCCTTACAAGGGTAAGGGTATAAGGTACACAGGTGAAGTCATCAGGAGAAAGGCTGGTAAGGCTGGTAAGGGAGCCAAAAAGTAATTAGAGGGGAGAGGAGTTTATGGCTAGGATAAAGAGAAGGGAGAGAAAGGTCGAGGCAAGGCTCAGGAGAAAGAAGAGGGTTAGAAAGAAGATTTTTGGAACTCCTGAGCGTCCAAGACTTAGCGTTTACAAAAGCTGTAAGCACATATACGCACAGATCATAGATGACACCATTGGGCACACCCTCGTTGCTGCTTCTTCTCTCTCTCCAGAGATAAGGGAGAGGGTGGAGGAGCTCAAGAAAGAGGGTGGTAAGACCGCAGTTGCAAGGGCAGTTGGTGAGCTTCTTGCAAAGAGGGCTCTTGAAAAGGGTATAAAGAAGGTTTGTTTTGATAGGGGTGGATTTAAGTATCACGGAAGGATAAAAGCCCTTGCAGATGCAGCAAGGGAGGTAGGATTAGAATTCTAAAAGGGAGGTAGTGCTTTGATTAGGGGAGGAGATGAATTTATTGAAAAGATCATACAGATAAACAGGGTAACCAAGGTTACTAAGGGTGGAAAGAGACTTAGGTTTTCAGCACTCGTGATAGTTGGAGACGGAAAAGGCAGAGTGGGATACGGACTTGGAAAGGCACCAGAGGTGCCTGACGCAATAAGAAAGGCTATTGACAAGGCAAAGAAGAGCATGATAGAGGTTCCTATTACTAGAGGAACCATTCCCCACAGAATTATGACCAAGTTTGGAGCAAGTAAGGTTCTTCTTAAGCCAGCAAAGCCTGGAACGGGAGTTATTGCAGGTGGAACCGTTCGTGCTATTATGGATGCAGCAGGCATAAAAGATGTCGTTACCAAGTGTATTGGAAGTAGTAATCCTCACAACCTAGTTAAAGCAACCTTTAGGGCACTTTCTCAGCTTCAGAGTGTAGAGTATGTTGCAAAGAAAAGAGGAAAGAGCGTAGAAGAAATCCTTAAGGAGATGAGGTCATGAAGAAGCTGAAGATAACCCTTGTGAGAAGTCGTTACGGAAGAAGTCCCAAACAAAGAGAGTGTCTAAAGGGACTTGGACTTAAGAAAATAGGACAGACAGTAGTAAGAGAGGATAACCCCTGTATAAGGGGACTTATAAGAAGGGTTGAACACTTGGTAAAGGTGGAGGAGATAGATGGATAAGGTGATAACTCTTTCTGACTTAAAGCCGTTTGCCGACGCAAAACATAGAGAAAAAAGGGTTGGTAGGGGACACGGATCTGGACACGGAAAGACCTCTTGTAGAGGACACAAGGGACAGAAGGCAAGAAAGAGCCCTGACATTGCACCCTGGTTTGAGGGTGGGCAGACGCCTATTATAAGGAGAATTCCAAAGAGGGGCTTTAAGAACCCTTTTAAGGTTTATTATACCGTTATAAATGTAAAACAGCTCGAGGAGAGGTTTGAGGCTAACGAGGTGGTTGATTACGAGAGTCTCCTTAAGAAGGGGCTGGTTAAGGGTAAGAACAAGGTGATAAAGATTCTTGGTGACGGTGAGATTACCAAACCTCTTACTGTTAGGGTTCACGCAGTTTCCAAGAGTGCAAGGGAAAAGATTGAAAAAGCCGGTGGAAAGATCGAATTAATTGAGGTTTAGTTGACGGAGAAATTTAGGTGTGAATGGAAGGGATAACTTATTCAATCTAGCGAATATACCAGAGCTTAAAAGGAGAATCTTTTACCTCTTTTTAGGGCTAGCAATATATCGTTTTGCCGTTCACATTCCAACCCCTGGTATAAACGCAGAGGCATTTGTTAGCTTCTTTAAGCACGCAAGTGGGACCCTTTTTGGTTTCCTGGACATATTTTCTGGTGGTGCCTTGAGAAGGTTTTCCATTTGTGCTTTGGGGGTTATGCCCTACATCAGTGCCTCGATTATTCTTGAGCTTTTGACGGTAGTTTATCCGTCCATAAAGGAGCTTTATCAGGAGGGACCAGAGGGAAGGCGGAGGCTTGCCTATTATACCAGATACCTAACTGTTGCTATTTGCTTGATTCAGGGGCTTGGTATTGCTATAGGTCTTGAGCACATGACTGCTCCTAACGGAGTTCCTATTGTTATCCAGCCAGGGTGGGTCTTTAGGTTGAGCACGATGATCAGTCTTACTGCTGGAAGTATGTTTCTCGTGTGGCTTGGAGAGCAGATGACCGAGCACGGAATTGGAAACGGTATATCCATGATAATCTTTGCAGGAATCGTAGCAGGTATATTTCCTGCACTTGCAAGAACACTTAAGTTCGTAGAAACCGGTGAGTTTTCTCTGTTCTTTTTGTTCATAGTATTTTTAATTCTATTGGCGATTCTTGCGTTTACCTGCTTTATGGAGCTTGCCCAGAGAAGGATTCCCATTCAGTACGCAAGGCGCCAGGTAGGAAGGCAGATTATAGGTGGTCAGTCAAGCTATTTACCTATAAAGGTAAACACTGCTGGAGTAATTCCACCGATCTTTGCTTCAGCAATTCTTATGTTTCCTGCAACCTTGGCAAACTTTCTTCCGGTGGAGCTCTTTAAAAAGGTTAGCAGTTTTCTTAGACCAGGAGCCTGGTTTTACGAGACCATATACGCAGCGCTCATCATATTTTTCTGTTACTTTTACACTGCAATAATTTTTAATCCAAAGGAGGTTGCTGACAACCTCAAGAAGTGGGGAGGTTTTATCCCTGGTATAAGACCTGGAAAGGCAACAGAGGAATTCATAGACAAGGTACTTACGAGAATAACCCTTATAGGTGCCATTTATGTGGCACTTATATGCGTGCTTCCAAGCTTTCTCATAGGCAAGCTTAACCTACCGTTTTACTTTGGAGGTACTGCACTTCTCATCGTGGTAGGGGTTGCGCTTGATGTGATAGCTCAGATAGAGTCACATCTGATAACCCGTCAGTACGAGGCGTTTGTGAAGCACGCAAGAATAAAAAATAAGTAAGGAGGTGGGTCATGAACATCATATTTTTAGGACCACCAGGAGCAGGAAAGGGAACCCAGGCAAAGATACTCGTCGAAAAGTACGGAATTCCTCAGATTTCTACTGGAGACATGTTAAGAGAGCATGTTAAGAAGGGTACCGAGCTTGGTAAGAAGGCAAAGGAGTACATGGACAAGGGACAGCTCGTTCCTGACGAGATTATTCTCAGCATGGTAAAGGAGAGACTCAGCCAGCCTGACGCACAGAAGGGATTTATTCTTGACGGATTTCCAAGAACTGTTGCTCAGGCAGAGGCACTTGACAAGATGCTTGAGGAGATGGGCAGAAGAATAGAGTTCGTGCTTGCTCTCATAGTGCCAGATGACGAGCTCGTTGAAAGACTTACTGGTAGAAGGACTTGTAAAAATTGCGGAATGATGTATCATATAAAGTTCAAGCCTCCAAAGGTGGATAACAAGTGTGATGTTTGTGGAGGGGAGCTTTATCAGAGACCTGACGACAACGAGGAGACCGTAAGAAACAGGTTGAAGGTTTATCACGAGTCCACTGCACCCCTTATTGAGTATTACAAGAAGAAGGGTGTGCTTTTTGAGATAGACGGAACCAAGAGTATAGAAGAGATTACCCAAGAAATAATAAACATACTTGAGAAGAAGTAGTTTTGTACAACAGATTTTATCGTAACAAACCTATAATTAAGAGTGCTGAAGAGATAGAGCTTTTGCGTCGAGCGAATGCGATAGTGATGGAGGTTTTGTTGACTCTGCGGGAGATGGTTCGTCCTGGGCTTAGCACTTACGAGTTTGAAGAGGAAGCTTTAAAAATTTGCGACAAAAGGGGAGTTAAACCTGCGTTTAAAGGGTATAGGGGGTATCCCTATGCCCTTTGCGTGTCTATAAACGAGGAAGTTGTGCACGGAATGCCTAGTAAAGACAGGGTCTTGAAAGAGGGAGACATAGTTAGTTTTGACTTTGGGGTGATATACGAGGGATATTACGGAGACGCAGCCCTTACCGTAGGAGTTGGAAAGGTTAGTGAAGAGGCTGAGAGACTTATGAAGGTTACGGAAGAGGCACTTTACAAGGGGATTGACAAGGCACACTTTGGAAACAGGGTGGGGGACATATCTCACGCTATCCAGAGGCATGTTGAGTCCCACGGGTTTAGCGTTATTAGAGACTTCGTTGGACACGGAGTGGGAAGAAGTTTGCATGAGCCACCAGAGGTGCCTAACTTTGGAAAGCCTGGAAGAGGACCAAAGCTCGAGGTAGGGATGGTTATAGCTATAGAGCCTATGGTTAGTGCTGGGTCTTACGAAGTAGAGATTTTAAAAGACGGCTGGACTGCAGTTACGAAAGACAGGAGCTTAGCTGCTCACTTTGAGCATTCGGTTGCTATAACTCCAAAGGGTCCAGAAATTTTATCGAGGGTGTAGAGCTATGGCAAAAGAGGATGTAATTCTTTTAGAAGGCAAGGTAGTAGAGGCTTTACCTAATGCTATGTTTAGGGTTGAGCTTGAAACTGGAAACAAGATTTTGGCTCACATATCAGGAAAGATGAGGATGCACTACATAAGAATATTACCTGGAGACTCCGTGGTAATAGAGCTTTCCCCTTATGACCTTACGAGGGGAAGGATAGTTTACAGGGGTAAGTTGAAAGACTACAAGAAGGGAGGTTAGAGAAGATGAAGGTAAGCCCTTCAGTTAAGAAAAGGTGTAGAAAGTGCAAGATAATAAAGAGAAAGGGCGTAGTTAGGGTTATATGCGAAAATCCTCGTCACAAGCAGAGGCAGGGATAAGGAGGTAGAGTATGCCAAAGATTGCAGGAGTTGACATACCTGAGAGAAAGCCTGTTGAGGTAGCCTTGACTTATATTTTTGGAGTAGGGCGCACTTTAGCTCAAAAGGCTTGCACAAAGGCAGGTATAGATTGGTTTAAGAAGGTAAAGGACCTCACTGAAGACGAGCTTAACAGGCTCAGACAGATTATTGAAAAGGAATACAAGGTTGAGGGAGACCTGAGAAAGGAGATCCGTCAGAACATACAGAGACTTATTTCTATTGGATGTTACAGAGGTCTTAGGCACAGGATGGGACTTCCCGTTAGAGGACAGAGAACCCGTTCCAACGCAAGAACTAGAAAGGGACCCCGTCCAGGTTCACTTAGAAGGAAGAAGAAAAAGAAATAGTCTTAAACAGGGGGTAAAGAGGTGGCAAGAGCTAAGAGCAGAAGGAAGAAGGTTAAGAAGGTTGTTTCTGAGGGGATCATACACATTCACTCTACCTTTAACAATACCATCGTTACCATAACTGACAGGCAGGGTAATACAATAGCCTGGGCAAGCGGAGGTACGGAGGGCTTTAAGGGAACTCGTAAAGGAACCCCTTTTGCAGCTCAGCTTGCAATGCAGTCTGCCTTAAAAAAGGCACAGGCTTACGGACTTAAAGAGGCTTGGGTTTATGTCAAGGGACCTGGACCAGGAAGAGAGGCAGCTTTAAGGGCTCTTCAGGGCTCAGGTATCAAGATTACCCTTATAAAGGATGTAACTCCAATTCCTCACGACGGATGTCGTCCTCCTAAGAGAAGGAGGGTATAGTAAAAATTTTTAAAAGGGGGTTATGAGAGGTGGCAAGATATACAGGACCTAGATGCAGGCTTTGTAGAAGAGAGGGAATGAAGCTATTTTTAAAGGGGGAAAGGTGTTACACTGACAAGTGCCCCTTTGAAAGAAGGAGCTATCCACCTGGACAGCACGGACCTCAGCAGATAAGAATTAAACTTTCAGACTACGGAATCCGTTTAAGAGAAAAGCAGAAGGTTAAGAGGATTTACGGAATTTCTGAGAAGCAGATGAGAATGTACTACGAAAAGGCAACGAGAATGCCTGGACAGGCAGGTCACAACCTTCTTCAACTTCTCGAGAGAAGACTCGACAATGTGGTTTACAGGCTTGGTTTTGCGGTTTCTCGTTCTCAGGCAAGGCAGTATGTAAATCACGGATTTTTTAATGTAAACGGAAGAAGGGTTGACATTCCCTCTTACCTCGTTAAGCCTGGTGATGTGATAGAGCTTAGGGAGAAGTACAGAAATAATCCACAAATCGTAGAGAGCTTAGAGACGGTTATAAAGAGAGGAGTTCCTTCTTGGCTTGAGCTTGACGCTGATCACTTCAAGGGCGTCGTTAAGAGCTTACCAACCAGAGAAGACATTACCATGCCAATTCAGGAGAGCTACATTATTGAGTTCTACTCCAGGTAATGCTTAAAAAATAAAAAAATAAAAAGAGGGTAAAGAGCCAATGAATAGAGGGGTAGAATTAATAAAACCAGAAGAAATAAAGGTTCACAAGGATAGTAACTTTCCGTACTACGGAAAGTTTATCATTGAGCCCCTTGAAAGAGGTTACGGAATCACTATAGGTAATGCATTGAGAAGGGTGTTGCTTTCTTCTATACCAGGGTATGCGATTACTGAGGTTAGAATAGAAGGGGCACCTCACGAGTTTACCAGTCTTCCAGGGGTTATAGAGGATGTCCCAGAGATAGTGCTTAATCTCAAAGGGGTTAGGTTTAAGCTAAACGAGGAAGGACCAGTTTACTTTAAGCTTGAGAAGGTCGGTGAAGGAGAGGTTAAGGCAGGGGACATAGAGGTTGGAGACAAAGGAGAGGTCGTAAATCCTGACCATCACATAGCTACTCTTACAAAAGACGGAAAGCTCGTGATGGAACTTAAGGTTGAGAAGGGAAGGGGATATGTTCCAGCAGAGTACAGCAAAAACAACGAGATAGGCGTAATTCTGGTGGACGGACTTTTTTCTCCAATAACCAAGGTTAACTTCAATGTCACCCAGGCAAGAGTTGGAAAGAGCAGTGATTACGACAGGTTGATCCTTGAAATCCACACTGACGGTACCATAGATCCCAAGGAGGCACTCGTTAACGCTGCAAAGATACTTATAGAGCAGCTTATGATATTCCTTGGAGAGGAGAAGATAGGCATAGAGTCTCAGCCGTCTGAGACATCCACTTTGCAAAATGTTCTCAACATGCCAATTGAGGAACTTGACCTTTCTGGAAGGGCGTACAATTGTCTTAAGGGTGCAGGTATAAACTATGTTGGACAGCTCGTTCAAAAGACCGAGCCAGAGCTCTTGAAGCTTAGGAGCTTTGGAAAGAAGTCCCTTGACGAGATTATAGAAAAGCTTTCCAAGTTTAATCTTAAGCTTGGAATGACAGACATAAAGTGGAAGCCTCCTAAAGACTAAAATTTTTACTACACAGGAGAGGAGAAGATGAGGCACAGGAAGGTAAGTAGAAGACTAGGACGCGATACAGAACATCACTTTGCAATTTTAAGGAATCAGGTTACGGACTTGTTTAAACACGGAAGAATAACCACTACCCTTGCAAAGGCAAAGGAGCTGAGAAGAGTTGCTGACAGAATGATAACCCTTGCAAAGAGGGGTGACTTAGCCTCTAGAAGAAAGGCACTAGCCTTTATAAGGGACAAGCAGATAGTTAGAAAGCTCTTTACAGAACTCAGAGTAAAGTACATGGACAGACCCGGTGGTTACACTAGAGTTATAAAAATCGGTCCTAGACGCGGTGACGCTGCGATGATGGCAATAGTGGAGCTGGTTGAGGAAAAGCTTTCAAAGAAGCAGTCCAAGGCAAAGAGAGAAAGACTAAGGAAGATAAACGAGTTTATAGAGAGAAAGAAAAAGGAGTACGGGTTAATTAAGGAAGAAAAACCCACAGAGGCAAAAGAAGAAGCCAAAGAGGAAAAGCTCGAGGCATCTGCTGAAGAACCCAAGACCGAAGCTCAGGAAACGCAGGCATCAGAGGAAGCTACTGAAAAGACTTCTGAAGAGTCTTAAAATATAGAAAAGCCCCTTTTGGGGCTTTCTTTAACCTTTTTTATGAAATCTTCTTTTAATGTTTCACAAAGGTTCTGGAAGTTAATCAAATTTCCCCAAGAGTCAAAAGAGAAGTTTAAAACCTTTCTTAGAAAGTTTCAATTTAGATCTGACCTTTACCTAGTGGGTGGGTGCATAAGGGATGTTCTTCTCAATAGAGAGTTTTTAGATGTTGACCTAACTGCTGGTGAAGATGTAGACAGGCTTTGCAGTTACTTGGGATGTTTTTTAGGTTTTACCGTGGTGGTTCTTTCCTCTGAGTTTGGCACTTATAGACTTGCTAAGGGGAAAAACAACATTGACTTTACTTTACTTAGAGGGGAAACTATAGAAGAGGATTTAGGAGAAAGAGACTTTACTATAAATGCACTAGCCCTAAGGGCAAAAGATCTTTTTAAAGAAGATACAGTGATAATTGACCCTTACGGAGGATTAAGGGATCTTTCAGAGGGGATTATAAGAGCGATAAGAGAGAGAAACCTCGTTGAGGATCCTTTAAGGATTTTAAGGGGATATAGATTTTTTGCACTTGGTTTTGGTAAACTTGACGAGCTTACGAGAAGGTACTTTAAGAGACACGCCTCTTTGGTGTATCTTTGTGCCAAGGAAAGGATTTATCAAGAGCTCTTGTATGTTCTTTCTTCAAAGAGGGCTTACGAGAGCTTTGTACTTATGGACGAAGACGGGGTTTTAAGGGAGATCATTCCCTGGATAAAGGACTGCGAAGGGGTGGAACAGCCTTCTTTTCATCATCTGGATGTGAAGGAGCACCTGTTTGAGGCTCTGAATTGGGCTGAAAAACTGCTTAATAAAGAGGTGTCTTTGCTTAAAAAAGCAGATTTTTTGAACGAGGAAAGGTTTAAAGACGAAGATTTTAGAGTAAAAGTAAAACTTGCAGCATTCTTTCACGACATAGGAAAGGCGTACACCTTTGAAATTAGGGATAGAATTACATTTTACGGACACGAAAAGGTTTCCGTGGATGTCTTTAACAGGTTTGCAGAGGAATACAGGTTTAAGACGAGTTTGAAAGAGGGAATAGCAAATCTGATAAGAAATCACATGAGACCGTTTCAACTTCTTAACGAAAAGGAAAAGGGTAGGTTGACTTTAAGGGCAAAAAGAAATCTTATAAGAGATGTCGACGACTTAGAGGGGTTGTTTTTGGTTTGCATGGCAGACTCACTTGCAAGTCAGGGAGAGGACAAAGAGCCTGATTACGAGGAAAGACTGATAGAATTTTTCAGGGAGATTTTCGAGGTTAAAAGGCAGCTTGAGAACCAGACGAAGGTTAAGAGAGTTATAACTGGTCACGATCTAATAGCACTGGGGTTAAAACCAGGACCCATATTTAAAGAGATTCTTCAGGAAATTGAGATTTTGGTGCTTGAGGGAAGGATCAAGAGTAGAGAACAAGCCATTGATTTTGTGAAGAAGAAATATCTTATATTAAACTTGTAAAAATCAGAAATTAAGTTAAGGTTAGAAGAAAAAACTAGGAAAGGAGTAGGGGATGAGGATTGAAGTTCAAGACTTAAGCGATGTCGAAAAGGTATTAAAAATTGAAGTTCCTGAGGACAAAGTTAAACAAATAATAGGAGAAGTTACCAACGAGCTTAGAAAAAAGGCAAAGGTAAAGGGTTTTAGAGAGGGGAAGGTACCAGCTTATCTGGTAAAAAAGCTTTTTAAAGAGGAGATAGAGGAAAAGAGCGTAGAAAGGATAATAGAAAGAACTTTGGAAGAGGCTATAAGAGAAAAGAAGCTAGAGCCCCTTTTAAGACCCAAGCTCGAGGAGGTTGGTGAGTTAAAAGAGGGAGAGTCTTTTAAGTACTCTGTGCTGGTTGAGGTGCGTCCAGAGATAGAGCTCAAAAAGGAGGACTATCTGGGTATAGAGGTTGAGAAGGAAAAAGACGAGATAAGTGAGGAAGAGGTTGACAAGCTGTTAAACGAGCTTAGGTACACCTTTGCCCAGCTTAAAAAGGTTGAAGACGAACCAATTCAGGAGAGGTATGTGGCTGTCGTAAGATTCGTTGCCTATGACGGAGAGGAGCCAATTCCAGGTCATCAAGCAGACGCGCTTTACATAGATGTTGGAACTGGAGAGTTTAACGAAAAGGTAGAGGAAGCACTCATAGGTAAGAAACCAGGCGACAAGTTTTCAGTAGAGGTAGAATATCCAGAGGACGGTTTAAATCCGCTTCTTGCTGGAAAAAAGGTAAGGTACGACATAGAGGTGAGAGAGGTCTACAAGAGGGATCTAAAAGAGCTTGACGACGAGTTCGTGAAGAACCTTAACATGGGTTTTGACTCGGTTGAGGCTTTAAGAGAGAGCGTAAAAAAGAGACTTCTTGAGGAGAAAAAGAGGAAAAACGAGGATCAATTTAAAGAAAGGCTTTTGGAAAAGATCCTCGAAAAGGTTGAGATAAAGGTTCCAAAGAGGTATGTTGAGCTAAAGCTGTCCCAGCTAATTGACAAGGTAAGAGAGGGACTTGAAAGGGACGGTTACACCTTTGAGGCTTTAAACATATCCATGGAGAGGCTCAGGGAAAGGCTTTATCCAATAGCAGAAAAGCAGGCAAAAGAGGAGCTTCTTTTAGAAAAGATAGCAGAGCTTGAGAACATAGAGGTTCCAAAGGACGAGGTGGACAAGCTAGTTAAAAATGTGCAAAAGGCATTGAAGATAAAAAAAGCAGAGGCAGAGGCTTTGGTTTACTTTAACATACTACCCAAGCAGCTAGCCAAGATGACTCTTGACTATCTGGTAAAAAACGCAAAGCCTGTCGAAAAGGAGGAGAGTTAAAGTATGCCGTACATACCTATAGTAATAGAACAGACCGGGCGTACAGAAAGGGCTTACGACATATATTCCCGTTTACTTAAGGAGAGAATAATATTT
>Ga0256834_1001150_pt1 | contig 18375 bp, 12 predicted proteins | sample 4281140metaG_FD_190536 | JGI IMG/M metagenome (GOLD analysis project Ga0256834, IMG submission 190536) | Hydrothermal vent microbial communities from East Pacific Rise, Pacific Ocean - 4281-140 | ecosystem: Environmental > Aquatic > Marine > Hydrothermal vents | place: Pacific Ocean: East...
TCTGCTCTAAAAGAAAAACTTCAAAAACAGTATGAACAGATACAACTAGAGAAACAAGAAAGTGATGAAAAAATAGACAGCTTTAAAAAACAACTTCTAGATATAAAAAGTAAATTATCTTAAAAAAATAAGCCATTATCTATTTAGTACATCTCTTGAACCTGAGGTATCTTATTGCTTTTTGTATCCATTAATATCTCTTTTGAATCACTACTAAAAAATGAAACCAAGTGAGCTAATTTTTTATCTTCCTCTTTTATATAACAACTCATCCTTTCTTGAAAAATCCTCCCAAACTTCTCATGTTCTATTCCTATCAATACTCTTCGCACTGTTGTATAAGATGGTAATCTACCCTTTTTTACACTTAAATATTCTACAAGTTCCTTTTTGTATCTTTGTGCAAAATCACCTATCGCTCTATATACCCTATAAATCCACTCATTGTTACCATAATCGTTATCATTAACACAATATCTATAGTGATTTAGAAACAGAAGATAAATTTACACAGTTTATTGTACAATCCTTACTCTCTTCCACTGGAACAACACACCATCACGGTAATGCAAAACTAAATTCCCTTTAAAGAAAACAAGTCAATAACACCCCAAGCAAAGAGTTTTCTAGATTGAGTTTTGTTATCAATTTTATTAAAATTTAAAATATTGATAGCCAAACTCCTAAGTAAAGAAGTGACAGTTGGGATTTGTGAGGTTCTCATTCGATTAAAATCTTCTAAAAAAGCAACATCTTTGACATAATAAAAATCCTACCCCAGAGAGGCAGGTATTGAAAACCCCTTGAAGGAGATACTATGCTCTTTTCCCCTAAAAGGGGAAGGGATAAATTGCAACCTTTCTTATCTTTTAGAACAAACTTTGCTCTTCAGCCCTCTTCTCTTTTCTATATTGATGCTTTACATACTTCCATATCATCTCACTATCAAGTTCTACTGTATCAACACAATAACCTTTTGCCCAGAAATGATTTCCCCAATATATCTTTTGTTTCAAATTCCTATATTTATTTAGTATTCGTATCGCTGATTTTCCTTTTAATGCTCTACGGTATAACGCTTTAAAAAGCGAATACGGGTTAACAACCCGTGCCATTAATCCACTTGAAAACTATCATCAATTTTTGGTTCAAAATGATGTTCAATATATTTCTCTATCATCTCTTTTGTTACTGCCCCTGCTGTAACACAAAAATACCCTCTTGCCCAAAAATGTCCTCCCCAATATCTTTTCTTTAATTCTGGAAATGCCTCAAACAACTTATTCGTACTTCGTCCTTTGATTCTTCGCATTATCTCACTCGGTGCTAAATTTGGTGGTGCTGACACTAAAAGATGTACATGATCTTTACTTACTGCCCCTTTTATTATCTCTATCTCAAATGTCTCACATGTCTGTCTTATTAACTCTCTTACTTTTAATCCTACATCACCTCTCAGTACTTTATATCTGTACTTTGTTACAAATACAAAGTGATACTCTATTTTATATACTGTATGGCTCCCTTATCTGTATTTCATATCCCCTCTTTTTGAAATACATTATATCATTTACTAGCAATTGGAGATGAATCTGTCCACCTAAAGGCGGAGGTTTTTACCTTTGAAGAGACTAATAAACAATCACTTGAATTAATATCAATAATTCCACTACTTTTCAAGCGAGTACGAAAATCATTCCAATCATATAATTGATAATCTTTATACTCAACAAGTGGTGTATACTCTTTTAATACAAGCGCTTTTATATAACTACATCTCTCATCAAAATTACCATTAACTTCCCTATGCTCTGTTACAGATGATTGTAGCCATACAAGCGTCTCAGCTCCTGGATTTAGATAATCTCCTAATATATCTCGCTTAGTTAGAGTATGTTCTTCTTTAGTGCCAACATACCCTTTACCATCACCTAGCCATATCTTCATACTATCTGGTTGCAAGATAGAAGATACCCTTGCATGCATATAGTCTATAGATGACTCAACAGCAAAAGTTGTAGTATTCATCTCATTTTTTAACTCTTGAAGCCATGCAAGCCGTCCATCCAAATCCATTCTATTAAAGGCATCCAGACGAATAAATTTTGGTGCAAAAGGTGCTTGTAAACTCTTAGCTTTTTCAAGATAATGCCTAGCATATTCTAAATGTTCAGTGCTATTAAAATCAAATTTTACAATATCATATGGTCGCCATTCTTCAAAATCTATTGGGTCATTATCACTATTTACAGGGATATTTCCAGAAATACCCCAATCATAACCCATTTCAATTTCTTCAAAATTTCCAATATCTATATTTTGAAGCTCCTCATTTGATGGAACAAATTGAAATGGAAGCTGATTATACATACACCCTTGATAACTACCCTCCGCATTTGGACAATTATTGGTATTAGTATAAGCAGAATAAGTTCCTGTAAAATTCCAAATCATTGACCGTGCGTAGCCTCTATTTTTTAAAAGAACCTTAATCAAATTAAGCATTTTTTGTGAGGAAAATACACCTATATCTTTATCTTTAAATACAGGTGCATCCACCCAATTTCTACTATCAAAAACACTACTATAAAAATATGGATAACTAAAAACTATTGCTTGAATAGGTCGTAAGTCTTTTTGATTTTTAATATATTTATCAGGAGCATGAATATCATTAAAAAACTCTTTATACGGATAGAGTGTATATATCCAATTTTCTTCATCCACTCCTCCATCTGAAAAACGAACAGGTATCGTAAGCTTAATGTTAGTATTTGCTTCAATTTTGCTCTTATTGAGATTATATCTATATGTCCAACTATTATTACTACTAACACTTACATTATCTATCCTAATTGAAGCAATTGAATTATCTGAATTTTTTTTAATACTCTCTTCATTGCCAAAGATTACCATACCATTTTTAGGATAAGCCGTATCATACCAATCTCCATTTAAAGCAATAACACGATATTTAAATTTATCTCCTATAGCAAATCTTTCCATATCTAATTTAACAGTAATCAAACTACTTCCTATTAAGTAATCTTTTGATGATAAATTACTTAATCTAGTCCATCCATTTTTCCATTCACTGCCATTACCAATATACTTATATACTTTTTGATTAAATATTTTATAATCAGCACCAATAATCTCCTTACCTTGCTTTAAACCTATAAAGCCTGTATTTTTGTTATTATCTACATCAAGAAAAATTTGATAGCCTGTACTAAAATTACCAAATATATTCATAATATAATTATTACCACTCTCTTTGATAATACTCATATACGGTTCGATTTTTCTAAACTTCTTTTGCATATAATCCAAATTTAGAGAACTACCAACTGCAAAATCATTGTTTGTAGATAAAATCACAGGAGAGTATACAAACTGATTACCATATGGAAAGTGTAACTCATATGTTTTGTTTTCTACAGTTCTTACAACATTTCCTACTGAAAAAATATCTTCAGCATGTGCTAACTTACCTTCTGGACCCTCTTGTAAATAATATTTCTCTATAGTAATGTTTCTTTCTTGTAGATAGTGATTTGTATGAGGATTTAAAATATTTAATACTTCTCTATTTCCAAATAGTATACCAGGTATCTGAAGTATAGGTAGGTTTTTACTATCATTGCTCATATTATTTATCTCATAATTAACATCGAAACCACCATTTTTTACGACAATTGTATAGTTTATATCAAGGTTTTCATTATCTATAAAAAAGCCCATATTATTTACAAATGTATTAATTAAATCTATATTAGATCCTGCAATATTCCTTGTTATACCAATATTTTGAAAATCATAACTCTCGTATATAGTAAGTTCTGTTCCATTTTGATATATTTTAGAATAATCATCTTCTCCACTAAACACCATCATACCATTGTTAGGATACACACCATCATACCAATCTCCATTTAAAGCAATAACACGATATTTAAATTTATCTCCTATGACAAATCTTTCTATATCTAATTTGACAGTAATCAAACTACTTCCTATTAAGTAATCTTTTGATGATAAATTACTTAATCTAGTCCATCCATTTTTCCATTCACTGCCATTACCAATATACTCATATACTTTTTGATTAAATATTCTATAATCAGCGCCAATAATCTTATTACCTTGCTTTAAACCTGTAAAGCCTGTATTTTTATTATTATCTGTATCAAGAAAAATTTGATAGCTTGTACTAAAATTACCAAATATATTCATAATATGATAACCATTATCCCTATTGACTTCTACATTATCTATTTTAATTAAAGCAAATAACTGCATTGTCAACACAAATAATATTAATGCTATTTTTTTCATAGTTTTTCCTCGTAAATAATTTCTTACTTCTTAATAATAAAAAAAATGTTAATTTAATTAATTAATATTCTTAATTAAAAAATTATATAGCTTTAGCTGTTAAATTCTGCTTAAATAAACTTTAAAATAAAAAAATTTTATGTAGAAATTCCAATATCAAGTATATTAGCTGTAGTAAAAATTTAAATAATAATTTTATAAGGAATCTATCATTAACAACTGTCTTGAGAAATATGTCGTCCTTGACGGCTAAATATTTTGAGCAAAAAACTTGATATTATAAACAAGTATCAAAGCTATAGCAAACAAACGATATATTTCTCTCCTAGTCTTGTTACACTTGTCATAAATTAATTTCATATATAGTATAATTAAATATCAATTTAGAATAGCGTTAACGCTGACCTCACTATATGGTGAATTGAATGTAGCAATAGTTTTAGGTTGCTCTTAGGCCCTTTCTTTTTCGAACTTTTAAAAATAGAAGCTAGAATAATGAGAAAAAATACATTACTTCAAATTTTTGGGTAACTTTTTAAAAAAGATATAGAGTTGCAATAGAAATATTTTGAACTTTTTAATAGTTCAATACCTTTATAACTTTTAAATTTTACTTTTCATAATAACATCTAAAATGTTAGTGGAACTCTATCTTCAATAATAATCCATTAAAAGCTTTCTAAGAATATACAACAAGCTTTTATAGTTTATTTATATACTGCAAATAAGAAAACTATAACTTATCTCTACTTTTTCGCAAAACTCTCCAAAAGTGCTTCTATATTGTCATTATCAACTAAATCATTAGTATCTTTATCACCTGTGATATGAACAGCTGAACCAACCCTACTCTCATCATCTACATCTGATTCAAAAAGTGAGCTCATATACATTGAAAGAGCTCTCATGACATTGATAACTCGCTCTATTTTTTGTCTGTGTATATCTTGATACTGCATGATATCCATTATCATCATAACTTCATCTGCACTGTTTTGAGATTTTTCTACTATTAGGTTTAGTTTTTGATGTGCTTCTTTGTTTTCATTTAAAGATGTGGAAAAAGTTTCTATATTTGGAAATTTTATCGTAAGCTTCTCTAGCATTTCGATATTTTTTTCTAATGTTGAAATAACTCCACCACCACCCTCTTCTATATCTGCAACAAACTCATTAATCTCTTCAAGCTTATCAAAAATCTCACCAGCTTTCTCTTCGGAATCTTTTGTCACATCATCAAGTTGATTTACCACTTTATGATCATCCGTTGGTGGTGGTGGAGGCCAACTACTAGAAGATTCTACTCTATAATTCTCTTCAGTTATAGCATCTTTTTCTTCTAGATCTTCATTTTTCACTTCCTCTTCTGGCAAAGTCTCTTCTTCCAAAGTTTCAAGCTCCTCATCTAACCCACCATCCATCAATGCATCTAGCTCTTCTTGTGTCATTTACATATCTCCCTTGTAGAAAATTTACTATATAATGCTATATCGACAGAAATCAAAAATGTTTTAAGGTTTATAAAATGATAGTAGATTTACACAACCACACAACTCTATGTAATCATGCTGAAGGTGAGAGCGAAGAGTATGTTAAAAAAGCCATACAAAATGGTACAAAGTATTTTGGTTTTAGTGACCATGCTCCTATGGATTATGACCAAAAACATAGGATGCAATTTTCACAAATGGACAAATACGAAAATTCTATATTAACATTAAAAGAAAAATACAAAAATGACATTGATATTTTATTAGCATACGAGGTTGATTTCCTTGAAGGTTTCATGGATGAAAAAATTTTAAAAGCAGATGTTGATTATCTTATAGGTTCTGTTCACTTTGTAAACAAATGGGGCTTTGATAATCCTGAATTTATTGGAGATTATGAGCATAAAGATATCGATAAAATCTGGCAAGAGTATTTTTATGCAATTGAATCTATGGCAAAAAGTGGACTTTTTGATATAGTTGGACATCTAGACCTCATAAAAGTTTTTAATTTTTTACCAAAAAAAGATGTTAGATTAATTGCAAAAAATGCATTAAAAGCTATAAAAAAAGCAGATTTAGTCGTGGAATTAAATATGTCAGGCTATAGAAAGCCTGTAAAAGAGGCTTATCCTTCAAATCAACTTATGGAAGTTATAAGTGATTTAGATATTCCTATTACTTTTTCAAGTGATGCCCATAAACCCGAACAAGTTGGGCTTTTTAGCAAACAAATAACTTCACTTGCATCTGAATTTGGATACAACAAATGTGCAACATTTAAAAATAGAGATAGAGAGATGATTAATTTTTAATCAGCCCCTACATGTAAGTTTTTCCTAACTTTAGATACAATATTCAAATTCAAAATATTTTAAGGAGAAAAAGTGGGAAAATTCGTAAATAATGTAGAAGAGTTCTATAAATTTTGTGAGAGCAATGAGGTAGAGTTTGTAGATTTTAGATTTACAGATATAAAAGGTTCTTGGCATCATATATCTTATAGAATGAGTGCTGTTGAGGCTAGTATGCTAGAAGCTGGCTTACCATTTGATGGTTCATCTATAGAAGCTTGGCAACCTATCAACAAATCAGACATGCTTTTAAAGCCTGAGGTAGAAACTGCTTTTTTGGATCCTTTTACAGCTGATCCTACTATCGTTGTTTTTTGTGATGTTTTTGACATTTATAAAAATGAATTATATGAAAAATGCCCAAGAAGTATCGCTAAAAAAACTTTGGCTTATTTAACTGAAACAGGCATAGGTGATGAAGCTTTTTTTGGACCTGAAAATGAATTTTTTATCTTTGACGATGTTCAAATCTGGACAGGAGTTAATCAATCAGGATACAGAGTTGATAGTGAAGAGGGTGAATGGAACGACAGTAGACACGATAATGAATACATGAACACAGCGCATAGACCTAGAACAAAAGGTGGTTATTTTCCAGTAATGCCGATAGACTCTATGGTAGATTTAAGAGCTGAAATGATGCAAATTCTAGAAGAAGTTGGACTAACAGTTATGTTAGGTCACCATGAGGTTGCACAAGCACAAGGTGAAATAGGTATAAAGTTTGGAACACTAGTAGAGGCTGCTGATAATGTACAAAAATACAAATATGTAGTAAAAATGGTTGCACACCTAAATGGTAAAACAGCGACATTTATGCCAAAACCTCTTTATGGAGATAATGGAAATGGTATGCATGTGCATCAGTCTATCTGGAAAGATGGTAAAAATCAATTCTATAAAGAAGGAGAGTATGCGAACCTAAGCCAAACAGCTATTCACTATCTTGGTGGAATTTTTAAACACGCTCATGCAGTTGCTGCTTTTACAAACCCATCAACTAACTCTTACAAAAGACTAATCCCAGGTTTTGAAGCACCTTCAATCTTGACATACTCAAGTCAAAACAGATCAGCTGCTTGTCGTATTCCTTATGGAGCTGGTGAGATGGCTACTAGAGTTGAAACTAGATTTCCAGACTCTACAGCTTGTCCATATTTAGCATTTTCGGTGCTTCTTCTTGCAGGTTTAGATGGTATTAAAAACAAAGATATTCCAGTTGGACCTATGGATGTAGATCTATTTGAATTAACACTTGATGAGATTAGAGAGAAAAATATCCCTCAAATGCCTCACACACTAAGAGAGTCGCTTGAAGCTTTGATTTCAGATGGTTGTTTCTTAAAATCTGTTATGAGTGATGAATTTCTTGACACTTATCAAAATTACCAATTTGAAAGACAAGTTTGGCCTGATGAAGCTAGACCAACAGCATTTGAGTTCTCTTCAACTTACTCTTGCTAATTTATATCTGCAAAGATTTTCTCTTTGCAGATAACTCTTTACACAAAAATTTCACATTAATTATGCTATAATCTTAAGTTTTAAAATTAATTTAAGGAGAACTAATGTTAAAAAAACTGTTTTTAGCACTTATATTTACAAGCGTATCGCTATTTGCGATGAATTTTCAAAATGCTTCCAAAGAGGAGCTTATGAGTATAAAAGGTATTGGTGAAAAAAAAGCTACTGCTATCATAAAATATCGAAAGAAAAATAAGATAAAAAATGCAAGTGATCTTGAAAATGTACCAGGCATTGGTAAAGAGATTGCAAATAATGCAAAAAGAGGTATTAAAAATGGAGATAAAAAATCTGTAAAAAAGTCAACCTCTACAAAACAAAAATCAAGCACTAAAACAAAATCAACAAAAGAGAATAAAGATAAAAAAGCATCTAAACCAAAATCAACCACTAAAAAAAGTGATAAGAAAAAAGCAGGAGATAAGACAAAAAGAGCTGAAAAAAAGGCTAAAGAGAAAGCCAAGAAAAAAGCAGATGCAAAGAAAAACAAAAACTAGAGCTTAATTTGCGACCACTTTCTAACACTTGGTCGCAATCTCTTCACCAAAACGAACTTTTTTAAAAGCTTCACTCTTAAGCTCAACAAAATCCTTCTCAAATATCATAACAACTGTTGAACCCATTTTAAACATACCAAGTTCATCACCTTTTTTAAGTGATACATTATCATACTCAAAAACATTCAACTTTGAAGCATCTATATTTGTCTCTATACTTGGTTCAAAAGAGAGGGTCATCTTACCAACATTTAATGCCCCAACCAAAATCATATAAAAAAGCCTCCCAGTATTATCAAAACACTCCAAAACAACCCTCTCATTTTTTACAAACAAAGAGTCTATCTTTTTTAAATAAGTAAAATTTACAGGGTACAAAAGTCCAGGAACATGAATAACTTTTGTAACTCTCATATCAGTTGGAACATGATATCTATGGTAATCTTTTGGAGAGAGATAGAAATTTATAAATTTTCCACTATTTACTTTTTCTATATTTTCATCAGAGATATTTTTTGTCAAAAGCTCTTTTACAGAGTATTTAAAACCTTTTATCTGCAATGCATCTGTATCTTTCACACACCCCAACTCACTTATCAAAGAGTCAGCAGGAGAGATGATAATTGAAGGGTCTTTAGAGACTGCTCTCTCATATAAAAGCTCTCTTGTAAAAAGCTCATTTAGTGTTGCATAGTGACTTGATGGATGAAAGTTAGATAAATCTACACCCATACTTTTTACATAAATCTTATTTATACCATGTTGAATTAGTGATGGAAATTTTTTAGATGCAAACTTACCAAAACTTCTTGAAATGGCATTTGTCCATGTCGCTTTAATTAAACTATTCAAAGTTTTCTACTCCATTTGGTTAATTTTTTCGATTTTAGCATATTTGATTTTATTTTCAAGCAAGATAGGTAAAATAGAAATAAGGATTTATATGAAAATAAGAATATATTATAAAGATACCGATATGGGCGGTATTGTGTACCATTCAAACTATTTAGATTTTTGTGAAATGGCAAGAAGTGAGCTATTTTTTTCAAAAGGAAAATCACCAATGATAAACAATTGCCACTTTGCAATCAAAAAAATTGATGCAAATTTTGTAAAACCAGCAATTTTAGGAGACACACTTCAAGTAAAAACAACTGTAAAAAAAATCAAATTTACAAGCTTGAATTTATATCATCAAATATTAAGAGGAGATGAGCTGATATTTGAGATGGATGTTACTCTTGTATTTTTATGCAAAGATGGTAAACCTCATCGCATAGATGAGGAGACAAAAAGTTTTTTTAAGCAGCTACTTTAATAGCCGTTATCTTCTCTAACTTTTCAACTATCATCTCATTTACACAGATATTTGACTCTATCACAACATCTTGAAGTTTGGAAGAGAGTATGAGTTTTAGCGGACGGTTTCCTGGAAACTCTTTTACAAGCTTGTGCAACTCTTTTAAAACATTATCATTTTCATCAATCTCTATCTTTATAAATATTGGAGATATTATCTCTTTTACAACCTCTTTTTTTATATCACACTTCTCTTTTTTAGCACCCTCTAAATCTGAAACTTTAGAGACTCTTGTATTTATCCCTCTGTCATCTTTAGTGATTTGAACTTTAAAAGCAATTGGTCTATTTTGATCCATCATTGCAATTTGCACCAAAGTTTTTTCAAAAACCATAAGCTCTATATCTCCGTGAAAATCCATCAAAGTAACTATCCCAAATTTATTACCTTTTTTGCTAATTTTTGTGGTGATATTTTCAACTTTTCCGATAAACATTGTTTTAGAGCCATCTGCTAAAGTATCAATCTCACTTGAAAGTGTATAGTTAATCTTCCCTAACTCTTCTCTAAACTCATCCAAAGGATGCCCAGAGACATAAAATCCAAGTGTCTCTTTTTCAAGTTCAAGAATATGTTTATTTTCATACTCTGGCAAAGAATCTATCTTAACTTCAATTTTAACAAGCTCTTCATCATCTCCAAATAAAGAGCCAACAGCCATCTTTTGAGCCCTAGCAGCCTCTGCTCCAACTTCTACAATCTTTTCAATTTGATCACACATCGCTCTTCTTGAGTAGCCAAAACTATCCATAGCTCCTGATTTTATCAAAGCCTCTATAACTCTTTTATTGACTTTTGAAGTATCAACTCTTGCTATAAAGTCACTTAAATCTTCAAATACCTTCTCATCTCTAGCTTCCAATATACTCTCAATTGCCTTGCTTCCAATGCCTTTTATCGCACCAAAACCAAAGAGTATTGAATCTTTATCTCCATCATGTGAAGGACTAAACTCAATTCGACTAGAGGTGATTGATGGAGGAGCAAGTTCAATGCCTACTCTTTTCACCTCATCTACATACTTTGCAACTTTATCTATATTTTGAGCTTCTGAGGTTAAAAGTGCTGCCATAAACTCAGCTGGATAATAGACTTTTAGATAAGAAGTTTCAAAAGTTATCATCGCATATGCTGCTGAGTGAGATTTATTAAAACCATATCCTGCAAACTTTACAATTAAATCAAAAAGATTTTCAGACTTTACTCTATCAAAACCTTTTTTACTCGCACCATCAGCAAATTCACCTTTTAATTTATCCATCTCCTCTTTTATCTTTTTACCCATAGCTCGTCTTACAACATCAGCCCCACCCAAACTAAACCCACCAATAGTCTGAACAATCTGCATAACCTGTTCTTGATACACAATAACCCCATAAGTTGGTTTTAATATAGGTTCAAGTTCAGGAAAATCATAAACAATTTGTTGACGACCGTGTTTTCTCTCGATAAAATCATCAAGCATCCCAGATTCCATAGGACCTGGTCGATAAAGGGCAAGTACCGCAATTATATCTTCAAAATTACCAGGTTTTAACCTCTCATTTAGAGACTGCATACCATCTGATTCTATCTGAAATAGACCTATTGTTGAACCACTCTCAATCAACTCATAAATTTTAGGATCATCAAAATCAACTTCATTAAAATTTATCTCTTTATCATATTTAAGTTTTATCAATTTTAAAGCATCATCTATAACAGTTAAAGTTTTAAGCCCCAAAAAATCAAACTTTATCAAATCAACATCTTCAAGATACTTTAGTGAATATTGAGTGATATAAGGCTGATCATCACCTGATGGTTTATAAATTGGTGTTTTATTCCAAAGTGCATCATTGCTTAAAACTACACCAGCAGCATGCATCCCTGAGTTTCTATTTAACCCTTCCAAAGCAATGGCAAAATCCCAAACTCTCTTTGCTTGTGCATTAGAATCTATAAGCTCTTTTATCTTTGGCTCTTTTTCAAATGAACTCTCTAAATCAATACCAAGTTCATCAGGGATAAGTTTTGCCATCGCATCCGCCTGGGCATAAGGCATAGCCATAACTCTAGCAACATCTCTTATAACACCTTTTGCCAAAAGCTTACCAAATGTTATAACTTGTGCAACATTCTCCCTGCCATATTTTTCCACCACATAATCAATCGACTCTCCTCGCCTTTTTTGACAAAAATCGATATCAATATCTGGCATACTAACTCTCTCAGGATTTAAAAATCTCTCAAAAAGAAGATCATATTTCATAGGGTCAATATCTGTAATTTTTAAAGAAAATGCCACCAAGCTCCCAGCGGCTGAACCTCGTCCAGGTCCTATTGGAATTTTTTTCTCTTTTGCATCTCGAATAAAATCCCAAACAATGAGCATATATCCTGGAAATTTCATACTATTTATGATATCCATCTCAAAATCTAGTCGCTCTTTATACTCATCGTGTTTATCTTCTGAAACAATTTTAAGTCGCTCTTCTAGCCCCTGTTTACACTTATATATAAAATAATCTGCATCATTATCAAAATCAAGACCCTCTTTTTGAGCATACTCTTTAACAAATTTAAAATTTGGTGGAGTTGGATCTCCTAGCTTTATCTCTAAATTGCACTTATCTACAATCTCTTTTGTATTTTCTATAGCTTCTGGAATATCTGCAAAAAGCTCTTGCATCTGTTGCGGACTTTTAAGAAAAAACTCATGAACACTATGGCGAAGCCTATTTGGGTCATCAAACTCTTTATTCATAGCGATACACATAAAAGCTTCATGTGCATCTGCATGTTTTTGTTCTAGATAGTGAGTATCATTTGTGGCGATTATTTTTATACTTGTCTCTTTTGAGATTTTTATAACTTGTTCATCTATATAGTGCTGATCTTCTATACCATGTCGCATCATCTCCATATAAAAATCATCACCAAAAATCTCTTTGTACTCTAAAGCAACCTCTTTTGCCCTCTCATATCCTAAAGCTCCATTTTTTTTATTTCTTTGACTATTTAAATTTAGATGCCAATTTACCTCACCTTGAAGACAAGCAGATGAACAGATAAGCCCCTCACTATGCTCTTTTAACATCTTTTTATTAATTCTTGGATAGTAGTAAAAGCCGTTAATATAACTTTGAGAGCTAAGATACATCAAGTTTTTATACCCTATGTCATTTTTAGCATATAGACAAAGATGAAACCTCTGTTTTGTACTTTTATCTCCTATCTCATCTTGGTTGTGTATATAAGCTTCCATTCCAATAATTGGCTTAATTCCTTCTTTTCTCATGGTTGTATAAAAATCAATTGCACCAAAAAGATTACCATGGTCAGTCATCGCAACTGAACTCATCCCTAGTGCTTTTACTTTTTTAGCAAGTGCTTTTATCTTGTTTGCTCCATCAAGCAGTGAATACTCTGTATGTAAATGTAAATGTGTAAAATTAATTTGGCTCATTTTATCCCTTATAAAAAGGATTTTACAAAAATGATACTTTTGATTTTATTTTTTTTAAAATTAGTCGATATAGAGTAAAAGTATTTAAATTTTGGAGAGATATGTAATGTTTAGTAAATTTGGAAAATCAGATTTAAAAGGTCATGACAACACGATAGAGTCGCTAATGAAGAGTTTTCCACTACCTATGTTTTTCAAACATAAAAGCAGTTCAAAGTTTATTACAAATAGTGCTTTTAATACATTTGCAGGATCTAAAAAACCCAAAATTTTAAAACATCTAATCTCTCTAAGTAATGCCAACACAGATAAAACTAAATTTGAGATAGAGCTTATAAATGATATTGGTCAAAAGATAGAGTCTATTACTTATATCTCAAATATAGGGAAAAATGACGAAGCTACACTTGGAATTATTGCTGATATTGGTGAACAAAACAATGCTAAAAAAACTATCAATAGTATTAAAGAGCGTTATGAACTTGCAACAAGTGGCTCAAATGAAGGGCTTTGGGATTTTGATATAGCAAAAAACGAATTTTACTACTCAAATCGATTTAAAGAGATTATAGGCTACAAAAACAGACCAATTAAAAACAGTATCTTAAGCTGGATAGATGTGATTTTACCAGAAGATAAATCAAGTGTTGCAAAAGCTTTAGAAGATCATATAAATGGACTAAGCCCTAATTTTTCATCTGAACACAGAATAGTAGTAGATGATGAGATAAAATGGGTTTTAATTAGAGGAAAATCTTCAAACGATAAAAATCAAAAAACGACAAGAGTTGTGGGCTTTTTAACAGATATAACAGATATTAAAGAGGCTCAGCTTGCTCTTAAAAACTCTCAACAACAGTTTGAACTATTTATGAAAAATCTCCCAGCTGGAGCTTTTATAAAAGATGGTGAAGATAATTTTGTATTTTCAAACCAATACCTTAACGATTTTTTTGGCTTTGAAACATTGATTGGGAAAAACTTATCAGAAGTTATGGATCAAAATAGAGGTGAAAACATCATCTCTAATGATGAACTCATAAAAAGAGGTACATTTACATCAGAAGAACAACTTACCGATAAAATGGGTATAAAACGATATTTTCAAGCTCATAGGTTTGTGATAAACAAGGGAGAAAAGCAACTTTTTGGTGGAATTTATTCTGATATTAGTGAACATAAAGAGACTGAGACAAAACTAAACATAATGGCACACTATGATGTATTGACAAATCTTCCAAATAGAGCTCTTTTTCAAGATACTCTTAAAAATGCTATCTCAAAAGCAACAAGATCCAAAACAAAAATAGCTCTAATGTTTATAGATCTTGATAACTTTAAAATGATAAATGATACTTTAGGTCACGATTATGGAGATCTTTTACTCATAGAGGTTGCAAAAAGATTAAAATCTACTCTAAGAGCAGAAGATACAGTATCTAGAATTGGAGGAGATGAATTTACTATCATACTAGAAGATATCAAAGATAACTCTTACCCTTCAGTTGTAGCACAAAAAGTTATAGATGCACTCTCCTCACCAATAGCACTAAAAGATGAGACTGGTTATATCGGAGCTAGTGTTGGAATTGCTGTATTTCCTGATGATTCAAAAGAGATTAAAACACTAGTCAAAAATGCAGATATTGCTATGTATACTGCAAAAAATAGTGGAAAAAATATCTACAAATACTTTACAGAAGATATGAATGCAGATGCAACTGAGAAGCTTGAACTCTCAAATGACTTAAGAAATGCGATAGAAAACAATCAACTAAAACTCTACTATCAGCCAGTTATGAACATCAAAACAAGCTCATTAGAAGCATTTGAAGCACTTGTAAGATGGGAGCATCCAAAATATGGAATTATAACACCAGATAATTTTATAAAACTTGCAGAAGAAGGTGGATTTATGGCGAAGGTTGGAAAGTGGATTTTACAACAATCTTGTCAACAAATTAAATTCATGCAAGATGCAGGAATTAAAATCAAAATAGCTGTAAATATATCAAGTAAACAATTAACACAAAACCACTTAGAAAGAACTATAAAAGATATTGTTAAAAATAGTAAAATTGACCCTACACTTTTAGAGCTTGAAGTGACTGAAAGTTTTTTAATGGAAAATATAAACCAAGTGGAACAAGTGTTAATCAATCTTAAAAAAATAGGCGTAAATACTGCTATTGATGATTTTGGAACAGGCTACTCTTCACTTGGACGCCTTAAAAAACTCCCAATCACAAAACTTAAAATTGATAAATCATTTATAGACGATATACCATCAGATAAAGATGACATGCAAATCGCATCTACTATCATAACATTAGCAAATCAACTATCATTGGAAGTTGTAGCTGAAGGAGTAGAAACTGAAGCTCAAATGAAATTTTTAAAATCCCAAGGGTGTTATCTTATGCAAGGTTACTATTTTAGCAAAGCGATACCTCAAGATGATATAAATAGTTTTTTAAGACAGATGCATAAGGATATAGCTTAAGGGCAACCCCAAAAACCCTAGTCGTTCCTAACATCTTGGAATATAAATACTGGTTTTATTGGTTTGAATATTTGGGTGCACAATATTAATTAAAAAATAATGAAAGATAGAACAAAAAATATACTTTGAAAGAGATTATGCTACAATGGAGCATCTACTAGAGAGTTCGAACAAAAAGGGAAGATTATGAAAAAAACCATAGCAACGACAAATAAACATTTTTCAAATAGTAAAAAAAGAGAAAATATGATTGTAAATGCTGTTCATAGTTCTGTCAAAGTTGAGGGCTCTAAGATCACAAAAAAAGAGTTAAAAGAGCACTATAAACTTATCCGTTCTTAATCTCATCTGTTATCTTTTGTTCCAACAATTTTGCTAATGGCTCATAGTTTGTCTTATATCCTGAATGGACTCTTTGGATATAGTTATCGCCTTTTTTCAAGTTCAAACCTACCATCGGAAAACCATTTTTAGCCAAAATCACATCACTTAAGAGCCTACTTATACGACCATTTCCTTCTCGAAAGGGATGAATAAAAAGAAACTCACTAAGTATGACCGATAAATCATAAGCGATACTTTTTACATCTTCATACTCAGTTTCAACAACTTTTTTAATCTGCCAAGTAATTTATGCAAACTCCACTATCAGAAGTGATTTTTTGGATATCGTCTTGTTTCCACTCTTGCCAAGGGTTGTCTATGGTATTTTGAGTATCAGGATGTGGAGCTTCTTTTTCTATACTTTTTAAAACATTAGCAGGTGGTTTTTCGGCTTTAAAATATTTATTATCTATTGAATTTTACCGTTTTTTTGGCTTTTGAAAGAGTATAGGAGGTATTTTGTTTTAGTCATCTAATAATATAAATCCATTTGATTTTAACCAATTTATACCCCATCGCCAATCCTTCTCCACATATTGCTGTTTTGCTTCATGCCACTCTTTTGCTTTTGCTATGATAACTTTATCATATGCACCAATAAGACTACTCTTTTTTTCTTCTAAATAGACAGCATAGAGTGTTGCTACTATTTCAGACTGTGACAAACTTAGTGGTCTCATGATATTTATAATATTTTCTAACTCTTTTTTGTATGGTAAATTTGTAAGTTTTTCTCTATATTTATCTTTTTGCTCAAGGGGAGTATAGTAAATTCGCCCTTTTTCTCCATTTTCTTGATACTTTTTAAACCATCTTACCTCTTCTATCTTTGTCTCTAACTCTTCCATCCTTTTTTTATCATAAGGTCCCATCGCACACTTTTTAAACTCAAAACCATAGTTTACATTGTTGGCACTTACATGCATACTGATAATCTTTTGAAGCTTTACTCGTCCAAGCTCATTTGGTTTCATACTATCAATAATATAACTCATCATAATCATAGCTTCTTCATCAATAGTTAAATCCTCTTTGGATTCAAATGCCTCTTTTAAAACAGCTTGCATGAGTATTTGGCTATTAATTTTTGAGTTATTTATCTGTTCTTCAAGTTTATCACAGATGGTAAAAAGGTTTTCTATTTTTTTGACTATTTTTTGTTGTTCTTCTAACGGAATAATAGGAATTGGAAATTGCTCTAAATTATTTTTTGGTAATCCTTCTCTACCTGCCCCAGTTGTTGAAGAAAAAATCATATCTTGAAAATTTGGAGATAGTACTAGTTTGTGTAAAAAAATGGGGTTTATTAAAATTGGTCTTATTATACATACATGCTGACTTAAGTTTGCATCTTTAAAATCTTTTGGAACATAAGCACACCTTCCCATTGAGCCACCAGTGATATTTAATAGAATATCTTCTGGTAATACTTTTGTACCTGACATTTTAATATGAGTTTCATCAGATATATATTTAATGTCATTATATACTAATCCATTATCATGTATATTTTGAGAACGAAAAAATGGTATTCCTTTTTCACTATAATTACTCCCTCTTGGAGTGCTTCCTGAACCAATTTTTGATATAATACTCCCCAACCTACACCACACCCAACTATCAGGAATTTCAAAAGGCTTCTCATCATCACTTATCGGCGGTAGTGTCTTCTGTTTTTTGATTTTCTTCTCTTTAATAAGTTGCTCTTTTTCAGCTTTGATTTTTTCAAGTAGCACCAATACACTCTCTACATCAGGATTTTGTTCTCTCCATGAAGCTGTGAGTTTTCCCTCTATCGCCTCTTGAAGTATTGCTTGACGGAGTTTTTTTAGTAGAGTTTGTTGGGTTTGGATTTCATTTGTAAGTTCGGCTTGCTTATTATCCATACGATTAAATAGAGAAACTATCCTTAGTTGCTCTTCTATTTGAGGTAATGGGATTTTTACTGTTTTAAGTTTTGTAACTGTTAATGTAACA
>Ga0256834_1001152_pt1 | contig 18330 bp, 16 predicted proteins | sample 4281140metaG_FD_190536 | JGI IMG/M metagenome (GOLD analysis project Ga0256834, IMG submission 190536) | Hydrothermal vent microbial communities from East Pacific Rise, Pacific Ocean - 4281-140 | ecosystem: Environmental > Aquatic > Marine > Hydrothermal vents | place: Pacific Ocean: East...
AATTGCTAATAGTATTTAGCTTATCCAGCAAAGCCTTGTTTTGCGGATCCTTTTCCAGCCTTTTTGCGCATTCTAGATATTCGCGCTTTGCGGCTTTTAGCTCTTTTAATTGGTTTTCTATCTCCTCTTTGACAGTGGTTTCGGGCGGGAAATCCGGCTTTTGGGAGAGCATTTTAACAGTTAGATTCTGTTTTGTTCTTCGAACTCCCTCATCCGGCGGTAACAGGCCGGCTACGATTTTCATAAGCGTAGATTTTCCGCTACCGTTTTTTCCAACTATGGCAACGCGTTCATTCTCTTCTATCTGAAACTCTACATCGCAAAGAATCTTTTGAGCTTCGAACTGTTTTGAGAGATTTTTTAGTTCCACAAGAGCCATGAATTACCTCTGTTGATGTTTTAGATAATGATAGGTTATAAAACCACTTAAAATTTAAAAATAGTTTAAATAGATATGCAATTTTAACCTATATTGGATACAATGGCAAAAAATTATTAAAGAGGTTGGAATGATACTAGCTGTTTCTATCGTCTACTTTTTGTATATACTGATTAAGATCTACGTATCGGTGATGCAGGCCGGATTTATACTCAAAGCCAAAGACCAAAAGCCGGTTCTTATGATGCCTTCCAAATTCGTAAAGGCTGCCCGCTACGGCGCTAAAAAAGAGAAGATCTCGATAGTGGAAACTATTGCGGAATATGTTTTGTTCATATTCTGGATAGGGTACGGTCTTGGTTGGCTGGATAGAAGTCTCCAAATAGAGAATACGGTTTTGAAATCGGTTCTTTTTGTCGATATATTCGTGGCCATCAACTATCTCGTTTTTCTGCCTTTTGAGGTCTATAAAAAGTTTGTATTGGACGAGGAGTTCGGCTTTAACAGATCTACCTTAAAGCTTTTTATCGTCGATCAGATAAAGAGCGCGGCCATTTTTTTGATTTTCGGTTCTTTGGTTATCGCGGGAGTCAGTTACATAATGATCGGTTTCGAGCACTGGTGGATAGTTGGATTTTTGTTTATCTTCGGAATCGTTGTTTTGATAAACGCCGTCTATCCTACGATTATCGCGCCGATTTTTAATAAATTCACCCCTTTGGAAAACGAAGAGTTAAAAGAAGAGATAGAGGCTCTTTTGAAAAAGTGCGGTTTCGATTCAAAGGGAGTCTACGTCATAGACGCCAGCAAGAGGGACAATAGGTTAAACGCCTATTTCGGAGGTCTCGGCAAAACGAAAAGAGTGGTTTTGTTCGATACATTGATAAAGAAGCTCTCCAAAGACGAGCTTTTGGCCGTTTTGGGCCATGAGCTGGGCCATTTCGTTCACAAAGATCTATTAAAAAACATATTTTTAATGGGAACGATGCTGTTTGCGCTCTTTTTCATCTTTGCGAACTTGCCTCAAGAGCTGTACGTGCAAATAGGCGTTTCAAACGGTCCGTACGCTACCATAGCTCTGTTTTTGCTGCTTAGTCCGGTGTTTTTCTTTTTTGTTATGCCTCTGATTAGTTTGGTTTCGCGAAAAAACGAATATGCGGCCGATAGATACTCGAGCGAAGTTACCTCTGCTGTGTCTTTGAGAAACGCTTTGATGAAACTGGTGGATGAGAATTCGCACTTTCCGCTTTCACATCCTATCTATATCTTTTTTTACTACTCCCATCCTCCGATTCTCGATAGATTGAAAGCTCTGGGTTTTAATGAGGATAGTTCGCAAAGTTTCAGTGAAGCCCTTAAAGAGAGAAGCTTTAAGGAGATAGAGGATTGAGAGTAAAAGAGGCGATAGCCGCCGGAGCCAAAGAGTTGAAAAAGATCGCCCAGAGGCCCTATTTTGAGTCTGAGCTGCTGTTGAGTCACTGTTTTGGTATCGACAGGATCGATCTGCACAAAGATCCGGAGAGAGAACTACCAAACTATGCTTTAAAAGAGTTCTTTTCAGCCATAAAGAGGAGATCTAAGGGGTATCCGATTGAGTATATAACACAGCGGGTCTCGTTTTACTCCTTGGAGTTTTATATTCATGAAGGAGTGCTGATACCGAGACCCGAAACCGAACTTCTGGTAGAAAAGGCTTTGGAACTGCCGGTTGAGAGAGTTGCCGAAATAGGCGTAGGCAGCGGAGCCGTGAGCGTGGCACTGGCACTCAATAACGACAAGATAAGGATAGTTGCCACGGACATTTCGAAAAAGGCGGTAAAATTGGCTAGAAAAAACGTCGCGAGATACTCATTGAGCAAACGTATCGAAATTAGAGAGTGCGCCTTTTTAGACTGTGTAGAGGAGGAGATAGATTTAATAGTATCCAATCCGCCCTATATCAAAAGGGGGGTTGAACTGGAAAAACCGGTTACCTTCGAACCTCCTGAAGCTCTATTTGCCGGTGAGGAGGGGGATGAAATAATAAAAAATATCGTATCTTTGGCTCTGGATAGGGGGGTTGCTTTTTTGATTTGCGAAATAGGTTACGATCAAAAGGAGAGTGTAGAAAAGCATTGCCGTCAGCTGGGGTTGGATCCGAAATTCTACAAAGATTACGCTGGCTGGTACAGAGGTTTCGTGATAGATTTTAAAAAGGAGAGGGGATGAGAGTAGGGCGCTTGGCCGAGGCTGTATATATCGTTTTTTTGGCAGCCGTTTTGGGAGCGGTATTGACTCTGGGGGCGGTGGTGGCTCCGGTGATATTCCATAGCGAAAGGTTTTTGCAACAAGAAATTTTGAGCCACTATCAAGAGGGACTGATTATGACGGCTATATTTTTAAAAACGAACTATATATTAAATTTTGCTGCATTTGTGATTTTGATCCGAGAGATTTACGATTACAAAAGATTTAAAAGGGATCTCTGGATTTTGCTATCAGCCACTACGGCGCTGTTTTCAATTTTTATGTTTACGCTCTATTATACCCCAGATATCGTGGCTTATCAGATCGCAGGAGAAGAGATGACAAAGAGTGAAATTTTTGCTAAGATTCACAAAGGAAGCGAAATAGATTTTTCCCTTTTGGCGTTATCCTTGGCCGTTTTGGCGGTAAGGAGAGCCTATTTATTGAAAAAAGGATGATCTGGTGCGAGAGGTTGCCATATCCGTTAGAGGCTTGAAAAAGCGTTTCGGCCCCAAAGAGGTACTTAGGGGCGTAGATCTGGATATAATCAGACATAAAACCACGGTTATCATGGGACTATCCGGTAGCGGTAAATCTACTATTATAAAGCATATCGTGGGATTATTGAAGCCTGATGAGGGTTCGATCATGGTCGACGGAATCGACGTGGCCAAAGCCGACGAGGATCAGATCTTCGCGGTAAGGAAAAAGGTAGGTTTTCTGTTTCAAAGCGGTGCTCTTTTTGACAGTATGAACGTATATGAGAACGTGGCGTTTCCTTTGAGAGAACATACGAATCTGGGTGAAAAGGAGATTCTTAAAAAGGTCGAAAGAGCTCTGGAGATGGTGGGTTTAAAGCCTAACGAAGTTCTTAGGCTTTTCCCTGACGAACTGAGCGGCGGAATGAGAAAAAGGGTCGGTTTGGCCAGAACCGTAATTATGGAGCCGGAAATAATTCTTTACGATGAACCTACTACCGGGCTGGATCCGATAACTTGCGATCTGATATCGCAGATGATTTTACATCTGCAAAGCGAGCTAAACGTAACGTCGGTTCTAATTAGCCACGATATCAAGGAGAGTTTCAAGGTAGGTGACTATTTTGCGTTTTTGTTCGAAGGCAAGATTTTGGAGTATGGAGACAGGGAGAGCTTTAAAAAGAGCTCTAACCCTTATGTCAAGCAGTTTCTAGAAGGAGAGAGCCAAGGCCCCATTAAAATAGTGGACTGAGGCTGAACCTCAATCCCATTGATTTCTTATATAGCTAGGCACGTCCAATAGATCGGAATTTTTTCTCAACTCCAAAATATCGTCGGTACCGGTTTTGACCATATTTTCCAGAGGCTGCTGTTTAGGCGAGACCAGTTTCATCTCCTCTTTCTCTTTCTGTTCCTGGTGATCAAAGCCCGTTGCTATCAACGTAATCCTAACTCTATCTGGCTCCATGGTTTCGTCGGTGGTGGTACCAAAAATTACGTATGCGTCTTCGTCCGCGCTCTCGTATACCACGTCCATGGCTTCGCTTATATCCACGAGCGGATAGTCCGGATGTATCGTAAAATGCACGAGTACGCCCATGGCGCCGTTTATGGACATATTGTCCAACAGAGGCGATTCTATGGCGCTCTTGATAGCTTCATAAGCCGAGTTGCCGCCCTGTGCTTCGCCTACGCCCATCAGAGCCAGTCCTCTGTGGCTCATTACCGTTTTTACGTCGGCAAAGTCCAGGTTGATATCGTTAGGCCCGTAAGAGAGTATAACGCCGCTTATGCCGTGAACGGCCCTTGCCAGAACGTCGTCGACGATTTTAAAGCTCTCTTTTATTCCCAGATTCTTCTCAACTATAGCCAAAAGTTTGTCGTTAGGGATTACCACTATAGAGTCGCTCTCTTTTTTCAGCTCCTCTATACCGGCATCGGCCAACCTGGCTCTTCGTCTTCCTTCGAATTTGAAAGGCTTGGTTACTACGCTGATAGTGAGAGCTCCCACCTCTTTCGCAGCCTGAGCGATGATAGGCGCCGCTCCGGTTCCGGTACCGCCGCCCATTCCGGAGGCTATGAAAACGATGTCCGCCCCTTCGAGTTTCTCCTTGATTTCGTCGAAACTCTCCTGAGCGGCCTCTTTACCCTTTTCCGGTATCATTCCGGCCCCCAGGCCTCTAGTGGTCTTTTCGCCAAGTTGTATTTTTACGTGGGCTTTGGAACTGTTTAGGGCCTGAGCGTCGGTATTGGCTACTATGAGCTCTATTCCCTCAATGTTCTGGTTTATCATATGGCCGATCATATTTCCGCCGCCGCCGCCTACGCCGATGGCTTTTATATTGGCGCCCGTGATCTTTTTGCTCTCTTCAACGATAAAAGGTTCCATTGTCCCTCTCCTTTAAAATCTAAAATAGCTGGGTTATCCATCTGAAAAATTTGGAAATCTTCTCTTTGATTCCCTCCTTAGGTTCAGCAGGCAGAGTCGTTAGCTCCTCGATTTCGTTTTTTATTTCCGATTGGTCAAGGAGTATATTTTCCTGGGTAGATCTATCGATCTCCTCCTTTCTTTCCTCTTCGGCTCTGTGTCGAATTTTGCCGTTGGAGTCTATTTCATAGGGGGTAAAACCGCCCGATCCGTATATCAAAAGCCCTATAGCGGTAGAGTAGGCCGGATCTTCCATCTCTTCGAACATTCCTTCTATTTTATGGGGTTTGGCCACTCTTACCGGCATATTATCGAAAATTACCGCCGCTAGTTCTCTGATGCCTTCTAGCTTGGACATGCCTCCGGTTAGAATCACTCCGGCGCCTATATGCTCTTTTAGTCCGCTTTGCTCCAAGGATTTTGCCAGTATCATGAGCGTCTCTTCCACTCTGGCGAAAATGACGTTATAGACGATTTCGAGCGAAACTTCCTGGGAGCTGTTTTCGTCTCCGATTACCGGGATATTGATTATTTCATTTTTGCTGTTTTTTAAATTGCCGTATTCAAGTTTTATCTTTTCCGCTACCGAAAGCGGCGTATGAAGAGCCATAGATAGGTCGTTAGTGATATGGTTTGAACCTACGCCAAGGTAGTCGTTGTATCTTAGTGAATTACCGAGATGAACTACCGTATTGCTGGTCGCGGCCCCCATGTCTATTACGGCGACTCCGAGCTCTTTTTCGTCTCCGTTTAGGACGGCTAGAGCCGAAGCGTATCCGCCCAATACCACGTTTTCTATCTCTACTCCGGCGAGTTTTATCGCTTTTTTCAGATTATAGAGATTTGATTTTTGAGTGGTTATGATATGAACTTCGACTTCGAGTCTGCTGGCGTTCATTCCCAGGGGGTCTTCTATATTCTCCTGCTCGTCTACAATGAAATTATAAGGCAGAACGTGGACGATCTCATACTCATGGGGTATATTGGCGTTGTACTGGGCCGTCTGCATCACCCTGGATATTTCTGCCAGAGTTATCTCTTTGTGAGGAATGTTTACTATCGCGTTACTGTTGACGCTCTTTGTATATGCGCCGGAGATGGAAACTACTGCCTTGTTGATCTGAGTTCCGGCGACCCTTCTGGCGTCGTTCAAGGCCGCTTTTATAGATTTGGACGCAAGGTCGATATTGGTGATGATTCCTTTTTTGAGCCCTTGTGATCTGCTGATACCGGTCCCAATTACTTTGAGATCACCGTTCTCGTCCTTTTGCGCTATCATAGCGCATATTTTGCTCGAACCTATGTCGATGGCGAGAATCTGGTTTCCCAATTACAGTCCTTTGTAATATATTTCTATCTCATATCTCTTTTGAAGGTTTTTCAGTAAATTATCCCACTCTACGCTCTCTTTTACTTTTTTCGTGTTTTCGGTTATGAAAGCGCTGTTTTGTTCAAGTTTCTTTTTCATTATGAGTTTTTGCTCCAGTATCTGGTATACTACGGCTTTGCCGCTCTCCAAAAGAATATACCCAGAAGGCTCCGTAACGGAGAACAGAACGCTCAAAAATTCGGCCGCTTCCGTCTCTTTTAGAGGTTTTAATTTGTCTACGTCGTCTCTGGATATAAAATCGGTCACTTTGCCGTCAAAGTTTTTGGACAAAGCTTCGGCCCTTTTTGTCAAAAGGGATTTTTTCTCGGCTTCGACAAAGTCCTTTATAACCCTGACTCTGGCCTCCTCGAAGGTCATTGGACGGGATGGGACTTTTTTGTCTAATCTTATGATAGCATATTTTTTGCCGATTAGTTTCGGTTTTAAATAAAAATTCTCACTTTTTTGCCCTATCTCTTTCATAAGGTTACCGTCAAAAATTTCGTTTTGCTCGGAAACCCTAATCGTTTCTTGGGGCTCTATCTCTCCCTTTTTAAACTTTAGATATTTTTTAAGAGCCTCTTTTTTCCCTTTTTTTATTCTGTATTCGTTCAAAACAGCCTCTTTTGCACTGTCGAAATCCATCAGTTTTCCGTTGGGTTCTTTAAACAAGTGTCTGTTTTTTTCAAAAAATTTCAAAAGCTCCTCTTTTGAAGGTTCCGGTATTTCGAAAGGATCGTACCATAATATGGATAGAACGTATTGCGGTTGTTTTATGTAGTTTTGTTCTCTCTTTTTCCAAAACTCAATTAGTTGCGTTTCGTTGTAGGTGACGTTTATGTCGCGCGAATCCAAAACGGTATATTTGATTTTGTCTCCGATAAACAAAGAAGCGCCGAAAGAGTTTTTTTCGAGTTTTGCAAGAGGTAGCTCCAATATCTCCTGGAGCTTTTGAATCAAGATCGCTTTTTTTACGAGAGTTTCGTAATCCTTAGGTTTCATACCGACTCTTTTGAGAGTTTCCAAATATATTTTTTTATCGAATTTGCCGTTTGTACTGAACTCTCTCATAGATACGATTTTGTTTTTGACCTCATCATCCAGCACCGTCAATCCAAGCTCTCGCGCAAGATTCATCAAAAGAGCTTCCGTAACGAGAGAGTTTAACGCCTCTTTTTCCAGACCTAGCTCTTTGGCTTTTTGTTTGTCCAGTTTTCCCTGAAGCATATTGTTATAATAGGAGTAGAGTTCGCTATATTTTCTCTGAAACTCGTCCGCTTTGATCTCTATCTCACCGACTTTGGCGATTTTGCCGGCTGAAGAGCCGTATTCGTACGCTCCCCAGCCGACGAATCCGGCCCCCACGAAGGCGATCGTACTTATCCAGATGGTTACCACGAGCCATTTTTTATGTTTTTGCATCCAGCTGATCATTGTTCGAAATCCTTGTTTAAGCGTTAAAATTGACTAAATTTTAGTGAAACTGGAATTAATTTATGATAAATTCAAGGTAGGGGGAATAAAATTTGTTTTTAAATAACGTAAACTCAAGGAGATTTATGGATAACGCCGCTTTGATGGACAGGGATCTTAGACATATTTGGCATCCGTGTACACAGATGAAAGATCACGAGACCTTGCCTCTTATTCCCATAAAAGAGGGGAAAGGCGTATATCTGTACGATTTCGACTCAAACAGATATATAGACGCCATTAGTAGCTGGTGGGTAAATCTATTTGGACACTCCAACGAGTATATTAACAAAAAAGTCAAAGAGCAGTTGGAGTCTTTGGAACATGTAATATTTGCCGGCTTTACTCACGAACCGATCGTTAAATTGAGCGAGAGGTTGGTAAAGTTGGCTCCTCAAGGGTTAAACAGGTGTTTTTACGCCGATAACGGCTCCAGCGCTATCGAAGTGGCGTTAAAGATGAGTTTTCACTACTTTAAAAACCTTGGCCGAATCAAACCCTATTTCGTATCTCTTACCAACAGTTATCACGGAGAGACGATCGGAGCTCTCTCTGTTGGAGACGTCTCATTGTACAAAGAGACGTATAAGGAGATTTTAATCAGGGCCATCCACGCCCCGGTGCCGGTCGATAGAAGCGAGGAGGCCGCTTATGAAGCTGCCGCCGCTTTAAAAAGCATATTCGAAAAAAGAGGCGAAGAGATTTCCGCCTTTATCCTGGAGCCTTTGGTTCAATGCGCCGGATATATGCATATGTATTCACCTTTATATCTCAAGTTGGCCGCGGAGCTTTGCAAGGAGTACGGTATACATCTAATAGCAGACGAGATTGCCGTTGGGTTCGGCAGAACAGGCACGATGTTCGCCTGTGAACAGGGCGGAATAACTCCGGATTTCATGACGCTGTCAAAAGGGCTTACCGGAGGTTATCTGCCTCTATCTGTGGTATTGACTACCGACGAGATCTATTCGGCCTTTTACTGCGACTATAACGAGTACAAAGCCTTTTTGCATTCGCACAGTTATACCGGCAATCCTTTGGCGTGCAGCGCAGCCAACGCCACGTTGGATATATTCGAAAGAGAGAACGTTTTGGAGAGAAACGGAGCCAAAATAGAGTATATCGCAAAGGGCCTCGAGAGATTTAAAGAGCTTAAAAATATCAAGGATATCCGTCAGTGCGGGATGATAGCGGCCGTTGAGTTGGAGGGTTACGATCCTTTGGAAAGGGTCGGTTTGAAAATATATAAAAGATCGCTACAAAACGGCGTTTTGCTAAGACCTCTAGGGAACGTGGTCTATTTCATGCCGCCTTATGTTATCGACTATGAACAGATAGATACCGTATTGAATGTGGCCTATGACGCCATTAGGGCTGTAGCAAGATGAGCGAAATTCATATACCGGTGCTAAAGGATGAGATCGTAGAGTTTTTCTCCGATATGGAGGGAGGAGTCATCGTCGACGCCACTTTGGGATACGCCGGCCATACGAGCGCGATACTCAGCAGTAACGAAAAGGTAGCGATCGTAGGAATAGACAGAGATAAAACGGCGATAGAGTACTCTCGAAAAAAGCTCTTGCCCTTTAAAAACAGAGTAGAGATCGTAGAGGGAAGGTTTTCTCAAAAGATTGCGGATTTGTTAGATAGATTCGACGTCAAAGGAGTTTTGGCCGATCTTGGCGTCTCCTCTTTACAACTGGATGATAGATCCAGAGGCTTCTCTTTTGAAAGCGACACGTTGGATATGAGAATGGACTCGCAAGGGATTTCCGCATACGATGTGGTCAACGGATATCCACTTGAAGAGTTGATCAGAATTTTTAAAGAGTACGGAGAAATCAAAGAGGCCAAAAAACTTGCTGAAAAAATCGTCTTACGAAGATCGAAAGCCCCTATCGTTTCTGGCAAAGAATTAAGTTCCCTGGCAGCCGAAACGATCTTTAAAAGGGGAAAAACGAACCCCGCTACGAAGCTTTTTCAGGCGATCAGAATCGAAGTCAATCAGGAACTAAAAGAGCTGGAGACACTTTTGGACATATTGGAAGATAAGAGGCCTTTGGGGGCTAAAATAGCGATAATAACCTTTCACTCTCTCGAAGACAGAATAGTCAAGGAGAGATTTAAAAAATGGTCAAGAGAGTGTATATGTCCGCCGGAGGCATTGAGATGCGTTTGCCAAAAGAACAACAGCCTCGGAAAAAGGATCACAAAAAAACCGATCGTTCCTTCAGCAAAAGAGATTGAACTCAATCCAAGAAGCAGGAGCGCCAAGTTGAGACTATTTCAATTCAAAGAGGGAAAATGAGTGAGAGAGAGGAGCTTTTAGAGGGTTTTAAAAAGAGCCGCAATATAGATTTCAAGTTTTTTTTGATGGTGCTGTTGAGCATGTGCATCGTATTGCTGCTGGCCTTTCCCAAAATATATGTGAGAAACCATATCTACTATACCAGCAAAGATATAAACAAGCTATTAGACGAGTATGAGGCTCTAAAAGAGGAGAATCGGCTTTTGAAGGAGAAGCTGGAATTCATGAAATATAAAAATCAGGTTCTAGATACCATGTTTTAAAGGTTGTAGGTGATTAGAAAATTTATAGAGTTCGCTATCGACAGACCTATTTTAAATCATATATTTTTGCTTTTTATTCTGGTTCTTTCCGTTTTTGCCTATAAAAACGTACCGAAAGAGATTTTTCCCCCTATAGATCTGCACAAGATTTTGATTACCGGTTCCTATCCGGGAGCCAGCGCAGAGAATCTTGATCAGATGGCGGTGAAGAATATAGAGGAGAATCTCAAAAACGTTACCGGCCTTTCGGATATAGACTCCGTGGTCAAGAACGGCAGATTCACGATAATTTCCGAAATCAAAGAGGATGCCGACGAAATTTTGGTACTAAACGACGTAAAAGACGAGATCTCGAAAATCAGACGGGACCTTCCGGCCGATATGGACGAACCGGTAGCTACCGTATTGAAAAAGAGTTTTCCTCTTGTGCTGATCGCTATCGCCTACGAAGGAGATAGAAAAGAGCTGCTCAAGGTGGCTGAGGAGCTAAAAAGCGATCTGTCGAATATCAAAGATCTCAGCGATATAACGATTAGAGGAGACGCCGACGAGGAGTTGAGCATCGTTTTGGACGAAAAGAGGATCGAAGCGTACGGTCTGGATCTTATTTCGGTTGTCAACGTGATTAGAGGCTTATCCTCGATTTTTCCGATAGGCACTATAAAAGAGAAGGGAAACCATCTCTATCTTACCACTCAAAACGGTAAAAAACTGAAAAAGGAGTGGGAGGAGACCATTATAAATCTGGCAGGAAAGAGGGTCAGATTAAAAGATATAGCCAAAATAGAGTTTAAACTCTCTGATCCCACTCAGCTTTCTCACTTTAACGGTATACCCAACGTTAGTATCAATATAAACAAGTCGAAACAGGGTAACGCAATAGAGTTGGTAAAAACTATAAAAGAGAGACTCAAAGCTTTCGAAGAGCGATACGAGGGCTTTACCTTTAGAGTCTATACCGACACTTCGATATGGATAAGAAACAGACTAAATACGGTTACTTCCAACCTGATCTTCGGTCTGATTCTGGTCTTTAGCGCGCTGTTGTTGACGGTCAATTGGCGAATAGCGCTGGTTGTAGGAATCGGTATACCGGTAAGCTTCATGATAGGGCTGATCTCTTTAGAGATTATGGGATACAGTCTGAATATGCTCTCTTTGCTCGGAGCGTTGATCGCGTTGGGAATGCTGGTCGACGAGGCCATAGTGGTGGCCGAAAATATATATAGACACCTGGAGATGGGCAAAGACCCCAGAACGGCTACGATCGACGGCACGCTTGAGATGTTTCCGGCCGTTTTGACGGCCACCGCGACTACCATATTCGCGTTTTTACCGCTTCTGATCATGAGCGGAGAGATGGGGGTTTTTATAAAAATTTTGCCGATTATGATCTCGATTTTGCTTTTAAGTTCGCTGTTTGAAGCTTTCTATTTTCTGCCTCTGCACGCCAAAGATATATTAAAAGTTGACAAAAAAAGCGAAAAAAGAGCACCTTTTTGGGAGAAGATGAGCAGACTCTATACCGATATATTGAGTTTTCTGTTAAAGAGAAAACGCCTCTCCCTGGCGATTTTGGTTCTTTCGATCTTGGTCGGTACGTATGCGATGTTAAAAGGGTCTAAATTTCAGCTTTTTCCGGAATTCGACACGACTCAGATCTACGTTTCAGGCAGAGTCGATGTGAATAACGACATTTTTGAAACCGAAAAAATCGTATCTAGGATAGAAAAGGCAATTTTGTCCAAAGCAAGAGAGAACGAAATTTCAAGCGTAACATCCGTAATCGGTATGAAAATGGACGCTAAAAACGAGGCGGAGTTGGGTGATAATCTGTTTCATATTTTCGTAAATCTTCATGAACCCAAACCGAAAAATTTCGTGGATCGATTCATAACGCCCAATTTCTCTTTGGAGTACGATCCTTCGGATATGATTAGATCCAGAAGCGCCAAGGAGATCGCGGCCGAGATAGAACGATCCATGAGGGAGTTAAAAAGTGTTCCGGATATCGAAGAGTTAAACGTTATTGTGCCTCAGGCCGGAATCGTAAAGAGCGATATCGAGATCTCTTTGGTGTACAAAGATGATAAAAAGGTTTTAAAAGCTATAAAAATGCTAAAGGATAAAATGAAACAGATCAAAGGAGTATACAATATAACGGACGACGCGTTCGAAGGTGAAAAAGAGCTGAAACTGCGTATCAACCGGTACGGTTCCGATTTGGGAATTACAGAAAGCTATCTTTATAACGTGTTGACGCCCCTATATCTCAACGGGGAGTTTTCTAAAATGTTCAAAAATGGGGATCTACTGAGAATTAGACTAGAAGGTGCGGACAAAGATAGATTCGATAGTCTAAAAAGTTTGGAGATAAAACTGCCAAATAGCCAAAAGAGGGTCAAATTGACAGAAGTGGTCGATTTCGTGGTTAAAAGGCACTTTTATACGATTATTAAAGAGAACTCCCAGCGGATCAGAACCGTATACGCTTCTTTGGACAAAAACGTAATAACGTCGGCCGAATTTTATGAAAAGATATCGGACCTACTGAAAAAGATAGAGTCCATGGGGCTTAAAGTCGAGATAAAAGGGGAAGAAAAAGAGAATAAAAAAGTAAAAAAAGAGATCGCCGAAGCGGCAATGATCGCTCTTTTTCTGATCTTTTTGGCTCTGGTTTGGATGTTCGGTTCGATTGCCCAGTCTCTGATAGTGCTCGCCTCTATTCCTCTGTCGATTTTCGGCGTAATGGCCGGTCACTATATTATGGGTATAAATCTCACTATGCCCAGTATGATCGGTGTGGTGGGTCTGGCCGGAGTAGTGGTGAACGACGGTTTGATAATGTTGGATTTTATTAAAAAGAGCAAAAACCTCAAAGAACTGGTCGAGAGGGCGAAACTGAGGCTAAGACCGATTTTATTGACCTCCATCACCACCGTTTTGGGGCTGTCCACTTTAATGTTTTTCGCTTCGGGGCAGAGTTTGATCTTGCAGCCGATGGCGGTTACGCTCGGTTTTGGAATAGCCTGGGCGACCATAATAAATTTATATATAGTACCGCTGTTTTATGCGAACATTTACGAGATAAAAGGAGAAAAGGTGACAAATTCTTGACAAAAATTATCTCGCGCAAACCGGTCGTTATATAAAATTAAATTATAAGATATAATATCGTTTCGATCGAGTGGGCAGTTTAAATTAAAATATGGTATAAATAACACATTTTCATTAAAAGGAGGGGCAGATGTTTAACGACGTTGACGATTTTTTGATGGGTACGCCAAAGAGCAAATTTATCGATATAGTATTTAACGCCAACAGAAACGTCGTGGAGGCCGAATTGGAGAGGCTGATCGAATGGATGGCGGCAATGGAGCTGATTTTGGAAAAAGAGTACGGCGTAGAGGACGTGGAAAAAAAGATCAGATACTTTCTGGCTGACGAGGAGAACAAAGCCGAACTCGAAAACAAAGTAAATTCGCTTTATATAGAATCAATGGGAAATATTCTTACTCAAAGCGAGTAAAACTAAGGAGTATAATTGTTAAAGAGCGTTGAAAAAGAGATTGAGAGCTTGGTGGCCCAGCTGGGAGATAAGAGGGTTTTAGACCTTTATAGAGATCTCCCGGCCGGTAAAAGGCTCAGAAGCAGGCTGATTTTGAAGATTTGCGATTCTAAAGAGTGTATTAAGCTGGCCGCTTTGATAGAGATGATCCACGCGGCCAGTCTGTTGCATGACGACGTTATCGACGATGCCGAAACCAGAAGGGGGAAAGCCTCGATCAACGCCGTATACGGCGACAAAACCGCGATTATGCTCGGCGACATTCTCTATTCGAAAGCCTTTTTCGAACTCACCGATTTTCCCGGAGATGTTGCGAAAACTGTTTCAAACGCCGTCGTTCTCCTCAGTATGGGAGAGATGATGGATGTGGATTTGGCAAAGGCTTTCAATACCGATTTGGATCTTTATTTGGATATGGTTTACAAAAAGACCGCCTCGCTGATAGAGGCCAGTGCGGCATGCGCGGCGATTTTGGCCGGTCTGGAGCCGCAACCTTATGCCCTGTACGGCAAAAATCTGGGTATAGCGTTTCAGATAGTGGACGACATTCTCGATATAGTCGGAGATGAAAAGAGCCTCGGAAAGCCCGCGATGAACGATTATAAAGAGGGCAAGACCACGATGCCGTACATCTATCTGTACGAATCTTTGGATGAGAACGGCAGGGCCAGATTGGAGAGTCTTTTCGCCAAAGAACCCTCCTTTGAAGACAAAGCGTGGATAAAAGAGAGCATGATTAAATACGGAGCCGTAAAAAAGGCCATGGATTATGCCGTTTCTTTAGGCGAAGAGGCTCTTGCCGCGCTGCCTGAAAAAAACGGAGATCTTCAAGAGATAATGAAAAAACTGATATACAGGGAATACTGATGAACTATCTCGTTGTAAGCTTTTCCCATAAAAACACCGATATAGAAACCAGAGAGAGGCTGGCGTTATCTGAGGAGGAACGTAGAGAAGAGGTTTATAAAAGCCTGATAGAGCTCCCCTTTATAAACGAATTGATAATAGTGTCCACCTGCAACAGAGTTGAGATACTAGCTAGCGTTAAAGATCCGTTTAAAGCCTCCGAAGCCATTTTGAAAAAGCTATCTCAAGTTTCGGGAATAGAGTTGGAAGAGCTCGAAGGCAGAGCGGACATATACGAGGATAACGGCGCAATTCATCATATATTCAGCGTCGCCTCCGCTCTAGACAGTTTGGTTATAGGCGAAACCCAGATTTCGGGACAGTTAAAGAGCGCCTTTAAAGACTCCTTTGAAAAAGGCTACTCTTCCCAAAAACTGGCGCGTGTGATGCATTTTGCCTTTAGATGCGCCGCAGAGGTTAGAAACTCTACAGATATCTCCAAAAATCCGGTTTCGATTGCCAGTGCGGCCGTCGCGCAGGCCAAGGAGATTTTCGAGGATCTCGGCGAAACCGAGGCCGTAGTGATTGGAACGGGAGAGATGGGGGTTTTGGCCGCAAAGCATCTGTTGAATCACGGATGTAGCGTTACTTTGATAGGGAGAGATTTCCAAAAGTGCGAAAAAATATCCAAAGAGCTGGGACCGAGAGTGAAAGCGGCAAAAAGCGATGATATCGTTGAGGAGATCAACTCGAAACCGCTTCTTTTTACGGCAACCTCTTCCGAAAATCCGATTATAACAGCGGATATGGTGCAACAGACCGAATTTGAAAGATATTGGTTCGATATGGCCGTGCCGCGTGATATAGAGGAGTTCGAAATCGACGGTTTGAAGGTATACGTTGTCGACGATCTTAAAGAGATTGTCAACAAGAACCTAACTCTCAGGGAAGCTCAGGCCAAAGAGGCGTATAAAATTGTGGGCAGATATACCAGAGAGTTTTTCAAATGGTTGCAGACGCTGGCTATAGAACCTATAATAAAAGGTATTAGAGAACAGGCTAAGGATGCCTCTTTGGCCGAGATAAAAAGGGCTGTAAAAAAAGGGTTTATACCGCCTGAGCTTGAAGAGAGCGTAATTAAGATTTTGCACGGAGCCTTCAACAAGTTTTTGCATAAACCCACAAAGAATATCAAAGCGGTCGCAAACGATCCTCAGGGTGACGTAATAGTGGAGTCGATAAAATATGTTTTCGATTTAAACGGCGAAGAGTACAACTATCTAAACAGATATAAATGCGAATATTATATGAATATGGTCGACGAAGAGGAAAAAGGAGAAGATTGTGAAGTTCAGTAACGCCTTTATATATACGCAAAAAGAGAGTCCTAAAGAGGCCGTTGTTCCCAGTCACAAATATCTCGTAAAAGGCGGTTTTATAATCCAGGTGGCCAGCGGAATATACAACTTTTTGCCTCTTGGCAACAGGGTTTTAAAAAAGATCGAAACGATAATCAAAGAGGAGCTGGATAGTTCCGGTTGCCAGGAGGTATGCCTGGGATTTGTTACCCCGTGCGATCTATGGGAAAAAAGCGGAAGATTTTCGAAATACGGTAAAGAGCTCCTGAGATTCAAGGATAGAAAAGAGAACTGTTTCGTTTTGGGCCCCACGCATGAGGAGATGATGGTAGAGCTGGTTAAAAACAGAGTAAACAGTTACAAACAGCTGCCTTTGAATCTCTATCAGATCCATATTAAATTTAGAGACGAGGCAAGACCCAGATTCGGACTGTTAAGAGGTAGAGAGTTTGTTATGAAAGACGGCTACTCTTTTCACAAGGACGAAAAAGATATGCAAAAAGAGTACTCCTTGATGGAGGAGACCTATAAAAAGATTTTCACCAGATTGGGTCTGGATTTTCGGGTTGTGGATGCGGATGTGGGCGCGATAGGAGGCAGCGGTAGCAAAGAATTCATGGTTTTGGCCGAAACAGGAGAGGATGAGATAGCCATCTGTTCAAAATGTTCCTATGCCGCCAATTTAGAGACCGCCAAGCGCTCAAAAAGGGACAAACCGGTCGAACCGCCGGAATTTAGCGGTTTTACTAAATTTTATACTCCCGGAGTGAAAACGATAGAGGAGCTTAGCTCCTTTTTTCATCTGCATCCGTACTATTTTCTCAAAGCCATCGTAAAAATGGCGAAGTTCGCGGATGAAAAGAGACCGGTGGTCTTTTTCGTAAGAGGCGACGAGGAACTACAGGAGACAAAGGCGCAAAACGCAATAGGCGCGGACGAACTTCTAGAGATATCCGAGGATGAGATTAGATCGGCCGGATTGGTTCCGGGTTTCATCGGACCTTTTGATCTGAATGTAGAGTATATAATAGATATCGACTTGAAAGGAGAAAAGGGACTTATCTGCGGAGCGAATCTAGAGGATTACCATCTGATCGACTGCGATCTGTCCGCTATTGAGGGGAAATTTGCAGATATCGCGGCCGTGAAGAAAGGGGACGCCTGCCCCGTATGCGGAGCCGAGTTGGATATAAAAAAAGGTATAGAGGTAGGACACATTTTCCAGCTGGGAACTAGATATTCAGAACCTCTCGAAGCCGGATTTTTGGACGAAGAGGGCAGATTTAGGCCCTTTGTTATGGGTACATACGGAATAGGCGTCTCGAGACTTGTGGCCGCAATTATTGAACAGTCTCACGACGAAAGGGGTTGTATATGGCCTTTGGCCGTGGCTCCGTATCAGGTAGATATCGTCGTTTCAAATATCAAGGATGATCAGCAAAGGGAGTTTGCCTTAACGATTTACGACGAGCTGATCAAAGCGGGCGTAGAGGCGATTTTGGACGATAGGGAGGAACGATTCGGTTTTAAAATGAAAGATTTCGAACTTATCGGCTTTCCATACGCTATAATCGTAGGCAAAGGACTTCAAGAAGGAAAGGTTGAACTGGTGGAGAGATCGACGCTAAAACGGCTGGAACTACCCAAAGAAAGTCTCATAGAGGAGATTTTAAAAAGGCTCTCGTAAAAGGTTAAATATGCTCTATTTTTTGCTCTATCTGTTTATTGAAACTCTTGTATCGGTAGAGATAGCCGGAGCAATAGGTCCCATATGGACCTTTTTGGAGATCGTATCAAGCGCGATTTTAGGTTTTTTTCTGCTGATGCGCTTTCAGTATAGATCGAACGAATATATTATGGCTTTGGCACGCAGAGAGATAACTCTCGAAGAGTTCGAGTCTATGAGTTTATATACGCTTTTGGGAGCCATATTGTTAATTATTCCGGGCTTTTTTACGGATATATTGGGCCTTTTGATGCAATTTGGGGCGTTTGCTAGGTTTTTTGCCTCCAAAATATTGAATCTCAAAAAAAAGCCACCCCATAAAAGAGGAGAGGATGATGTCATCGATGTTGAAATTATTGAGCGTTAGCGCTCTTGCTTCGCTGGCCCTTTTTGGAGCCACCGATGAAC
>Ga0256834_1001153_pt1 | contig 18323 bp, 19 predicted proteins | sample 4281140metaG_FD_190536 | JGI IMG/M metagenome (GOLD analysis project Ga0256834, IMG submission 190536) | Hydrothermal vent microbial communities from East Pacific Rise, Pacific Ocean - 4281-140 | ecosystem: Environmental > Aquatic > Marine > Hydrothermal vents | place: Pacific Ocean: East...
TTATACGTATTTACCTGAATCAGTTTCGGCCTTTCCATACGGAGAAAGGTTTTTAAACATAATGAATGAAGTAGGTTTTACAGAAACTAAAGCAATTCCGTTAACTTTAGGGATAAGTTCAATTTATTGGGGAAGCAAATAATTATATTACTTTTAGCGCTGGCGCCATTTTCGTTAATGGCACAGAGTCGTTCTTCTGGCGAAGTAAATAACCCTCGCTATGATGAAAGGCGTATTGTAACCTATGGGTTTTCATTTGGTTTTCATACGGCATCTTTAAGGTTAAAATATTCCGACTATTTTACAACACCCGCAATGGATAGTGTGCATTCAATTGTGCCTTTGAAAAAACCTGGATTTTCATTAGGGTTTATTGTTAATTTTAAGTTAGCGCCATTTTTCGATGTACGAATTACTCCAAAGGTTACGTTTTCTGAATATGGACTTAAGTATAATTATATTGGAAGATCTGCTGCCACTGAAACAATTGAAAGCGTAGGTGTTGATTTTCCGGTTTTATTTAAATATAAATCGCAACGGAGAGATAATATTAGAATGTACATAATTGGAGGGGTTACAACATCTATTGAAGCCGCAGGAAAAACAGAGTTGGCTGAAGACCAAAACTTATTACAATTAGAAAGAGTAAATTTAATGGCTGATTTTGGGTTTGGTTTTGATTTATATTACCCCCTTTTTAAATTTTCGCCAGAAATAAGATTTTCCTTTGGCTTGCTTGATGTTGTGGGGAGTAATAATGATTTCACTGCAGGCATAAAAGAGCTTAAAAGTAAAACCGTAAGTATTTATTTCCACTTTCAATAAGAAAACAGAGCCGTTAAGGAAGCCTCTTATTAATCTATTCACATCAAAATTTAGACAATGAAAACTGCATTAATAACAGGAGCATCTTCAGGAATTGGGGAAGCAACAGCAAGGCTATTTGCTGACAATAATATTAATCTCATTTTATGTGGACGAAGCAAAGAACGTCTAGAGCCAATTGCCACTGAATTGAGTAGAAAAGTATCAGTATCAACTGCTTATTTTGATGTTAGAAGCAAGAAAGAAGTAGAGAAAGCAATATTTCCTGTTCTTGATAAACACACGGTAGATATTTTAGTTAATAATGCGGGTAATGCGCATGGTTTGGCACCCATTCATACAGGAAGTATTGAAGATTGGGATGCTATGATTGACGGAAACGTTAAAGGCTTACTATATATAAGTAAACCAATTATTAAACAAATGGTAGATCGAAAATTTGGACAAATAATTAATATTGGCTCCATCGCAGGTAAGGAGGTGTACCCAAATGGCAATGTGTATTGTGCTTCTAAACATGCAGTAGATGCTATTAATAATGGGATGCGATTAGATTTAAACCCTTATGGAATTAAAGTTAGCCAAATTAGCCCAGGTTTAGTAAACACAGGCTTTTCTTCGGTACGATTTAAAGGAGATAAAGTAAAAGCTGATGCGACCTATAATGGGATGAAACCTCTCCAGGCCAAGGATATTGCAGAAGTGGCACTGTTTATGGTGTTACGGCCTGCCCATGTTAATATTAGTGATGTAATTGTATTGCCAACGGCACAAGCTTCGGCTACAGTTATTAACCGTGGTTAAAGATGTTCAATAGGGCTTGTTGATCAATATCGTGTCCTCCCTCATACATGTTGTAGTCTGAGTCAATACAATAACCCTTGGTGAGTGATTTTAATGCTTCCACTTTAGTAGTAGCAATATATAGATCTTGATTACCAATAACATGGATAAACTTTTTATTTTTCATTCTTTTACGGATTAATTCTTTGCTTAAATCAGGAGGCAGCGTACCTCCCCAAAGAATGAGTTGCTCAAAATTAAAGTTACTTTGCTCAATCCATCTGCTTACGGTGGCAGTTCCTTGAGAAAATCCTAAAAGGTGTAATTTAATCGATGGAGCCACTTTACTTTTTACATCTTGAAGAACATTGTCCAAAAAACTGATATAATTTTCGATGGCAACTAATCGGTTTTCAGAAGTCATCCAACTTGCTCCAACCCGTCCGGTAAACCCTTCTAAATAATAATTGTGGAGACCCTCTGGAGCAATTATCGTAAAACCTTGATTAGTAAGTGCCTTAAATTTTTGAATAAAGAATTTGGCAAGTTGTCCTTGTCCATGAAAAACAAAAAGAATAGATTTTGTGTTTGATGATAACTCACCTAAAATAGCATACCTTCCTTGAGATTGAAAGGAGGCATTTTGATAAGTATCTTCCATTAAAAATGAAAAGCATAAGGTAAAAGCTGCGTTGCACTTTCTAGTATTTCAATTTTATCATCATAACAAAAAATCACTTTGTATGGTGTTTTTTGCAGGTGTTCATATTCAACCATTACCTGTCGGCAAGAACCACAGGGAGAACAAGTGTTGGCCTGTTTTTTGTCTTTGTCAAAAGCTATAATAGCAAGAATTGCAATGGGTGATTTTCTACTGGTAGATCCATAACTAAATAAGGCAGTCCTTTCGGCACATAACCCAGATGGGTAGGCAGCGTTTTCCTGATTACTCCCTGAAATTATTTCTCCATTTTCTAACAGCAATGATGCTCCTACTTTAAAATTAGAATAGGGTGAATAAGAATTTTCAACAGCTTTTAATGCAGCCATTATTGTTTTCTGTTCTTTGTCGCCCAATTTATCTACTTGAGTCTCAAAGCTTTTTGTAAATTCCATATTCGTACATATTTGCATCAATAATTATAGCAATAATAATCGATTAAAACCTTTTGAGAACAATAATTATCAACCTTACTTTGGGTTCTCAAATTTGACACAATACATGAAGAATATATTATTACTTGGTGCAGGCCAATCGGCATCTACTCTCATTCAATACTTACTTAAACTACACGACACAAAAGGGTGGCAAATTGCCATTGGAGATGTAAATGAGGAACTAGCCAATAAAAAAGGAGAAGGCAAAGCTAGAGGCTTTGCTTTTAATGTAACTAATCAAGCCCAGCTTGAGGATGAAGTAGGCAAAGTAGATTTGGTTATTAGTATGTTGCCGGCTCGGTTTCATATATCGGTGGCAAAGGCTTGTTTAAAGTTATCCAAACATTTAGTTACGGCTTCTTACGTAAACGATGAAATGCGTGCATTGGATGCCGAAGCAAAAAAGAAAGGGTTAGTTTTTTTAAATGAATGTGGACTAGATCCTGGTATGGATCACATGAGTGCCATGCAAGTAATTGATCGAATTCGAGAAAAGGGTAATGAGTTAATTGGATTTGAATCGTTTACAGGTGGCTTATTGGCTCCTTCGGATGATGATAACCCTTGGAAGTATAAATTTACCTGGAATCCAAGAAACGTGGTGTTGGCAGGCCAAGGAGTTGTTAAGTTTATTCAAGAAGGTCGTTATAAATTCATTCCTTATCACCGTTTGTTTAGAAGAACCGAAATTGTGCATATTCCTAAGTATGGTGAGTTTGAAGGATATGCGAACCGAGATTCATTACAATACTTGGATGTCTATAAGCTAAGAGGCATTAAAACTTTGTATCGAGGCACATTTAGGCGACCGGGCTATAGCATGGCGTGGAATATTTTTGTGCAGTTGGGTGCCACTGATGATAGCTATCAAATGGAAGATGTAGCCACCATGACCCACCGCCAGTTTATCAATTCGTTTCTATCTTACAACCCACACGATTCTGTAGAACTAAAACTAGCTCATTACCTCAATTTAGATATGCAGGGAGATATTATGTATAAGCTAAAATGGGTAGGGGCGTTTAGTGATGAATTAGTGGGGCTAAAAGAAGGAACACCAGCTCAAATACTAGAAGCTATTTTGCGTAAAAAATGGACGTTAAACCCTTATGATAGAGATATGATTGTGATGTGGCATAAATTTAACTACATCGATAAAAGCAATAACGGTAGGGAAACGGAAATTCATTCGTCCATTGTTACCATTGGTGAAAACACAACGCATACAGGGATGTCGAAAACAGTTGGATTGCCATTGGGCATTGCCACAAAACTTATTTTAGAAGATAAAATCAAATCTCGTGGAGTAATTATTCCTATTATTAAGGAACTCTATGAACCAATATTATCTGAACTTAGTGAAGATTTTGGCTTTGACTTTACGGAATCGTGTGTGTTAACGCCTAGAGAATAGAAGGTATTATCGAGCTCAAATTTTGAGAACGTTGTACTAGAGCCACAAAGGGAGCTATTGCGGACTTTGCGTACCTTGCGGTTAAAAACAGTATGCTAACAAATAAATTATTTTTGTTGAGCTTCAAACCCTTCGTCTATCAAAAGGTTACTTCCTTCTGCTGCATCTACAGCAAGTTCGTCACAGCGTTCATTTTCGATATTGCCTGCGTGACCTTTCACCCATTTGAAAGTGAGGTTAAACCGTTTTAGCAAGGGAAGGAGCCGTTTCCATAAATCAACGTTTTTCTTATCCTTAAAATTTTTCTTAACCCAGTTAGCTAACCAACCTTTATTAATGGCATCTACCACATATTTAGAATCTGAATAGATGGTGATTGGATGTTCGTTAGTATTCAAGGCTTCTAAACCAGCAATTACTGCTAATAACTCCATTCGGTTATTGGTGGTCATTCTAAACCCTTGGCTAAGTTCTTTACGGTGTTTACCAAAAAGAAGCACGGTTCCATAACCTCCATTGCCGGGGTTGCCCTTAGCGGCTCCATCGGTGTAGAGCTTAATCATAATCCTGCAATATTAGTAAGAATGAGCTTTACTGCGATTGAAAGTAATATTATTCCAAAAACACGTCTTAAAATGCCAAAGCCAGAGGCACCAATTTTTCTTTCCAGCCAAGTAGAAGTTTTTAGTACAATATACACAAAAATAAGGTTGATGATGATGCCAGCTATAATGTTTTCGGTGGCAAATTCAACACGCAAGGTAAGAATAGTGGTGAGCGTACCAGCTCCAGCAATAAGTGGAAAGGCTATGGGCACAATGGATGCTCCATCGACCTCCTCAGGGTCGTATTTAAACAAGGTTATCCCCAAAATCATTTCAATAGCAATAATAAACATGATTATACCACCAGCAATGGCAAAAGATTCTAAGTTAAGGCCGAATAAACCCAGTATCGACTGCCCTAAGAATAAAAATGTAATCATTAAGATGCCTGCAACTAACGTGGCTTTGCCAGAATATATTTTTCCTGCTTTTTTACGTAAATCAATTACCACGGGCACAGAGCCAATAATGTCAATAACCGAAAATAAGATGAGGGTTACAGAAAGTATTTGTTTAAAATCGAATTGCATTGCTATAAATTTTGCGCAAAAATACTAGATTACATTAAGTTATTGATGACTATTTCGTTACTAAATAATTAACTGCTAATTCATAGCCTTTAAGCCCTAATCCGGAAATAACTCCTTTACATTTTCCTGTTAAAAAACTGTGGTGTCTGTACTCTTCTCGTGCATAAATATTAGAAATATGAACTTCAACTACAGGTGCTTTAATCGCAGAAATGGCATCTCCCAATCCAACAGAAGTATGGGTATAGGCCGCAGCATTTAAAATAATGCCATCACATGCCGCACCCATTTTTTGAATCTCTCCAATGAGTTCTCCTTCTATATTAGATTGAAAATAGCTGAAATTTACTTTTGGAAATTTCTCTTTCAGTGTTTCAAAATACTGCTCAAATGTTTGAGAGCCATATACATCAGGCTCTCTTGTGCCAAGTAAGTTGAGGTTGGGGCCATTTATAATTGCAATATGCATTTGATAAAATGTTTATTTGTTTATTTGTTGAGGCATTGAAATTTGCAAATCAACGTAACAAATAAACGAAGAAACGGCTCAACCTCCATAAAATGACTTGGGATTTATTAATTATGCAGTTTAAACATTACTTAAAGCTTGAGCGGGCTTTAGCAGATAATTCCATTCTGGCCTATGTGCGAGATATAGAAAAATTGCAACAATTTGCGGAGCAAGAAGAAGTAAATATTGCTCCTCTTGAAATTACGCAAGCCAATATTTCTGATTTTATTCAATTATTAAACGAGCTTGGCATGTCGGCCTTTAGCCAAGCAAGAATTATAAGTGGAATAAAGGCTTTTTACAAATACTTGCTGTTCGAAGGCGAAATCTCAACTGATCCTACTCAATTAATCGAATCTCCTCGTTTAGGAAGAAAATTGCCTGACACTCTGGACTTGCACGAGATAGACAAATTATTGCAAGCCATTGACCATTCCAAACCAGAAGGTGCCAGAAACAGAGCTATACTCGAAACCTTATACAGTTGTGGCCTTCGCGTGTCGGAGTTGATTAGTTTGCGGATTAGTAATTTATATGCCGAGGCAGGTTATATTCGAGTTATTGGCAAAGGCGATAAAGAGCGGTTAGTGCCCATTGGCAGAGAAGCCATTAAATACATTGATATTTACCGAAAAGAAAGCCGTGTGCACATCGATATTAAACCTGGAAATGAAGATTATGTTTTTCTAAACCGCAGAGGAGCTATGTTAAGCCGAGTAATGATTTTTACAATCATTAAGAACTTAGCAAAAGTGGCAGGCATCAATAAGAATATAAGTCCACATACATTCAGGCACTCCTTTGCAACACATTTAATCGAAGGTGGAGCCGATCTGAGAGCGGTGCAGGAAATGTTGGGGCACGAATCTATTACCACTACGGAAATTTATACCCACCTCGATCGAGCTTATTTACAACAAGTAATCCAAGATTTTCATCCAAGGAGTTAATTAAAAAAGAGTGCAAAGGGACACTCAGCAATCTTTGCATTTTATACATTCCATCAAAAACTTTGCGACCTTTGGGTTTAACATTTTTAGAGGTAAGCATATAGCTACATATACATGCTTGATATGCTTCAATTAGAGATAGATAATAAAAAAACAATGTCTTCTAAAGCTTGTTATACAGATAATAAAAAACAAAAATTTAAACGAATAATTATCAAAAATTAAATCCCATCAGGAATACAAATTTGCAAAAATTAACCACAGAGTTCACAGAGCTATAACCACAGAGATTTCAAAACTTTGTGTCCTTTGCGCCTTCTTAGCGATCTTTGTGGTTAAGTATGCATAAGTGCCTACCTCTATTTTTTTTTAATATGGCAGCTTCAAAACGTACAAACCAGCCAATATAGGCACATGTGGCGAAGTTAAGTTAGACAAGGCAAAATTTGCAAGCATAGTTCTGTTATGGTTACTAATTTTAACGCAGTATAAAGGGAAATACATGGAAAATTAGTCGGCTTTTTTAGGAATCGTTACACTAGCTAGTTTAATTGGGGTCGTTTAGAATTAGGTAATATCTACAAGAATGGCCTGATTACTTTTGAGGCGACCTATTTGAGACTATCTGCTCATCTCCACTAACTCCTCTACCTCCATTAGCCCTTCAAAATTTAGTTTGTTCATTTTTATGGTAGCGAGCTTGTTAATTTTGCGCTCATCCAAAGGGGAAATTACCCTAATGTAGTTTTCTGTAAAACCTTGCATAAAGCCATTTTCCACATCGTTTTCGAAAAGTACAGTTGCTTCTCGGTTAATGTTTTCAGCATAAAACTTTCGCTTTTTCTTTTCAGACAAGTTACGGAGTTGTTTAGAGCGTTGATTTCGAACATCCATCGGAACTACATCGGCCATTGAGGCTGCGGGTGTATTGGGTCGTTCGGAGTAGGTGAACACGTGCAAATACGAAATATTTAAATCCGTTAAGTACTGGTAAGTGGTTTTAAACATCTCGTCAGTTTCGCCCGGAAACCCAATGATTACATCTACGCCAATGCTCGCATAAGGCATAAGGTTTCTGATTTTAGCTACTTTATTGGTATATAAATCAGATAGGTATCGCCTTTTCATTTGCTTGAGCATTTCATCAGATCCAGATTGCAATGGAATATGAAAGTGAGGAGCAAATCTTTTCGATGAAGCTACAAACTCAATAATTTCATCGGTAAGTAAATTAGGCTCAATAGAAGAAATTCTAAATCGATTGATTTCTTCTACATTATCTAGTGCTTTTATTAGGTCGATAAATCGTTCTTTGCGTGTACCATTTTGAATGCCAAAATCACCCGTATTTACACCTGTAAGCACCACTTCTTTAATGCCTGTGTTACCGATTTTGATGGCTTCTGCCACAATATGCTCTATGGTGTCGCTTCGGCTATTGCCTCTGGCTAATGGAATAGTACAAAATGTACACAAGTAGTCACAACCATCTTGCACTTTTAAAAATGTACGAGTACGGTCGTTTATACTATAAGCCGCATTAAAGGTATTGGCTTCTTTAATATCAGAGGCAAGTACTTTAGTCGTGCCTTTCTTAAAGTCGTCTAATAATTCTAGTAAATGAAATTTTTCAGAAGCCCCTAGTACTGCATCAACCCCTTCAATTTCAGAAATTTCGGTAGGTTTTAATTGGGCATAGCAGCCAATAATAGCGATATACGATTCTGGTGAAATAGCTTTTGCTTCGCGTACAATCTTTCTACACTTTTTGTCTGCATTATCGGTTACCGAGCAAGTGTTAATAATAAATATATCAGGCCGATCTGTGAAATCTACTTTGGCATATCCTTGTTCTTCAAACATTCTTCCAATAGAAGATGTCTCAGAGAAATTGAGCTTGCAACCAAGCGTGTAAAAAGCTACTTTTTTCATTGGGGTGCAAAGTTAAAGGGAGAAATATGAAATATGAAATATGAAATGTGAAAGGGAAAAATGTGAAAGATGAAATGTTAACAGATTACTTTTAAGCTTTTTGGTTTTATTTCTACATGTAAAGTATTTGAGCCTAACGCCACTGGTTCACCATCTAATTGCACGCTACTTTGCTCGTGCGTAATAATAAAATTACTCCCAATAAGTTCTTTACAATAGTTAGAACTAATTTGTTTACCGTTAAACATTTTCCAAACAATTAGAGGTATAGCTAATATTGCAGGTTTCTTTAAAATCATGACATTTAGCAAACCATCATCCGATTTAGCATTGGGTGCAATTTGAAAATGATTACCATATTGGCTAGAATTGGCAAAGGCGATTATAAATGCCTTATCTTTTATATTTTCGATACCTGATGTTAGTGAAAAATCAAATTCTTTATATTTAAAAAACTCGGTAACTACCAACCTTACATACGACCAAAGCCCTCTACGTTTAGTTTTATCGAATAAGGAAGCTATATGCCCGTCAAAACCAATACCGGCAACATTCACGGATTTTTTTTGATTTATTTGAACAGTGTCAACGAGCTTTGTAGTGCCAGATTTAAGTTGATTTAATGCTCTAGTTGTATTACTTGAGATGCCCAGATGGTTAGAAAACCCATTGCCAGATCCTTGGGGAATAATACCCATTGGAGTTGAAGTGTTTACCAATGCAGATGCAATTTCATGCACAGTTCCATCTCCACCCACCGCCACAATAATGTCGAAATTGTGTTTGTTTTGTGTGGCAATATCAGTTGCATGCCCTTTATGCGTAGTAGATATTACTTTAGCTTTAGGAAAATTATTTTTTTTAGAATTAAAAACGGTTAGAAAGTTATTTCTTTTACCACCCGAAATTGGATTATGAATAAATAGTATAGACTTATCCATCTTTTTAATAGATTACCTTTAATGCGTTTTTGAGTACCTTAAATTTTAGTTCTTTAGTTCCATTACCCGTAGGAATTTCTCCGTCTAAATGCATCGCTTCATTATTGAACATAAGCTTCATTTCCTTACAGGCAAGTTCAGTACAATGCTTAGAATCTAACGCTTTTCCTTTAAATACCGTGCGTAATAAAAAGGGTATAAATATAAAAGGCGGTTTGGTTACTAAGGTAATATGCATAATACCATCATTAACTTCTGCATTGGGTGCAATATGAAAATTGTGGCCATATTGAGTTGTGTTGGCAAATACAATAAAAAATGCACTTCCTTTATAGGTAGCGTTTGCTATATCAATTTTATAATTAAAGGGCTTATATCTAATGTATTCTGTAAAAATTAGCTTAGCATACGACCATAGACCTCGCAATTTAGTTTGGTTAAAAAGTACATTAATATGTCCATCAAATCCAACACCTGCCATATTAACAAATATGCGATTATTTACTTCTATCACATCAATTGGTTTAGCGGTTGAATCTAGCAAATGCAGAATAGCTTTTTCAACTTTCATTGGTAAATCTAAATGAAAAGCCAATCCGTTGGCAGAGCCATTGGGGATTATGCCTAGCTCTGTGTTAGAATTAATAATAACAGAAGCTATTTCGTTAATGGTGCCATCGCCACCCACCGCTACGATTATATCATATTTATGTTGGTACTGAGAAGCTAATTCTTTAGCGTGCCCAATATGTGTGGTGTTAATTATTTTATGGGTTGGAAACTTCTCTTTAAAAGATTCGAAAATTTCAACAAAATCATGTTTTCCCCCTCCAGAAATGGGGTTGTTAATAAAGAGGTAGCTTTTATTCATTGCCAATTAATCGATTCTTCAAATAAGTATGAAGCCTTTTTGTGTTTGAAAAATGCGAGAAGCTACTTTTTTTTCTTTTTAGCTGTGGATTTCCTTTTTTTAGCAGGTGTTTTTTTCGCAATAAGCTCCTTTACTTCTTCTAGCGTAAGGCTTTTGGCATCTACTGTTTTAGGAAGTTCAATTTTAGTTTTACCTTTTAGAATGTTGAATCTTCCCCAACGTGCTTTTTCAACCCTGATCCCTTCTTCCGCCCAATTATGAATAACCTTATCTATTTCTTTTTGCTTTTTCTCCTCTATTAGTTGAACAATGTCTTCATGAGAAAGGTTATCGAAATCGTATTTTTTGTTTACGTTAATAAACATACCATTCCATTTAATAAATGGGCCAAACCTGCCAACCCCTTTTTGAACAGGAAGTTCATTATAATAATCAATAGGAGCGTCAGCCGCTTTTTTAGCTTCAATAAGTTCAATGGCTCTTGGCAACTCAACAGACATTGGGTCTTCGCCACGATTAAGAGATATGTACATAGCACCATACTTAACATAAGGGCCAAAACGGCCTATGGCAATTATTACTTCTTCTCCATCATGCTCTCCTAGGCTTTTAGGAAGTTCGAATAGTTTCAGCGCTTCTTCTAAGGTTATTTTATCTAGATTCTGCCCTTTTAGCAGGCTGGCAAATTTAGGTTTTTCATCTTCCCCAAGCTCCTCAGTAGTTCCTATTTGTGCCATAGGGCCAAATTTGCCTAGTCTTACAAGAATGGTATGACCTGTTTCAGGATCTTTCCCCAATTCTCTATCTCCACTTACTTCTTTACGGTCTAATTTTTCTGATGACTCAACCAAAGGGTGAAATTCGTCATAAAAGTTTTTCAGCATCGATGCCCATTGCTTTTTTCCGTGGGCAATTTCATCAAAATCTTTTTCCGCTCGTGCTGTAAATTGGTAATCTAAGATTACGCCAAAATGTTCCACTAAAAAGTCGGTCACAATCATACCAATATCGGTAGGAAATAGTTTGTTTTTTTCTGCTCCAGTATGTTCAGTTCTGGTGCTGGTGGTAACCTTATTATCAATTAGCTCAACTACCTGATAGGTTCTTTGAGTTCCTTCTCTTGCTTCTTTTTCTACATATTCTCTTTTTTGAATGGTAGAAATAGTGGGTGCATAGGTAGATGGACGACCAATGCCCATTTCTTCTAATTTTTTAACCAAGCTTGCTTCGGTATATCTAGCAGGGTGGCGGCTGAAAGATTCACGAGCCGATAATTCATTTAGTTGAAGAACATCTCCTTTAGAAAGAGGAGGGAGCATAGAATTTTGTTCGCCATTTGTATCATCATCATCAGTACTTTCGAGATATACTTTTAAAAATCCTTCAAACCTAATCATTTCGCCTTGGCTTACCAGTTGGTGTTCAGATTGTGTAATGGCAATATGAGCTGTAGTTTTTTCTAATTGCGCATCTGCCATTTGCGAGGCAATTGCTCGCTTCCAAATAAGTTCATAGAGCCTGGAGGCGCCTCTGTCATCACCTGTAGCATGTATGGCAAAGTTGGTTGGGCGAATGGCTTCGTGCGCTTCTTGTGCTCCTGCCGATTTTGTTTTAAACATTCGGTTTTGCACATACTCGTTGCCGTAAGTCGTTGCAATTTCTGTAGAAGCCGCTTTTACGGCATCTTGCGATAGATTAACAGAATCTGTTCTCATGTATGTAATCTTACCACTTTCGTAAAGCTTTTGCGCCAAGGTCATGGTTTGAGAAACGGAGTAGCCAAGTTTTCTTGAGGCTTCTTGCTGCAAAGTTGAGGTTGTAAACGGAGCTGCGGGTGTTTTCTTAGCTGGCTTTGTTTCTAGTTTATCAATCGTAAAATCCGATCCATTACATTCGTTTAAAAATGCTTGTGCTTCTTCAACAGTTTTAAATCGTTTAGGTAATTCGGCTTTAAATGTTTTATTATTAATTTCGAACTGTGCGGTAACCTTAAATGAAATTACAGGTTTGAAATTATCAATTTCTCGTTCACGTTCAACCACTAACCGAACTGCTACCGATTGTACTCTACCTGCTGAAAGTCCATATTTTATCTTTTTCCAAAGTACAGGAGATAATTCAAACCCAACCAATCGATCTAATACACGTCTTGCTTGTTGGGCATCTACCAAATCAAGATCTATGGTGCGTGGCGACTCTATTGCCTTTGTAATTGCTGATTTTGTAATTTCCCTAAATACGATCCGCTGGGTAGTTTTTTCATCAAGCCTTAATGCTTGTGCCAAATGCCATGCAATGGCTTCTCCTTCGCGGTCATCATCACTTGCTAGATATACTTCAGGGGCAGATTTAGCAAGTTTCTTTAAGTTCTTAATTACTTCCTTTTTGTCCTTACTTACTTCGTAGGTAGGAGTAAAATTGTTTTCTATATCAATGGCATTATTGCCCTTGGGCAGGTCTCTTACGTGTCCATAACTAGAGGCAACAACAAAGTCTTTTCCTAAATAACCTTCTATGGTTTTAGCCTTAGCAGGGGACTCGACAATTACTAAATTTTTTGGCATAATGCGAATGAGCTTTCTTTTAAAGATGCCAAATATCTACAAATTTTATAAAAAAGCGATTCTAAATTTATAAATCGATAAGCAATTATTATATTTATCTTCCTTAATCACTCAAAAGGTTTGCTTTATATGTCTAAAAAATTATTTCTTGTACGCCATGCTAAAACCGAAGAAGGCTCGTCTGAGAAGAGAGACTTTGATAGAGTGCTTACTAATCGAGGACTTCAAGATGCTACACGGTTAGGCAAATATTATAATTCTAAAAATGCAAAGCCTGATCAAATTTTAAGTAGCGATGCAGCTCGTGCCTTTGCCACTGCTGAACTTATTGCTTCGCAAATGGGGTTTGAACTTTCTCGTATTCATATAAATCATGAAATATACGAAGCATCGGTTCGAACACTTTTTCAATTGGTAAATGATTTAAAAGACGAGTGGGACTCTGTGATGATTGTTGGACATAATCCTCCAATTAATTATTTGTCAGAATATTTATCCGGGGCTGATATTGGCCATATGAATACAGGTAGTTGTGCTGTTATTACATTCGAATCGGATTCTTGGTCAGAAGTTAGTCAAGATTCAGGAACGCTCGAAGAATATGTAATTGCAAAGAATCTTGAGATGTAGTACGTTGTTCTTAGGTTGATGAATTATTGCAGCAATTCTTTTACACAGAAAACGTTTTAATGAGAAAAATAAATGGTGAAATACGTAATTGGATTAATATGTATTATATCGGTTATATCAGGCTGTGATAAAGATAGTCAGAAAAGCGAGTGCGATTTTACGGATGCTTACTATTATCAAGGTTCACTAAATGTTATAGGAGAAATATCTGAGGAGTATATTCTTATAGGTAGTGATTCCAGTAATACAGATGAGTCGATACGAGCCTTTGTTGCATCAAACAAAAAAATTGACCAAGATTATTTTATAAAAATTAAAAGATTTAGTAATTACCAATATAAACAAGTTGTATTAAAATTAAAGAAAAGGTTTAATTGTGGGCGTATAACTAAAATAATAGAAGATATTGAGCAGGATGAAGTGGTGGATTATGCTCATTTTGGAATTGAAACAACGTATTGTAATGACGATTATGGATACCCAATTGGTGAAAAGTGCATATATAGTTATAGTGGTTTATTTAATGTAAAAGTAAAAGACCCTAACAACTTATCTGATTTAATTAATACCATCGAAGAAACCAATACAATGCTGATTGAGCAAAATAAATTTATGGATGATTGGGTTACTTTAGAAGCTACTAAAAATTCGGAAGGAGATGCCATGCAAATGGCTAACTACTTTTATGAGACAGGTTTATTTGAAGCCTGCGAACCTGATATTTTGTTACTACCTGTTGAGTGAAATAATTTTGTGGGTATTTTAAAAGTCACTATCGTAGCGTTGAGAAATGCTATTACTTCTAAATCCGCAGTTCCTAATTCTTACATTCTAAACTATTTTAGTTAATATCGCATTAATGGAGACAATTTTTCAACAAATTCACGATGCCGTTATCGCTTATGCGAACTGGATATGGGGTACTCCTCTTTTATTATTATTAATAGGTGGAGGATTGTTTTTTGTATTTTATTCTCGATTTATACCTTACCGTTACTTTTTTCACGCCATTAATATTCTACGAGGTAAATATGATAACCCAGATGAAGAAGGAGAGATAAGCCATTACGAAGCTTTATCTACTGCGTTAGCTGCTACTGTGGGAATGGGCAATGTGTCTGGTGTGGCAGTAGCCATAACAATGGGTGGCCCAGGTGCTATTTTTTGGATGTGGATGAGTGCCATTATTGGTATGGTTACCAAATACTTTACCATAACACTGGCAGTAATGTTTAGAGGTCGCGATGATGCAGGTGTGGCTCAAGGCGGCCCTATGTATGTGATACAGGAAGGGATGGGGAAGAAATGGAGACCTTTAGGTGTATTCTTTAGTTTAACCGCTATGGTAGGGGTGCTACCTATTTTTCAGGCCAATCAATTAACTAAAGTAATTAGAGATGTAATATTAATGCCTAATGGGCTAGACCAGGGAGCTACTTCGCAGTGGATTATTGGTATTACACTAATGGTGATTGTGAGCTTTGTCATATTTGGCGGAATCAAGAGAATTGCCAAAATAGCTGGGAAGCTAGTGCCATTAATGGTGGTGGTGTATTTCTTTTCGGTACTCTATATTATACTTGTTAATTTAAGTGTTGTGCCAGCCTCTTTGGCTTTGATATTTACCGATGCCTTTACGGCAGAATCTGTTTTAGGAGGTGCTGTAGGATCTATCATTATTATTGGCGCTAAGCGCGCAGCATTCTCTAACGAAGCGGGCATAGGTACGGCACCTATGGTGCAAGCGCAAGCCAAAACCGATGAGCCAGTACGTGAAGGGTTAGTAGGTATGTTAGGGCCTGCTATAGATACGTTATTAGTGTGTACCTTAACAGCTTTGGCTATTTTAGTTACTGGTACTTGGCAAGAATCTGGTATTGATGGCATAACTGTTACAGTACATGCTTTTGATAAGGCCATTCCTTATGTGGGCAGTTATCTTCTGTTTTTAGCCGTGCTAATCTTTGCTATTACCTCCTTATTTTCGCTTTCTTATTATGGAGAGAAAAGTTTAGCCTTTTTAATTGGAACTAAAAAAGCTCATTTCTATAAGGTTATATATGTATTGAGCATTGTTTTAGGAGCCGTAGCGTCCTTAAACTTTATTATTAATGTAATCGATTCGTTTTATGCAATGATGGCCATTCCTACGATGATATCTGCTCTGTGGTTGGCTCCTAAGGTAATGGAAGAAACCAAGAAGTACTTTGCTAAGATGAAGGATAAAGGGATATTATAGAGCTCAGGTTATCAGGTTCAACATTGCAACAAATAATTCGGCAGCGAAAATAATGGCATAAAAAAAGCTTGCCAAAACTGACAAGCTTGAATCTTATTATGCGAGTAAAATTAAGCCATGCTTACATTTACTGCATTCAATCCTTTAGGGCCTTCTTCTACTTCGTAGCTTACTTTGTCCCCTTCAGTTATTTCTACATCTAAATCATTTTTGTGTACAAATACATCTTTGCTTCCGTCATCTGGTGTGATGAATCCAAATCCTTTAGCATTATTAAAGAATTTTACTGTTCCGTTATTCATTATTATCAGTTATAAGTTATTAATTGAACCAAAGGTAATATAATTAAATTAAACCTGTCTAAAGTTATTTTTTTAATTAGATAAAATCAATTTGAAATATGTAACTTATTTAATTTCAAGCGTTTAGTTATTTGAAAATTCAGGGTTATTTATAAACTCTTCATCCGTAAGTGTTTTTAGAAAGGCTAATAGAGCAGCTTTCTCCTCATTTGTTAATTGGATACCCCCCTTACTTAACTGTTTCATTAAAGGGTCAACCGTTGCAGAATGCTGGAGCCCTTCACTGTAAAAATCAATAACTTCTTCCAATGTGTTGTGTCTTCCATCGTGCATGTAAGGGGCAGTAAGCTCTATGTTTCTTAAGGTGGGAGATTTAAATTTGCCATAGTCAAGTGAATCTCCTGTAACTTCATAATATCCAGGGTCAGGGTTAGAGTCCAATGCGTTATTATGGAACTGGTTATCGCTGAAAAAAGTAGTGGCATGGCAATGAAAGCAGTCTCCTTTTTCTGTGAAGAATAACTCAAGTCCTAAACTTTCCTCATTTGTAAAAGCAGCTTCTCCACGTTGCACTTTATCAAATTTGGCATTGCCGGAATTTAATGTTCTTAGAAACTGAGCCAGTGCTTTCTCAACTTCAATAAAGTTGATTTTGTCAACTCCAAATGCATTTTTAAAGAGGGCAGGATACTCAGAATGGTTATTGAGATTGTCAAGATTAGTTTCAAAAAAATCTTGCACCTCAAAGGCCATAATGTCTTCGAGTGAACCTTGCACTTCACCCTTCCACAGCCAATTATGTTGCCAGCCTAAGTTTACATGGGGCAGTACAGCAGGAGCAGAGGAAAATGACTTTTCTTGTAAATGACAAGTAGCGCAAGCTCTCGCTTTATTCTTATCTAAAATAGGGTCGTAATAAAGTTTTTTGCCAAGTGCAACACCCTCAATAGTTAAGGCATTATCATCAGGAATGCTCATCTCTGGAAAGCCAGCAGGGAGTTTTAACTCGTACCGTGTTGTTTGATAGGGAGGCTTTTCTGTGCCCTTACAATTCGCAAGCACTATCAGAATAATAATTGATATGAAGGCGGTATTTTTCAATTATTTTCTAAAGGAAAAGTGATAGAAAAAACATCTACTCCATTTTTTTGAACCGTTGCTTGTGCATCTGGGTTGCCCATAATGCCTGAACCCCAATATTTAAAATCCCAATTAGTTGGGTTTTGAAACCAGTTTGCAATGTTCATCTCAATATTAAATTTGAGCGATTCACCAGCTACTAATAAATCATTAACAGGTACATCTAAGGTAATTGAATAATCTTTTTCTGCCAAAGGGCCTGCATGAAAATTAAAAAAGTCAGACTCATTGCTTCCTGTGTAATTTCCTTCGAGTTTCATATAATGATACCCTCCTCCCATAGGTACTGGCCATTCCATTAAGCGATCTAAACTTATTCCTAAGCTACCCGTAATATTATCTTCTGCTACTAAACCATATACAAATGAGATGCTGGTGTAATTTCCATAAGGAATTTTATTGGTAAGCTCTAGGTGTAGCGTATTAGCATCTCTAATATCTATAAAATGAATATCTGGGCTTTCATAGGTACTGCCATCAGTTTTATGAAAAGTGACTCGAGAAATAAAATATTTAACCGTTTTAATGCTGTATTCCTGACCTACTGCATTGGTGTAAACGGCTTGGTCTAATACTAGGGGTGAACTATTATTTATATGATCAAAACTTATAGTTACCTTGGCCTCTTCAGGGTCAACACTATTTTTGGTGCAAGTTGAAAAGAATACAAAAATTATTATTACTAAAAAATGGGATTGGCGTATCATATTTATGCTGTTTGTTCAAACATAACGAGTGTAAACTAAATCAAAAATGATATGAATCACATATTAACCTGAGTTCGACCTAAGGAATGCTGTCAGAAAATAAGATAGTAGGTGAGATTTTGGAAATAAAAAGTGAAAAAATAATGGATTATTTCCCCCGATAGTCATCGGGGTTATTTCTAAAAGATTGCCTGCTAGATATTTTCCCTTAGGGCTTTAGT
>Ga0256834_1001154_pt1 | contig 18316 bp, 14 predicted proteins | sample 4281140metaG_FD_190536 | JGI IMG/M metagenome (GOLD analysis project Ga0256834, IMG submission 190536) | Hydrothermal vent microbial communities from East Pacific Rise, Pacific Ocean - 4281-140 | ecosystem: Environmental > Aquatic > Marine > Hydrothermal vents | place: Pacific Ocean: East...
AACTATTGCCGCCCGTGCGCCCGCCGTTAATTCAGCATAATATGCTAAATTGATTTGCGATAAAACCATTGCGCCCAAGATTTCTTGACTTTTTACTAAATGATGCAAATAAGCACGAGAAAAACGAGTGCAATTTAGATTGGGCGATGTCTCATCTAGCGGGCGAATATCGTCTTTATGTTTTGCATTTTTAAGATTGATTGAGCCATATTTAGTGTAAACTCGCCCATGCCGCCCAGCTCGTGTTGGATGCACACAATCAAACATATCTATGCCCCGCTCAATGCCACCAAGTATATCATCTGGCTTACCAACTCCCATTAAATAATGCGGTTTATCATGAGGCAGGGCGGGAACAGTTTCGTCCAAAACCTTAAACATAACTTCTTGCGGCTCGCCCACCGCCAAGCCGCCAATAGAATAACCATGAAAGCCGATTGATACTAATGAGGAAGCAGATTTTGCTCGTAAACGCATATCATCGCCGCCCTGCACAATGCCAAAAAGCGCCCTACCCTTATTGTTGTTAAATGCGGTTTTTGATCGCTCAGCCCAGCGGATTGAAAGCTCCATCGCTCGCTCAATTTCACTTCGCTCGGCGGGTAATTTTATACATTCATCAAGCTGCATAATAATGTCGCTATCTAGCTTAATTTGAATATCTATTGATCGCTCTGGCGTTAATTCATGCGCTGCGCCATCTATATGCGAGCGAAAAGTTACGCCATTTTCGTCTAATTTACGCAAATTTGCCAATGACATTACCTGAAAACCACCGCTATCGGTGAGGATTGGATATTTCCAATCCATAAATTTATGCAATCCGCCTAGCCGCTCAACTCGCTCTGCACCGGGGCGCAACATTAGATGATACGTATTGCCAAGCAAAACATCAGCGCCTGTTTCTCGCACTTGTTCGGGATACATAGCCTTTACGGTTGCCGCCGTGCCAACAGGCATAAAAGCGGGTGTGCGAATGATGCCACGAGGAGTGGATATTTCACCACTTCGGGCTTTGTTGTCGGTAGCTAGAATTTTGAAACTAAAATCACTCACTTAATCTATCCATTTATTCTTATTTGCTCGTTTTATTTATCTGCGTGAGCTTGTTTTATAGATTATAATAAAGAATTCAAACATATATTGATTTATTTTATTTTGTTAGATTGTTGCTATCGCTCTAAATATAACGACTAACTGCCTAACTCATGAGTTTATTAAAACTCGATAGGGAATAATCAGTTTAGCAGATTAGTTTGTTGGCTTATTCATCAAGCTTGGTTTTTGAACTTGCTGGACTTTCTGCTAGTTTAATTTGCAAATATTTGCCGTAACGTAACGTTCGGTTCGGCGGCTTGCGGCTCTATGGATCGGCGTCTGGAGGATTTGGTGATCTTAACAGTGAGGCTTGAGGTTTTGTGTTGCTGATTTGTAGTTTAGTGCGTAATAATTTTTGGCAAATATGCCAATTACGCTCTTTAGTTGGCGCATTAATACTGTCAGATTTTTTGGGAGCTTGCAGGTTGGTGAAGTTAGCGCCCCCCACCTTTCATTACTTAACCCCCACCCATGTCCCTATTAAAACCCCCACCCTCAATCCCTCCCCGCAAGGGGGGAGGGAGGTGGATTGAGTTCATGTATAATCTATAATAAATAACCGCTAAGCTAAATCCCCCTCCCCCTTGCGGGGAGGGGCTAGGGGTGGGGGTATAGAATAAAAGCGGTGGTAGGTGTAAGTGTTAAATTGGGTTTTCTTTTAGCTGAAAATAGATTAATCTTGCCAAGAATCTCTAAAATTAAATTTGGGTAAGTGATACGTGGTGGAAATAAATAATAGTGATGATTTAAGAAAATGGCTTGAGGATAAGCCAAAGGAATATTCTGTAGTGATAGCCTATAGGATTGCTTTGCGTGTTTTGCCTAAACTTAATCAGGCATTTAAGGATAATAATATTTCTGATGAAATATTAAGAAGTTTAACAATTTCAATATTTCGAATTAATTTGCTATCCTGGGTCACTTACAAATACTCGTATCATGATATTAACAATTCCGCCCATGCGGCAGCTAGATCCTCTCACTATCAAGCGGATGCCGCTGGTGCCGCTACCAACACTACCGATGCCATTTTTGCCGCCTATGCCGCCTATGCCACAGAGCCAGCTTATGTCGCCGCTGCTCGAATTAACCAGTCACTCCATATAACCACCAAATCCTCCGATGCCTCCGACTCGGCTTCCTATTCCATTCTTGGTCCTGATGCCTTCAATAGCTCCTTTACTGCCCATGACGCCGATATTGATTTATTAGAGCAAGGTATGAAGCCAAAACAATTAGCAAAACAGCCGCTTTGGAAGGGTAAAACATCGCCTGATGCAAACAAAGAATGGCAGGGTCTAAAGAATCATCTTTTGGCTTTAAATGAAAATTGGGGGGTTTGGATAGGTTGGTATGAGGATATATTAGCTGGGCGTAATTGGGTGGGCTTGCCCGATGATTTAGTTGAGCAATTATCACTTAAAATTGCTGAGCAGAGTGATGAATGGTGGGAGAAAGATTCTGCTAAAATCAATGCGGATATTAAAAAATGGCGTGATGAACTTTTACCTCCGAAAGAGCCACCACTAATTACTGGTCTTACTTATCAAATAAGGAGAGAAAAACTTTCTGAGATTGCGCTTTTACCAGAGAAAAATGAATTTGAGGCACAGGCAAAAGTTCATGAGCAGATAAAAAAACTGGCTAAGAACTTAGCGTATAAGCATAATTCTTTAGGCAATCAATTTCCAGCTCTTTTGAATGCTGCAAGCGAATATTGTGATTTGGTCAATAATGATATTGAAAAACTTGATATAACAGCAGTGTGGGCAGTTGGGGGAACTCTTGCATCCTTTGCGCAATCCTATCGTGAGCAAAATATTGCTAACACAATGGGAAGCCCCTTAGAGCCTGACGTAGAGGCTGAATTACAAGCTCTTGTTAGAACTCATGGTGCTTTTATTCTTGGTTTTAAGGAAGGACAAGAACTTGTTGAAAGGGCAGATAAGTTTGCCCTAACTCCCGAAGTAATTTCTCAAATTGAAAAGCCAGCAAATGAAGTTCTAAAAGAGCTCACTGAGAATGATGAACTGGTTGATGAACCAACACGTAAATTGCATAAGCCAGTTTCAAATGCACTAATAGATATTAGCTGGAAAGCTTCAAGAAGAGTTTCTTACACTGCTTTATCAATAATCAATAATAGCACTAAGACTATCATTAGTTTTCTTCTTGTTGCAGGAAGTATACAGACTATTTCAACAATGACAGGCATTTCAAGTAATCATTCGAAGGTGTCGCATAACGACGACTGAGGGGTGCAATGTTGCGCAAAAACAAGAGGCTATAGTCTTCTCTTATACCCCTCACCCGTAACTGCCACCCTCGAGCGCAAAGGGAGAGGGAAAGTTGCAACATCAGTCTTTTCTAAATAATAAAGAAGCATCGCCATAAGAATAAAAACGATACTCATTTTCTATTGCATGGGCATAGGCGTTGTGCATATTTTCAAAGCCAGAAAATGCGCTCACTAGCATGAATAGGGTTGAGCGTGGTAGGTGGAAATTTGTCATTAGAATATCTACCGAGTTAAATTTATACCCCGGAGTGATGAAAATATCTGTATCGCCGCAAAATGGTTCTAGCTTGCCTGTTTTTCTTGCCGCACTTTCTAACAAGCGTAAAGAGGTTGTGCCAACGGCGACAACTCGCCCGCCTTTTTCTTTGGCTTGTTTTATTTTTTCAACGGTTTCTTTGCTGACAACCCCCCATTCCGAGTGCATTTTATGATCGTCAGTATTATCAACTTTTACTGGCAAAAATGTACCAGCACCAACGTGTAAAGTTACGTGTTCTATTGCGATATTTTTAGCGGTAATTTTTTCCATCAATTCATCGGTAAAATGCAAACCTGCGGTGGGGGCGGCAACTGCGCCCTCCTCATTTGCGTAAATTGTTTGATAATCTGTGATATCTGATTTTTCAAGCTGGCGCTTTGCCCCGATATAGGGAGGCAAAGGCATTGCGCCAAATGATTTTATTGCCTCATCAAGAATTGCGCCCGCTACATCAAATTTGATATAAATCTGCCCGCCTTCTTCGATTTTATCAACTTTTCCACTTAGTTTCTCAGCTTCATTTGCGCCTGCAATTTCTGAAAAAAATTCTAATTTATCGCCTGTTTTCAATCGCTTAGCAGGGCGAGCAAAAGCTACCCATGTTGCATCATTTACTCTTTTATGCAAATTAAACGAGATATTGGAGTGATTTTCACCACGGTATCGTTTGGCTTTTAACTGTGCAGGAATAACCTTAGTGTCATTGATAACTAGCACGTCATTGGGGCGCAAAATATCTAATAAATCGGTGACGATTTTATCTAACAAACCAGTTTTTGGATCAACGATAAGCATGCGAGCGCTATCTCTGGGGCGCACTGGGTGCAGTGCAATCCGCTCATTTGGCAGAATAAAATCAAACTTATCTACTAACATTATCGACCTTCGCAAAAAAGCGTATAAACACCAATTTTGGGTAAATAAAGCGTGCCTGCAGTGACAATTTCATAGCCTTCTTGCGCAGTAAAAAGACGAATTTTTGCAATTATACGTTCCACATTGGGGTCTGAAAGATCGACAATCAAACTTTCACCATTAGAAAAACTTTGCATGATACTCATCGGTTCAGCACCATTACTCTTAGTTGACCAATGCTTATCGGCAATTTTTATATCGATATAATTAATCAATAATTCAGGCCCAGCAAAAGCGTTTAAAGCAACGCTCGCCCCTTCATTTGCACTCACCGCCTCATTTGATTGACAAAATATATCTATTGTAGCCCACGCAGGAACACTACTCGCTAATATTATCACAAAACTAGCGAGTAGTTTTTTTATATTAGCCAACATCTGTATCGACTTTCATCGATACAATTTTATCAGGATTTGCAACTGGCTCACCACGCTCTAATTTATCAATATTTTCCATACCCTCAATCACCTGACCCCACACAGTATATTGACGATTGAGGAATGGCGCATCATCAAAGCAGATGAAAAATTGTGAGTTTGCGCTATCAGGGCTAGCCGAACGTGCCATTGAGCAAGTTCCACGAACGTGTTTTTCTTCGTTAAACTCTTGCTCAAGATTTGGCTTATCTGAGCCGCCAGTTCCAGTGCCATGTGGACAACCGACTTGCGCCATAAAACCATCAATCACACGGTGGAAAATAATGCCATCATAAAAACCCTCGCTTGCTAATTCTTTAAGTCGGGCAACATGATTTGGTGCTAAATCTGGGCGCAGCTCAATAACTACTTCGCCTTTTGATGTTTCTAAAATTAGTTTTTCTTTTGCTTCGCTCATTATATTATTCTCTCTTTAGTAAAATTATTAATCAGTTATGCCCAATTTCATTGTGATGATTTTATCTGGGTCGGTTACACTACCATTATCATTTTGCGCACCTTTTTTAATTGCGTCAACATGTTCCATGCCTGAAATTACACGACCAAAAACTGTATAATTTTCATTCAAAAATGATGCCTCGCCAAAGGTAATGAAAAATTGTGAGTTCGCACTATTAGGGCTTTGCGACCTTGCCATGCCTAAAGTGCCACGAACAAATGGCTCTTTGTTAAACTCTGCTTTTAGATCAGGCAAGTCTGAGCCTCCCATACCTGTGCCTGTTGGATCTCCAGTTTGCGCCATAAAACCTTCAATCACCCGATGAAAAACAATGCCATCGTAAAACCCGCTTTTTGCAAGCTCTGAGATTCTTTCCACATGATTTGGCGCAACATCACTCCATAATTCAATCTCTACTGCGCCATCTTTAAGGTTTAACGTAATCGGCACAATATTTTGAGGTGTGCTAACGTGCAATCCTACTATATCAACCTGCTCTGGCTGCCCCCAAGGAGAAAAACGATAAGCAATGAGCGCAACGAAAAGAAGCACAAACAACAAAGCAAGAAGGCCTGTTGCAGGCGATGTTTTAGTCGAATTACTATTATTCATTATTTTTCTAAAGCCTTTAAAACAAGTGGTGGCACGAAGGAAGAAATGTCGCCGTCCATCTGCGCTATTTGACGAACCAAAGTGGCAGAGATATGGCGAACATGCGGGCTTGAGGGAACAAAAATTGTTTGTAAATCAGGCGCCATTTGTGAATTCATGCCAACCATTTGCATTTCATAATTATAATCTGTGGTATCACGAAGCCCACGAATAATTAGGGTAGCGCTAAGTTTACGTGCCGCTTGCACCATTAGACCTTCAAAATCATCAATAATGATTTTAGTATTATTGCGCTTACCAATTGGGCTGGCGGTTTGCTCGAGTAAAATTTTTCTATCTGCCTGATTTAATAATGCAGATTTCTTGTGATGGACGCCCACACCAATATAAAGCGTATCAACAAGTTTACAGGCTCTCTCGATAACATCAAGATGACCATTAGTGACAGGATCAAATGATCCAGGATAAAATCCAATAAGTTTGCTCATAATTGCTTTTCTCACGTTAGATTGATGGTGACAAGTATTATCGAATCAATAGCATGTTTTTATTAAGAAACTTCTTTTTTCATTCCTAATCTTGAGTTTTGCCTTCTGGCTTTTCGCTCGCATCTACTACTCCTGTTTCTTCAACCGCCACACCTTCATCATCTTCTTCAGGCTCACTGATGCGCTCGACTGAAACCACTTTTTCACCCTTTGCAGTATCAAATACAATCACACCTTGCGTTGCACGACCCGCAACCCTAACGCCATGCACTGGCACACGAATAAGCTTACCTCCGTCTGTCACCAACATGATTTGATCATCATTTTCAATTGGGAAAGAAGCTACAATTGGGCCATTTTTCTTAGTAATTGCCATGGCGGTAATGCCCTTACCACCACGCCCTGCAACCCGATATTCATAACTTGAGGAGCGTTTGCCATAACCATTCTCAGAGATTGCCATAACAAATTGCTCTGCCGCCCCCATTTGCGCATAGCGTTCTGGTGAAATAGCGGCTGCTTCGCCCTCATTTTCAATCGCTTCGATATTATCTTCGCTCTCGCCTCGCATCGCTCGGCTCATTTTAATATAAGCAGTTCGCTCTTCTGGGGTTGCATCAAAATGATGTAAAATTGCCATAGAGATAATCTTATCATCTTTTGCCAGCCTAATGCCACGAACACCCATAGAGTTTCGGCTTTGGAATACCCGAACATTGCTAACCTTAAAGCGAATTGCCTGCCCTAATGCAGTAGTGAGCAATACGTCATCATCTGGCGCACAAGTTTCTACTCCAACAATGCCCTCATTCTCGCTTAATTTCATTGCGATTTTGCCGTTCGCCCGCACCTCGGTAAAATCAGCAAGCGAATTGCGCCTTACTGTGCCTGCGGTAGTAGTGAACATAATATCTAAATCGCCCCAAGTTTCTTCATCTTCTGGCATTGGCATGATTGAGGAAATAGTTTCGCCCGCTTGCAATGGCAACAGGTTTATCAATGCTTTTCCTCGAGCATGGGGAGCAGCAAGCGGCAATTTCCACACTTTAAGCTTATAGGCAATGCCACGAGAAGAGAAAAACAATACTGGCGTATGAGTATTTGCAACAAACAGACGTGCTACAAAATCTTCGTCCCGGGTTGCCATGCCCGCACGACCCTTACCACCTCTTCTTTGCGCCCGATAAGTTGAAAGCGGCACACGTTTAATATAGCCCGCATGCGAAACCGTCACCACCATTTCTTCACGAGCAATGAAATCTTCATCGTCCATATCAGCGGCATAATCAGTTATTTCGGTCAAGCGGGGAGTAGCGAATTGATCACGAACCTCTTTAAGTTCATCGCGAATAATATTCATCACTCTTTGGCGAGATCTTAAAATATCAAGATAATCGGTAATGAGCGAGCCAATAGTGCTTAATTCATCGCCAATTTCATCACGACCAAGTGCAGTTAAGCGAGCAAGGCGCAAATCAAGAATCGCACGCACTTGCTCTTCTGAAAGTTTGAAACTTCCATCTTCTAGCACTTTATGGCGAGGATCATCAATCAACTCAATCAGCGCAACAACATCGCTAGCTGGCCAATTGCGCTCAAGCAATCTTGCCCGAGCAGTTGCTGGGTCACTTGATGATCTAATTATCGCAATTACCTCATCAACATTGGCAACCGCCACCGCTAAACCAACTAAAATATGTGCACGATCACGCACTTTGTTAAGCAAGAAACGAGCCCGACGAGTAACAACTTCTTCTCTAAAATCAACAAAAGCTTTTAAGATGCCCTGCAAATTCATCAATTCAGGTTTGCCGCCATTTAGTGCCACAAAATTACAACCAAATGATGTTTGTAATTGGGTAAGGCGATAAAGCTGATTTAATATAACATCGCCCACCGCATCGCGCTTTAATTCAACCACAACTCGCATGCCATGACGATCTGATTCATCACGAATATCCGAGATGCCCTCAATCTTTTTCTCACGCACTAAATCTGCAATTTTTTCAATCATTGAGGCTTTATTCACCTGATATGGAATTTCGGTAATAATCAAGGCTTCACGATCTTTACGGATTTCTTCAAGCCCCACCCTCCCGCGCATCATTACTGATCCACGCCCAGTTTCATAGGCAGAGCGAATGCCTGCCCGCCCCAAAATTAAACCAGCAGTTGGGAAGTCTGGTCCTGGCATAATATGCAATAAATCATCAACACTTATTTGAGTGTTATCAATAAATGCCAAAGTCGCATCAATCACCTCACCCAGATTATGCGAAGGAATATTGGTAGCCATGCCAACAGCAATACCGCCGCCGCCATTAACCAGCATATTTGGAAAACGTGCAGGAAGCACCGTTGGCATTCTCTCTGAGCCATCATAATTGTCAACAAAATCAACCGAATCCTTATCGAGATCTGACAAAAGCGAACCTGTGACTTTTTTCATTCGCACTTCGGTATAACGCATTGCGGCGGGCATATCGCCATCAATTGAGCCAAAATTGCCCTGCCCGTCAATTAGCGTAAGTCGCAGTGAGAAACTTTGTGCCATGCGAACAAGCGACATATAAACTGCGGCATCACCATGCGGGTGATATTTACCAATCACATCACCAACAATACGTGCCGATTTGCGATATGGTTTGTTAAATTCATATCCACTATGATGCATTGAATAAAGAATGCGCCGATGCACAGGTTTTAGCCCATCACGAACATCTGGTAAGGCACGCGAAACAATAACGCTCATTGCATAATCAAGATATGATTTACGCATTTCGCTAGTTATTGAAACTGGCACAATATTTGATGGTGTCGCTATTTGCTCATCATTATTTTGCCCATTGTCGTCATCGTTTGGAGTATCTGTCACAGCTTATGATTCTTTATCTCGTTATTATTACATTTAGTTTTATGCGATTCCCTCGCATTGTGCCAACAAGATAAAGCAAAATACGACTTTAGAGGCTTTATTCCACAAGCAAGTGCAAATAATTGCTTGCAAACGCATTAATTACCAATTTTTAACCTTGCTTCATTCAAATATGACACTATTGCATGTAATAGACGAATCACACACGAAACATTTATAAATTGGAGCTGGTTATTGTCAATTGGATTTGGGTTTGAACGCTTAGGATTATTCACTCTAAAATATCCTATTATTGTCGCCCTTGCGGTTTTATCTTTTACTATTCTTTGTCTTTTTCAACTGCCTAAAGTATCAATGGACGGCGATGTTTTACGGCTTTATAAAGATTCTGGCCAAATGTATGATCGCTATGAAAAACTCACTAAATCATTTGGCACTTTTGAAAATGATGCCTATATTTTGGTAACATCAAAAAACCTAACCGACCCTGATGTAATTGCAAAATTGCGTGACTTGTCTTTTGATCTCGAATTAAGCACATTTGCTACTGGCACTTTATCGCCCTTCTCATTAAGAAAACCTGCGCCAAACCAAGGTTCTGTTCCTGCTGTGCCTGAAGATATGCAAACTCGTGAACAGGTAGAAAAAACTTTGCTTGAATTACGAGATAATGATCCAATCATGCGTAACTTAATTGCAGTTGATTTAAGCAGTTTTGTGATGATTATGTTTCCTGATAAAGAGTTACTTAAAGAAGCTAGCGAAGCAAAAATGCTTGTAGAGCTTGGGGAGTTGGTGGCTGAATATTCTGATGAAAATATAGAAGTTAAGCTCACTGGCCCCCCTGTTTGGAAAAATGAAATGCTTAATGCTGGCGTTGCCGATCAAATTAAATTTTCTACTTTAGGATTTTTAATTGGTGCATTAATGTCGTTATTTTGCCTGCGCTCTTTTTGGGGTGCAATTTTAGCAACTCTTACCCCATTTATTTCGGTAATTTGGGTTATTGGTGTGGTGGTAATGCTGTTTGGTTCATTTACCTTTTTAACTAATGTGGTTATCACTTTAGTATTGGTGATTGCCTTTGCCGAAAGTATGTATTTTTGCTTCACTTGGCTTAGACTTTGGCGAGATGGCATGGAGCCAAACTTGGCGATTGATGAAACTATTAAACGAGTCACTCCTGCCGCAGCTCTTACATCTATCACCACAATAATTGCATTTTTAAGTCTTTCTTTAACTCAAGGACAGGGGATTAAAGAATTTGGCTATTCTGGCGTTGTAGCAGTCGGCATTGCTTATATTACGTTAGTTACATTTTTACCGCTTGCGTTAAAACTAGCAATTAAACTTGGGTTTAAACCTCCAAAAAATCTAAATATTGCAGTTGAAGCCCCCATTCCAATTTCAAAATATCTAACGAAAAAATTTGCAAAACCAATTTCTATTTTTGCAATTATTGCAATGATTGCACTGCTTTTTCCGCATTTTGCTTTGCAGCCAAAATTTGACTTTAAGGATTTTTTACCCACCAAATCTGAGGGCATGGACACCGCTAATGACATTGATAAGGGCGTTGGCGGGGTTGCGCCAATTTATATTCGTATTCCGCTTAAAGATGGCGTGGAAAATGTGACCGATGGTGATTATAAAACCATTCAAGATGTGCATAAAATTTTGGAGAATGTTATTGGCAAGGGCAAAGTTATTTCTGCTGCCAGTTTTTCTCATTATGCTGATAGCGGATTTTCTCGTGAGAGAATTTTTAAGGCTGTGGGACCATTTATGAAACGTCGCTTTGTAACGGACGATGGCACACAAGCGCTTGTTACTGGATTTTTACCAACGATGATTCCTTCAAGTGAAATTCGTGAAATTGTAGAGAAAGTTGAAATTGCGCTAGCTGATGCAAAAATTGAAAAAGCGCAAATTACTGGCTTTAACGTGCTAATGGCTTATGCTAGTACCGATATTATTAGCTCGCTACGTAATGGACTAATGCTTGCCGTGATTGTGAATATTTTTATCATTGGCTTGGCATTTAGATCTTGGCGAATTGCGTTAGTTTCTATCATTCCAAATTTTTTACCAATTTTGGGTACTGAGCTATATCTTTATACCTCTGGGGCTGGCTTGCAGCTGACTACAGTGATTGCACTAACCATTGCCTTTGGCATCGCAGTTGATGATACTATTCACTTCTTATCGGCATATGTGAGAGCAAGGCAGAGAGGCGTTGAACATAAAAAAGCTGTTGAGCAGGCGCTTGAAAGAGTTGGTCCAGCACTGGTTGCGACAACGCTAATTTTATGCGCTGGCACTTTTGTGATTATTTTTTCATCTTTGCCCCAAGTTGCCCTATTTGGAACATTAACTGTGCTAACATTCATTTTAGCATTGCTTGGTGATCTTTTGATCTTGCCAGCACTGTTAAACGCCGGGGGGCGATTTTTTAAGCCTATTGGAGATAATAAAAATGAAACTGACTAAAATCCTCGCAAAATCAGCTTTAATCGCCCTGTTAAGTGCGACCTCTTTTGCACTTAACACCCCCGCTTTTAGCGCCCAAGAAGATGCTGACTTGCTCAACTCTTATATTGGCGGCTGGAAAGGAAGTGGCATATTAAATCGAGATGGGAATAGCGAAACCGTTAGATGCAAACTTACAATCACTGATACAAAAGGTGTAAAAGTGCATTATAAAGGACGATGCGCAGTTGCGGGTGCAAATTTCTCAATTGCTGGAGCAATGGGGTATTTTGAAGAAAAAAATAGATATGAAGCCGTAATGACCTCTAGCACTTCTTTTTCTGGAGTTGCCATTGGCACTAGAAATGAAAACGGCATTGACTTTGAACTTAACGATCGCAATGCAGAAACAGGTGATAAATATGAAATTTCTTCTAATATTCAACTAAAGGGTGAAGAAATCGGAATTGAATTTTCTGTCACCAATCTAAATACAGGAAGAGTTATTACTGCCAATATCCCATTTGAGAAGTAATAATATTATGCCTCAACAAAGCCCGTTCGATACTGGTGGTATTCAAACCTTAAAACGGAATATCATCGCCCGAATCTCCACCATCAAATGATGGGGAGCTAGAAGATGGAGCGTTGCTTCCGCCACCCTGTTGCCCACCGCCAGAGAAACCACCGCCGCCACTATCTGAACGCCCATCAAGCATAGTCAAAGTTGAATTAAAACCCTGCAATACAATTTCGGTAGTATATTTATCTACGCCAGATTGATCCTGCCATTTACGGGTTTGAAGTTGTCCTTCAATATAAACTTTTGAGCCTTTTTTAAGATATTGCTCAGCAATGCGAGCCAAGCCTTCGCTAAAAATAACTACACGATGCCATTCTGTGCGCTCTTTACGTTCGCCAGTATTGCGATCTTTCCAACTTTCAGAAGTTGCAATAGAAAGATTAACAACTGGCTTGCCATTCGATGTTTGCCGAACATCAGGATCATTACCCAAATTCCCAATAAGAATAACCTTGTTTACACTACCCGCCATGATTTACACTACCTGCCATGAGTTTAACCCTTTTCAAAAAAAATTACTGACTAAAAGTCATTTTTAATATTGCCTTTTTGATGCCTTATAACAATTATAGCAACAAATATATATTTCTTCCACAGCATAAAAAAATGTATACTATTTATATGCAACTTCCATTTGTTCTACTTATGTTCTTATATTTAATTATAAATGTCAAGTGTATAAATAATATTTTTTGCTATTGACAAAGTGATATTTGTTCTGCTTATGTTCGCAATATATATGAATGATTCATATTGCGAGTTTTTACTTAGGGTTCTGCTTTCATGCCTAAAACACCACACCCAAACCGCCAAATAATTGTTAAGGGCGCAAAGGAACATAACCTTAAAAATATTGACATTAGCCTGCCACGTGACAGCCTAATTGTTATGACTGGTCTATCTGGCTCAGGCAAGTCATCTTTGGCTTTCGATACAATTTATGCCGAAGGGCAACGCCGCTATGTTGAGAGTCTTTCCGCTTATGCTCGCCAATTTTTAGAGATGATGCAAAAGCCTGATGTTGAGCAGATCGAAGGGCTTTCACCCGCTATTTCAATTGAACAAAAAACAACCTCTAAAAACCCTCGTTCGACTGTAGGCACTGTTACTGAAATTTATGATTATTTGCGACTGCTATTTGCTCGAGTTGGCGTGCCTTATTCCCCTGCAACTGGCAAGCCAATTGAAAGTCAGACCATTTCTGAAATGGTTGATCGGCTGTCATCACTTAAGGAAGGCACTCGATTTTATCTACTTGCTCCTATCGTGAGGGGGCGAAAAGGTGAATATCGCAAAGAACTTGCGGAGTTATTAAAGCGAGGGTTTCAGCGAGTGAAAATCGATGGTGTTTTTTATGAAATTGAGGATACGCCAGAGCTTGATAAAAAACTAAAACATGACATTGAAATTGTGGTTGATCGCTTGGTGTTAAGCAAGGATATTGCAGGGCGACTGGCGGATAGCTTTGAGGTTGCACTTAATCTAGCTGATGGGATTGCGATTGCAGAGTTTCCTGATAAATTGGATAAAAAAGGCAATGCAGAGCGGTTGGTATTTTCAGAAAAATTTGCCTGCCCTGTTTCTGGTTTTACGATTGAAGAGATTGAGCCGAGATTATTCTCATTTAACAACCCATTTGGCGCTTGCCCAAAATGCGATGGCTTGGGGAAAAAATATAAAGTCGATGCCAATATGGTTGTGCCAGATCGCACAAAATCTGTTGATGGGGGGGCGGTTGCTCCTTGGTCAAGGTCCTCTGCCCCTTATTTTGTTCAAACGCTAAATGCAGTTTTAGAACATTATGACGCAAGCCCAAATGTACCGTTTGAAGATTTACCAAAAAAAGTTCAACAGGCGGTTTTGACTGGCACTGGCAAAACTAAAATTAACTTTGTTTATGATGACGGTTTAAGGAATTATAAGACTACAAAAATATTTGAGGGTGTGATTGGCAATCTTGATAGGCGCTATAAAGAAACTGAAAGCGCAGGCATGCGTGAAGAAATTGAAAAATATATGTCGTTTGCCCCCTGCTCTGCCTGTTCTGGTTATCGGCTTAAACCAGAAAGTTTGGCGGTAAAGATTGCAACTTTACACATTGCTGAAGTTTCTCAAATGTCAATAAAGCATGCGGGGATTTGGTTTGCTGATTTGCCTAATCATCTAAACGAGATGCAGACGAAAATTGGTCAAATGATAATAAAAGAAATTTCAGATAGGCTTAATTTTCTTAATGATGTTGGGCTTGATTATCTTACTCTTTCACGAAATTCTGGATCACTTAGTGGCGGCGAAAGTCAACGCATTCGACTTGCTTCGCAAATTGGCTCAGGATTAACCGGCGTGCTTTATGTGCTTGATGAGCCTTCAATTGGTCTGCATCAACGTGATAATGCACGGCTGCTTGAAACGTTGAAACGACTACGTGATTTGGGCAATACTGTTATTGTGGTTGAGCATGATGAAGATGCGGTGTTAAGCGCTGATTATGTGGTTGATATTGGTCCGGGTGCTGGCATTCATGGCGGTGAAATTGTAGCGCAAGGCTCACCAAAAGATATATTAAATTCGCCCCATAGTTTAACAGGGAAATACCTTTCAAACCGCCTTTCAATAAAAGCCCCGCCTGAGCGGAGAGCGCAATCTAAAACCCGTAAAATTTCACTCATCGGTGCAACGGGCAATAATCTTAAAAATATCTCGGTTGATATTCCACTCGGAAATTTTGTAGCAATTACTGGGGTATCTGGCGGCGGCAAATCTACATTGATGATTGATACACTTTATCGGGCAATCGCACGTCGCTTAAACGGCGCTCGCCTTAACCCTGCCCCACATGAAAAACTTTTAGGGTTAGAGTTTTTAGATAAAGTTATAGATATTGATCAGTCACCAATTGGGCGAACTCCACGCTCTAACCCCGCAACTTATACTGGCGCTTTCACTCCAATTCGTGAATGGTTTGCAGGATTACCCGAGGCAAAAGCTCGTGGATATGGACCGGGGCGTTTTTCATTCAATGTAAAAGGTGGGCGCTGTCATAAATGCAGTGGTGATGGTCTATTAAAAATCGAAATGCACTTTTTGCCTGATGTATATGTAACTTGCGACACCTGTAAGGGCAAGCGCTATAATCGTGAAACACTTGAAGTGCATTTTAAGGGTAAAAGCATTTTCGATATTTTAGATATGAGTGTTGATGAGGGGGTAAAATTTTTCTCTGCTGTTCCAAATATTAGAGACAAAATGCTAACCCTGCAACGAGTTGGGCTTGGCTATATTAAAATTGGACAACCGGCTACCACCCTTTCTGGCGGCGAAGCGCAAAGAGTAAAACTTAGCAAAGAACTCTCAAAGCGAGCAACAGGTCGCACGCTTTATATGCTTGATGAGCCGACAACTGGTTTGCATTTTCATGATGTTGCAAAATTGCTTGATGTGTTGCATGAATTGGTTGATGGCGGCAATACCGTTGTGGTGATTGAGCATAATCTTGATGTTGTTAAGACAGCGGACTGGGTGATTGATCTTGGTCCTGAGGGCGGTGATGGCGGCGGTGAAATTGTGGCATCTGGAACACCTGAAGATATTATCAAGGTTAAAGAATCTTACACTGGGCAATTTTTAGAAACAATGCTTAAGCGCCGTTAGATGTTGAAACATTAATTTCATTTTTTATTAACTCGCCATGCGATTTTTGCATAGGTGATTTGATAAAGTAACTACTACTCATATTTGTTTTTTCTTCTATATTTGTTTTATAAATTAAAGGAGAAAAATTATGGGTATTCGCAAATCATTTCAAAAATGGGCTTCTTACAACCGCACTGTTCGTGAACTTAGTGCTTTAGATAGCCGCTCACTAAACGATCTTGGCATTAATCGCGGTGACATTGTTCGTGTTGCTCGCGACCATGCAAACATGATCTAAAACTACTATTTTGTGAAAATATTAAGCGCCCGCTTCCCTTTATTGGTTAGCGGGTTTTCTTTTGTTGCTATCCTCTTTTACTATTGTTAATAGGCAACATGGAAAAAAATATAATACATATAATTGGCGGCGGGCTGGCTGGATCAGAAGCCGCATGGCAAGCGGCAGAACTTGGTGCAACAGTAATATTGCATGAAATGCGCCCCGTGGTAAAAACCGATGTTCATCACACTGATAATTTTGCAGAATTGGTTTGCTCTAATTCTTTTCGATCCGATGATTATCAATATAATGCCGTTGGTTTATTGCATGAAGAAATGCGGCGTTGCAATTCAATAATCATGGCGTGTGCCGATAAACACGCCCTGCCCGCAGGTGGCGCTTTGGCGGTTGATCGAGAAGCATTTTCTACCTCGGTAACAAATGCAATAAATAAGCATCCAAATATTACTATTGAGCGGGGAGAGATTGCTGGATTACCGCCTAAAAGTTGGGGCAATGTTATTATTGCAACTGGCCCCCTCACTTCTGACGCTCTAGCAAATTCTATTATCAAATTAACGGGCGAAGGATCGTTATCATTTTTTGATGCGATTGCACCAATCATTCATGCTGAGAGCATTGATAGAAATATTGTTTGGGCGCAATCTCGATATGATAAAATTGGTCCAAAAGGAACAGGTGCTGATTATCTGAATTGCCCGATGAATGAAGGTCAGTATAACGCTTTTATTGATGCTCTATTGGCGGGTGAAAAAACTGAATTCAAGGAATGGGAAAATGTAGCTTATTTTGAAGCATGTTTGCCAATTGAAGTAATGGCGGAGAGAGGCCAAGAAACGCTTAGATTTGGACCAATGAAACCTGTTGGTTTAACTGATCCAAAAAATCCTGATGTGAAACCCTATGCGATTGTGCAATTACGCCAAGATAATGAACTTGGCAGTTTATGGAATATGGTTGGTTTTCAAACCAAGTTAAAATATGGTGCTCAGGCTGATATTTTCCGTATGATACCCGGATTAGAGGAAGCGCAATTTGCTCGGCTTGGCGGCTTGCATCGCAATAGTTTTTTGAATTCTCCAAAAGTATTAAATGAAAAACTGCAACTTAAAGCTGATACTCGCCTGCGTTTTGCTGGACAGATTTCTGGGGTTGAGGGCTATGTTGAAAGCGCTGCAATGGGTTTGGTTACTGGGCGGCTAGCGGCAAGTGAGATTTCAGGAAAACCCGCTGTCACTCCACCAAAAACTACTGCTCTTGGCTCGTTAGTCAATCATATTACTGGCGGACATTTAGCAGATGAAAATAATGGCATAAAAACTTTTCAGCCGATGAATATCAACTTTGGTTTAATGCCATCAATCGAGGTAAAAAAGCCCGAAGGGGTGAAACGATGGCGCAAAGCAGACAGGACAAAAGTTAAAAAGAAAGCCGTATCCACTCGTGCATTAGAAGATATTACTGTTTGGCTTGCGGGATTTGCGAACTAAACAACAATAAATTCATACCATCTACAACCCACTCATTTTCATCATTTTGTTGCAAATTTGCTAACTGCACCAATAGGCGATAATTCACCCCATTTATTGCGAAATCAATTTCTGGTTTTATGATATTATTTTCATCTTGGCTATCTATCCAATCTTTTAATTCAATAGTTTGTGCGCCATTGTCAGCATCTCTTATATGAATTTGCTTTGCTAAAAGACGAATGTATAAATTGTATTCTAGCTTGCTAATAGAATCATATTTATGAACCTCTAAACTACCAAGATAATATGGTGTTTTAGATAGATCAGATGATATATTAGATTTTTGAGTTAGGCTTTTATATCTATTATCGCTTTTTTCGCTTAGTATTTCATCTAGCTTAAATTGCTTTTTCAGATCAATTAAAGTGGTTGTATC
>Ga0256834_1001155_pt1 | contig 18312 bp, 19 predicted proteins | sample 4281140metaG_FD_190536 | JGI IMG/M metagenome (GOLD analysis project Ga0256834, IMG submission 190536) | Hydrothermal vent microbial communities from East Pacific Rise, Pacific Ocean - 4281-140 | ecosystem: Environmental > Aquatic > Marine > Hydrothermal vents | place: Pacific Ocean: East...
CAGCCGCAAAAAGAGATTAAAATGATACAAAAGCCTATATCTAAGCCAAAACCCAAACCCAAACCGAAACCCACACCCCAAAAACTAGAGCCCAAAGAGCCGCCAAAACCAAAACCTAAGCCTCAAAAACCAAAACCGAAACCAAAACAGAAACCAAAGCCAAAACCCAAACCGAAACCCAAACCAAAACCTGAGCCGAAACCTACACCCCCAAAACAAGAGCCCAAAGAGCCGCCAAAGCCTATAGAGCGAAACTCTATCCCGGATACGGCCGCTCCTCTTGCGATGGCCGGCGGCGTCGCGAGAGATGATTTGGCAGAACCGGATTTGGCCGCCAAAAATGAGGTCGAGCCGGCCCCATTTGAGAGTGAGGGCCGCTCTGGAGCAAAAGCTGGATCGCCGGATATGGTGGATAATAAAGAGAGACTTTTGGTGCAGATCAAAGAGGCGATAGAAAAATATAAAAAATATCCCAGAATAGCCAGAAGACTTAGACAAGAGGGCGTAGTGATCGCCAGATTTACGCTAAATTCGGACGGCAGTATAACCGAGATAGAGATAGTTCAAAGTGCCGGAAGAGTTTTGGATAGATGTACGAAAAAGTGTATAAAAAGAGCCTCGTTGGAGTTTCCTTCGCCAAAGGAGAGTATCTCTTTGGTAATTCCTATCGAGTATAGGTTGCGTTAACGTTTTATTAATTTAAAGAGGGTATTATTTTTTAAAACCAAAGGAGCTGAAAATGAGAAAAACGGTAATCGTATTGGCTATGTTAGTTGCGGCTATCGCACTGGGCGCCGCAGAGAGGGGAGGATTTAGCAAAGCGGCTAAAAATCCGGAGCTGATCCAGGAGGGAGAGGCCAAGATGTGGTGTGCCGTTTGCGGTATGAATCTCAAAAAGTTCTACAAGACTTCGCACGCGGTAATATTGGATGATGGAAGCAAAAGGCAGTATTGCTCTATCAGATGCCTAGCGGCACAGTGGCCCAAAATAGGAAAACATGTCAAAAAGATATTGGCAGCAGACGCGGCCACCGATAAATTGATAGATGCTCAAAAAGCCTATTATGTGGTGGGCAGCAGCGTCAAAGGTACGATGAGCCAAAGAAGCAAAATCGCTTTTGCCTCTTTGGAGGATGCTAAAAAGTTCGTCTCCGAATACGGAGGAGAGATAGTCGATTTTAAAACCGCCTTCGCCATGGCCAAAGAGGATCTGAAAAAAGATATGGCGATGATGAAACAGAAAAAGAGAATGATGTATAAAAAGGGCGAGGCGATATATAACAGAATGTGCAAAGAGCAGATAGATAAGAAAAGATTCAAAAATATAGCTCAGCTCAAAAGCTATATAAAAAAGAGTGGAGTCTGTGGCGATTTGAAGGGAAAGAGACTTCAGGCGCTGGCGCTGTATATTTGGGAAGCGAAGGATAAAAACATAAAAGAAGCCCAAAAAATATCGGTTCCTAAAAACGCCAAATGCCCGGTTTGCGGAATGTTTGTACATAAATATCCTCGATGGGCCGCCGTAGCGGTTTCGAAAAGCGGAGAGAGACTCTATTTTGACGGCGTCAAAGATATGTTTAGGTTCATGTTTGATTCTAAAAGATACGGATATGGCAATTTCAATACCTCAAAATTGGTGGTTACCGACTATTATACGCAAAAACCGATAGACGCCAAAAAGGCTTATTACGTCATAGGCAGCGACGTTTTGGGACCTATGGGAGAAGAGCTGATTCCCTTTGCCACTTTGAAAGAAGCACAGAGCTTCAAAAAGGATCACAAAGGTAAAAGGGTATTGAGATTCGAAGAGGTAGACAAAGAGGTGATCGCTGCACTTGAATAGAAGAGTTTTGCCATTTTTACTCTTTTTGCTGTTTAGTCTATTTACGGGGGCGGCCCTTTTTTTAAAAATAGCCGCCGTAGAAAAGGATCGCGCCGCTATCGCCGAAGCGGTTTTTCTGATCAAAATGCCGGATGGATCCCTCGCTACGGAGGCTCACTGTATCAGGCACAGATCTTTTGGGGATCTGTTTCAGATTTTCGGGGCGGGGCCCTCTTTGCCTCCCTATTTCCCTTCCGATTTTATCTACTCTCCGCCCCGATATATAAACGCAGGAGCATTGATTGAACCGCAAACTCCTTGAGTACGCTTTGTTGTTTCTGATGCGCAGGGTATGGAAGAATTTTGCCGTATTTTCCGTTTTGGCTTTTATCAGTATGGTGACTTTGGCCGTTTTGCTCTATGCCTCGGCGATAAAAAAAGAGCTGATATCGACTCTGGATCGGCTGCCGGATATTTATCTGCAAAAGATGGAAGCCGGCCGAATGGTGCCGGTGGAGGAGGATAGGGTGTACGAAATAGGAGCTATTCCCGGTATAAGCGACGTTATCGGCAGAGTCTGGGGATATTACTATTTTAGAAACGCCGGCGTGAACTTTACGGTGGTAGGAGTAGAGGAGGGTTACGCATACAGCAGGGTTCTTGAGGAGATATCTAAAGAGTTTTTGGATTTTGAAGACTCCGATGTGATGATTGTGGGAGAGGGGGTATATAGGATACTTCGCCAGAACTATTACAAAGAGTATTTTAATTTCATAACTCCCGCCGGGGAGTTCGTCAAGGTAAAGCTGGCCGGTACGTTTTCCAAAGAGGCTTCCTTGGAGAGCAGCGATACGATTTTAATGAGAAACGAGCTGGCCAGAAGAGTTTTGAATCTGCCGGCCGGAAAGTTTACGGATATTTCGATATATGTGTCAAATCCTATCGAAATTCCTACGGTGACGTCGAAACTGCGGACTCTCTATCCGGATTCGAGGATAATTACCAGAGCCGATCTGGAGACCTCCTATAAAAATATGTTCGATTATAAAAGCGGGCTTTTTTTGGCTATGAGCATGGGGACGTTTATGGCGTTTTTTATCCTGCTTTACGAAAAAGCCAGCGCGATGGGCAGGGAGCAAAAAAGGGAGATAGGGGTTTTAAAGGCGTTGGGATGGAGTAGCTACGATATTATGAAGATGAAATTTTACGAAAACGGCGTAATTTTATTTTTCGCTCTTTTTTGGGGTATAGTGGGAGCGTATGCCTGGATATATGTTTTCGATGCCCCCTTTATCGAGGAGCTCTTTAGGGGCTATTCCGTTTTAAAACCGGAATTTAAACCGATGGTGGTTTTCGATTTTGCTACCGTTGCGATTCTATTTTTGGTTATCGCTCCGCTATATCTGGCCGCGGCTTTGATCCCCGTATGGAAGGCGGCGGTAACGGATCCCGAAGAGGTGCTCAGATGAAAGCCGCCGTAGAGTTTATAAACGTTACAAAAATATACGATTATAAAACCCCAAAAGAGATGATAGCTATTAAAGATCTCAGTTTCAGTGTAAAAAAGGGGGAGTTCGTTATCCTGATGGGACCCAGCGGAAGCGGCAAGAGTACCGTTTTGTCCCTGGTTGCGGCGCTTTGTAGACCGACTTTCGGCAGGGTGGAGGTGTTGGGGGAGTCTTTGTCCAAACTCCCCGATTTTCATGCGGCACTTTTTAGGAGAGAAAAGATCGGATTTGTCTTTCAAAGATTCAATCTAATAGAGGATCTGGATGTTTTTGAGAATGTTTTGGCGCCTTTGGTTCCTTTGGATATGGCCTACGAAAAGGCCAAAGAGAGAGTAGAGGCCGTTTTGAGACGTTTTAGTATCGATCACAAATCCTCGGTCAAGGTATCGAAGCTCTCGGGAGGAGAGATGCAGCGTTGTGCGATAGCCAGAGCTTTCGTGAACGATCCGGAGATATTGCTGGCCGACGAGCCTACGGCAAATTTGGACAGCTCTTTGACCGAAGAGTTCATCTCGATCCTCAAAAAGATCAAGGCGGAGGGTAAAACCGTTTTGCTCTCTACCCACGATCAGAGATTTGAGAATATAGATTTTTGCGACCGCATACTCAGGATAGAGGATGGACGGCTGATATGTTCCTAACTCCGGAAATTTTGACTCTTTTTATCGCAGATACGCTTATTTTATTACTTGTTTCGATAGGGTTTTTGGTTTCGATTCAGATACTTTTAAAGTTCGATTATACTCAGGATACGCCCGCCCAGTACGCTCTCGAAAAGAGGGCCGTTTTGGTTTCGGCGCTGGTGAGATCGGCTCTTTTTTTCAAGATCGCCCTTTTTTTCTTTTTTCTCTACACTCTAGACGCAGTTTCAGGTTACATTCCGGGTGCTATGTGTGCAGCAGGCGTGGTGAGCGCCGATCCGACCGGAATAACTCTGATGGTTCTAAAGAGTCTGGGTCTATATCTTTTTTCTTTGTGGATAGTGGCCGACAAAGAGGATTTAAAGAGTAAAAACTACAGATATACAAAACTCAAATCGGCTCTATTCATTGCGGTTTTTATAACGATTACGGCCGAATATGCGTATGAGTATCTGTTTTTTAGCTCTTTGGAGCCCTCCAAAGTGGTTAGCTGTTGCGGAGCAATATTCGATCCGCTGAAAAACAGCGGTTTTTATTCGGCTCTTTTGTCTATCTCCCCTTGGATAGCCGCGGCTATTTTTTACGCTATCTTTATATCGATGGCGATATCGGTTCTGGCGCGGTTTTACGGACTTTATGCCCTTTTGAACCTGATTTTTTTGCCGGTGGCGGTTTTAACGTTGATTCTATTCTTTTCGCCTTATATTTACGAGCTGCCTACGCACAGATGTCTATTCTGTTTTTTACAAAAAGAGTACGCGTATGCGGGTTATTTTATATATATGTTCCTTTTTTTGGGAACGTTTTTCGGTTTTTCGTACGGATTTAAGAAACTCTTGCTGAAAATCGAGGATAGAGGGGATATAAAATTCTCAATGCTGTTTAATGCCCTTTTAGTTATTATATTGACGGCTTATCCTTTGGTATACTATGTAAAAAACGGAGTCTGGCTCTAAAGGAGAGAAATGAGGAGTTTAGCGGCGCTAGTGCTTGTTATGTTATTGGTAGGGTGCGAAAAGGTTTCTGTTTACAAAGAGAACAACAAAAACGGAAAACCTCTCGATTTTGCCCCGAAAGAGGTTCAATGCGTAGAGTGCACCATGCAGCTTGAAAAAAAGAGAGATTCTGCTCAAGCCGTCTTGACAAACGGTCGAACCTATTTTTTCGACGATCCGGGATGTATGGCGTTGTGGCTGAAAAACAAAGACTACTCCACGATGAAGCTGTGGGTTTTTACGAGAGATACCCACAGATATATCGACGCTCTAAAGGCATGCTACAGACTAGGAGAGATCACGCCTATGAACTACGGTTTCGGAGCGTACGAGAAAAAAGTAAAAGGCTGCGTAGATTTCGAGAAATTTTTGCGCATGATGTACAGAGGCGAAAATATGAAAGATCCCGCCATCAGAAAAAAGTACATAAGAGAGTAAAACTCTCTTATGCGTAGGTGGAAAAGCCCTCCTCCGAAGCGGAACCGCTCTCTTGGGTAGTGGTATAGCCGCTGAGAAGATCTAGCAGATAGCTGTTAAGCTCCTCCGAACTCATGCCGGAGTAGTCGGTCTGCTGGATCTGGGATACGAAACTCTGTCTATCCTCCGGAGAGAGCGACTGAATCTGCGTTTTGATGTTTTCTCTGTCTTCTGCGGATAACATCTGCATCATGTCTCTCATTCCCTGGTTCGCGCCGCCGCCTTGATATCTGTATTGATGCATATTCTGCATACCGGTTCCGTTGATCTGCATAACGGGACTCCTTTATGTGGTTTTTGCGGATAAAAACATGGTACGAAAAGTTTGTTAACGAAACGTTAACGAAGGTGCGATTTTTTTATGCTGGGGTATTGTCGTTTGAGGAAATTTGTGGGAGGGAGGAGGGATTAAAATCCCATTCCTCCCATTCCGCCTCCCATATCCGGCATTGCCGGAGCGGCTGGTTTTTCTTCTTTGATTTCGCTGACGGTAGCTTCTGTTGTGAGTAGCAAGCTGGCTACTGAAACCGCGTTTTGCAGCGCTACTCTTTCGACTTTTGCCGGGTCAACTATTCCGGCTTCGAACATATCCACATATTCGCCGGTAGCCGCGTTGAATCCGATATTTTCGTTATCGGCGCTCTCAACGTTGTTGGCAACGACTCCCGGATCGAATCCGGCGTTTTCGGCAATCTGCTTCAGCGGAGCTTTGATGGCTCTGAGAATGATTTCCGCTCCGATTTTCTCGTCTCCGCACAGATCGAGGTTAACTTTGTTGGCAGCTCTAACCAGAGCCGTTCCTCCGCCTATGACTATACCTTCTTCGACCGCCGCTTTAGTGGCGCTTAGAGCGTCGTCCACTCTGTCTTTTTTCTCTTTCATTTCGGTTTCGGTAGCGGCGCCTACTTTGATTACGGCTACTCCGCCGGCCAGTTTGGCTAGTCTCTCTTGGAGTTTCTCTTTGTCGTATTCGCTGGTGGTTACCTCTATTTGAGCTTTGATCTCTTTGATTCTGGCTTCTACGGCCGCTTTGTCGCCTTTACCGCCTACGATGGTGGTGTTTTCCTTGTCTACGACCACTCTGTCGGCTTGTCCTAGATCCTCGAGTGTGGCGTTTTCAAGAGTTCTTCCCAGCTCTTCGCTGATAACCTGTCCGCCTGTTAGGATAGCGATATCTTGCAGCATCGCTTTTCTTCTGTCTCCGAATCCTGGAGCTTTTACGGCACAAACGTTTAGAGTTCCTCTGAGTTTGTTTACGACCAGTGTGGCCAAAGCTTCACCCTCTACGTCCTCGGCGATAATCAGCAGAGGCTTATTGCCGGTTTGGACGATTTTTTCCAGAATCGGCAACAGATCTTTCATGTTGCTGATCTTTTTATCGTAGAGCAGTATATAGGCGTTTTCCAAAACCGCTTCCATCTTGTCCGTATCGGTTACGAAATAGGGGCTCAAATATCCTCTGTCAAACTGCATACCCTCGACCACTTCGAGTTCGTCTTGCAAAGACTTGCCCTCTTCGACTGTAATTACGCCGTCTTTGCCCACTTTGTCCATAGCTTCTGCTATAAGCTCGCCTATTTTTGGATCGTTGTTGGCTGAAATTGTGGCAACCTGAGCTATCTCTTTTTTATCTTTAACCTCTTTGGCGATCTTTTTGAGCTCTTCGACTATAGCCTCCGCGGCTTTGTCCATTCCCCTTTTTACCTCGATGGGGTTGGCTCCTGCAGTGATGTTTCTAAGCCCTTCTTTGAAAATGCTGTATGCCAAGACGGTTGCCGTAGTTGTACCGTCACCGGCTTCGTCCGCAGTTTTGCTGGCTACCTCTTTTACCAGCTGGGCTCCCATGTTTTCGACGGTGTTTGGCAGTTCGATCTCTTTTGCTACGCTCACTCCGTCCTTTGTTATCGAAGGAGCTCCGAAGCTCTTTTGAATCAAAACGTTTCTACCTCTAGGTCCCATTGTAACTTTTACGGCGTCGGCAAGTTTTCTAACGCCTTCGAAAAGTTCGTTTCTCGCTATATCGCTAAAATGAATCTCTTTTGCAGCCATCTATCGCCTCCTTATTTTAAAATTCCCAAAATATCGTCTGTTTGAAGAATCAGATACTCTTTGCCTTCGAGATTGATCTCGGTTCCGGAATATTTGGCAAAAACGACCCTGTCGTCTACTTTGATGTGTCCCTCCTCTTCCACTTCCGGGCCTATGGCCAGTACTTTGCCTTCTAGAGGTTTCTCTTTCGCGTTATCTGGTATGATTATTCCGGACGGAGTTTTCGCCGGTTCCTCTACTCTCTCTACAAGAACTCTGTTACCGAGAGGTTGAAAGTTCATCTGCTCCTCCTTTTCGTTTTTGTTGTTACGTCTAAAAAGAGGGTTTTCTTAGCACTCCCTCTTTTTGAGTGATAAAATTCTATTAAAAAAAAGCTTAAAAAAAGTTTAAATATTACAAATGTTTAGTCCAAAAGACTAAAATATAGTGATATAGATTATAAAAAGATTATATAGGAAGCGTTTAAAATTTTTTTTCATATTTTTTAAGATATAATGTCAAAGAAGTAACTTAATTAAGGGGAATTTAAGATGAAAAAGACTCTTTTGGCAATCTCGGCGGTGACGGTTTTGGTTTTGCTGGCCGTAGGCGCTCTGTTTACCCCTTTCGGTAACGGTTTGATCAAACCGATTATAGAGAGCAAGCTGAACGAAAAGCTGCCCAAAAAGATCACTCTCGAGAAATTCAGGTTTTCCCCCTCCTCATTTGATATCAAACTGGTTTTGGAACCTGGATCTTTTATAGAGGCAAACGGCGATTTTTCGATCTTTTCCAGATCTGTCGACGCCAAATATCTTGTAGATATAAAAGATCTTGCGGTTATTGCGCCTTTGATAGATTTCAAAATAAGAGGTCCTTTTAAAAGTTACGGCGATATCAAAGGGGACGAAGAGTCGATGAGTATCGACGGTAAAATCCAACTTGCCGAAGGAGGCGGGGATTACGATGTTGAACTGAAAAATTTCGAACCTAAAACGTTAAGGGTCGATATCGATTCGCTAAAACTTCAAAAACTGCTCTATATGCTCTATCAGCCCGAATTTGTCGGCGGAGCGCTGGATATTGTGGCCGATTTGAAAAACCTGGATCCGAAAAATCTCTCTGGAAAGGCTACTGTTACGATGGTAGCTGATGTAAATCGAGAGATTATGAAAAGAGATTTTAATATCACTTTGCCGAAAACCGACATAAAAGGCGATATAAATGCCGATTTAAAAGGCTCCGAAATAGAGTACGACGCTCTTGTGGCCTCTAATCTGGCCAAAATATCCTCAAAGGGAACTATAGAGAGCGAAAATCTGAATATGGATCTGGATTATAGTATCAAAATATCCGAGCTGGCGCTGCTAAAACCCGTTACAAACGCTCCGCTTAGAGGTTCGTTTGCCACCTCGGGCAAGGTTAGCGGGAACAGAGATAGACTCGTCGTCTTGGGCCGAAGCGACGTGGCTAAAAGCGATACCAAATATGAGCTGGTACTGCGCGAGTTTTCTCCCGTAATGGCGAAAGCCTCCGTATCGGGGGCGAAGCTGGCTGATCTGCTTTATATGGTGGAACAGCCTAAATATGCCGACGCCCTTATAGATATGGAGCTCAAGATGGACTCTTTGGCTTTTGATAACCTATCCGGCGTGATCGAAACGAAGATTAAGCAGGGAAGGACCTTTCCGGCCGTTTTGAAACGGGAGTTCAATTTAACCGACGCCGATATAAAATTTGTCGCGGAACATCATACAAAGATTGAAAAATCTGTAGCGACCACCAAGGCCCAAATAGACTCCACGGTAGCTAAAGCGGAGGTTCAAAAGGCTATTTTTGATATCAAAGCCAACAGTCTGGTTTCGGATTACAAAGTTGACGTTCCCGATCTGGATAGACTCTATTTCGCCACTCAAAAGCATTTAAAAGGTTCCGTAACGGTTACGGGAGATATAAAAAAGGATAAAGATCTGATCATAACCGGACATAGCGATACTTTGGGAGGAAAGATCGATTTTAAAATAGTAAACGACGAGGTTACAAACAGAATCAGAGGAATAAAGGTTACCGCGCTAACGGATATGTTGATATATCCAAGGGTTTTCGACTCTTCGATGGACGCCGATGTTAGCTACAATCTGGCCACGAAAAAGGGCAGACTCGACGCTACCTTGCTAAAAGGGAGAATTTTGCCTAACCAGATGACGTTTTTGCTAAGTCAGATGGCTAAATTCGACATAACCAAAGAGATTTACGAAGAGACGAAAATAACGAGCAAAATAGACGATAAACGTTTCGTTTCCGATCTGGATATGAAGAGCCGTTTGACCCGCATCACCTCGAAGGGCGCGGTTTTGGATATGAATAGAAACAGCGTGGAGGCAAAACTGCAGATCGATATAAAAGGAAAGCCGGTTTATGTTAAGATTAGAGGAGATATAGATTCTCCCAAGGTCTCCTTGGACGCCGGATCTATTTTGAAAAAGAGGCTGGAGCAAAAGCTCGAAAACAAAATTCCGCAGCAGTATAAAGAGCCTCTGAAAAATCTGTTAAAGGCTTTTTAAAGAGATGGTTATGGCTACACAGCAAGAACAAAAACCTAAAAAAGCCAAAATTTTGATAGTAGAGGATGAGAGTCTGGTGGCTTTGGAGATCAAAAGCGCATTGGAAAAAGAGGGCTACAGGGTATGCGACGTGGCTGATGAGTTCGCTCCGGCCATCGAATGCGTAAAATCGTGTAAACCCGATATGGTGCTGATGGATATCTATCTAAACGGAGAGGTCAGCGGTATCGAAGCCTGCAAAATCATAAAGGAGATTTACAAAATTCCGGTGGTCTTTTTGACGGCCTATTCCGATAGCAATACGATGAACGAGGCGTTGGGGTGCGAGCCGGACGGATATTTGATTAAACCGTTTCGGCGGGCTGAGCTTTTGGCTGCGGTTAAAATGTGCGCCGACAGAAGAGAGCCCAAAGAACCCCAAGACTTTTTGCAGGTATGCGAAGATATCTATTTTGACAGAAAAAAACAGTCTCTCATATTCAAAGACAAAGAGATCAGATTGACTAAAAAGGAGATAGAGCTTTTAGAGATTCTGATCAACAACAAAGGCAAGGTGGTGGCGTTTAATATGATAGACGAGATACTCTGGCCCCAGCGCGAAGTTTCGGAAGTCACCAGGAGGACTCTTATACACCGGCTCAGGCTGAAACTGGGCAAAGAGGCACTGAAAACTTTGCCTAGAACCGGTTGTATTTTGGAGTGCTAAAAGCTGATTATATATTTTGTTCCTCCATTGCATTCGATTCTCATTCTCCCCTTTAGCTGTTTTGTAACCAGTGTTTTTACCAGCTGCATCCCAAGGCCGCTTTTTGTAGCTTTTATGTCGAAACCTTTGCCGTTATCCTGTATTGTCAAGGTGTAGCTGTGATCTATATGTACCAGATTTACCCTGATTTCTCCGCTCTTTTCAAAGGCGTATTTTAAAGAGTTCGTTAAAAGCTCGTTTAGAATCAGACCGCAGTATATGGCTTTGTCCATACCCATTTTGACACGGCTGTCCACCTTGATATCTACCTCTTTACTAAACGAATCGCTGATATCTTTCGATAGCGACTCGAAATAGTGCTGCATATCTATCTCTATTATGCTGTCGCTTTTATACAACAGTTCGTGAACGCTGCTGATTGCTTTGATGCGGTTTTCGGACTTGGTAAGAATTTCGTTTATTTCGTGATTGTCGAATTTATCAGACTGTAGTCTAAGCAGCGATATGACGATTTGGAGATTGTTTTTGACTCTATGGTGCAGCTCTTTTAGCAGCATCGTCTTTTCGTCTATGGCCAGCTTTAGCTCTTTTGTCTTTTCTCTGGCGTAGTTTTCCAGTTTTTCCTGCTCCTTTTTTCTCTCTTTCAGCAGCATCTGGATCGCTTTTTCCTTTTCGTTTTTTAGAGTATTTATTCTGGCGGAAAGCGCCATGGAAAATAAAATCCCCTCGGCGAAAATACTGAACTTGCCTATATGCGGAATTTTGTCGTACCAATCCAGCAGTCCGGCCTGATGCGTAGCCATCAATACGGCGCTACACAGTAGTAGCGCCCAACCGAAGATGTAGTAGCCGGCCTGTTTCGAGCCGTTTTTGTAGGCGTAGACTCCTATATAGATTAAAATCGAAAAACTCATCATATAAAGGACTCTTTGAGCCAGAGTGGGCACTACGTCCGTGATGTTTAACAAAAACAGCATTACCAAAAAAATCAGCAGATAGTGTATCACCCGCTGCATATCCGGATATCGGTTCGGCAGATCGAGAAAACTGGAGGTGAACATGGCCAAAGAGAAAGCCATAACCAGTAAAAGAATGTATATATCTATTCTTGAAACGTAAAAGTTCTCTATGTATTTAGCCAAAAATCCGCTCATAAATAGCTCTAAAATCAAAAAGGTGCTCATCATTAAAATATAATAAAAGTACGTAACGTCTCTGGTCAACAAAAGTAAAAACATGTTGTAAACTAGCAGCGCCACTATGCTCCCGAGAAAAAGAAAATTTAATTTATCTGCTTGATCCGATTTTTTTAAAAGAGTCTGCAAATCGGTAACGTTTAGTTTAGCTATCATTCCTATGTTTTTATCCGTTGCCCTGATTAAAAAGTCCTTTTTTTGCGAGGGTTTTAGTACTATTTTAACCGGAAACGTGTAGAATCTGCGGTCTCTGTTTGGAGCCAGATATCCTCCCTCGTAACTCTTTTTCTCTGTTAGGTCGTATAGAGTGAAATACTCCTGTATGGGATAGTCGTACTCTATATATTTTACGATGGTTTTGTCCGTAGGATTGTATAGAGAGAACTTTATCCACAAAACCGAATCGTATCTATATCCCAGCAGTAGCTTCTCTTTTGCCGAGGTTTTAAACAGATCGTTTCTGTTTTGGACGGTCTCTTCGTCATATCCTCCGGTTTCGTCGATAAAATATTTGACGAACGGGGTAATGTTTTTCTCTTTCGTATCCGGATAAATCAATATTTCGCCGCCATGTAGACTCAGTAAAATCGTGTAGACGATTAAAAGCGATCTCAAAAACAACACGACGCCTTTTTTTGAACGATTTTACCCAAAGATAAATTATTGACAACTAAAACTATTTGAAGTATAATTTCACCTCGTCAAAGGCTGGGTAGCTCAGCTGGTGAGAGCGCTGGTCTCATAAGCCGGAGGTCGACGGTTCGAGTCCGTCCCCAGCTACCACGAACTCTTCCGCTTTTTATGCTTGGTTAGTAGTTAAATTTTTTCGAGATTTTTCACAATACAAAATACGATGGCTCTCTTTCATATTCTAAATTTATATTTACTTGATACTATCAACAAAGCATACTCTTTGTGGTAAAATAAATCAAAAAAGGATTTTTATTGAAAAATAGCGTTTTGCCCCAGATTGTCGAGCTACCCGATAAAATAAAAGAGAAGATAGAATATAAGCTCAGGCAAAAAGCTATTTTGAGAGCCAGGGCCAGACTGATAGAAAACGGGGTAGATATTAAAGATCTGAGCGACGAAGAGCTGGAAATCATTATCAAAGACGAAGAGGACAAACTAAAAGACGAGTACAAGACCAAAGGGATATTCGCTCTGCTAGTTATACTGGGAATATCCTGGTTTTAGGAAAAAAGGTGTATCACTATCTCAAATGGGCCCTTGTGGCTCTTTTTTGGAAAAGAAATCTAAAATATCTATTGCTGATTCTATTGGGCGTAGCGGGAATATATCTCAGCGACGCTCTATATGGAGATATGGTGGAGTACGCCGCCGTAGCCCATAAAGAGGACGAGATTTTAAAATATCTGGCCATGAAGTGGCTGGCCGTTATTCTGTTTATTGCGCTGATTTTATGGTCGATAAGCCGTTTGGGTTTTGATAGAGCTTTGCCGGATATTGAAAAAAGGCCTAAAAAAGAGAACGACCCCTATCTAAATAGAATGGAAAAGTTTTTGCATAAAAAGAGCCTCGATTCCAAATCGGAAAAAATTTTAAAACGAAAAGCTTCCCGCAAACGGCGATGACAAAATCCTAAAACATTGTCCGCGATTTCTCGATAGAGTATAATTTCAAAAAAATTTGGAGCATTTATGGAGATTATTTTAGAGGGGCTGATAGTTACCTTTTTTATAGCCCTCGTTTTGAACATCGTTTTAGCCAGATTCAACATACCGGCCATTATCGGTTATGTATTGACCGGGATCATCGTTTCTCAGATATTTTCGCTGAGGACCGAGCACATAACTCTTTTGTCCCACATATCCGAGCTGGGTATAGCGTTTATGATGTTTATGATAGGGCTGGAGTTCTCTTTTAGATATCTGCTAAAGATGAAATCCTACGTTTTCGGATTCGGATTTGCGGAGGTCTTTATAGTGGGCAGCTTTTTTGCCTTGCTGGCCTATCTGATGGGATTTTCTCCGCAAAGTTCGATGATAATAGGCTATACCCTTTCGCTTTCTTCCACTTCGATAGTGGTCAAGATGCTTAACAGCAGCGGAGAGATCAACAAACAGTACGGCAGAAAGTCTCTGGGGATATTGATTTTTCAGGATATCGCGGTTATTCCGATTATGCTTATGATAGAGATATTCTCAAGAAACAGCGGCAGCATAGGCGAACAGCTCATGAAAATAGGCGTCAGCGCCACCGTTTTGATAATAGCAATGTATTTTTTGGGAAGAGTCGTTTTTGAAAAGATTTTAACCTGGGTGAGCAAAACGGATTCCGAAGAGCTGTTTATAGGCACTATCTTGTTTATCGTTCTGTTTAGTTCCTGGTTCGCCCATCTTTTGGGATTTTCCTACTCTTTGGGGGCTTTTATAGCTGGAGTATTGATAGCCGAGACCCATTTCAAATACCAAATGGAGGCCGATATCGCTCCTTTTAGGGATCTGCTGCTGGGTCTCTTTTTCATTACGGTGGGTATGCATATCGATCCGGTCTTTATTTTTAAAAATGTCGACAAGATTTTCGCCCTTCTCGTTGCGATAATGGCGCTGAAATTTCTACTGATTTTCCTAATTATTAGATACAAAAGCCAAAATAGAACCTCCCTAAAGGTGGCTTTGACTCTGATGCAGGTAGGAGAGTTCGCTCTGGCGGTTTTCGACATGTCCAAATCCAAAGGCCTTTTGGATTCCCAAAACGCCCAGATTCTCAGCGCAACCGTAATAATATCGATGATAATAACCCCTTTTGTTCTGCAGAACCTAAAAAAGATTGCCGATCTTCTCTCCAAAGAGCCCGAGAACGAAATCGAGGCGGCGGATAGCTCCATGTCAAACCATGTCATAATCGTTGGTTACGGTCCGCTGGGAAAAAGCGTGGCCTCCTTTTTGAGAGAGCGGCAGGTGCCATATTTGATATTAGAACACGACTACTATCTGGTCCAGGAGGGTCTAAAACATTCGGAACCGATTATTTTGGCAAACGCCGCCAAAAAAGAGATTTTACAAAAGGCCGGAATAGAGCGTGCCTGCAGCGTGGTTGTGGCAATAAAACATTTCAAGAAAAAGAGGTTGATCTGCGATATAATCAACAGGTTCGATTTTCACGTAAATATCGTAGTCGTAGTCAGTGACGAAAAAGAAAAAGAGATTTTAGAGCATGAGCTGGAGATAGAGAACGTGGTCGTTGATTCGGTAGAGATCTCCAAAATCGTGGTCGAGAGGGCCATGCGATGCGAGCTGTGAGCAAAAAGTACGATTTCGAGTCGAAAACGGAAAATACTCTATTTCCTTTGCTGCCTCAAAAAGAGAGGGAGTTTCTCGAAAAAAAGGCGAAGATATTTAGATTCAGCAACCAAGAGATGAGAATATTGTGCGAAATCGCCAGAGATCTGCAGATGTGGCGGGAGGGCTCTATCGAAGAGATCTGGCCGCAAATTGATGATAAAAGGGAGCTGTTTAAAAGAGTTAGGAAAAATTATGAGAGAATAAAGAATCTGCCGAAGAGTTACGAAAACTTTTCGCAAAAAGAGCAGGGGCCCAATAGGGTATTTGTAGAGGTTGCGGACAAAGATGTGGGATTTGGAATGTGTCCAGTGGCTTCGCCCAAAACCAGATGTTGCAATCTCTGGACGCTCGACGTTGTCGAGTCGTGCGGTTACGATTGTAGCTACTGCTCTATTCAGAGCTTTTACAATCAAGACAAGGTAACGGTAATAAGCGATCTGAAGAATAAACTTTCGGCCTTAAAACTCGATCCAGATCAGATATACCATATCGGTACCGGTCAAAGCAGCGACTCTTTGATGTGGGGGAATCTGGAGGGAATACTGGATGCTTTGATAGATTTTGCCAAAAGACACCCGAACGTGATTTTGGAGCTCAAAACAAAAAGCGACAACGTTTCGTATCTATTAAAAAACGAATATCCGCCGAATATTATCGTTACATGGAGTCTAAATCCACAAAAAATAGTGGAGAGCGAAGAGCGACTAAGCGCTCCGCTGGATAAAAGGCTAAAGGCCGCCAAAAAGATTGCCGATAAAGGGAGGCTAGTAGGGTTTCATTTCCATCCTATGATCCATTACGCGGAATATAAGAGAGACTATAAAATTATATTCGATCGTTTGGTGAAGGAGTTCGATCCCAAAAGTGTGGCTATGGTCTCGTTTGGGACCTTGACTTTTATAAAGCCGGTAATCAGACAGCTAAGAGCCAGAGGATCCTTTAGCAAAATATTGCAGATGCCCATGGAGGACGCGGCCGGCAAACTCTCGTATCCGGCGGAGATTAAAAAAGAGATGTTCTCCTTTGCCTACAACGCTCTATCGCAATGGCACGGCAAAGTATTTTTCTATCTCTGTATGGAGGATCACTCTTTGTGGCGGGAAGTGTTGGCTAGGGAGTATCCCACCAACGAGAGTTTCGAACTGGATATGAAATATAGCTATATGGCCAAAATCAACTCTCTCGAATAGAGAGAGTTTCGGCCGCGGCTCTATCTTTTAACAGTTTTTCTGTATAGAAGCTTCCAAAAGGGATTAATGAAAGCAAGAAATACAAAAAGCTCTCCTTTTTCGTAAAAGGCACGCTTTTTGCGGCAATAATCAGCTGATATACAAAAGCTATAAATAGTATGCCGTGGATACCGCCGAAGATTTTCGTGGCTATCGGATAGCCGAATATATACTTTAGCGGCATTGCAAAAAAGATCAGTACGATATAGGAGTATCCCTCTATTTTGTTTATAGCCGAAAATCTAATCAACTCTTTCACTTTTAAATCCTTTTTTTGGGCTGAAAAATTATAGCCTTGAACTCTTTATCCTTTTTAAAGCGGATTGTATTAGTTCCTTTCTTTCAATATAATAGAGATATATGGAATTATAAAGAGATCGGATGATGGAAGAGCTGGAGAAACTAAAGAGCGAAAATTTAAAAGGAGCCACTTATATTACTCTAAAGAGTACGGAAATTTTAAAGAGCGCGGTGCTCAAAGACGGCTACCAAAAAGCTGTGAAACTGGCAAAAGAGATCAGCGAAGCTCATCCCTCGATGGGCTCTTTGTATAATCTGTGGGCCGGACTAGTTCGTAGCGGACGGGAAGATAGTCTGGACTTTATAGAGAGATTCGAGCGCGAATTCAAGCGCGCTTCGGAGATTTTAGTATCCAAGACGACTCGGCTGATAAAAGAAGCGGAAAATATTTTGACCCATTCGTATAGTTCAGTCATCTTCAAAGCAGTGTCTAAATGCGACAAAAGAGAGATTTCGATCTTTTGTACGGAATCGAGGCCCCAGATGGAGGGTGTCAAGATGGCGGAAGATCTCTGCAGGCAGGGGTTTGAGGTGACTTTGATTACAGATGCCGCCGCCGCCTCGTTGGTTAGAGAAATGGATATGTTTTTAATAGGCGCCGACTGGATAGGAGAGGATTTTTTGGCTCACAAATGCGGTACCTATCCGATAGCTCTCGCGGCCAGAGAAGCCGGTACCGAGGTGGTATGCGTATCTCAGAGCCACAAGATGGTTACCGGGGGTCGCTTCGGAGCCAAAGAGGGATCAAAAAAGGAGCTGCCTTCGGGCTGTTTCAAGGTGAGAAATCCATATTTTGACGTTACGCCTTTGGAGTTGGTAGATCAAATAGTAACCGAAAGAGATTAACATAAATTTAATCGATTAGTGATACAATTTAAAAAAAAGAGGAGAGGCCATGAGAGCGCTACTGTTGAGTATGGTTTTGGCGATTTTGTCTTTTGCCGCCGAAGGGGTGGTAAAAGAGGTATTGAGCGAAAATATGATTTTGATAGAGCAAAATGGCGTGACAAAGAGGGTTCAGCTGGCCGGTATAGCTCTGTTTTCCAACGTGAACGCGCAAAACAAGACAATTGAGTTTGCCAAGAGAGAGAAACTTGCAAAGGGCGCTATAGACTATCTGCAGGAGAAGCTCTCTCCAGGCGAGAGGATAAAATTTTACAGACTCGACAACGAAGGGACCGGTCCTACACTGATATGGGCGATCGTTGACGGCGATCAGGAGCTGAACTATCTGATGGTCAAGAACGGATACGCTCTTCTTGATAGACAGAATCCTTATCTGTGGGGACTGCTGGAGATGAGGCTTAAAAGGGCCATGATGTATGCAAAAGAGAAGAGGTTGGGAATGTGGAGAAACAACTACGAGACTATGAGCGCGTTGGTAGAGAAGCACAGACACTTTTTCGGAGGCGTAAACAAAAACGTCAGCAAAGAGGATATTCTCTCTTTCCTGACCGAGCGCGCCAAGTAGCTTAGCCGAATTTTCCGGTTATATACTCTTCTGATAGCCGCTCTTTGGGGTTTAGGAAAAACTCTTC
>Ga0256834_1001156_pt1 | contig 18311 bp, 22 predicted proteins | sample 4281140metaG_FD_190536 | JGI IMG/M metagenome (GOLD analysis project Ga0256834, IMG submission 190536) | Hydrothermal vent microbial communities from East Pacific Rise, Pacific Ocean - 4281-140 | ecosystem: Environmental > Aquatic > Marine > Hydrothermal vents | place: Pacific Ocean: East...
TAACAATATAAGTGTTTAGAATAAAAATTCTATACCCATTATAAACTTTAATTCTAAAGAAATTCTAAACTAAAGGAAAACTCTAATTATGATTACTAACTATTTTCGAAGGAAATACTCATCTAATTCAACTGAAATCAATTCAGCATAAGCTTCTCAAGAGAGGAATATTTACTTCTTATTAAAAGCTAAAAACATCAGTTCAATTATAAACTATATTTTAAAGCCACCCAATTATTTCTTTCAATAATTGAATCTAGTTTTAGCTGGTACTTTGAAGCTTCTGTATCAATAAGAGGAATATCTTCTTCGTAAAAACCACTTAATAATAAAACACCTTTATTATTTAAACAATCTGCATAAATATTGATATCATTCAATAAAATATTACGATTGATATTTGCTATAATAAGATCATATTTTTTATTAATCAGTAATGATGCATCACCATTATAAACATCTATTTTTTTGCAATTATTAAGTTCTAAATTGTCAAATGTATTTTCATAACACCATTCATCTATATCAATGGCATCAATAAACTTAGCACCACGTATTTCTGAAAAAATGGCTAAAATACCTGTACCACATCCCATATCAAGCACGCGTTTATCCTTCAAGTTTAAAGTCAATAATTGTTGCACCATCATGTGTGTAGTTTCATGATGCCCTGTACCAAAACTCATTTTTGGCTCAATAATAATATCGTATTTATGATTGGTTTTTTCATGAAAAGGAGCTCTAATACTCACCAAATCATCTACCTGAATAGGGTTGAAATTTTTTTCCCATTCACTATTCCAATTGACTTGAGCTATTTCCTCTTTTACATATGAAATTTCAAATTCATCTGATTGTAAAATTTGAATCTCATCTAAAATAGTAATTAGATGTTCTTCTTTTTGGATGTAAGCAATAACTCCATCTTCATTTTCTACAAAACTTTCAAAACCTGCATAACCCAATTCAGCAATTAGAATTTCAGTTGCAGGTTCTTTAGGTTTTACCGTAAAAGTGTATGAAATATAAATCATAAAACAACGAATATACTATTTTAAAAAACACAATTATTACTCGACTCTCAAGATGGAATTCTATGGCTTATATCGCTTCAATCAAAGCTGAAAAATCATCAGCATTTAGAGCAGCTCCACCAATTAGACCTCCATCAACATCTTCTTTTGAAAAAATTTCTTTTGCATTGGCAGGTTTTACACTACCTCCGTAAAGAATAGAAACATTATCTGCAATAGCACTATTATATTTTGAAGCAACTAAATTACGAATAAAAGCATGCATTTCTTGAGCTTGTTCTGGTGATGCTGTCTCACCTGTGCCAATTGCCCATACTGGTTCATATGCCAAAACAAGATATTTCCAATCACTAGCATCTAAATGAAATAAGGCATTTTTAATCTGACTTTCAACCACTTTAAAATGATTTTCATTTTTTCTATCATCTAAGACTTCTCCAAAGCAAAAAATAATTTCTAACTTGTTCTTCAACGCTTGATCTACTTTTTGAGCCAATAAGGCATCGGTTTCACCAAAGTATTCTCTTCTTTCAGAATGCCCTAAAATAACGATACCCACACCTACAGACTTTAACATTTCCGCAGAAATTTCTCCTGTAAATGCTCCGCTATCCGCTTGATGCATGTTCTGTGCTGCAACTTCAATAGCCGATTTTTTTGTGCTTTTTGACACTTTTTGAAGATTTACATAAGTAGGTGCTATAATTACACGTGTGTTTTCTAGTTTGATACCTTTTATAGATTTTTTGATTTCTTTCACCAAATCTTTCGATTCTGATAATGTTTTATTCATTTTCCAGTTACCAGCTACTATTTTACTTCTCATGATGTCGTTTTAAAATTTAAAACACAAAGATAAAAATAAACTACGTAAAGAAACCTATGAAATTCTTACTTTTGCATGACATTTTTTATCATTATAAATGAATAGAGAGCAACTTATTGAACAAATCAAAATCAAAAAATCCTTTTTATGTGTAGGGTTGGATGTTGATTTAGAGAAAATTCCACAACATTTATTAAAACTAGAAGATCCAATTTTTGAGTTTAACAAACAGATTATTGATGCTACTCATCACCTATCAGTAGCCTACAAACCCAATATTGCTTTTTATGAAGCTTACGGAATTGAAGGTTGGAAAGCTCTACAAAAAACCATTGATTATCTAAATAAAAACTACCCTGAAATTTTTACTATTGCTGATGCCAAACGTGGTGACATAGGCAATACCTCAACACAATATGCCAAGGCTTTTTTTGAAGATTTGAATTTTAATTCTGTTACTGTTGCTCCCTATATGGGAAGTGATTCTGTAGAGCCTTTTCTTGCTTTTTCGGATAAATTCACCATCTTATTAACCTTAACTTCAAATACAGGTGGGCTCGATTTTCAAGTGCTAAAAGATGAAAACGGATTCACTTTATATGAAAAAGTATTACAACAATCGCTTACTTGGAAAAATAGTGACCAACTCATGTATGTTGTCGGTGCTACTCGTCCTGAATACTTTCAGAAAATTAGAAAAATTGTACCCAATCACTTTTTATTAGTCCCAGGTATTGGTGCTCAAGGGGGAGATTTACAAGGTGTCTGCAAATACGGAATGAATGATGATGTCGGATTATTAATCAACTCTTCTCGAGGAATTATCTATGCTTCAAACGGAGTAGATTTTGCTGAAAAAGCAACTGAAAAAGCTTTGGAGTTACAACAAGAAATGAAAGGAATTCTTAGTATTCAGTAGGCAGTCGCAGTATTCAGTACTTTTATCATAAATTTTAATGAAAATTAAAAATAATATGAGAAAAAATAGGAATAAAGAACTAGATATTAAAAATACAAAAAGAATTTTAAATAATTTACCTGTTGAACCTGAAGGTGAAAAAAATTGGTTAGGGCATGGTGATGGTGGTGCTGTAATTGATAAAATGTTGCTTAAAGGAGCAACTATGCAAGAGTTATTTGAAGAACAACAATTACTTCTCCGTAATAAAGGTGTAGGAAGAAAACATAAAAGTTCTATTTATAATCACATTCGTCATTTAAAAGGGCAAAAAGAAAATGAACATGGCTTATTAATAACAGACCCAAAAACAAATAGAGGTGTTTACCGATTTAATTATTCTTCTAAGAGCAATGATATTGAAACAATTGGTAAATTAAAAAGTAATCTTGAAAATAATTACCATGAAAAACTTAACAAAATAAAAGAGACTGAAAGAGAATCTATCATTTCTCAAAGAGTTGGACAAAATTCTCTTCGAGAACTACTTCTACAACTATATGAAAACAAATGTGCGATGTGCGATGTTGATGCAGTAAAAGTATTAAGAGCAAGTCATATTGTCCCTTGGAGTGAAGATAAAAATATTCGGCTAGAGCCTACAAATGCTATTTTATTGTGTGGTTTACACGACCTTGCTTTTGATAAAGGGTTGATAATTGTTAATGCTGATTTTACTATATTCTTACCTAATAAACCTGATGGTTTACGAGAAGTATTAGGTAAGTTCACACATGATGAATTGAGATTGCCAGCATCTAAGGAATACCATCCAAAAACTGAATATTTACAAAGACATAAAGATGTTAATTCAAAATAATAATGCAACAAACTGAAGACTGCTAACTAAAAACTGTCAACTACCAACTACTTCCCAAGCGTTTTCATCATAAAATCATCGAGTTCTACCATCTGTTTATATCCCAATTTCTTTCCAGATTGTCCTAAAAAATAAAGTACCATCCAAATTATAGGTAGACCTATTAACATATATTTTGCGAATTGATAATCTTTTTCCAAACTCCATTTCACATAAAATATCACAAAAAATACAATAAAAGCTGCTGCTACGACAAAATGAAGAAATATAAAAAATGTCCAAACCTTTGGTTTAGGACCAAGAATACCTTTTACAATTGCTTTATCATTCCCATCCTTAATTACCTCAACTTGCAATTGAGGTGACCAAAAATGTTCTTCAGATTTTGGTACATCTAAAAAAATGTGATTGCCAGACATTTTTGAGCAATACTTACATTCTTCATCTGTAAGATTGTCCTTAAATTTATCTAAAATATCTTGTTGACTTTGGTCAAATTTTAATTTAAAACGAGGTTTTAATAAGACTCTATTAATCTTTTCATCATGTATTGGCTGGTTCATATTCATGTTATTTGGGTTGGAAAGGTAATATTTTTTAAACTAGAAACCCAAAACCTAAAACATTAGCCTAATAACATTACCTTTGCATACAATTTATTTCATATGAGTAATATAGTAGCCATAGTAGGAAGACCGAATGTTGGTAAATCAACATTTTTTAATCGTTTAATTCAGCGTCGTGAAGCAATTGTTGATGCCGTTAGTGGTGTAACAAGAGATCGGCATTATGGTAAAAGTGAATGGAATGGTAGAGAGTTTACTTTAATTGATACTGGTGGTTATATTAAAGGTTCTGATGATGTTTTTGAAGCTGAAATTGACAAACAAGTTGAATTGGCTATTGATGAAGCAGATGTTATTATCTTTATGGTTGATGTTGAAACTGGTGTTACTGGTATGGATGAAGATGTTGCAAAACTCCTCCGTAAAGTAAAAAAACCTGTGTTATTGGCCATCAATAAGGTTGACAATAGCAAACGAAATTCAGATGCTGTAGAATTTTATGCTTTAGGCTTAGGCGAATATTTTACCATTGCTAGTATAAACGGTAGTGGTACTGGTGAATTATTAGATGAATTGATAAAAATATTACCTCCAGAAGAAGAAAGGGTTGAAGAAGATTTACCTCGTTTTGCAGTTGTAGGCAGACCAAATGCAGGAAAATCTTCTTTTATCAATGCCTTGATAGGTGAAAATAGATATATTGTTACTGACATTGCTGGCACAACTAGAGACTCAATAGATACCAAATACAACCGATTCGGATTTGAATTTAATTTGGTTGATACCGCAGGAATCCGTCGTAAAACTAAAGTAAAAGAAGACCTTGAATTTTACTCCGTTATGCGTTCTGTAAGAGCTATTGAACATTGCGATGTTGCTATTTTAGTTTTAGATGCTACAAGAGGTTTTGAAGGACAAGACCAAAATATTTTTTGGCTGGCAGAAAAAAACAAAAAAGGAGTTGTTATTTTAGTCAATAAGTGGGATTTGATTGAAAAAGATACTCAAACCACTAAAGAATTTGAAACTAAAATAAGACAAGAAATAGCTCCTTTTACTGATGTACCTATTATTTTCACCTCTGTCTTGACCAAACAACGAATTTTTAAAGCTATTGAAACTGCTGTAGAGGTATTTGAAAATAGAAAAAATAGAATTATAACCAGTAAATTGAACGATGCTTTGTTAGATATTATGAAGCAAAATCCGCCACCAGCATACAAAGGGAAATTTGTGAAAATTAAATATTGCATGCAGCTACCCACACCAACACCTCAATTTGCATTTTTCTGTAATTTACCTCAATATGTAAAACCTCCTTATAAAAGGTATTTAGAAAATAAAATGCGTGAACTATTTAACTTTCATGGCGTACCTATCATCATTTATTTTAGAAAGAAATAAACATAATGTTCTGTTTTATTTTTTTTAAGAATATTTAAATGTAATTTTAATTACTTTGTCTTTTAATATACTCTCAACCCAATAATGAAGAATTTTCTTTTTTGCATCCTAATTTCCTGTACTACTTTATCATTTTTACAATCAAAATTATTTGTTTCAGCTATAAGTTTAATACCTTGGAAAAACTGGCGAGGGCAGAAAGTATTGGAAGCATTGATAGATCTTTAATTCAGATTATAATTATTATTTGGGTTCAACAATTCCTTATACCAATTTAAATATTTGATGTCATAAAATAAAATAGCTATTATTTTTTGCAAGATTAAGACAAAATATTTTAGCATAGGCATAGTTACGATACACTATTTTAATGATAATATTGTGAAAAATAAACTGTTTTATACGGCATTATATGTTTTAGCATAATACCCAATATGACCATGAGTTAAGAAAATACCATCAGGTAAACTTTTGCCTTTTGTATGTTTAGATAATAATTGTGTTTATTGTGTAAAATCTGGAGTAGCATCGAAAAGCCAACTTTGGTTGGAAATCGGATCAATAATAGCAATACTACTTACTAGTCTTTTATTTTCTGAGTTTTGATATACCCGTTTACAACAGTCTTTTTGACATGCTATTTGAGGATAGCCTGCATCTTGAGCAACACCAAGCACAAGGAGATAAGGTTGTGTTGGTAGCGATTCTGAATCTAGATTTTTAGTACAAGAAATCAAAATAGTAAACATCAAAAAAACAGCTCTTTTTTTCATAAAATATATTACACCTAGTTAATCTTATAAATGGTCTTTTTGAAAATCTAGAAGCTTTAAGAAATGATTAGTTACCAACCTCCAGAAGCACCGCCACCGCCAAAGCTTCCGCCGCCAAAACCACCACTAAATCCGCCTCCACCAAAACTACCTCCGCCAGAGCTTCCACCAAAACCACCGCCGCCACCAAAGCCACCTCTACCAGCATTGCTTAAAATGATGGCTTCTAAAATAGAACCTGCTGTTGAATTACGTCTTCGTCCACCTCTACCGCCACGTCCTTTATTTCGATTGGAAAGAATAATTATTAAAACCACAAAAAATAAGATAATAAAAATGATAGGAATTCCTTCACTTTCATTTTTAGGTGATCCTTGATACTCTCCATTAAGCACTTGCATAATTGCAGAAGTCCCTTTATCTAAACCGCTATAATAATCACCTTGTTTAAATTGAGGAGTAATAATAGTCGTAATAATCCTTTTTGAAAGAGCATCTGTTAATAAATGCTCAACACCAAAACCTGTACTAATTGTCATTCTTCGCTCTTGTTCAGTGACTAAAATAAAAACGCCATTGTCATCTTCTTCTTGACCTACACCCCATTTCTCTGCCCATTGAGCTGCATAAAAAGCAATATCTTCTCCATGAATAGTCTTTACAGTAACTACAACAATTTGAGTAGAGGTGGTGTCATTATAATTAATCAATTTCTGTTCTAAAGCACCTTTTTCATAAGTACTTAATAGTTTTGCATCATCATAAACACTAGTTTTTTTGTGTGGCTTTGGTGGAATTTCAGCTTGAGAAAAACTATTAAAATTCAGAAACAACAGAAAAAAAACCACATAAATTAATTGTAAATATTTAGCTGTTCTTTTTTGCATTCGCCAATAAATTTCCATATTGAATTTGAATCTGCAATATACTAAAAACTAATCTATTCTTGTATTGTTAGAAGGCATCAAGCATTTTTTTGTTTCCCAACGGTGTTGCAAATTTTCAAAAGGAATAATCTTATTTTGACAGTCTAAAAAATTACCCAAATTATTCTTTTTTAAAATTCGTAATTCTCCCTCTCCTATTTTAGTTAACAATTGTTGAATAATTATATTTTTTGATGCTTTTTTATATTTATAACCCACACGTACTCCAATAACATTATTAAACAAATCCATTTCTGATGAAGGCTTATCTGGTAATACTCCATCTTCTAACTGCCGTTTTTTAAAAGATTGATAATTTCCTTTTTCATGAGCCTTACCTAAACTTAATGCGGCTCTCTTTCCTATTTTTTGTGTTAAACTAGCCATCCAAAAACTATGTTTAAAAGCATCTAATTGTCCGCCATTATTATCTTTTCCTATAATCTCTACATGAGCAATAGAATCTTTCACTTTCTCTACTTCTTTAGAAATTTTAAATGCCTTTTTAGCCTTAAATGGATGAAAAATGACCCAAATTTTTTCAGGATTAGAAACTTTTTTAAAAGATTGGCTTAATTTTGGTGAACAACTATTCAATAGAAAAACAACAATAAATAAAAAGTATTTCATTCTATAAAAGCATTTATAACTACAAATTTATAACTTTGTTAGCTAATACAATTCACCTTATGAAATATCTACCCATAACCAACAAACTTTTTATAAAAAACAGAAAAAAATTTACTGCTCAAATGAAACCTAAAAGTTTAGCAGTTTTTAATTCTAATGACATTTATCCGATAAGTGCAGACAGTACCATGCCTTTTGAACAGCATCGTGATATTTTTTACTTAAGTGGTGTAGATCAAGAGGAAAGTATTTTGATGTTATTTCCTGATTGCCCTAAAGAAGAGCATCGTGAAATTTTATTTTTAAAAGAAACTAACGAACATATTGCCGTTTGGGAAGGTGCAAAACTAACAAAAGAAGCCGCATTAAAAACTAGTGGTATTAAAACTGTTTATTGGTTACAGGATCTAGAAAAAATTATGTTTGAATTGATGACACAATGTGATGCTGTTTATATCAACACCAACGAACATTATAGAGCCAATGTAGAAACCGAAACTCGTGAAGCTCGGTATATAAAGATGTTGCTACAAAAATACCCTGCACATACGTATTTACGTAGCCAACCCATTCTACAGCGTTTACGTTCAGTTAAAGAGCAGTCTGAATTAGATCTAATTCAGACTGCTTGTGACATTACCGAAAAAGGTTTTAGAAGAATTTTAGACTTTGTAAAACCTAATGTGTGGGAGTTTGAGATTGAAGCCGAATTTATGCATAAATTTTTAAGAAATCGCTCCAAAGGATTTGCCTATACACCAATTATTGCTTCGGGTGCTAATGCTAATGTATTGCATTATATAGAAAATAACCAACAATGTAAAGCTGGTGAATTAATTCTATTAGATGTTGGTGCAGAATATGCAAACTACTCGTCAGATATGACTAGAACGATACCTGTTTCAGGTACGTTTACCAAACGTCAAAAAGATGTTTACAATGCTGTGTTGCGTGTTAAAAATGAAGCGACCAAGATGCTAATACCTGGTACAGATTGGACTGCATACCATGTAGAAGTGGGTAAAATCATGACTTCAGAACTATTAGGTTTAGGTTTGCTCAGTAAATCTGATGTTCAGAATGAAGATAAAAATTGGCCTGCTTATAAAAAATATTTAATGCATGGTACATCGCACCACATGGGCTTAGACACGCATGATTATGGCATTTTAACTGAACCTATGCAAGCAAATATGGTATTTACGGTTGAACCTGGTATCTATATTGCTGAAGAAGGTTTTGGTATCCGTTTAGAAGACGATGTGGTAATTCAAGCAAAAGGAGAGCCTTTTAATTTGATGCGAAATATCCCTATTGAAATTGAGGAGATTGAAGATTTGATGCACAAGGTATAGCCTTGATTTAACAGAAAAATTATAGCCATGAAAACAATCGCATTTGCAGGAAGTAACAGTTCTTCTTCAATCAATCATCAATTTGTTCGTATTGCAGCATCTCTTATTAAGAAGTAGAAGTTATCAAACTTACAGATTATAGTTTCCCTATATACAATATTGATATAGAAGAGAAAAGAGGCATTCCCAAAGAAGTACAAAAATTAGATCAAAAATTAGCAGAAGCTGATAGTTTTATTATTTCTGTTTCTGAACATAATGGTAATATTTCAGCATTCTTTAAAAACACCTTGGATTGGCTTTCTAGAAATAACAGAAATTTTTTAGCAACCAAAAAAATTGTACTTCTAAGCACCTCACCAGGAAAAGGTGGTGCATCTTCAGCTCTACAAATTGCACAAAAAACCTTACCCTATTTTGGAGCAGAAATTGTCGCCACATTCAGTTTAGGCAACTATCACAATTATATTAAAGAAGGTGCTATTTTAAACCAACAACTATTAAAAGACTTGCAAAAAGGACTCTCAAAAATTAACTAAATCTAAAAAATTTTGGCTTTTTTGAACCTAGCAAAGAATAATAATTTCAAACAATACTCCTCTAAAGCCCCTCTAAAAAAACAATCTTACAATTTAATATTATTGAACAATTACTTTCTATTCTAACAACTATCAACTTTATCTAAACCTTTCTATTTTATACAATAACATCACATTCATAACTTTCATATTTATACTCAATAGCAATGGCACGAAACTGATGAAATTGTTGGTGTTCTTCTGTGTTTTCTAAAGCTTCTTTTGAGGCTTTATCATCCCAGTACTCTACCAAAAAATATCTATGCTTATCATTACGATCTTTGAAGATATGAAAGTGATCTAAACCAGCCGGTTTTCCTTGTGTTGATTCTTCAAATTTTTGTATCTCAACAAAGGTATGTTCTTCTCCTTCTTTTATTTTAAATGATACAACGTGTACATACATAGTTCATAATTTTAATATTACATTTACAAAATTACATCATTTAATCATTTATTTTGATGACCTATATCAGTTCCGTCTGTAATAAAAGATACTTAAAACCTACCTCTTTCGCATTAAAATTTCATTAAAATCAGAACTATTCAAATAATCTTCTCTTATTTTTTTAGATAGTCTATGACTTTCAATCTACCCAGATTATCAGGCTTAAGACAGTCATTCATATCTTCATCTATATTCGTAATTGCAAAACATCTATTCTCTTTTCGTCTAATTTCTGAACCACCTGTATCAAAACCTAATTTAGCATCAATAAACATAGGAATCAAACTAATGCACTTCGCAGAAATCTCTACTTCATAAAAATTAAGCATGTATTCTTTATTTTAAATTACTGATAATGAAAGAGTGATACTAAATTCAAATAATAAGTTTCTATAATTAGCGTTATAATAACTACAGTCAGCTAAACATGTATTTTAATTTTAACCTAATAAAGAATCTACATAGAATTATCTTCTTCTTTTTGATGATAATTTCTATTTATACCTATGCACAAATACCCTCTGATTTTAGAATAGAAAAAGATACATTGCTTTCTAAAATTGAAAAGTATGAAACCTTAGTATACAATGCGTCAGCATATATTTTAAGTAGACCATTAGATGAAAAATCTGCCAAATTTATAAGTGAATCAAAAATTGTTAAATCTTGGCTAGAAGGCAAAAATGGTTATGGCATTCCTTTAGGAGGACGATTTTACCATTCATTATCTAACACGCACCATCAACAGTATCTATATTCAGTTGCTATTGCGAATTATATGCTAGATCAAAAATTAAATTTTAATCGTGTTTTAAATTGTTCTATTACAGAGAATCAAATTTACAGAGAACAAGAAGATGTTAAAGAAGTACGGTTAAAAGCAGCTGAGCTATTTTTAGAATATGCAAAAAAATCGAAAAATAAAGTAAAGTTAAGAAACGTGACAAAAAAATTTCTTAAATCTTATAAAAAAGGGGAATTTGAAATAGCTTTTTTTAAATATTATGGAGGTGAAAAATTATTGTCAAAAACGGAACACTTGAAATAGTTTTTTTGTAGAATTAACTAAAACCCAGATTATTTTTTTTACATTAATTAACACACAAAAATTGATACAGAGGACAACGCACAATCTAAATTAAACTAGAATATTGGAATTATACTTTGTATGACTTCTAACTTTCCAATAGGCAAAATAAATTTAAAAAATATGGAATACTAAAGAGAAAATGTACCAATACAACTAATCTAAATACTTTTTCTGTAGTATATTTTATGGTTGTAGATTTAATGAAATTAGCTTAGGTAAGCTAGTTATTTTTATGTAACACAAAATGCTAACTTAACTCACTTTATCTATAATGAGGCTTTATTCTATATTTAATTTGATTTCACTAACTTGCTCTTAGATAAACTCAGCAATGCATAAACTTATACTTCTAATTTTTATATTTATAACTTCTATCTCTTACGGACAGAAAACCAATTATCAGGATATTGATGCTTTAATCAATAAAAATTCAACTATTGATGCTTTAACGGCCATCAGAAAGTTAAAAGAAAATCATGCAAAAGACAGTATTGATTCAGGATATTGGATTAGATATTCTAAAGCTTCATATACTACTTATAATTATGATAATGCAAAATTAGGAATTGACAAAGCTATTAAATTAGACCCGAATAATGCTAATACTTATTTTGAAAAAGGATTGCTACACAATAGAATTGGAGAATTACAACCTGCATTATTTGCTTTAGAAAAAGCAGTATCTATTCAACCAAAAGGAGAATATTATTATTGGAAAGGTATTGTCAATCAGCAATTAAATAATATTAAAATTGCACAAAATGATTATCAGAAAGCTTTAGAAAACAACTTTAAGAGTCCAGAATTATATGTAAACTATGCCATCCTTTTATCACGAAACCAAAAATATAAAGAAGGTTTAGAAACAATAAACAAAGCCATTGAAATTGACAATAAACATCCTCATGCTATATCTACAAGAGCGACCATACATTTCTTTCTTTTAAATGTTGATGCTGCATGTAAAGATAGTCATACTGCGTTAGAATTAGGATATTTACAAACCCAACAAATTCCAGATTCTATCTGTAATGGAACCTCCACTCAAAAATTTCAATTTTTGGCAGATGCACTAGCGGGTAATAAACATTACAAGCAAAGCAGTATTGTATATACTCAACTGATTGAAAACAAATCTTCAAACCCCAGACACTTTCTGAATAGAGGCTATTGTTTTTACCAACTCAAAGAATTCAAAAAAGCAGAAAAGGATTATTTAAAAGCTTTAACACTTCCAAACCCCGAATTAGATTTATTATATGATAACTTAAGCCTTTTGTATTTTGATCAACAAAAATTTCAAAAAGCTATTGACTATTCGTCTAAACGTATTGAATTAAATTCAAAAAATCATGTTGCATACCTAGATAGAGGGTTATCATATAGAAAATTAAAAAAATACAATGAAGCTGAAAAAGATTTTGAGGCATCATTAAAAATTAGGCCTAATTTTTTTAGAGCTTATGGATATAGAGCCTATTTATATATGGAACAAGGCAAAAATCAAGATGCTTTTAAAGATGCTGAAAAGGCTGTTGAGATAAATCCTAAATATGCTTACGGTTATTTGATGTTGGCACAAGCTAAACAAGCATTAAACTTACCAGAATTTTGTAATGACTATTTTGCTGCCAAAAAATATGGTTGGACAAAAGAAGAAGTTGATTTCGCAATTAAAAAGTATTGTAAATAGCATCTAATTAAAACACATAACAACGTCATTATAAGTATTTTAACTTAAAATTACTTATTAAAATCAACAACCATCCGATAAGGATATAAACAATACAACCAAAAATTAAAGCAAACTTTAATACTGCAAAATAATAAGCTGCCGAAGACCAAACTTGATTTAAATTACCAGAAAGTAAATTAAGCAAGGCAATATTTTCTATCACATCAAATAAAGCGGCTAAAAAAACTCCCCAAATAAATAGTACTCCTATCTTTGAAACAAAAGAATTTTCTTTCATTCTTTTTACAATTTTATGAATTAGCAATCCTATAAAGGTAGCGTATACCATCAAAAACAAAAAGTCAAGAATCAAACTTGAATAAGCTGATAATTTCGCTTTCTCATCCCACGAGTTAATAATATTCTTTGTTACTGCTAAATCTTTTGCCAGTTCAAAAGAGACAATTCCTTTTTGACAGATTTCATTTTTTAATGGAGCATCAAAGTAACGCATCAATCCTATAATAGCAATTAACAACAATAGTGAAATTATTGTCCGTTTTTTTTCTGATGTTAATGAGAGTTTAGAAAAAGGAGATGGTAACATTTTAAACTAAATTTAAAATTTTCTTCATAAAGATAGTTATTTTTGCCTCATGTCAGCTATTATCAAATACAAAAATACTTCTATTCATTATCATGTTAAAGGAAAGGGTAATGTTGTGGTATTACTTCATGGGTTTTTAGAAAATCTAACCATGTGGAATACTGTCACCACAGAACTCTCTAAACAAAACAAAGTGGTTTGTATTGATTTATTAGGTCATGGTAAATCTGAAAACTTAGGTTATGTCCATACTATGGAAGAACAAGCACAAATGGTTTTTGCTGTTTTACAACATTTAAATTTACGTAAATATATTTTTATTGGGCACAGTATGGGCGGTTATATAGCTCTTGCTTTCGCGGAATTATTTCCAGAGACTATTAAAGGATTATGTTTAATGAATTCAACAGCTTTAGCTGATACGAATACAAAAAAAATAAATAGAGATAGAGCTATAAAGGTTGTAAAGCAAAATCACAAGACCTTTGTTAGCATTGCCATTCCCAATTTATTTTCTGAAGAGAATCGAGAAATTTTCAAGAGAGAAATCAAACAAATTACCAAAGAAGCTTTAAAAATTTCTCCACAAAGCATTACCGCATCATTAGAAGGCATGAAAGTTCGAAAAGACAGAACTTTAATTTTAAAACTAATAAAAACACCAACATTACTTATTCTAGGTGAAAAAGACCCTGTTTTAGCTGTTAACATCCACCGTAAATTTATTAAAAATACAAGTGCAAACCTTATTGAATTACCAGACGGACATATGAGTCATATTGAAAATAAAGAAGCATTAATCATTGTTTTAAAAGATTTTGTAAAAACTTGTAAGTAATACCAAAATATTTTCAATACTTCCACAAAAATCACATTACAAGACTACAATGAGCTACATTTGGCATCTGTAATAAGATTCGTTTTTTTCAATCTTCTTACCCCTCAAGGGGACAAATCTATCAAATTAACACTATTACTTTCTGAGTTCTTTCTTTAAAATTTTACCTGTAGCACTCATAGGCAAGGCATCCATAAAATCTATTATTCTAGGGTATTTATAGTCTGCTATTCTTTCTTTTGTCCAAGCCATCAACTCCTCTTCTGTAACAGAAAGGTCAGGTTTTAACACTACACAAGCTTTAATTTCTTCACCTCTGGCTTCACTTGGCACTCCAATAACAGCAACTAGAGAAACGGCTTCATGTTCCATCATAACATCTTCAACTTCTCTAGGATACACATTAAATCCACCACGAATAATCATATCTTTTGTTCTATCAACGATATAATAAAATCCGTCTTCGTCTTTTGTCGCTATATCTCCTGAATAGAGCCATCCGTTTTTGATGGTTTTTGCATTGGCTTTTGGCTTTTTATAATAACCTTTCATTACATTATGTCCTTTATAAATCAATTCTCCTTTTTCACCTTGAGGCACTTCATTTCCAGCATCATCAACCAATTTTACTTGAACTCCCCAAACTGGCGTGCCAATTGACCCTGGTTTACAACCTACATCCTTCTGATTGAAAGTTACTACTGGTGAACCTTCACTCATACCATAACCTTCAATAATTTGAACATTAAATTTTTTCTCAAAAGATTCCAACACATTTAATGGCAATGATGCTCCGCCAGAAACGGCAATTTTCAAATTCTCACCAATAGCATCTATAGCTGCTTTATTGCCTTCATAATTTGTTAATGCCCAATACATGGTTGGCACTCCAGCAAAAATTGTGATTTTATGTTTGACCATGAGATCAATTACTTTTTCTGGATCAAATCTTGGTAAAAGGATTCCTTCGCCTCCACAATAGACAATATTTACCATCAGTACAGTCATTGAAAAAATATGAAATAAAGGCAATACTATTAAACTTTTATCTTCAAAAGTCATGCTTGTCAAACCTTTACAAATCATTGCATTCATAAAAATATTTGAATGTGAGAGCTCAGCTCCTTTAGGTTTTCCTGTGGTACCAGAAGTATAAATAATCAACGCCGTATCATCAGGGGTGGTCATAATACTCTCAAAACTTGGTAGCTGTCCATTCATTAAAGCACCTAAAGTTTTTGTTCCTTCAATTGGTGAATCCATTGTAGGACTTGGCATTATCATATAAAAATTTTCACAGGTTGGTGTATTGTTGAATCCTTTATACCCTCTTTCTCCCATAGGCAACATTTCATTACCAACAAAACAAAAATAGGCTTTAGCTTCACTATCTTGCAAGTGATACGCCACCTCATTTTCTTTTAACAAAACGCTTAATGGCACAACTACGGCTCCTGCTTTTAAAATACCAAAATAGATTATTGGAAAATAAGGGATGTTCAAGCAGCTCAACGCTACTTTATCTCCTTTCTGTATCCCAGATTGTACCAAACCATTTGCCACCTGATTTACTGCTCCGTTTAATTGAGCATAAGTTAAACTAGTGTTTTCATAGGTAAATGCATTTCTATTTGCATATTTACTGGTACTTGATTCTAATAAAATGGAAAGGTTGAACATAAATAAATGTGTTGTTTGGATTCTGTCACACAATAATACAAAATTAATTGTAGTTTAATATCTAGTATGATTAATGATTTACGTATCATTGTTGGTGTATTCATTAATACATACAAGTTCCACGTATAATTACACTTATATGAAATTAACTAAACTAATTACAATAGGAGTTCTAATACTATTAATATTTTCATGTGATAGTGATGAAAGTGTTATAGAAAAAACAGGGGAAAAAGAACTTATTAAGGTTGAGCAAAAATATTATACAGAAGGAATATTGTCTGAAAGCTACACCTACATAATTGAAAATAAAACTCTTAAAGAAAGTTTTTCGTATGATAAAGACGGTTTATTGACCTACAATTATAAATGGTTTTATGATAATTCTGGTAAAACAACTTCTGTAAAAGGGTTTTCGGCAGACAAAACATTAATTCAAGATGCAAGCTTCATCTATGACGAGCTAGGTAGAATCACAAAAAATGTTAACAAACAAGATAATCTTACTTTAACAGTAACTCGTGAATTTACTTATAATCAAGATAATACAATTACTAGTTTAAGTAATTACGAAAGTGATGATGAAAGTGGTAGTCTTCCCTTTAAAACTTTCTTTATAAATAATCATGGTTTAATTCTATAAAGAAACAAGTCGAGATTCAGATACACGCAAAGATTTAATTGTAGAAGCTGTTTATGATGATCATAAGAATGTTATTTCAAAAACAGAAAACTCAGAAATTATAAATTATATTTATGATGATAAATTAACTTCTGATTTTTTACGTAACTCTTCTAGCGATTATTCTGATACTGGGTTAAATAATTCTGTATTATCTATAAATAGTTTAAGGTATGGTGGTGAAGGCTTTGGAAACAAACTCTTAATTAGAACCGAAATAAATTCTGAAGAAATAAACGGATATGCTTATGTTCTTGATTCAGAAAATTATCTTTTAACCGCTAAGTATTATTATAAAAAAGAGTTGGTCAGCGAGGCAGAATATATTTATCGTGAGTAAGTGGTTTAGCGGGAGATTTTGAAAGGTGGAATACTGCTGCACCACACGGCTATGTATCGAAAGACACTTTAGGTAATATCTTTTTTGGTATGCACATAGCATTAGCCACTGTTATCACAATTGGCGATCCGCTACAACTAATTAAAAAGCTTCGGAACAAGTTTCGCAAAGCTCATAGAGTTAGTGGACTAATTTATATTACTTCTGCCTTTCTGATAAGTATTGCAGGGTTCTATTTGGTTTGGGTAAAAGGTAGTGTTGGTGGTTTGGTTGGCTCTATATTTATCAGTATTAATGGAATTTTAATCTTCATATGTGCATTTTATGCCTTTAAAAAAGCCGTGAACAAACAATTTGCAGAGCATCAAAAATGGGCTATTCGTTTATTTTTTGCTATGAGTGGCGTTTGGTTTTTTAGAGTTTTATTGATGTTGTGGCTTACTATTTTTAAAGCCCCCTTAGGTTTCGCTCCTGTCTTATTTCAGGGGCCTGCTTTAGTACTTTTATATATATTGAGTTACATATTTCCTATAATATTTACGGAGTATTATTTTAGGAAATATGTAAATCAAATACTAAAAAAGTAAAATTAACAGTATTTGTATTCATAATTACAATAGGTTTATTAATTGGTACATTTTCGGCTACAATGGGCTTGTGGCTCCCGAACATTTAATTAAAGATATAGAATGAAAATTCGATTGTAACAAATTGAAATTTCAACCGTCATACATAAAACATCACCAAAACGGAAAAATAGAGAATGAATACTTCAATGAATAAAACAGCCAGATTTGCAGGATTATTATACTTAACAATGATAATTGGAGGGATAATAAGTCTTGCATACATTCCTTCGCAGTTAATAGTTTCAGAAAGTGCATCAAAAACACTTGAAAACATTGCAAATTCTGAATTTTTATTTAGAATAGGAATAGTTATTGGAATTATTACTTTTTTAATTCACATTTTACTGCCATTAATTTTGCACAAACTTTTACATAAAGTAAATAAATTTCACGCTAACCTTATGGTAATATTTTCATTGATAAGTGTGACTATTTTTTTTGTAAATATTTTG
>Ga0256834_1001157_pt1 | contig 18311 bp, 17 predicted proteins | sample 4281140metaG_FD_190536 | JGI IMG/M metagenome (GOLD analysis project Ga0256834, IMG submission 190536) | Hydrothermal vent microbial communities from East Pacific Rise, Pacific Ocean - 4281-140 | ecosystem: Environmental > Aquatic > Marine > Hydrothermal vents | place: Pacific Ocean: East...
ATATTTAAATAATCTATAATAAATTTGTATATGTCATGTACCTTGTCCATCTCATTTAAATCATGTTTAATGATTTTTAATGCCATTTGGTGTATTAATCTTTTTATGATCGGATCTGATGGAATAAATGTAAATTGTTTAAATAATATATGAGAGTTATAAGTTTTTATTTGTTTAGATGTTAATTTACTAGTTTTCAATTCTTTTCTAAGTACTACATATGTTACTTTTATATATCTTTTATTCCTAGCTTTTATATGTAATATAGGTGTTCCATATATTGAATTATATCTTAAGTCTTTTGATATATCTTTAGGTTTAATTTTAACTTCTATTACAGATTGTTCTTTAAGCTCTGGTGGAAAGGGCATCCAGATATCTATACTTTTATTTTTTAGTTTATTATCAAGGCTAAAATTATAAGTTATGGTATATAGTCTTGTTGATGCAAATGAAGTCTTATTTATACAGAAAGATATAGATATAAGTGCTAAAATTATTATGATTAATCTCTTCATTTTACACCTCTTATAGAGTTTTAATATCTACTTTTATCCCTTTAAAAGCCACTTGACCAGATATAGGACACAGTGCATTTTGATTAGTAACAAAATTTATAGATTTCCAGTGAGAAAAGGGCTCTTTTACTCCATAGGAATAAGGTACAAATACCGTATCTTTTTTTATGTTTTTAGAAATAAGGGTAACAGATGTAGTTTTTCCATATGGTGAAATTATGTGGATGTTTTTACCTGAGTGATTAATGCCGTATTTCTTGGCAGTCTCTGGATGTATTATACACACTTGATTAGGTGCTAAATCACTTAATAGTTTTGACCAATGGGTTGCATCACCCATAATAGACGGGCCCGGTCTTCCTGTAATAAGATTTAAAGTAAAATCATTTTGGGAATGTCTTTTAGAAATAGTTACAGGCTTTGTATAACATTTGTTTTTTTGAAAAGGAGAAAGTACTAGCTCTTTTTTATAAGAGATTGTCTCCTCTCCTTTTTTAGCCAAGTCAGGATCAAGATAAAATTTAGGAAAGCATGTTAAGCCATAAGCACTAAATTTTCTTTCATCATCCACAAACAAAAATTTCTCTGACTTAGTCTTAAATTTTCCGTTTAAAAATAGGGTCTTTCTTCCTTTAGGGGCTCTTATTGCATGATTTTTATCCGCAAGAAAATCTTTTATAGAAAAGCCGAATCTTGAACAGCAATAGTCTATGAGTTTTTGGTAATCTGTAAGCTCATCTCTAAAAATGTCCTTCCAACCCATTTTTTGCCCAAGTTTTATCCACCACCATCTATCTGGTTTTGCCTCACCAGGAGGATCTATTAGCTTTGGAACCAGAGCAAAGCGGCTATCGTCAGACACTGGAGCAATACCTCCAGCTTCTATCCACGTGGCTGCAGGCAATATGTATTTAAAATGATAAATATTCACACTTGGTACAATCCCGTTCCATACACTAAGGTCTAATTTTTTTATTAGATATCGTATCTTTTCTTGTTCTGGCCACTGGGTGATAGGGCTTCCTGTTGATATTAAGGCATGTAGTTTATAGGGATAGGAGTCATCTTCTATTGATTCTAGCCATCTAACAGGATTTTTGCCTAAAGATGCTTTTGGCTTAGGGAGTTTGTCTTTAGGTAAAGGAAATGAGCCGATTTTACTGCCGCCATTATTTAAGCAGCCATAACCTGTAGCGGGGTAACCAAAGTGTCCAGTAATAGCTGTTAAGAAATAAAATGCCCTGTGGGTCTGAACAGCATTTGTATGATGGCTTATGCCTGTATTGGCGATAATAATAGCCTTGGGAGTACTTATATATTCATGTACTAATTTTTTTATGTCTTTTTCAGGTATGTCAGTAATTTTAGATGCCCATTTTATATTATAATTATATTTTAATACCTCCTCCTTAAATCTTTTAAAGCCTTTGGTATGGGCATTTATAAAACGTTTGTCTTCAAGTCCGTTTAAGATAATATAGTGGATCATCCCAAGTGCTAAGGCCATATCTGTTCCAGGCCTAATAGGTATCCACCAGTCAGTTTTATCTACTATTTCTGACTTTTTGGGGTTTATACATATAAATCTACATCCTCTTTTTTGTTTTTCTTCTTTAAGGTTTATAAATATTGGAGGCCTTGTTGCTGGCATATTGCTGCCAAGAAATATATAGAGATCTGCACTGTAAAAATCACCATCTTCGTATATCCAAGGGACATGTCTTGTCCCTGTAGTAGTAATGCCTGCAATTTTGGCTGAGTAGTTACAAAAAGGACCAGTTTTTTCCCAGTTAAGGGTTCCATATAGTTTAGAAAATGCCTTACTTACAAGTCTTCCATCAAATGCACTTCTACCAGATGCCCATATCCCTAGAGATTCAGGGCCATATTTTTCTTTTATTTCCTTTAGCTTATAGGATATTTCATCTAAGGCTTCTTCCCATGAGAGTTTTACAAATTTATTTCCTATTCTTTTTAGGGGGTATTTAAGCCTTTTGTGCGAATTAAGTATATCTAGCGTGCCTAATGGTTTTATACATATTTTGCCTTTAGTTACTGGATCATCAGGATTACCAGTTATGTGTACTATGCGTCCATTTTTTATATAGACGATCATTGTGCAACCTGCTTGACACCACATACAGCCAGTTACTATTGGTGTAGCTCCGTTTATATATTTTTTACCTAAATTTAGAGAGGTTGCATATGAAAGTGTAGGGTATATACCTGTTATTGATGCAGATGCTAAAAGTGCTTTTATAAATTCTCTTCTTGTCATTTTTCCTATCCTTATAATAAGTTTTTTCTATAGGTAAAAACTAAACTTTTTAAGTAAACACCAATAATACTTGATATATTATTATTTGTAAAGTTAGTTTTTTATTTTGTACAATAGATGCATAATTGGCACAATTATAATATATGGTATACAAAAAAGTTTATTGTTGACTCAAGGCGGTTGTTTTTATAGCTTTAGCCAGTGTGTTTCGAAAAAAAATTTAAAAGGGAGGTTTTTTTATGTCTGATACTCCTCAAAAGATCACTATTAATTCAGATAATACACTTAATGTTCCAAACAATGTAATAATTCCTTTTATCGAAGGCGATGGTATTGGCCCAGATATTTGGAAAGCTACAAGGCTTGTTTTAGACACTAGTGTAGAAGCTGCCTATAAAGGAGAGAGAAAGATACATTGGAAAGAGGTGTTAGCAGGTGAAAAAGCATATAATGAAACAGGTAAATGGCTTCCTGAGGAGACTCTATCTTCTATTAAGGAACATGTAGTTGCAATAAAAGGCCCTCTTACTACTCCTGTTGGTGGTGGTATAAGAAGTTTAAATGTTACACTTAGGCAAGAACTCGATCTATATGCCTGTGTAAGGCCAGTTAGGTATTTTAATGGTGTTCCCAGTCCTGTAAAACATCCTGAGTTGGTTGATATGGTAATATTTAGGGAAAATACAGAAGATGTATATGCAGGTATAGAATGGGAGGCAGGGACAGAAGAGGCAAAAAAGATAATCTCTTTTATAGAAAATGAGATGGGAAAAAGCATAAGGCCTGACTCAGGTATTGGAATAAAACCAATAAGTAAGTTTGGGACATATAGACTTGTTAGAAAGGCTATCAAATATGCCTTAGAAAATAATAGAAAAAGTGTCACTTTGGTCCATAAAGGTAATATTATGAAATATACAGAAGGTGCTTTTAGGACATGGGGTTATGAGCTTGCAAAAGAAGAGTTTTCTGATCAAACAATTACAGAGCAGGAACTTTGGGATAAATATGATGGTAATGTACCTGAAGGAAAGATTGTTATAAAAGACAGGATTGCTGATGCAATGTTTCAACAAGTACTTTTAAGACCTGCAGAGTATGATGTATTAGCCCTTCCTAATTTAAATGGGGACTATATGTCTGATGCATTAGCTGCTCAGGTAGGTGGTCTTGGTATGGCTCCTGGGGCAAATATTGGGGATGGCTATGCTGTTTTTGAGGCAACACATGGTACTGCCCCTAAATATACAGGGCTTGATAAAGTAAACCCCAGCTCTCTTATATTATCTGGAGCTATGATGCTTGAATATATTGGTTGGATAGAGGCAAAAGATCTTATTCACAAGGGATTAGAGGCTGCTATTTGTAAAAAACATGTCACCTATGATCTTGCCCGTCAAATAGATGGTGCAACAAAGGTCAAGTGTTCAGAATTTGCTCAAAGGGTAGCAGATGAGATAAAATCTCTTGTCTAATTAAACTTGGGTGTGGAGTCTATTTTTAAATTATGTTTGATATTTTTATTCCTTTAAAGGAGCTTCTTTTCCCTAATTCTTGTATATGTTGTAAGATTCCTTTAAAAGATTATTCATCAAGACTCTGCACCCAATGTTTAGACTCTATAGAGCTTATATCGCATCCAATTTGTAGTATATGTGGGCTGCCCTTTATCTCTAAGAATCAAGATGACCATATATGTGGAAACTGTATATTACATCCGCCTCTTTATTCAATAAAACGTTCTCCCTTTTGCTATACTGCTGCAGTAAAAGAGCTTATTATTTCTTTTAAGTATTTTTATGATTTTCTTTCGTTTTCAGCACTAATTGATGTATTTAATACGTTAGAATTTAATCTTGATATATTGGATTCAGATGTTGTTATACCAGTACCTCTTCATCCCAAAAGGCTTAGACAAAGAGGGTTTAACCAGGCAAGTTTAATAGCAAAGAGGATTTTTAAAAATATTCCAATATCTTTTAATGCTCTTTTAAGGACAAGAAATACACCACATCAGATGGGACTAAAGAAACAAGAGAGATTAAAAAATGTAGTCGGTGCTTTTAAGGTGAGAAAAAAAGATAAAATAAGATCAAAAACAATACTATTAGTAGATGATGTAGTAACAACAGGGGCTACAATAAATGAATGTTGCAAAGAATTATTAAATGCTGGGGCAAAAGAGGTAAAGGTCTTTAGCCTTGCTCAAGCTATTTGAAAGATAAGAGGATTTGATTTTTATAAAAATTTTTTATCCCTAAATATTGCCAAAATACTTTTCTAGTGGTACAAAGAGCCGATTTCTTTAAAAAGTATAAAATACGCACGCTCAACTTTTGTCCTAGGTGCCCTTTATATTTTAAGGGGTTGAGGGATATTTTTAAGTTGGGCGGAGGAAAAACCAGTAGAAGGAGGAATTATGGCCTACGTAACTATGAAGCAGCTTCTTGAGGCTGGTGTCCATTTTGGGCATCAGACCCGCCGTTGGAATCCAAAGATGAAACCCTATATCTTTGGGGCAAGAAATGGTATCTACATTATAGACCTTCAAAAAACTGTTAAACTTTTTAAGGTAGCTTATGAATTTATTGTAGATCTTACAAGTAAGGGTGGAACAGTTCTTTTTGTAGGTACTAAGAAACAGGCACAAGATTCTATAGTTGAAGAGGCAACTCGCTGTGGTATGCCTTATGTAAACCATAGATGGTTAGGCGGAATGCTTACTAATTTTGTCACTATAAGAAAGAGCGTAGATAAATTAAAACGTCTGGAAGCTATGTTTGAAGATGGTACAATAGAAAGATTTGCCAAAAAAGAGGTCTTAAAGCTCGATAGAAAGCGTCAAAAATTAGAGAGAAACCTTGGTGGTATAAAAGATATGGATAGGCTTCCTGATGCAATTTATGTAGTAGACTCTAAACAAGAACAAATTGCAGTAAGGGAAGCAAATAAGCTTCATATACCAGTTGTTGCAATTGTTGATACAAATTGTGATCCAGATGGAATTGATTATATTATTCCTGGAAATGATGATGCTATTAGGGCAATAAGGCTTATTACTTCAAGGATTGCAGATGCCTGCCTTGAAGGAAGAAGTAAATACGAGGAATCTCTTGCCAGTCATGAAAAGGAAGAGGGAGGCGATTCTTCTGAACCTAAAGATGTAAAAGAAAAAGTTGAGATAGTTACAGAAGAAGTTCCTACAGAGCAACCGCAAAGTGCAAGCTAATTTATTTTTAGACATATAGATTACTTTCTTTTTTTAATTATATAAATATAAGGACGGGCCATTTGGCCCGTTATGTTTGTACATAGAAAAATATAAAATTATTTTAACTTCTTAGGAGGATATAAATTATGGGTAAGATCACCGCACAAATGGTGAAGGAGTTAAGAGAACGTACTAAAGCTGGCATGATGGATTGCAAAAAGGCTTTAGAAGAGTCTCAGGGAGATATGGAAAAGGCTATTGCATGGTTAAGACAAAAAGGGCTTGCTGTTGCTGCTAAAAGGGCAGGACGAGCTACTGCAGAGGGTATTGTTGCATCATATATTCATGCAGGTGGAAAACTTGGGGTCTTAGTTGAGGTAAATTGTGAAACAGATTTTGTTGCTAAGACAGATCAATTCCAAGAATTTGCTAGAGATATTGCAATGCAGATAGCTGCGACAAATCCTGTTGCAATAAGAAGAGAAGATGTACCTGAAGATTTTGTTGAAAAAGAAAAGCAAATTCTTATTAATCAAGCTAAAGAAACAGGAAAACCAGAGCACATTATAGAAAAGATTGTTCAGGGTCGATTAGAAAAGATGTATAAAGAAGTATGCTTATTAGAGCAGCCTTTTGTAAAAAATCCTGATATAACTATTCAAGATTTATTAAACGAACTCATAGGAAAACTTGGAGAGAATATTACAATCCGTAGGTTTGTTAGATATCAAGTAGGTGCTGAGGAGGAGTAAATGTCTACTGACCCGGCCTATAAGAGGATCCTTTTAAAGATAAGTGGTGAGGCTCTTTTAGGTGATAAATCCTATGGAGTAGACCCTAGTGTAATGTATGAGATAGCTAAAGAAATAGCATCTGTTCAGGAGTTAGGGGTAGAGATAGGGCTTGTAGTTGGTGGTGGTAATATTTTTAGAGGTATATCTGGAGCTGCAAAAGGTATGGACAGAGCAAGTGCGGATCAAATGGGTATGCTTGCTACTGTTTTAAATGCTTTAGCACTCCAAGATGCTCTTAAAAGAGTCAATGTTCCAGTAAGGGTCCTTTCTGCTATAGAAATAGGTCGGGTTGCAGAACCTTTTATTCGTGCTCGTGCACTAAAACATTTAGAAAAGGGAAGGGTAGTAATTTTTGCAGCTGGTACGGGAAATCCATTTTTCACTACAGATACTGCTGCAGCTTTAAGGGCGTTAGAAATAAATGCACAAGTATTATTTAAAGCTACAAAAGTTGATGGCATATATGATAGTGATCCAGAAAAAAATCCTAATGCCAAGAAATTTGATTCTCTTACCTATGAAGAAGTAATAAAAAGACAATTAGCTTTTATGGATACCGCTGCAATTTCTCTTGCCATGAATGCAAGGCTTCCTGTTATTGTGTTTAATATGAAAATAAAAGGTAATATAAAAAGGGCTGTTCTTGGTGAGGCAGTAGGAAGTATTGTTAAAGGAGGAGGTGAGTAGTTATGAAAGATCCTGTTATAGATGAGACTAATAAAAGGATGAATAAAACAATAGAAACCTTTAAAAAGGAGCTTTCAAGAGTTAGGACAGGGAGAGCATCTGTTGCCCTTCTTGATGGTATAAAAGTTGATTACTATGGTACCTTAATGCCTATAAATCAAGTTGCATCAGTTACTGTACCAGAAAGTAGATTAATAACAATTCAGCCATGGGATGCAAATGTACTTCCTGAGATAGAAAAGGCTATTTTAAAATCTGATCTAGGCCTTACTCCTACAAATGATGGTAAACTTATAAGAGTAAGCATTCCGCCTCTAACAGAAGAAAGACGTAAAGAGCTTGTTAAACTTGTAAAGAAGATGGGAGAAGATTGTAAAGTAGCTATTAGAAACATAAGACGTGATGAAATGGATAAACTAAAGACAAAGAAAAAAGATAAAGAGATTTCTGAAGATGAATTCTTTAGACTTCAAGATGAGGTACAAAAAGTTACAGATAAATTTATTAAAAAGGTAGATGAACTCGTTTCTGCTAAAGAAAAAGAGATTATGGAGTTTTAGTTTTGTCTGGTAATCTTAAGATTGATCCTACTAGGTTACCTCATCATATAGCCATCATAATGGATGGCAATGGTAGGTGGGCTAAAAAAAGGGGACTTCCTAGGGTTTTTGGTCATAAAAAAGGGGTCCAAGTAGTAAAAGAGATTGTAACTGAATGCAGAAAGATTGGCATAAAGGTTTTAACCCTTTATGCCTTTTCTACTGAGAATTGGAATAGACCCAAAAAGGAAGTAAATGTTTTAATGGAATTACTATATAACTACCTTGAAGATGAATTAAATACTATGCTTTCAAATAATATTCGACTTAATGCAATAGGTGATATTGCTAGACTTCCTGATTGGGTCAGAAAAAAACTAGAAGATACTATAAAAAGAACGGCTTCTAATAAAGAAATGGTGTTAAATCTTGCTCTTTCTTATGGTGGAAGAGATGAGATTATTAGAGCAGTAAAAAAGATTATTAAAGATTTTGAATCTAAAAAGATATCTATTAATGATATAAACCAAGAACTTTTTTCTAATTATTTAGATACAAAGGGGCTCCCGGACCCTGATCTTATTATAAGAACAAGCGGAGAAAGAAGACTTAGTAATTTTTTGCTTTATCAAGCAGCTTATTCTGAACTTTATATAACATCTGTTTTGTGGCCAGACTTTGATAAAAAAGAGCTTATAAATGCCCTTTATGATTATGCTAAAAGAGAGCGTAGGTTTGGCCTTACAAGTGATCAATTAGTAGAGAAAAAGTAGATAAATGCATAAAAAACGCATATTAACTGCCCTTATAGCAGCACCTCTTCTTTTTGTAGTAGTGTGGTGGGCTGGCTTATTAGCTTTTAAGGTAGTAGTTAGTTTTGCTAGTGCTATTATTGCCTTTGAATATTGTAGTCTTTGTTTTAATGAAAAAGAACTTTATTTTTGGAGATTGTGGGGTAGTATTCTTATATTAATTCCTATTGTTACAGCATGTATTTTTGAATCACAGTCATACATTTTTTTTAGTCTTTATGTTGGTTTGGTATTAAGTATCATAAGTATTTTATTTACTTATTCTAAATTAAAATCACCATTTAAGCACTGGGCTTTTTTGGCATTGGGGATATTCTATTTGGGGCTTTGTCTTTCTTTTGTAATATTATTGAGAGTGCTTCCTTTTGGTAAGAAATGGATTGTTTTTCTTTTAGTGGTAATATTTTGTGGTGATGCAGGTGCTTATTACTTTGGAAAGGCATTTGGAAGTCACAAACTATGTCCTTCAATCTCAAAAGGGAAAACTAAAGAAGGTGCTCTTGGCGGAATAATTATCAATTTTGTATCAGCTCTTTTCATGTGGTATATCTTATTTCAGAATCTAAATATTTGGAAGCTTGCCTTTATAGCAGTCTTTTCTGGCTTGGTAGGACAACTTGGAGATTTAGCAGCATCAACTGTAAAACGCTATGCAGGTGCTAAGGACTCTGGTTATATTCTACCGGGCCATGGAGGTTTTTTAGATAGACTTGATGCAGTTATCTTAGCCGCTCCGTCTTTTTATTTGCTAATACTTTTTTGTTTTCATATTATACCAGGGGTAGTTGTAAAGGTAGGAGCGTGGTAGGTATTAAAGAGTAGGTAGTTATGAAGAAAAAAATAGTGGTCTTGGGATCAACAGGTTCTATTGGTACTTCTTGTTTAGATGTTATCCGTTCTTTTAAAGAAGAATTTGAGATAATAGGTCTTGCAGCAGGTAAAAATATAGAGCTGCTTTTAAAACAAATAGAGGAATTTAGACCTCGTGTTGTTAGCGTTATAAATGAGTTTTTTGCCCAAAAACTGGAAGAGAAAATTCCCTCTTATAATGTTGAGATAAAACATGGTAAAGAGGGTTATATGGAGTTAGCTTCTATTGAGGATGTAGACCTGGTTGTTTCTGCCTTGGTTGGTTCAGCAGGTCTTATACCAACTCTTTCTGCACTTAATGCGGGTAAAAATGTTGCCCTTGCCAATAAAGAAAGTCTCGTTGTTGCAGGACATCTTGTAACAAAAACAGCAAAAGAAACAGGAGCTAGGATACTTCCCATTGATAGTGAGCACTGTGCAATATTCCAGTGTCTTCAAGGGCAAGATAAAAAAGCCTTAAGAAGGCTTATATTAACTGCATCAGGTGGACCTTTTAAGAATAGTTCAATAAAGAAATTTCAAGAAGTTACTCCAGATGAGGCAATAAAACATCCTAATTGGAAAATGGGTAAAAAGATATCTGTTGATTCAGCTACTCTTATGAATAAGGGTTTAGAGATTATAGAAGCAAGTTGGCTTTTTGATATAGATGTAAGTAGAATAGATGTTGTCATTCATCCTCAGAGTATAATTCACTCAATGGTTGAATTTGTGGATGGCTCTATACTTGCTCAACTCGGTATTGCTGATATGCGAATTCCTATTGCTTATGCACTTTCATGGCCTAAGAGGCTAGAATTAGATCTTCCTAAGCTGGATATTATTTCTTGTTCTCCTCTAACCTTTGAACCTCCTGATATGGATAAATTCCCATGTTTAAGACTTGCTTATGAGGCTGCAAAGATTGGAGGATCAATGCCTTGTATATTAAGCGCTTCAAACGAGGTAGCGGTTGAAGCATTTTTGTCTAAGAGAATAAGATTTGATCAAATTCCAAAGGTCATAGAAGAGGTATTAAACAGATTGGAACCAGGGAATTGTGATAGCCTTGATGAAATAATTAATGAAGATGCAAGGGCAAGACTTATGGCTGAAATGGTGATCCAGGAATTTTATGACTAATTATAGTTGAGAAATTATCTTTCAATGTTTAACTTAAAAAACAATTTAAGAAAATTTTTTTGAGGTTGTTTATAAATGACAACATTATGGGCATTCATTTTAGTTCTTTCTGGTCTTATATTAGTACATGAATTAGGTCATTTTTTAGTTGCTAGAGGATTTGGGATAAGAGTTTTAAAATTTTCTATAGGTTTTGGTCCTAGAATAGTTGGTTTTGAAAAAGGAGGTACAGATTATTGTATTTCTGCAATCCCCCTTGGTGGTTTTGTAAAGATGCTTGGGGAACAGCCTAATGAACCAATACCTGATGAATTAAAACATCTTTCTTTTTCCCATAAGCCTGTTTGGCAAAAAGCACTTGTTGTAGCAGCAGGTCCTCTTTCAAACATATTTTTTGCAACTTTCATCTTTTTTTGGATATTTATGATTGCAGGTCAACCCATTTTGTTACCTGTAGTAGGCTCTGTACAAAAAGGTTCTCCTGCTCAACATGCTGGCATAAAGCCAGGAGATGAGATCATATCTGTAGATGGTAAAAAGATAGATAGCTGGGATGAATTAAGCTTAATTATAAGATCAAGTAAAGGGAAACAGCTTCTTCTGGAGATAAAAAGAGACAAAAAAACCTTATTTATTAAAATAACACCAAAGGTTGAAGAACTTAAGGATATCTTTGGTGAAAAAGTTAAGATTCCTGTTATAGGTGTTACAGCCAAAGGGGTGATGAGGACAATACATCTTAGTCCTCTTAAGGCCTTAAAAGATGCATTTATTAGTACCTGGAATATAACAGTACTTACTGTTCAAAGTTTTATAAAGCTTATAGAGAGAGTGATCCCTCTTTCAACCCTTGGTGGCCCAATTTTAATAGCAAAACTTGCGGGACAGCAAGCTAAACAAGGTTTAATGAATCTGTTTTATTTTATGGCAGTTCTAAGTATTAATTTAGGGCTGTTAAACCTTCTCCCAATACCAGTATTAGATGGTGGACATCTAATGTTCTTCTTATTTGAAGCGGTTACAGGACGTCCTCTTAGTATGCGTCAGATGGAAATTGCACAGCAGATAGGCATCATAATACTTGGCGCTTTAATGCTGTTGGTATTTTATAATGATATTGCTAGGGTTTTAGGTTTTGGTCATTTAATTGGGGGGCCATAAAAGTTGTATATCCTTGCAATAGAAACCTCTAGTTTTTGTGGGGGCATAGCACTCATTGATGAAGAAAGCCTTTTAGGTGAGATAACATTTTGTTCTTCTAAAACATATTCTACTAGACTCTTACCTGAAATTGACCAACTTTTACATAAAACAGGGATTAGTCTTAAAGATGTATCCCTTATTGCAGTAAGTCTTGGTCCTGGAAGTTTTACAGGATTAAGAATTGGGCTATCTAACGCAAAGGCTATGGCTATAGCGTTAAATATCCCAATAGTTGGTGTACCAACTCTTGATGCTTTTGCTTTTAATGTCTTGGGAAAAGAAGGCGATAAAATATTTTCTATTATAAAGGCAAGGAAGAAAGAGATATATGGTGCTTTCTTTGAATTTAAAGCAGGGATACCTAGAGCTATCTCAGAGTATATGTGTATTAAAAACAAAGACATATCTTCTCTTTTTAAAAATAGAGATATAGATTTTATCGTTTGTGATTCAGATACCTTATCTGCAATAAGAAATATAGATGAAATGTATAATTTAGCTAGTAATATTCCTATACACTTAAGACATTTAAGGGCAGCAAATGTAGCCTCATTAGCACTAGTATATTTTAAAGAAAGGGGTAGTAGGGGAGATAATCCTGAAACCCTTGATCCTATATATGTTAGAGCAGCCCTTAGTTAATACTTAAAGTTATAAAAAATATAGTTTCTGTTGAGTTACTCTTTACTTCAATTTTACCACCATGTGACTCAACAATTTCTTTTACTAAAGATAGTCCAAGCCCAGAGCCTTTCTTTTTATCTTTTTTACCTTGATAAAATGGCTCAAATATATGGGGTAGGTCTTTAGGTTCTATTCCTTCTCCAGTATCTTTAACCCATATTTTTATATACTTATTGTTTTCTTTTTCCCAACCTATTTCTATGATATCGTTTTCTTTCGTGTGCTTTATAGCATTATCTATTAAGTTTAGTAAAAGTAAAGTAAAAAGCTCAGGATCTACCAATATATCAACGTCTCTTTCTGCTGTAATATAGAGCTTTTGTCCTCTAAGTCCATTTTGCATATTATTTATAGCATCTTCTACTAGTTCTTTTATGCTTATTTTCTGCTTTTGTATATTTTTAGAGGCATCTATTCGAGAAATATCAAGTAATCTTTCACAAAGACGCCACAGTCTATTAGCTTCTTTATAGATACCTCGTATAAGAGTATCTAATGATTTAGGATCTTTTATACTACCTCTTAAAAGAACCTCTGATGAGCCTAAAATGGCAGTTATAGGGGTTCTAAATTCATGGGCTGCCTTTGCAATAAAGCGTTTTTGAGATAAAAAGACTTTTTGTATTTTATCTGCCATATCATCAAATGCTTGAGATAATCTGCCTATTTCATCTTTTCTTTTGTAATGTAATCCCACCCTTTTTGTAAGATTGCCAGAGGCTATTGCTTCACAAGTAGATACGAGAATAGAAAGATCTTTTAATACAGAGGTAGTTAGATAAAGACCTAATATACTCCCTAATAACAGAGCAATTAATATAGATGTTATTAATAATATAGCTTTTCTTTCTAATATTTTATCTATTTGTGTAAGCGGAGTAGCCAGCTCTACTACTCCATATATCTCTGAACTTTTAGGTGTTTTCCTTAGAGGAATAAAAGTTACAAGGATATGTTGTCCTTTAAAATATGTAAAATAATCTATTTCATTTTTACCAGAAAGAGCTTTTTTAAGTAGAAATTTATTAGGAGGTGGACAACTAGGCTCTTCTTTTAATATCTTACCTCTGGCAATTATTTTTCCTTTTATATTAATTATAACAGCGCCTGTATCCTTTGAAGTTAGGTCTCTTGCCAAAAAAGGGGCTATATTTTTTAAATGTATAATTTTTTTATTGTCTGTTCCTAATAAAGGTGGAGGATTTATTTCGTAGTATAACCAATGAGCAATGACAGGTTTTGCCTGAGCTCTTATCCTTTTTTCAAGGCTAGTTATAAGAAAGTTTTTGTCATCTAAATAAAGACTTATACCAAGAATGCTAAGAAGTAATGTTAAAAGAGTTACATATAAAAGAGTAAGTTTTATTCTAAGGGAGAGTTTATTCCACACTATTTTCACCGTTGGGATAAAAGGCATAACCTATAGAATAATGAGTTCTTATAAATTTAGGTGGCTTATCTCCTAGTTTATTTCTTAAGTGACTTACATGTACGTCTACTATATTAGTATCTCCAACATACTTATATCCCCATATTCTGTTTAATAGATTTTCTCTTGTAAATACTCTTTTGGGATTTCTCATAAATAGTTCGAGTAATGAAAATTCTGTTGGTGTAAGTTTTATTTTTTTACCTGCTTTAAATACCTCTCTAGTATTAGGATTTAACTCAATATCTTGGGCCCTTAATATATCTTTTTTATTTTTCTTTTTTAAAGACCTTCTAAGTAAAGCATTTATCCTTGCAAGAAGTTCTTTAAAACTAAAAGGTTTTGTTACATAGTCATCAGCGCCTAAGTTAAGTCCCTTTACTCTATCTTCTATATCTTTTTTGGCTGTTAGCATTAATATTGGTATGTCTATTCCGCTTTTTCTTATTTTTTTTAGTAGCTCAAAGCCATCTATATCAGGTAGCATAATATCTAAGACTATAAGATCAACGGAAGATTTTGAAAGATTTTCTAAACAGGTGAGTCCATCTGTGGCACAAATCACATTGAATCCTTCATAGCAAAGCCCTGTTTTTAAAAGCTCAAGTATTGTTTCTTCATCTTCCACAATTAAAATATTATTTTTTTTAAATTCTTGTTTGTTTTCAGACATAATTTCTAAATCTTAACTAGAACCTACATTTTTTCTTTTTCCCCTTATCCTAAATATACTTATAAGTAATAAACTTACTTCGTACAATATTATAAGTGGAATTGCTACAATTACCATGTGTACTATATCTGGAGTAGGAGTAAGTATTGCAGCTACTATGAAGATGATAAGTACAGCATATTTTCTATTTTTTCTTAATAACTTTGGATCTATTATGCCAAGATATGAGAGAAATATAAGAAGTACAGGAAATTCAAATGCAAGTCCAAAGCCTATTAATAGTCTCATTGACAATCCAAAATAATGGCTTATTTCAGGCATTAGTTTTAAATCTGTTCCTCTAAAACTTACTAAAAAATGAAATAAAGCAGGGAATATAAAGAAATATCCAAAAAGTGCTCCACCAATAAAGAATATAGAAGATATAAATATAAAAGGAATGGCAAGACGTTTTTCATGTTCATATAAGCCTGGTGATATAAATGCCCAAAATTGATAGAGTATAAAGGGGCTGGCTACAAAAATCCCTGCAACAATAGCTAATTTTATATATGTGAAGAACCCCACAGGATATGAAATAAATATTAAATTTGTACCAGGAGCAACTTCTTCAAGAGGCAATGCAAGAAGTGTAAAAAGTTTATGTGATATACCATAACAAAGTATTGCACATATAATGATTGCTCCAAAACATAGCATTATCCTATGTCTTAGTTCTGCTAGGTGTTCGGTTAATGATAGCTCATCTTGAGGAGAAGTTGCTTTTTTGCTACCAGTCATAAAACCACCTATCAGAAGACAATATTTGTGCACCATCTTTTAGGATTAAGGCCATGTTTTCAAGTCTTACACCACCTTTCCCCGAAATATATATGCCTGGTTCGACAGTAACAATCATATTAGGTAAAAGTTTCTTTCTGTATCTAGGAGATAAATACGGAGGCTCATGAACAGCTATACCAACTCCGTGTCCTAAGGCGTGTAAGAAGTGTTTTCCAAAGCCATAATTTTTTATAGTATCCCTTGCGACTTTATCTATTTCTTTACATATCTCTCCAGCCTTTAAGGCATTTTGTGCATTTTGTTGAGCTTTTTTTACAGCATTATATATATTCTTCCAATAATCTGATACATCTCCTAAAAAAATAGTTCGTGTCATATCAGAACAATAACCATTTAGTATAGCACCCATATCAACAATAATTGGTTCTCCTTCCCTTATTTTTCTATCAGTGGGAATGGCATGGGGCAAGGCAGCATTAGGTCCTGATGCTACAATTGGAGAGAAACTTGGTCCATCTGCTTTTTTATAAAGCCCCTCAAGAATTTTAAATGCAATTTCTTTTTCACTCATTCCCACTTTTATTTCATGAAATATTTGATTAAATACTTCTTCTGCAGCCCATATAGCTTTTTTTATTAATTCTATCTCTTCCTTGTTTTTTTCTTTTCTTATGTCTTCAAGAAATGGTTCTATGTCATGTATAAATTTAGCATTAGGTAAGTATTTTTGAATTTTTTCTTTCTTTTTACATGTTAAAAAAGAAGGTTGGTAGGCAAAAGCAATAGTTTTATTTTGAGATTCGTTTTTAAATATATCTTTTATACCTTGATGCAAGCCTCTTTTATATATAAAAATTTCCCATCCAGTGGCTTCTTTTTGTGCTTGAAATAAGTAACGAGAATCTGTTAATAAAATATTTCTTTCTTTTGTTATAAGAAGTGCTCCAGCAGATTCTTTAATACCAACATCTTCAGCAAGAAATCCACTTAAGTAAAAACGATCTTCTGGTGATGTAATTAGAATTGCATCTAGTTTTCTTTGAGAAATAACCCTTTTTATCCTAAAAATAGCTTTTTTTCTAAATTCATACATGGCTTTATATCCTTTTCAAGAAATTTTTAATTAGCTAGATGATAATAACTCAATATTTGTGTAAAATCACCCCTATGAAACATCCAAAAGATATACCTAATATGGTATTTGCAGATTCAGAAGGAAATATCTTAGATTTTCCAGAGCTTAAAATGGCAGGAAGGGTAGGGCAGTTTTTTCATCCTATAGAACCAAAGGATTTAATACCTCTTCCTAAAGGTAGTGAGCTATTCGTTTTACCTAATAGACTACCAATTGGTTGGGATCCAGTACACGATGAGATGATAGCACTTTGTGAAAATCCTTTTAATCCAAAGGAATCTATCCAAGCTGTAGCTGCTTTTATAGCACCAGCTCATACACAGACTGCAATTGCTGCATTTCTTAAAAAGGATGAAGAAGCTCCAGCGCTACCTCTTTTTTGTTACACAGCTGTTGGTTGGTGGCAGGGGAAATTTTGGGTTGCAGCTTTTAGAAGTGATCCAGACCCTAGGCAGGATGCAGACAGATTTGATATGTATAAAGTGAAGAAAAAAACATTAGAGATTAGTAAAAAATTTAATAAAAACAGACTAATAAGGCATCTGGTTACCTGTAGTCTACATTATGGATGTCCTGCTGCTAGAAATTTCTTTTTAGGTAGGTGGGAAGCACCTGTTCCCACTTCCCCTGTTTGTAATGCAAGGTGTATAGGCTGTATATCTAACCAACCTAAAGAATTGTCTGTAGGTACTCAAAACCGAATAAATTTTGTGCCTAGTGTAGAAGAGATTGTAGAACTTTGTACAATGCACCTAAGACATGCTCCTGCTCCTATTGTTAGTTTTGGGCAGGGTTGTGAAGGTGAACCTTTGCTTCAAGTAAATACTATAGAAGAGGCAATAAAAAAGATTAGAAAAGATACCTTACGTGGCACTATTAATCTAAATAGTAATGCTAGTCTACCTAATAATGTAGAAAGGCTTGCAGTTTCTGGACTAGATTCAATACGTATTAGTCTTAATTCATGTAGAGAAAAGTATTATATGGCTTATTATAGACCTAAGGGATATAGATTTAGTAATGTATTAGAAAGTGCAAAAGTAATGAAAAAATATTCTCGTTTCGTTTCTATTAATCTTTTTATTACTCCAGGACTTACAGATGAGCTAGATGAAATTGATGAACTGTCTAGAATTATAGAAGAATATAAAATAGATTTAATACAGCTTAGAAATCACAATATTGATCCTGACATGTACTTTTCGGCTATTAATTTTAAACCCTCTGGTCAACACGTAGGAATAAAAAATATGATTAAAATCTTAAAAAAGAGACATCCTTTTTTAAGATTTGGATATTTTAACCCCTGCCTTAATCCCTAAAAGCTATTATCTATCTTTTGTGTCCAGGTAGATCTATTGTGGAACATGTACCAGATGGACAAGAATGATGTCTTACTCTTGGTATTGCAGGTGGAGGTGTTGGTTTTTCTCCCATATGTATTGTAGCTGCACTCATAAGTTTTGTTACATCAGGACTTTCGCATATTGGGCAGCGAACATCGTCTAGCTCGCTTTTATTCATTATTAAGAGTTCAAACTTATGCCCACAACTTTTGCATTCAAATTCATGT
>Ga0256834_1001158_pt1 | contig 18299 bp, 23 predicted proteins | sample 4281140metaG_FD_190536 | JGI IMG/M metagenome (GOLD analysis project Ga0256834, IMG submission 190536) | Hydrothermal vent microbial communities from East Pacific Rise, Pacific Ocean - 4281-140 | ecosystem: Environmental > Aquatic > Marine > Hydrothermal vents | place: Pacific Ocean: East...
CAAAAGATTTTGGCAGATTTCTGGAATCATCGGAATTTGCTACCTTGTTTCTATTGAGATCTACAATCGTTTCTTCTGCCCCTTTTGCACAACAGCCCACGTTATTGGTCTGATTTTGATTGGCTTGTCTTTCATTTAAATTTAATTACTCGAAAATATAATTTGCAGGATATGGTCAGAAAGTATTTGTAATTGAAAGTTAAACCAATTCTATGAAGTACCCATCAAAAAAGATATTATTGATTCCGGCAGCGCTAACACTCTGCTGTATCGCAGCAATGCAAACACACCAGCACCTAGCAACCGGCACAAACATCACGGAAAATAAAAAGATAAACAACTCAGTGCCAATATACTACATAGGAGAGAAAAGTCTGACCAGTTACTTCAGTCAATCTAGGGAGCTTAAAGAACTCGGAAATGTCCACGGAAGACACATACTCATAGTCGATGGAAAGCATGCAAAAAACATTAAACTAAACTCGCTAAGATCCTTTTTGAAAAGAGAAATACTTTCTGGTGTTCCTGTAATAGTAGTTAACGGTAATACCAGAATTGTAAAGAGATTATTTAAAGGTCAGTTCTATCCAACTGTAATTGGGGGCAGAACTCCAGATGATAAACCAATAGGTAGAGAAACTATTTATGGTTACATTAACTACCCAATAGACAATAAAACATTAGTAACAAAGGTATTTATATCAACTGACTCCAGTCCTGGAATAATTTTAGAAGCATATAAATGGGCACTCAGCAATATGCCATCAACAAGAGTGGCGATCAAATCTACAGCACCTTACTGGAAGCAGATATGCCAGCTGAATTATACGACAGGAGACAGCTGGAAGCCCTACGGTAAGTTAAACATCCGAACAATATATTACAAGCTTTATAACGACGGGTCAGGCAAGTACGACTGGTACGATGTGCATGTGATACAGCAATCTGTTCCCAGAGAAGAAGCATGGCATTCTGGTTGGAAAACAGCAGACATGTACACATGGGTGGACGCTGACTACTACAACAGCACATACTTCCTTTCAAAATACTCTCCAACCACCACATCAGGTTTGAAAACCTGCTGAACTGGCTCAAAAAATGTGAGTGTCCTTATGGGAGAATGTATATGCAACCAACTCCAGCGTAGTCGATGCAACCACTACATACTGGGGTTTGAAAACATTGGAAGTATTAAAAAGGAGGTGAGAGACTGAAGGGTGTAAAGCTTCAACTCTTTGGACTTGCTCTATTAATTTTCTCACTTATTCGTCTGGAAACAATCTCGGAAGGTCAGTTTTTCCTGTGCTTGCTGGGGTTGCTGCTTTCGCTTGCGGGTCTGGTGATCAAGGATGGTTAATAACAGCAACCAGTAAAAGCTCTGGACGAAACTATAAGTAAAAGTTTCTAGTACCAGTGATACATATGAATCTAACAAAAACACAAAATTTAATTTTTTCAATATTGTTTAGTTTTATTTTGTATTTATTTTTTGATTTATCTTTATTCCCAATTTCCTTTTATGGAACTGATCGTCCTGTTGTGCTCTGGATGCTTGACGTAGTGGTAAGAGCCATGGTTGCCTCGTTCTACTACTTCCTGGTAACTGGAAAAGTCGATGCAAAAGTCTTTGCCGTTTCCATCGCTGCAAATGGGCTGCCATTACAGTTCTCAGAAGCTTTACTCCTCAGCCATAATGGAATACTTGATCCGGTTCTGGCCGCAAAACACGGGGGAATTCTGAATGGTTTTATGCTCGGGTTTACTTCTTGCTGTGCTGTCTGTGTACTGGCGATAGCTTTGATTTTTGAACTACCGAGGCTTTTTATTGGGAGTTTGGTTGTCAAGTACAGTTTAAAATAAACTAAAATTATAATTTGCAGGTTATGGTCAGAAAGTATTTGTAAAGTGAAGTTTTAATTAGATATGGTGGTGCGCATGAGCCTGAAAAGGCTGGTGGCGTTGTTGCTGGTGTTTGTGATGGTAGGGAGTGCAGTAGGTCCAGCACTGGCTGCGGGTACTGAGCAGAAGGTTCCACCATGTCTGAGTTGTTCGAGGAAAGTAGTGACTATACCAAAAGGTCTTGAGGTTGCAGAGTTAAAGGGATCCTCCGCATACTTTAAGGCTATAGAAGTATTCAACAGTAAAGAAGCACTAAAATTGAGGGAACATTTAAAATGTATGAATTTAAAACCAATCTATAGCAAAGCTATTATGCAAATCGTAAAGTACAATGGAGTTTCCACTGAGATCGTAAAGATACCACTGGTGAGTAAGAAATCCGGTGTGCTTATTTACATTAAGAACAGATTTGGGGAAGCTACTGTAATTGGTATTGTAAATAAGACTTCCAATACTGTGGAAATATACTATCTCAAAAATGGGAAGATTGTAGAAATAACAAAAGATATTCATTCCCTAAGTTGGTTGCCAGACAAATGCACTATATGTAAGGAAGTTGTGTCCAAGCTTTGCTCTTCGATTGCAAATAGAGGATGCTTAAGAGCTTGTGACGGAATATGTACTAAGCTTATAGAAGATCCTCTGGCTGCAGCTATTTGTGAAGTCGTCTGTGTTGCAGTTTGTGAATTAAGTACACATTGGATCTGTAGTCACAGCGCCACTGCGGTGTGCGAAAGAGTCGGTTTGTGTTAATTTTATTTAAATTTTATAAATTATTTTATTTTAAGGAGGTGACCAACAATGCCAATCTTTAGAAAAGATCTCACGATATGGGAGAAGGTTATTTGCGTGATTTTACTCGCAATGCTCGGAATAGTGGGTGTTTGCATTGCTATGTTGGAGTACCTGAATTTACCAGCAACCACCAAAGAGCTGCTCGAAACGATTGCTGTTAGAGCTTTCGTACTCTGGTGGGTGGGTGTAGTTGTACTTGCCCTCTACACTGTCGTGCGTTACAGAAGGCCAGAGCGCAGACCAACGTACTACACGAGCATTGGAATTCTTATTCTGGTGGTTGCCTGTTTTCTGGACGTCTTTCTCAGGTATCCGGTGATAGTCTACATCGCCGATTTGATCTCACTGTTTCTCTTGTTCTACGATATGATGAGGTCAGGGAGGGGTCAGGGTGAGAAAGCCGGGGTGAGAGAATAAGGAGGTGAAACGTATGGGGCAATCCAAGCTAAAGTTAACGGAAACCGAGATAACGGTGTGCGTTGGAGCTTCTGCACTACACATAGTTCTGGGTTCCATCTTCAGTATCGGTATTTTTGTTGACAAGGTTGTAAACAGGGTCATAAGAAAACAGGACAGAATTACCCGCAAGTTACTGTGCTTGTCTATCATCAAGCTGTTCATTCTGCTTCTTTATCCTATCACGATTTTGGTACTCACCAAGTATCAACCGCTGTTTATAACAGCAATATTATTCAATATAAAACCAAAACCTATTGATGGATTTGCTGCTGCCTTCATTCTGTTCATCCTGCATTCAAATGTAAACGAGAAGCTGTACGGTGATCAAGTATGCGGCTCGTAGAACTTCTTTTTTTAAATTTTATTTTCGGAGTGATCTTTCTAACGGTTGTATTCCATTATTTTGGATTATCGATCGTAGAGAGCCTTGCTGCTGCTTTGATTCTGTCACTAATGCTGGATGGTGCATATATCCTCCATCGGAAGACTTTAAGGAAAACGGATAAGGTTGAAGCCAGTAAGGAAGGGAAGCTGACCCGGGGAGACTACATCGTTCTTGCGATAATAATTCTGGATTGTTTGGTTTTCGGGACGCTGGGAATTAATCACATTCTGATCGTACCTCTGGCGTATTCCTTCCTAATCGGGTTGATTCTTACAGTCGTAGCTGTTCTGGTTTACATCACAGGTGTTAAGAAGTGGAGGAGGGAAAGAAAGAGGGGAAGGAAAATCTACTCGATAAGACAATTCCTCTTCGAGTTGGCGATTGCATCTGCGGTATTTTTACCGGCATACCTTGCGGGAGTGGGCTTGCTGGAGAGTTTGGCGATTGCGCTTTACGTATACCTGTTAATTCACTGGTATTACAACTTCAAGCCACACATATACGTTTTTCCAAAAGAGTACTTGATCCTTAGAAGCGTTCTGGTTTTCTCCGGAACGTTTCTGGGCTGGCTAACCCTTGTAAAGGCGAACCCCATTGTATGCTTTCTAATCGCCGCTCTGACTGCATTCATGCTTGAACTGGACCGCAGAAGTGGTGTAAGACTTGCCAAAGCTGTAGGCATCGAAGAAATGGAGAAAAGGTCCAGCAGAGCTGGTGCAATATTTCAGCCTCTCGGGCTAATTTACGGCATGTTAGTTGGCGTGATGGCTGCAGGCAACATTTACGGTACACGATATTTCGTGTTGTGGATTGTTACCCTCTACAGGCTCGCTTACATCTTTACACCTCCATTTCTAACAATTGAGGCTCTGATTAGTTGGATCTACGTGAAAGTTAAATTTTGATAAAAATGAGTAATTGTACAAAGTGGGCTTGTTAAAGATGCCATAATTCTTGGCGATACATCATATGATTTATTTAAAGTTTCAATAGCATAAAACTTTTAATTTATATTTTCCAGTGTATGACTGTGACAAAGAATAACACTAACAGGGTAGCACGGACAATCATATACCTCACACTATTCTTTGCTGTATATCTCTTATATATACATTCTATTCAACAATACAACTGTCCAATCTTGAAAACAATAAAAATAATTGCTAGATTATGGTTATACTTAATATTTATCTTACTATTAATTATATTTATAATCTCATTTTTCTTAGTTGTAATTAGAAAAATTTATAAAACAATAAAATAACACTAGCTTTTTTAGTAAATTTATATAATAATTAGCTACTTTATAGTGTTCTGCTAACTGGAGGTGTTAACCGTGAGTAGATTGAAGATTACCATCACGCTGCAGCTACAACAAACTGGGGATTGTCATCTAAGGGGCCCAAATTTTTATAGTCAAAAATATAGAGACACATACAAGCAAGTACCTATATTTAGTAAGTACTTATAAAAAATTTAGTTTAGAAAATAATAGTTCTATTATATAATAAGTACTAGCTACTCCAATTCCGGTTAAGTATAATATTTTAATTATAATTTGCAAGATATGGTCATAAAATATTTATAAACGAATGCTCAAATAGAATACAGCTACTTTCCAAGAACTTAGAATCTAGTGTGTTCTGAAACTGAAAGTCAACTAGATTTTAAATTTTCGGAAAAAGCATGCCGGAATAGTGTGAACCAAAAGAAAATAGAGGTGGAAAAGTGAGTGAAACACTATGTGAAACACGAAACACCAAAATAACGGGAGTGGTTCTGAGTGTCGTTGTTTGCCTGATATACCTAGGGCTGGGGATGACCATTTTCCTCTTTTACATTCCATACACTCTGCCAGAAAGGCTCAGACTCGTTCTGCCGTGGGTGTTTCTCGGACCAATTCCTCTGATGATCGGTCTGGGCAAGTACGTTTATACCAGAAGTGAGAGTTTGAAGAGGGAGATTGTGGCTGGATTTTGCGGTTATTTGCTGTGGATTGCTGTCGTGCTCGCAGGGGACGTAGAGTTTTTGAAGAGCAGTGTGGTGGTTCTGGGTTACGCTATGGAGTTGGTTGCGATTTTGCTGGCCTGGAGAGTTAAGTAAAGGGGGAGGTAAAAATGGGAAAGGCAGAAGCGGTTGCTGGGGCTGTTGCTGGGGTGGTTCTGTGGTATATCGCGTACACAGCCTGCATCGTGCTACTGGGTAATTATCTAGACAAAGTCCTTGGTATATACGTGTCCGTTATCGCTATTGACAGCTGGCTGTCGCTAGGAAGCCTTCTGATGTTCATGATTGCCGGGATTTACATCTTCGATGAGGACAGCAGAATAGAAACGAAAAGCGTGCTAAAGTGGTTGATTGGTGGAATCGTGCTCTGGGGATTGGCATTAATACCCATGACCGTAACGGCTTCTATGATAAAGATTAACCTGGATGTGGCTTACAACCTCAGCCTGCTCACAGGTTGTTTGATCTTACTCTGTGCTCTGGCTATCAGATCGTACAGAATAAAAAGAGCGGGGAGCTGCACATGAGCTCTGATGGTAGCTGTCAGATTCTGTCAAAGCACGCAGATCCGGATTTGAGAGGTTCTGGAACGAAGTACAGATACGTGCTGGACATTTTCATTCTATTCCTGGCGTTTTTTGTTCTGGCTAGTGTGAGAAACGATACCGGCATAGTCCTAGCCTCAGCTCTGTTCGCGTTGAGTGCTATAACTTCAGACAGCTCTGCCGAACGCATAGCAAAGCTGAGGAAGATTCTGGAATACGTTAAAGCAAAAACGAATTCAGGGGTCTACCAGATTGAGATAAAAATGCGACCGAAAAAACCCAGCAAAAGGAATTACGTTTACAGATATATTCTGTACTTTGTAACCAACGTCGCAATCTGGGAAATTGTGCTGAGAGCCATGGGATGGGTTAGATGATGAAAAGAGTGTTTGTACTGCTAATTATTGTTGCACTAACTGTTACAGGCTGTTCTTCAAAAAACAAAATCTCCAGAACTCCCACAACCTCCACAGTCTGTACAGCCAGTACATCCAGCTGTTCCCAGCCAGCGAGTTCCAGCCTTGCATGGAAAACGGCAATACCACTTGGCACTAATGAGTCGGGTTCAATGTACATCGTAAACCATAGTTTTATGAAAAACAACAGTATTAAATCAATATATCACATACTGTGTGACAAGATAAAGAAACAAAGTTTTCAGGTAATACTATACGGAATGAGCCCAGAAGAAAAGAGAGAATTTCTAAAAGCCTGGCTGAAAGCTCTCGGCGAAACGGGATGCGGGCTGGCAGTCATACCCGTGAGTGGGGACAGGAAAACAGCTGAATTCGACAAAAGAGTGCTGAAAGCGAGTGCTGTCCTCTTATCCTGCAAGCCGGAGGGAATGTTTGTTCTTCAGAATCCCGAAGATTTACGCTTTATCACAAAAAGCTTTATTACAGAAATCTGGAAAAACAGCAAAATCACCGGTATTAAGAACTTTAAATACATCGGTTATATCGGGTGGGAAAGCATAAACAGAGCAGGAAAAGAAATCGTAGATGTTGATTACTACACATCAAAGATTAGCATAAACGGGAAAACGTACAGGTTCTTCTTAGCGATAACCCACCACTCCGCAATCGGCTGCAACAGTCACTCGCCAAAATGGTTCACCACAACAACAGATTGGAACACCAAAATCTGGCCGGGACAGGTTCTTCACGACTGGGAGCCGAAGAACGAGGGGTTAAACACGCAAATAACATACACTCTGACATCTATTGCGCCAGTTATTGTAAGCTACAGCGTTCCGGAAGGTCTCACAGTAGAGTGGGTTGATCAAACGTCTCCAGACACCGGATACGTCAAAACCCTGCACAAAATTCTGAATGCGAGGAGTGGTGTGATTTACGCGGTGGAGTCCTCGTCGATCGGTTTGCTTGACCCCACCAGACCGGGAGGTTACCTGCCAATGATCGTTGATCACGACTTTAAGGTAGAGTTACAAAAACCGGTATTTCTGTGGGCAGATACAAAGACGATTGATATCAACTTTACTGCTGCACTGTATGACTGCTGTACACTTCATCATGTAGTTTGTAGTAGCCTGATTTAGGTTTTTATACTACCTTAATTATAATAATAAATTACATTTTGCGGGATATGGTCATAAAGCATATAAATCCTGTCTCCAACAGTACAGCGTGAATTTGAAGTTTGCAGTGCTGTTGATTTTGGTGGCGATTGAGATTTCGGGTATTACTTTCGCAGCTGTTACGACAGATGGAAATTAGGCAGATAGAATTGATGTGTCTCCCAAACTTCCACTCAAACCTCCCGACAAGCTCACAAAAGAGGATCTGCAAATATACAAGAGGTACGATGTGAGCGAGAACGACATAAAGTTCGCAGAGGGAAAACTGCCGTACTACCTGAACGGGACAATTCTCGACGGGAGTGAGAAGGTCATAGTAACTGATACTGGAAAGATACCGAAAATTGAGGCTGAAAGGCTGAAGGAGATGGGGATAAACTACACGGTAATGAGCTGGAAAGAGGCGAGGAAAATAAGCGGAAGGGCGAGAAAGGAGTACATCAGGAAGTACGGAGTTGACCCGGCAAACCCAAAGGTGGTTATAGTGCAGGGCGTCCCCCTGCCGAGGGAGTACGTCAGAGAGCTCGTAACCAAAGGAATTGTGAAACCCGCCACAGGATCGGACACTATCAAAGTCCAGCCAAAACTCAGAACTGCCCATTAATCATAGATGAAATGTGAAAGAGAAAGGGGTGAGAAAAATGTTTGCAGGATACGTGTATTCGTTCGACGTTTTAACCGTGCTAGCGTGCACAGCTGCATCGCTCATTCTCTTCTCAGTGTGCCTTATTTACGCCCGCAAAACGGGGAACATTCTGAAAGCGAAGAGAGCGATGTGCTACTCATTCGGTCTACTCTCGGGACTGGTGTTTCTCGCAGATAGAGAAGTCAGGAGAAATGCAGTAAAATCGCTTGTCCTTTTTTCTCTCCTCGCACTGGTTATGGCTGTATACCCCGCCTTTGTCATCGACTTTGCTCACAGCATATCTCTCCTTACGATCGTTCCGCACTTTCCCCACATTTACGTATCTTTTCAGGCAATTCTAACGCTGCTGGCGCTTGCGAGGTGATCTAACACTCCTTTCGAGAGTTTCCTTTAGAAATCCGAGTGTACACCTCAAATTCGAAAAAATTAAGCTTGGCTCAGCATAACAGAGCAGATAACAGCTCCTGCTACACGATTTGGCCATTTCCACGCCCTTCATGTAATTTTCGCTCTTAATAACGTTCTTTAACCCCTCTCTCACATCTCCAGCCCTTATGTAATCTAGCTCGTAGCAGGGAGATACGACCTCTCCATCAGGATTTACCCTCACCAGCAGGTTGGAGAGGCAGCGAAACCTGCCACCACTTCTAACAAGCTCCAAGTAACATCTTGTATTCAGTATGTTTTTGAACTCCTTTTTCAGCTCCAGAATTCTCCCAGCTGCCTCCCTCATCTCACCTTTGCTGAGACTCGGACATCCTTCGAAGTAGGGTGAGACGGGCTCAAAAGTTATGTAAACCCCACACTCATCAGCGAACCTTACGAGGTTCTCGATTTCGTCAACGTTCTCTCCGTATAGAACCGCATTCAAACAAACGTCGTACCTTTCGCTCGCCCAAATTATTGCTTCCTTGACTCTCTCAAGGGCATCAACTCCCGTAACGCTCTTGTATCGATCCCTCTTCAGGGTGTCAAGACTGACAGAAATCATGTCAGCGTCGAGCTTTTTACCTTTCAGTAAAAGACCGTTTGTTGCGAGCATCGTGTAAAAGCCGAGATCCCTAGCTTTTGTGAGTGTACTCGAGGTGTGCTTCCATAACAGCGGTTCGCCTCCCGTTGCAGTGTATACGGCAATTCCCAGCTCAGCAGCTTCTCTGAGCATCTTCTCGATTTCTCTCCACGGCATTTCCTCGACCCTGTACCTCCAGTACTCGCAGTACCTGCACCTCATGTTGCACTTGTAAGTGACAATGTGGGCCAGTATTACCGGCCTGATTTTTCCAAATCTCGCAAACATCCACGCCTTTGCAAGCCTTACCACCGCTTTTGCATTTTTCACGTTTAATTTTTGTGTTTGTTTTCTACTTATAATTAACCACAAGAAGATTTATTGAGCTCTGAGAACGTCAAATCTAAAAAGCCAGAAACAAGAGCAAGAACCAAAATGACGAAGAAAAAGAAAAAGGCCGGAAATGTTGAGAAGGGTAATTACAGGATAGACCGAGTTAACGTTTCCGCAGTCGTTCACTCAACTGAAGACATGGAGAAAGTTGGGGAGGCGATGGCAGAGCTCTTTCCCTTCGAGTTCGAGATAGAAGTCAGCAGAGCAAAGGGTCACTACGGAAACGAGCTCACGTTCCTTGAGGTTGAACTCAAAGACAGGAAGAAGATCAGAGAGTTCCTTAGGTACATTTTCGAGAGACTGAAAGATAGTGGAGAACTCGATTACCTAAAGGAGACTCTTGAAGACAGAATAGATGCAGGAAATGTCCTTCACCTAAGGTTCGACAAGCAGAGGGCCTACTTAGGAGAACTTACTCTTGGCAGTAGTGACCCAATTGCTGTCAAGATAAAGATAACAACTTTTCCTTCGAAAAAAGAGATTGCAGTGAAGGCGATAAAGGAAATGATGGATGAAGTTAATGATGATAAGGTAGAGACAGATGTGAGATTAACAGATGCGGGATCCGAAAATTAAATTAGGAAAAGGGGAAAGCTTCAAATGACCGGATTCGTCGACTTCCTGAGGTTCTGCCCAAAAAGCGATGCCCACTTTAAGGAGCTGTTTGAGGGTTACAGCTTAGCTGTGTGCTTTATATCTGAGGATTCTACGCAAGAACCCATATCAGAACACCTTAATGAAGAGTTAAAGTTCGAGTGCCAGAGTTGTCGTGGCCATCTCATCAGAGCGGAGTCTGTAGCAGACCTTCAGAAAAAGTTGAGGAAAGCTAGAGGCTTCGTAGGAGTGATGAGTTCCGACGCAAAGGTTAATAGAGAGGCCATTATGAGGAGAAAAGTCGATGTCTTACTTGACTTTGAAGAGAGATCTCTTGACTACGCTTCCCTGAAACTTGCAGCCGAAAAGGACGTTGTTATAGAAGTGTCCCTCTCAAAGTTTCTCAGAACGAGAGGTTTTAAGAGAATGGTACTCCTTGACGAGACGAGGTTGCTATTAAAGCTGCTGCTTAAGTTCGGAACTCCATTTCTGCTGACTAGCGGGGCTGAAAATGTTCTCGAACTCAGACCAAGAAAACAGCTGTACAGCTTCTTCTCCTTCCTCGCGAGAGATGCAGGAATAGATTACAGTAAACTTCTGAAGCTTGCGGAAGAAAACAGCACGAAGATATTCAGGAGACTTGCAGACAGTAATTATCTGATGGATGGGCTTGAGATAGAGGGACTTACCGAGGACTGATGCGTAAACACTTGATTCTCTAATTTCCTAACACTCCCGACGGGTCAGTACATAGAGAGCTATTGCAAGGATCAAAACGCCGGCAACAGGATCTACGAAGCTTATAAAGCTGAAAACGCTGCCCCTCAGCAACAGCACGACGCCAACGGCAAGCAACATAAGTGCCACGACCTTGTTTTCTTGAAGGTTGAACTTCCACTCCCGTCCAGTCCCTTCTGCTTCTACCTCACACTCAGGCATTACCAAAGCCAGCAGAACGTAGAGTATGATGAAGTTGACGGGACAGAAAACGAGCAGAATCACGTATAGAACTCTTACGAGTGTAGGATCAACTCCAAAATATTCTGCAATCCCTCCAAGTACGCCCTCAACCATTTTTTCCTTTTTTGACTTGCAGAGCCTCTTGTCCACCCTGTTCTCATTTTCTTGGTCCATACTCGCCCAATCATCATTACTATAACTTCTGTTAAAAAACTTTGTTTGTAGAATGCTTTCAGCGTACGCAGCGAGAGATTTAAAACCGAGATGCTGGAAAAAAGTCAGGTGAAATTTTGAAAGGTCTCTCCCCTGCCCTCAGGAAAAAGAAGAGATACGTTGCATTCAGAATAATAGCAAGTGGAGACGTAACAGCAAAAGACATTATTCAAGAAATACGGCAGAGTGTTCTTTCCCTGTACGGGGAGTGGTACGGAAACGCCGGATTAAAGCTAGAGCTCTTTGACGAGGAGAGAAAAGAGGGGATACTCAGGTGCTACAGAGAGAAACTCAACGCTGTCGTTGCAGCGTTAACGTTGATAAGCAGAGTTGGAGACGTAAACGTGGCCGTTAAAACGCTCGGCGTTAGCGGGACAATAAAAGGGTGCAAGCGTTTTCTCGAAAGTTCTTAAATTTTAAAAATTTATTTATTTTGAACTTACCAGTAAATTACCAATAAATTTTACATACTAACTTTCTTATAGTAGAAAACAATATAAAAATTAAATCGTAATAACAAGAATAACAACCAGAAATAAATATTACCAACACTGTTACCGCCAAAAACATTCAAAACAACAGACCGGAAAACTGATCATCCAGATACTATGCCAAACGACGTAAAGGAATAAATACGAAGACGTGTGAGATTGTGCAGGCTTTAACTGTTACTTGAGGAGGTGAACGCATGCACTTACCGCAAATGGGATACGATCGGGCGATTACAGTATTCAGCCCTGATGGTAGGCTGTTTCAGGTTGAATACGCAAGAGAAGCCGTAAAAAGGGGAGCAACGGCAATAGGCGTAAAGACAAAAGAGGGAGTTTTGCTCTTAGCGGACAGAAGGGTTGCTAGCAAGCTACTTGAGGTAACTACAATAGAGAAGATATACAAGATAGACGAGCACATCTACGCCGCTACTTCCGGCTTGGTTGCAGATGCAAGAGTACTCATAGAGAGGGCGAGAGTCGAGGCACAAATAAATAAGCTGACTTATGACGAGCCAATAACAGTAAAGGATCTGGCGAGAAAGATTTGCGACTTCAAGCAGCAGTACACACAGTTCGGAGGAGTTAGACCTTTTGGGGTCTCTCTGTTGATAGCCGGCTACGACGAGGCTCCTCGTTTATTCGAGACTGACCCAAGCGGCGCTCTGCTCGAGTACAAGGCTACTTCTATAGGAGCTGGGAGAGCTGTGGTGATAGAGCACTTCGAAAACGTTTACAGGGACGACATGAGTCTAGAAGAGGCAATAGTAGAGGCGATGGTCGCTCTTGGAAAGGCGATAGAGGGTGAGCTGAGCGAGGACGGAATAGAGCTCGTTGTTCTCACCAGAGAAGGAGCGAGGAGCATCACGGGCGAAGAACTCAAGACGTACATAGAAAAGGCAAACGAGAAGATAAGGGAAGAGCTCGAGAAGAAGGAGTAAGCCCCTTTCGGGGGGATGGGGATGGTATCTCTTGACAAGGCAGTGATCGCAAGGCTCAAGAAGCAGGGGGAGGTCTTTGAAGTCCTCGTAGACCCATATCTAGCGAGAGACCTAAAGGAGGGCAAAGAGGTAGACTTCGAGAAGTTGCTTGCAGCTGAGGAGGTTTTCAGGGACGCAAGTAAGGGAGATAGAGTGAGCAAGGAAGAACTTAACAAGGTCTTTGGGACTGCAGACATAAATGCCATAGTGAAAACGATAATACTCGAGGGAGAAGTCCAGATAACGGCAGAGCAGAGGAAGGAGATGCTCGAGCAGAAGAGGAAGCAGATAATCGAGTATATAAGGAGGAACGCTGTCGATCCGAGGACTGGCACTCCACATCCCCCCGCGAGGATAGAGAGAGCGATGGAAGAAGCAAAAGTTCACGTTGACGTTTTCAAGCCCGTTGAGGCTCAGGTAAAGGACATAGTCAAGTCAATAAAGAAGATTTTGCCGCTCCGCTTCGAAGAGGTAGAGATAGCTATAAAGGTTCCCGCTGACTACACGGGAAAAGCTATTTCAGCTCTCTACTCCTTTGGCGGAGTTGAAAAGGAGGAGTGGCAGAAGGACGGTAGCTGGATATGCGTTATGAAGATACCCGCCGGAATGCAGGGTGATCTGATGGATTTACTTGCAAAAACTACGAAAGGTGAGGCCTTAACAAAAGTCCTCAGGAGGATTCAGGGATGAGGAAGATCGTAATGCCGGGAGATTTGATTGCGAGGAATCCGAGAGCCGCCGGCTACGGAACTTATGTGGAAAAGGGCAAGGTTTACGCGAAGTTCCTTGGCTTACTCGACAAGACGGACACCTGCGTTAGAGTTATTCCTCTCAAGGGAAGGTACATCCCTTCCCCAGGAGACGTTGTGATTGGTATAGTCAGAGAAGTCACAGCCAACGGGTGGGTTGTCGACATATACTCACCCTATACAGCCTTTCTGCCTGTCTCCGAGTATCCGGAGAACGCTCTCAAGAATAGGAAGGTGAACGAAGTCCTCGACATAGGCGATGCGATAATTGGTAAAGTGTTAAACATCGATCCAAAGATGAAGGTGACGCTAACGATGAAAGACAGGGTCTGCAAGCCCGTGAGGGTTGGCAGAGTTGTGGCTATAAATCCCGCAAGAGTTCCGAGGGTTATAGGAAAGAAAGGGAGCATGATAAAGCTGCTGAAGTCGGAGCTCGGAATCCAGATAATTGTAGGGCAGAACGGTCTCATATGGCTTAACGGAGATAGAAGGAAAGTCTCCATAGCCGAAGAGGCGATATACATAATCGAGGAGGAGGCCCACACCGAGGGGCTGACGGACAGGATAACTGAGTTTATAAAAAAGAAGAAGGGTGAACTGGAAAATGGAGAAGCCTAAGCTTATTGTTGACGGTAAAAGGCTAGATGGCAGGGGCTTCGAGGAGCTCAGGCCAATAAAGATAGAGGCAGGAGTGCTGAAGAGGGCTGACGGCTCCTGTTACCTCGAAATGGGTAAGAACAAGATAATAGCCGCAGTCTACGGGCCAAGGGAGGTGCACCCGAGGCATCTACAAGACCCAAGCAAGGCTGTGATAAGGTACAGGTATAACATGGCTCCATTCAGCGTGGAAGAGAGGAAAAAGCCCGGGCCAGATAGGAGGAGCGTGGAGATAAGCAAGGTCAGTAGGGAGGCACTTGAACCCGTAATAATGAAGGAGCTGTTCCCGAGGTCTGGAATAGATGTATTCGTTGAAGTTCTCCAAGCTGATGCTGGAACGAGAACTGCTTGTCTGAACGCAGCGAGCGTCGCTCTAATAGACGCAGGAGTTGCGATGAGGGGAATGATTACAGCCGTTGCAGTAGCAAAGGTCGATGGACAGTTGGTTCTCGACCCGATGAAGGAGGAGGACAACTACGGAGAAGCTGATGTTCCAATAGCTTTCTTGATAAGGAACGGAAGAATAGAGGCGATCGCTTTGCTTCAGATGGATGGCAGACTAACGCTTGAGGAGACGAGAAGAGCCATAGAACTTGCGAAGAAAGGAGTCATGCAGATATACAAACTGCAAAGAGAGGCAATAATGAGGAAGTATATGAGAGAGGGAGAAGACTACGAAGGGTCGGCTGAGGCTGCTGAAGTTGCCAAAGAGCTAAGTGAGAACGAGGGAGGAAGTGAAAAAGAGGGTGGGCAGAGCGAGCAGGAGGTGAAGGAATGACTGACGATATACTCATGGATATAAAGAGAGACTACGTCCTGTCGAGGATAAGGGCTGGAGAGAGGATAGATGGCAGGAAGTTCGACGAGTTCAGGCCGATAAGCGTTCAGACTGGCATAATAGAGAAAGCCGAAGGTTCGGCACTCGTAAAACTAGGCAACACTCAAGTGGTGGTTGGAGTAAAGATGCAGATAGGTGAGCCTTTTCCCGACACCCCGGATAGAGGGATTATAATTACGAACGCCGAGCTCGTGCCTTTGGCATCTCCAACCTTTGAGCCCGGTCCACCAGACGAGAACTCAATAGAGCTCGCGAGAGTTGTCGACAGGGGAATTAGGGAGAGTGAGGCGATAAACCTCGAAAAGCTGTGCATAGAGGAGGGAGAGCAGGTCTGGATGGTCTTTATTGATATACACGCTCTCGACGACGACGGGAATTTGATGGACGCATCGGCTATGGCAGCCATTGCTGCTCTGATGAACACCGTCGTTCCGGCGGAGAGGTTCGAAGTCGGAGAGGACTTTCCGTTACCAGTTCAAGATTTACCAATAAGTATTACATCTCTCGTCGTCGACGACAAATTGCTTGTAGATCCATGCAGGGATGAGATGAGTGTTGGCAGCAACCTTATGACTATAACATCCGATAGAGAGGGAAGAGTTGTTGCGATGCAGAAGAGCGGCAGTTACCTTTTGCCTGAGGAAAAGTTTTATGAACTGCTTGAGTTGAGTGTGGCGAAGGCGAGAGAGATTAGGGAGGCTGTGGAGTCTCAGATAGCTAAGGGTGGTAGAAATGGCGAAGACGAAGAAAGTTAAGATGGCTGGCAGGTTCGGGCCGAGGTACGGCCTTAGAGTTAGAAGGACGATAATCAAGATCGAGGAGCAGCAGAGGAAGAAGTATCCGTGTAAGAAGTGCGGAAAGATTGCCGTCAAGAGAGTGGGAACTGGAATCTGGAGATGCAAAGCTTGCGGTTACACTTTCGCTGGAGGTACATACATACCCGAGACGCCTGCCCTCAAGATCGTTGAGAGGGCCGTGGCGAGGAGGGAGTAAATTTAACTTTTTTGTTTTTGTTGTTTTACCGTTTTAAGGAAAATAATTTACTACCCGACGATTATAGTGCCCGAAGACTGGCTAAAGTGGGCCGTACTTTACTTTGATAAGGCAAGTTCTGTGGTACCAAAACCCATATACGAGACCAATTTCAGGGATGTGAGCTTGAATAACAGAAGCAGTTTAGATACTATGAAATACGCAATGGAAGAGGGAGCATTCGAGCCAGATCTCTGACTTCTTCACCTTTTGCTTATTCTGTATTATGGAAAGAGGATAGGGTATACTAGATTCTAAAATTATATTTCAAATACATGATCACTATATAAAAATCAAACAGCACCAAACCTCTTCTCCGCCCTCACTTCCTTCTCAATCTCCTCCACGAACTTGACGAGCTTCTCGACTTCCTCCTCAGCCGGTGGCAGCTTTGCTATCTTTTCCGTGAACTCTCTCATAGTAACTGCGAACTTCTCGCCCTCGCTCGCGGAGATCCATGTGAGTAGCAACCTCTCCTTGTTTATCCCAAACTGGTCGAGCATCTGCCAAAGCTTCTCCACCCTGTTCTTCGCCTTGTAGTTCCCCGTCAGGTAGTGGCAATCGCCCAAGTGACACCCGGCGACTATCACCCCATCAGCCCCGTTCAGAAACGCTTTCAGCACGAAGACCGGGTCGACTCTTGCCGAGCACATGACCCTGATGGCCCTCACGTTTGCCGGATACTTCAGCCTTGCCAGTCCAGCAGAATCAGCACCTCCGTAGCTGCACCAGTTGCAGAGGAACGCGAGAATTCTCGGCCTCTCCTCACTTCCGTCGAACGCGTTCTCTATCTGGGCTATTATCTGCCTGTCGGTGAAGCAGCCCATCTGCAGAGCTCCAGTTGGGCACGCAGCGACGCAACCACCACAACCAGTGCAGTTCGGCCTGACGTAAGCTTTCCCCCAGCTCATGTCTATGGCGTTGAAGTCGCATATCTCCTTGCAGAGGCCGCAACCAAAGCACAGCTCGGGAATGACGTAAGCAGTTATCGGATCAACCTCTATCGCTCCCTTCGAAAGCAGAGTTGCCGCTCTGCTCGCAGCAGCACTTCCTTGAGCGACACTTGTCGGTATATCTTTGGGAGAGTGGGCGCACCCTGCAATGTAAATCCCAGCTATCGGCGTGTCAACGGGCCTAAGCTTTGCATGAGCTTCCATAAAGAAGCCACTCGAATCAGCTGCAATCCCAAGCTTCTTCCTCAGCTCCTCAGCTCCTTTAGCGGGAAGCATTGCCGGAGCTAAAACCACCATGTCGAACTCTTCTCTCCTGATTCTCCCAGTAAGGGTGTCCTCAGCTATGACCCTCAGCCTCTTCCCGGCTGGCGAGGAAGGATCTTCGACCTCCTCGATTCTCGCAGGCCTTCCTCTAACGAATCTGACGCCCATCTCCCTCGCTCTCCAGTAGAATTCCTCATAGCCCTTCCCGACCGTCCTTATATCCATGTAGTAAATGCAGACATCAGTTTCTGGGCTCTTCTCCTTGATCTGTATCGCATGCTTTATAGAGTACATGCAACACACGCCAGAACAGTACTTCCTCATTTCTCCTCTCTCACCCCTACTACCGACGCACTGGATGAAAGCTATTCTCTCCGGTTTCTTCCCATTCTTCAGCAGAACCTTTCCACCAGTGGGCCCGGAAGCGTTTATCAGTCTCTCAAACTCCATACTTGTAATAACGTTCTCGTAAACCCCGTAGCCGTACTCCGGGAGCTTTGAAGGGTCGAAGAGGTCGTAGCCGGTTGCAACGATTATAGCTCCAACCTCAATCTCCTCTATCTCGTCCCTCTGCTCGTAGTCTATGGCGTTAGGCAAACAAACGTCCTCGCATATCCCGCACCCTATGCAGGCTGTAGGGTCAATCGTATATCGAAGAGGGACGGACTGGGGGAATGGAATGTATATCGCCTTTCTGTTTGAGAGTCCGCAGTTGAACTCGTCCTTAACTTCAACCGGGCAGTGTTCAGCGCAAACCCCACAACCCGTGCAGGCATCTGTAACGAACCTCGCCTTCTTCCTTATCTTTACCTTGAAGTTGCCAACGTATCCCTCTA
>Ga0256834_1001159_pt1 | contig 18298 bp, 15 predicted proteins | sample 4281140metaG_FD_190536 | JGI IMG/M metagenome (GOLD analysis project Ga0256834, IMG submission 190536) | Hydrothermal vent microbial communities from East Pacific Rise, Pacific Ocean - 4281-140 | ecosystem: Environmental > Aquatic > Marine > Hydrothermal vents | place: Pacific Ocean: East...
TAGAAAAGTTCGCAAAGAAAAAAACATACCTCAAAAACAAGCGCTCGTTATAAAAGTGCTCGAAAAAGAACCGCTTTTGAATGAGTTTTGGAACATTATAAAAAAATTGACCAATTTGTCCGAAATTTCTCAAACTGACAAGGCAATAGATAATGCCGCTTCGTTTCGTGTCGGTTTTAACGAATACTTTATTCCGCTCGAAGGGTTTATTGATGTAGAAGAAGAAAGAAAAAAAATAACGGAAGAGCTTGTTTATACCGAAGGTTTTTTGAAGAGTGTGCAAAAAAAATTGAGCAATGAACGTTTTGTAAACAATGCACCCGATAAAGTGGTGGCTATGGAAAGAAAAAAAGAAGCCGATGCTTTGGAAAAAATAAAATTGCTCAAAAAACGCTTGAAAAATTTATAAAAGTAGTTTTTGTTGCTGATTTTTGTAAATCATTACCTTAATTTTATCAAAGGTATGGCAAATTAAAATATGTTGTCCAATAATCAGACAATCCGGCATCAAATTATACCAAATCGATTTATAAAATAGTCCAAAATATTTTGAGTTATTTTTGGTTTGGTCAAGGAGAAAAACGCAGTAGTCCCCAAGTATCTTGGGGACAGTCGAGTATTTTCGACGATGAGAAAGCCAAAAAGAAACGAAATATTGGACTATTTTGTATGTCGTTTTGGTATTAATTTATAGGCTTTTGTTTTTTTATAAGAACAACAAATTACTTTATTTTGGTTAAAATAGGGTTTTTTGCTTTAACTTTGCCATAAAAATTATTATATGAAGCCTTACTTTCTTTTAATGTCTGTCGTTTTCTTTATGGTGGCTTGTCGTCAAGAAGTCAAAAAAACTTCTGCCGAAAATTCGGTTAAACCTCTAACTCAAAATCTTCATAAAGGGTGGACCTTCAATAATGATGCTTCGAGTATTGAATGGACGGGTTATAAAACAACCGGAAAAATAGCCGTAAACGGCAGTTTTCAAAATTTTGAGATAAACAGCATCAAAACCATTGACAATTTGTTGAAAGCAATAGCTCATGCACGTGTTCGCATCAATGTTTATTCGATTTTTTCCAATGATGAAACACGTGACAAAAAGTTGATTACTTATTTGTTTGAAACCATGACCGATACCCGATTTATCGAAGCACGTATTGAAAAGATTGATACTTCACAAAATATGGCAATGGTCAATATTAATATGAATGCACATGAAAAAGTAGTGCCGATGTCCGTTCAAATAGATGCACAAAAAGGTATCGTTACTTTGAACGGGACCATTGATTTGATTAAAGATTTTGCCGCCGATTCATCATTACAAGCGCTTCATAAAGCCTGCTACGATTTGCATACAGGCAAAGATGGTGTTAGCAAAACATGGTCGGAGGTGAGTGTTAAAGCTCGTTTGGTTTTTGAAAAAGACAAAAAATAAATTTTGTTGACGCCGTGGCTGTTTTGATAGCCCTAAACTTCGGGAGGTGTTTTGGTAGATGCCAATTGAAACAGGCAACAACACCTATAAAAGCCTGCTATCTTATGTCTGCAAAATAGAAAAAATAATCTAAATTGACAGAATAAGCCAACAGCGGTGTCGCATCATTCCGAACGGAGCAAAGCGAAGTGTGTTGTCATTCAGAACGGAGCGACAGCGAAGTGAAGAATCTAATTCAATAAACCGACACAAAACCAAAGATTGCCACGGTGTTTGTGCCTCGCACCTCGCAATGATAATGTGTTGTTAGTCAAATAATTATGCAATAAATGATGTCATTTCTAACGCAGTGAGAAATCTTTTTCTATTTGAAATGTTATTGTGCCATCTTCGTAGTAAACAGTTTTTCAGATGACAATGTATGTCATTTGGTATTAAATCAAACCTTTGGCTTTGAGTTGCAAATATTTGTTGATGCTTGCTGTTGTCAAATGTTCCGGAGCGGTTAATATGCTTTGTATGTTGTGCAAACGCAACTCTTTGATCATCATACGTTTTTGCCAAGCAAAATCTTCTGCAATAATTTTGTGATACAAACTGTTTCGTTCTTGCGCTTTTTTTCGGATAATTTGATTTAATTCGGTATTTTCAAAAATAATCACAACCAACAGGTGTTTTTTTGCCAATTTTTTTAAAAAAGGTAATTGACGTTTAAGTGAATTGATATGTTCAAAATTAGTATAAAGCATAAGCAAACTTCGGGTAGGCACGTTGTTGCGAACGAATTTATACAAGTGTTCAAAATCGGTCTCATTAAAACGGGTTTGCTGTGCATACAAGTGTTCAAAAATTTGATGTAAGTGCTTACGATTACTATCGGGTTTTAAAAAACTTTCCACTTTTTTTTCAAAAGTTATCAATCCGGGTTTGTCTTTCTTTTTTATGGCAATATTGGCAATAGCCAATGTGGAATTGATAGCATAATCGAGTAGTGTCATTCGGTTAAAGGGCAATTTCATTACGCGTCCCATATCAATAACGCTGTAAATATTTTGCGATTTTTCATCTTGATACTGATTAACCATTAATTTATTGTGTTTGGCGGTAGCTTTCCAGTTAATGGTTCTGTAATCATCGCCTTTGTTGTATTCTTTGATGTGTTCAAACTCCATGGTGTGTCCCAACCGGCGTATTTTTTTTACACCCAAATGGGATTTGTTAGCCAGAGCAATCAGTTCGTATTTGCGCATCTGTATAAAACTCGGATAAACTTTGACATGCTTGGGTTGTTCAAATGATTGGCGACGCATAGCCAAACGCAACGGACTTGCCATAAATACATGCAATTTGCCAAACCGATAAACACCTCTTTTGACCGGACGCAAATAATAAGTCTTGGCGGTTTGTGATGCCCTCATGTTAAATTGTAGTTCAAAATCGCGCTTTTGAAATTGTTCGGGGAGTTCGTCTATCAAATTTAGTTGTAACGGATATCGATAAGTATGTTCCAATAGTATTTGAACGGGATTATGGTCTCCGTTTGACAGTTTTTCGGGCAATATTCTTTCGACTTTTAACTGTCCGCCTTTCCACAGGTAAACAAAATCTATGAGACTTACCGTTACAAATGCCGTAAACAAGAATTTTCCGATGATAAACAAGACCGGAAACCAATATCCTAAAAATAAGATAAGGATAATAACAGCCCAAATACGATAAAAGTTGGGGTGAAAAAAGACCGATTGATATAAATTTTTCAATTTTTGAAACATACGATATCTTTACAAGTTGATAAACAAACTATTTTTTGAGACTGTATTTGAAAAATTTTATTAGCGAGGTACTTCAACACTTTCAACAATCATATTTATAACATCATCTTCGTTTAATCCTTCCATTTCTTGTTCGGGATTGAGGATTATACGGTGTCGCAATACATTGGGTAGCACGGTTTTGACATCGTCGGGTATGACAAAATCACGCCCTTTAATAGCTGCCAATGCTTTGGCGGTATCCATGGTGGCTATGGAAGCACGGGGAGAACCGCCCAAAAACAGATGTGAATGGTTACGTGTTTTTGAAATAATGTCGGCTATATACCGTATGATTTTTTCATCGATAATTACCTCTTGCACTATTTGTTGGTATTTGAGCAAATCTTGTTCGCTTATAACTTTATCAATATTGATTTCGGGGCGGGTGCCTTTGCGGTTATGGTGTGATTGTAATATTTGCACTTCTTCTTCCGGTTTTGGGTAACTTACTTTTATTTTGAACAGGAAACGGTCTAACTGGGCTTCGGGCAAAGCATAGGTGCCTTCTTGTTCAATGGGGTTTTGGGTTGCCAATACAAAAAAGGGTGCTTGCATGGAATAAGTTTGACCGTCAATGGTGATTTGTCTTTCTTCCATGACTTCAAATAGAGCGGCTTGGGTTTTTGCCGGCGAACGGTTGATTTCGTCTATCAATACAAAATTGCTGAAAACAGGTCCTTTGTGAAATTCAAATTCTTGTGTTTTGACATTAAAAATAGAGGTTCCCAAAATATCGGACGGCATCAAATCGGGGGTAAATTGAATTCGACTAAAACCCGTGTCAATGGTTTTTGCCAATAATTTTGCCGTTATGGTTTTGGCTATTCCGGGCACGCCTTCAATCAATACATGACCTTTGGACAGCAAAGCGGTGAGTAACATTTCAATAAAATCGTGTTGTCCCACGATTACTTTTGCCAACTCGTTTTTAATTTTTTCTGTTGCGGCTTGCAATTGTTCTATTTCTATTCTGTTTTGATATTCCATAAACATCAGGTTTTATTTATTGAACTTTCTTTTATTTGATTGATAAGTTTTTCCAAAGTCAGCACTTTTTCGGGTTTGATTTCTGTAACTTGTTGAATATCATTAATTAATTCAAATAAAGCTGTTACCGTTTTTTCTTTTGATTTGGTTTTTTGGGCTATTTGTTGTATCAATTTTTTATCCGGTTTTCGGGTATCCAAGTGCAAACGAGTTCGAAGGTAATCCATAAAATGTTTGATATGTATTTGGGCTATCTTTTTGTTTTCGCCATGTTGTATATACATGTCGGCAATTGTTTTGGTAAAAGAAAGACTTTCGTTTTTGGGTGGTAAAATCACCGGTATGGGACGTTGTTTGCGTTTGCCTTCAAAAATTATGTATAGAAACAATCCGACAAATGTTAAACGATATGCCCACAAGAATGCTTTGTTTTCTAACAGATATTGAAATATATAACCTTTTTCTTCACCTATTTGGGTGTGCACGTCCCAATAAATCGGTTTATTGAGATTGAGGTATGCCAATAGTCCTTCAAAATAGTTTTGGTTTGCCGAATTTTTTAATATGGCGTAATTGGTAAATGCAAACGGAAGGCTATGCAAATAAATATAACCTTTTTGCCATTTGTATTTGATAAAATTTACCAATCTTTGTTTATCTTCTTCTTTTTGAACAAATTCGCCCAAACTTTTAAAAGCCGGATAGTCGGGTAATTTTTTGTCTTCAAATACATAACCAAGTGCTACTTTGTCGTTAATGGCGGTATCTTTTATCGGAAGACGCAAGTGTCTGTATAAGAGTTTTTTTTCTAAATTATCATTGACAAAATATTTGATTTCCAAATTTAAGCTATCCAACAAATCGGTGTCAAAATTTTCGGCACTGATAAATAAACTATTACCTTCGGCTACCCAATTTAGAAGAGTTTTGAGGTTGGTTTTGCCCAATATTACGGTTGGATTGTAAATCAAATAAGTTCCTTTTGCATCGGGATTTTCTTTAAAAAATACATAAGGAGAACTTTTTACATCGATTATACTGTCATGCCATAATTTTTGAGCTTCGCGGTGTGCTATATATGTGCCGAACGGAATTTTGTGTTTAACGGCATACGAAGGAAACCAATTGATATGTTTTTGTTTGCTTTCGCCTATTAGTATAAATACAAAAAGCAAAAACATCAGCAAAATAATAATTCGGTTTTTTGAAGCCATAAACACGGTTGAATAATTGCAAATATAAATTATTTCGATTAAAAAAATTGAAATTTGGATGAAAATTTACATTCTATTAAGTTTTGATAGTTATTGATTTCTAAGCAAAAAGGCTACCAAATGAATGATAGCCTTTTTTTGTTTATGTATATATTTTATTAATAAGCAGGATCTGCCGGGCAGTTGGGGTTATTAGCCCGTTCTTGGTCGGGATAAGGATAGAAATTGTTTACCCGTTCCAAACTACAACGATCTACCGTGTTCCAATCGATATTGTTTAAATAATCGGGGAAGAAACGACGGTGTATCGGAAAGCGTTGTCCTTGCATATACAGTTCAATTGCATAGTTTTTGTATATTTCGTTCAATACTTCTTGTTGGTTGGTGGCATTTCCTGTCCAAGTTCCCAATCCGGCATCCACTCCAAATACATCGGTTAGAGTTCTGACTTCGTTGATTAAAGCTACGGCTTCTGCTAAATTTGCGTTACCCCCCATTCGGGCTTTAGCTTCTGCTTTGATGAGTTTCATTTCGTCGGGCAGATAAACCGGTATATCGGCTGTGTCGGCATTCCAAAATCCATTGGGGTCATCCACACCATATCCGCAGGCTATTTCGTGTTGGCTTGTAAAGGTTAGGTAAAACGGAACACGTTGATCGGCAGGTGCGGGCAAATAAGCACCGCTAACTGTTAGTCCCAATGAATCTAACGGTCGGAATTTTTTGGAAGCTCCGGGTTTGATGGTGTATTTGTAAATGGGATTTGAGATACTTCCGCCGTCATACGACCATACACTTCGATTGTTTAAATTGACGGCATCGGCGGCATCGTAAGCTTCTTGGTAGTTGCCTAATTCAATTTCATAACGAGCTTTAAAAGCATTGATTACATCAACAATTGAAAACTCATTGGAAACCAATCCGTTGATATGGGTTTCGGCATCGGCGTTCGAAGTGATAAGCGACAGAGCTTCATCCAATTTATCAACGGCAAATTGTAAGCCGTCTGTTCTACTGACAAATTTGGCATTGCCTTCGGGATCGTTGTGTGTAGTAACTTTTTCCCAATATTGTGCCATATAACCCGTAGTTATGGCTTGCATCAATTTGGCATAAGCTTTATAAGCTACTTTTTCTTTTTCAAAATCAGCTTCTTCGGCATTGGAACTGTAATTTAGGTTGTCGATATATTCCAAGATTTTTTCGGCAATACCTCTGTTACGATGCAAACTTCTCCACATACCGCCGAGTGATGAATTGACACCGGTAAGTTCGGGACCTCCTTCGGCTAATTGCGATTCGGTTTCATAAGTATTCATATTGCCTAATTCGCGGGCGGTAAATCCGGGACCATGTATAATACGATATAACGAACCGGTAGCAAATTCGTGTGTCATACCCAAAACAATACCTTTGTAAGCTTTGGGGGTGTTGAAAGCCACATCTTCGGATACTTTGTTGTGGTCTTCAAACTCTTTTTTACAACTGAATAATGTCAGACTCAGTATGAATAATATTAATATTTTTTTCATTTTCTTTAATTTTTAAAATTTTAATTGAACACCAAAAGAATATACTTTGGGGATAGGTATGTTGGCATAATCTTGTCCTCTAACCACATTGGATTTTCCCCATGAATTAACTTCGGGATCATAACCCCAATAGTTGTCTATTGACAATAAGTTGGAACCGCTAACGGTAAAATTGGCGCTTTTGATGCCTTTAATGGGTTTTTTCCAGTTGTAAGACAAAGAAACGTTACGAAGTTTGATAAATGATCCGTCTTCGATAAAGGCTTCATAAATTCTAAAGCGGTTTCCGTAATAACCTCTGGTATTGTTTTCGAGTTCTTCTCCTGCAAATTCCCAACCGGTAAAGAGTGAAGTGCTGGATAAAGGTAATGAATAAGCCATACGTTTATCCCAATCCAATACATTATAACCTTGAACCGCTTCGATATTAACGTTTAAACTGAGGTTTTTGTAAGTAAACGTATTGTTCATCGAAATGATGAAATCGGGGCTGGTTTTACCCAATACTTTTTTAAGAGTTGTGCCAATGGGTTGTCCGTTGCTGTCAAAAAGTTGTTTGTAGCTTTCGGGGAAACCGTCGCCGTCGGCGTCAATCATTTCACCTTTGGCTTTTTGCGGATTACCATTGGCGTCCAGTACCCAGTTGCCGTTTTCGTCGGTTGCATAAAAAGTTCCGTAGAAAGTGGTTAAAGGATAACCGTTGGCTACTATGGAGTTGTCGTTTCCAAAAACATTTAAGCTGAGGTATCCGCCGTCAATATTAGATACGACGTTTTTGTTTTTGGAGTAATTGATTGCCATATTCCAATTAAAGTTTTTGGTTTTAACGGGAATGGCTTTTAGGGTTAATTCGATACCATCGTTGGTCAAAGTTCCCACGTTAGAAACACGTTTGGAGTATCCGGTAGAGTAGGCAACGGCTTTGCTCAACAACATATCATATACATCTTGATGATACAAAGTAAATTCAACACCGACTCGGTTGTCTAAGAAAGAAGCGTCGAACCCGAATTCGTATTCACGAGTAACTTCGGGACGAATATCTTTGTTACCATCAACCGAGTTTAATACGTAAGTGGTTTGTCCCAAATAAGACGAAGGGGTATAGGTGCTTCCGTTTTTAACGCTGATTAATGCCGGACTGGTCAAAACACTCATGTTACCGGCTTCACCCCAAGCACCTCTTATTTTGAATGAATTGATATATTTTTCCAAACCGTTTTTCCAAAAATCAAAATCGGAAAGAACGACAGAACCGCTTACTTTGGGGTAGAAAGTTTGCACACCGTCACCAAAAGTGGAAGCTTGATCCCAGCGACCGCCAAGGGTTAAGAAAATTTTGTCGTTGAAAGCAAAATTTTGTTGTACCCATGCACCCCAAATGGCATATTCGTATATGGAACTGTTACTTACTATATCATTGGCACCGTCCATGCCTTCCAAATTGGGGAAAATAGGCAGACTGGGTTTACCTTGATAGTTGTATCGTTTTTTGTCATACATATATTGATAACCGGCTCCGGTGGAAGCTTTGATATTGTCGGTTATTTGATATTTGTAATTGGCTTTTAAGTGTGAATTGAAATTGCCGTAAGTATTTTGGCTGTATTGCAAATCTCCGTCGGTGTTGGCGGTAAAACCGTAGGGTACCAAGAAACGGCTGTTTGATGAGGTGTAATCATATCCGAAAATATAATCGATGCTTAAATTTTTCATGGGTTTGGCTTGAATGGTAAAGTTGCTGATAACCCGATCGACATCTAAGGTTGCATCAATTTTATCAATACTTTCGTAGGGGTTGCCTTGCCAACCCATATAGTTGTATGAGCCGTCTTCATTTACGGGATTGATACTGTTGTCGGCAAATAATAGCGATTGTAAGGGGGCATAACGGAAGTTACTACCGCTGGCATAAGGTATTTCTTTGGTATTGTTATGCGAATACATTACGCCAATATTTAAGTTTAGCCATTCTTTAACTTTTTGGTTGAGTTTTAAATCTATATTTTTACGATCGTAGCTCGAATTTCTGATAATTCCGTCGTTGGAAAGAATGGAGCCGCCTATGGCATAGCTTGTCCAATCGGTACCTCCTGTAATTTTTACGCCGTTGTATGTTCCCATGGTTTTATCAAATACATACGATTGGTAATCATAACGTTTTTCGATTGGAACAGGTTGCACTACGCCGTTTACTTTTTGCCATTTTAACAATGTTTGATTATAAGGTTTGTATTTTCTGATACTGTTAAAATTGACATTGGAAGAAACCGTAACGGTAGGTTCACCGGTTTTGCCTTTTTTGGTAAAAATTTGAATGATACCGTTACTTGCCATAGAACCATACATGGCAGATGCAGCCGGTCCTTTTAAGACTTCTATGTGGTCTATATCATTCATGTCGATATCCGATAACGGGTCGGAACTACCACCCGTACCGATACCTTCACGGGCTTGGTTGTTAATTATGATACCGTCAATCATAATAAGCGGGTCGGAACTACCCAATATGGTGGAAGGACCTCGCAACCGAATGGATATACTGGGTGCTACCGAACCCGAGTTACGCATAATTTGGGCACCGGGCAAAGCACCTTGTAAGGCTTCGGATACATTGCTAACGTTTCGGCTGTTAATTTTGTCCATCTTAACCGTGTGAATGACGGTTCCCAATTGTTTTTTGGTAGTAGCTTCACTTTGTGCGGTAACCACTACTTCGTCCAATCCCAAGGCATCTTCTTTTAGAACAAAGTCCAATACGGAACCGTTTACGGTTTTGACAGCCGGAGACATACCAATAAAAGTCGCTTTGATTTTGTCTCCGTTTTTGGCTTTAATACTATACAATCCATCAAAATCGGTTACGGTGCCCTGTTGGGTACCTACGATAATGATTTCAACGCCCGGCAGCGGTTCACCTTTGGTATCGGTGACTTTTCCACTTACCTTAATCTGTGCATAACTACTTATAAAACCCATCATAAAGAGGGCTACAAGTAATCTTCTGAAATGTTCGTGTGTTTTCATCATAGTTAATTTGATTATAAATTTAACTCGAATTTAACACAAAAAAACCATATAAAAACTGACCTTTTTCAAAAAAATACCAAAGTGTCTTTTTTTTTCTTTATTTTGAAACATCTCTACACAAAAACTATTAAATTCGCAAAAAAGATTTTCTTATGAAACATTTATCACCTACTTTACAGCCTTGTTTCTTTGACTTTTTTGTGAAATTGGCGGCAAACAACAATCGTGATTGGTTTCAAGCGCATAAAAATATGTTTCAAAGACAGGTTTTTGAACCGTTTAAATCTTTGACCGAAGCGGTAATAGAGCGCATGCAAGGTATTCATCCTGATATATACATTAAATACAAAGAGGCGGCTTTTCGTATTTATCGCGATACCCGTTTTAGCAAGGATAAAACGCCGTATAAACTTTGGATGGGAGCAGTTGTAAATCCCGTAGGAAGAAAAAATACCCGTTACCCCGAGTTGTATTTTCAATTTGGTCCGGGTGAAAATTTTATAGCCGTCGGTTTGTATCGACCCGACAAGGAAATTTTAACCCGTATTCGTAATGATATGGCTTTGCGACCCGAAAATTTTGCTTTGATTAATGAAAATCCCGATTTTAGAAATTTTTTTTCCGAAGGTTTTCAAGGACAACGCAATAAACGTTTGCCTCAACAGACGTGGACAAAGGCAGCCGTTAAAAATCCTTTTATTCTGAATAAACAATTTGTTGCCATACGTTATTATTCACCCGAAGAGATTTTACGCCCCGATTTGGTTGATTTTATAGTGGCACATTATCGTGCGGCTCAGCCGTTTAACGAGTGGTTGTATGATTTGATTTGAAACTTTTCGAAGTGATATTTTAGCGGTTTTTTTCAATAATTTTTTGTAATTTCATATCGAAATACCTGTTTGTTTATCTGTATTTGCAAATCATATTTTCCAATGGATTTATTGACCAAATCGATAAAAAAGTAATCTGTTTGTATATCTTCTTGTTCCAAAATCTTATTGTTTTGCAATAATTTGTATTTTATATCGGCACTTGTTTGGTGGATATATACAAAAATATGGTCATAGTAATGATTGGGATACAGACTGATTAGAGGCGTCGCTTTGCCCGATATACTTATGGGTGAAACGGGACTGTCCATTGATGCGATAATCAGTTCGGCTTCTTGATTGTTGACAGGAGGTTGGTTATCGACCATCCACAAATTAATGTGGATTCGGTATTGTTTGTCGTCGGTTAGTGATTTTTGTTGATAAGTCCATTGGTTTATTAAATATTGAGCTTGCGGAAGGGCTATTTTATGTCCGAAATAACTCTCGAATTCTATTTGTTTTTTTTGCCAATTTATGATATGAGTGCTAAAATTTCCTTGAAGTTTGAGGTCAAATTTATAAAGGTTTTCGGGCAATTCGGGTTGCACTACGTATTGGGTATTAGGGGCTTGTTTTTGTTTCCATCGCGAAAATTCAATATCCATTTCGTGTTTGTTGTCTTTATAAATAAATACAGCGGCTACAATATTCCGGTCGAGCAAATCGACCCTGTTGGCGACATAAAAACGGTGTTGTCCGTAAGTGGTCGGGTGCACACTTCTGATTTCGGCGGCATACCACCGGTTACCGACTTTTCTTATTTTTAGATGCAAACGGTTTTGATTATCGACCCAAACGGATTTTTCACTATCCGACCACAGGTTGTTAGCCGGATTACCTGTGCCCGAACGTACATACCAGTCCATACCGGCAAAATTGATAATACGCACGGGACGATCTTGTTGTGCTTGCAACAAATTCATATAAAAAAGTAATAGGAAAAGCAATTTGTGATGTTTCATTTGTATATTTGTGTCAAATAAAGTGCCAAAATTACATATAATTTTAAATTTTAGAAATTAGAATTGAGAGATTAAGCTTATGAATTTATTTTATGCACCCGATTTATTGCCCGATGCAAGTCGATATGTTTTTGATAAAGCCGAAAGTCGTCATATCAGTAAAGTATTGCGGAAACTTCCGGGCGATACATTGCAATTGACTGACGGTAAAGGAGGTTGGTATGAAGCCATAATTATAAAAGCCGACCCCAAAGAAACAATGGTTCAAATCAGGTGGCATGCCCAACTCAAAAGAAGAAATTATCGAATACATGTGGCTATGGCACCAACCAAAAGCAATGATCGTTTTGAATGGTTTTTGGAAAAAGCCACCGAAATGGGTATTGATACCATTACTCCTTTGCTTACCGCTCATTCGGAACGTAAAAAAATAAACAAAGAACGCTATGAAAAAATTATAGTGGCAGCCATGAAACAATCTTTGCAGGCTTTTAAACCCCAATTAAACGATATGACTTCATGGAAAAGTTTTTTGGACCAAATTCGAGATACCGACGACCAAAAAACGATAGCTTATTGTCGTGCCAAACAGCCTTTAAAAGAGGTTTTAACGGGGTCAAATGATATTTTGATACTCATAGGACCCGAAGGCGGATTTTCGAATGAAGAATTGACACAAGCCAAATTGGCGGGTTTTGAACCGGTTTTGTTGTCGCCCAACAGACTGCGAACCGAAACAGCCGGTATGGTAGCTGTAGCATCCGTTCATTTGATTTTGGATTAAACTATTTATAAGTTGTCTGCCGATAGCCGGTGTTAAAAATGATATTGATGCGGATTTTATTGCGTATAAAATGAATTTGTGTAAATCATAATAATCTGCATTGTCTCGAAGTGAGTTTGGTGCAAGTCTGCATCAAAAATACTGTGTGGTATTGTATGTTGTTTTGTAATTCGGCAAATTATATCGGTAGAAATGTCGTTAATATTGTTTTAAAAATTTACCTAAGTTTTTGGTTGTTTTTGTGGCGATTTTTATCACGTTGGGTTCTTTTAAGCATTTTTTGTTCCCAAGCTTTTTGCAAATCTATTCCGGTTTGATTGGCTATGGCGGTTACAACAAATATGACATCAGCCAATTCTTCGCCCAAATCTTTATTTTTATCATTGTCTTTTTCCGATTGTTCGCCGTAGCGACGCGCCATAATTCGGGCTACTTCGCCAACTTCTTCGGTTAAAATAGCCATATTGGTCAGTTCGTCAAAATAACGCACTCCAATTTGTTTAATCCACTGATCCACTTCTTTTTGTAAGTTGTTTAAACTCATTTTGTTAAGATTTATAAGCGTCAAAAATCACACCGCTGCTGTGATCGATGCGACTTCCTGTTACACTTGATAGTACATTGATTTGATTTAGGTCTCGCAATAGTCCGAGTAGTGCAAAAATAAGTGCTTCTTTAAAATTGATGATAACGGGTTCGGGGAGAATTACTTGTGTCAAACTATGATATTGTATGCGTTCGATCAAATACAGGTTATGGGCTCCGCCTCCCGTAATCAATAGTTTTCCTTTGTCGGTTTTTTGAGCAATTTGTATAGCGATATGTTCAACAAATGTATGCAATATATCGGGTATGTGTCGGCTATGTTTGTCAATGAGCGGAATAATTTCACTTTCGACAAATTCCCAACCGAGAGATTTGGGTTGTTTGCCGCGATAAAATTTCATTTGATTGAGGTCGTTCAACAACTCGGGCAGCAATTTGCCCGAACGTGCCGTTTTGCCTTTATCATCATAGGCTTTACCTGTTTTTTGAATATAATGATTTAAGACAATGTTGGCGGGACAAATATCGTAGGCAATTCTTTGTCCGTCATATTCAAAAGAAATATTGGCAAAGCCTCCTATGTTTAAACAATAATCGTATTTGCCGAATAGTAGTCTGTCGCCAATGGGAACCAGAGGAGCGCCTTGTCCGCCTAGGGCAACATCTTGCGTTCGAAAATCACAAATGGTTTTGATACGTGTTACGGCATTTATATGTGCTCCGTTTCCTATTTGAGTTGTATAAGAAGCCGAAGGATTGTGAAAAACGGTTTGACCGTGCGAAGCAATTAAATCGACCTGTTTTATTTGATGTTTGTCTATAAATTCCAGTACTTTTTTTCCCAAATATATTCCGTAGGCGGCATCCAATTCTGCCATATCAACCGCACTGCTTTTGAAAGCTTTGTTGAGTTTTTGATACCATTGAGGGCTATAAGGCAGTGTATCGGCGTGTATGATTTCAAAATCGGATAAATTTTGATCGTCAAAACCGACGTAGGCAATATCCAATCCGTCCAAAGAAGTTCCGCTCATTAATCCGATGACATATTTTTTCATTTGTTTATTAATTGAACTGTGTTAAAAAAATGTTTCGTATCTCCGGTATTGTGCAGGTAAAGCTTGCAACCCGAGAGGCTCGTTTTATATCTGCTAATATACAGCTAAAAAATCGATTTTTTTTATTAAATTTGGACACCTTAACAAAAAAATAATTTGATATATGGATTTTTCACTTACCGAAGAGCAGTTAATGATTAAAGAAGCTGCCAGAGATTTTGCCAATTTGGAATTACTTCCCGGCGTTATTGAAAGAGACGAAAAACAATATTTTCCTGCCGAATTGCGAAAAAAAATGGCTGATTTGGGATTTATGGGAATTATGGTTGACCCCAAATACGGAGGAAGTGGCATGGATACCGTTTCGTATGTAATTATAATGGAAGAACTTTCAAAAGTAGATGCTTCGGCGGGCGTTATTGTAAGTGTTAATAATTCTTTGGTTACCTGGGGACTGGAACACTACGGAACCGAAGAGCAAAAACAAAAATATTTGATACCATTGGCAACCGGCGAAAAATTGGGGGCTTTTGCGTTGAGTGAACCCGAAGCCGGAAGCGATGCCACACACCAGCGAACCACAGCCAAAGATATGGGAGATTATTATTTGCTCAACGGGGTGAAGAACTGGATAACCAATGGAGGAACTGCCGATACTTTTTTGGTTATTGCGCATACACACCCCGAAAAAGGACATCGAGGTATCAATGCTTTTATCGTGGAAAAGGGCTGGGAAGGTTTTGAAATAGGACCCAAAGAACAAAAAATGGGAATCAGAGGTTCCGACACACATTCGCTTATTTTTCAAGATGTTAAAGTGCCCAAAGAAAATCGGATTGGCGAAGATGGTTTTGGATTTAAGTTTGCCATGAAAACCCTTTCGGGCGGTCGTATAGGTATTGCGGCACAAGCCTTGGGTATTGCACAAGGGGCTTATGAACGTGCTTTGCAATATGCCAAAGAACGGGTTGCTTTTGGTAAACCGATTGCACATCATCAAGCAATTGCTTTTAAGTTGGCTGATATGAAAACCGAAATTGATGCTGCCCGTCATTTGATTATGAAAGCCGCTTGGGATAAGGATCAGGGCAATAACTATGATTTGAGTGGTGCCATGGCAAAATATTATGCAGCCGAAATGGCAATGCGTGTTACTACCGAAGCCGTCCAAATTCACGGCGGATACGGTTACGTAAAAGAATATCATGTAGAACGTATGATGCGCGATGCAAAAATAACGCAGATATATGAAGGTACTTCCGAAATTCAACAAATAGTTATTTCAAGAGCAATTACCAAAGAAAAAATACGTTAAATATTATTTGGAAAAATTGCTTCTTGTATAAAGATAACCGTCTCAAAAAAAGCATGTTAATTGACATTTATTGATTTACAAATGTGTCAGGTTTGAAAACGGTTTTTTTGAGGCGGTTTTTTTATTGAATTGTATGATAATACTGTTTGCAATCATTTTTTCATTTGTGCATAACGACAAGGATAGCGACCGATAATTTGTCGTTTAATCCAAGGCAAATTATTATTTTTTCTAATGATTTTGCCATAACGTGCAGTCATTTTTCGGATAAATTCTTTAATTTGTTTTGTTTCTTTCTTATCAAGACTGTGAGTCATACGACACAATCGCACCAAAAACATACCGAAAGAAGCCGGAAAGCCGCTTTGAGGTTCAACGAGTTCTTTTTGCATAAACAGGGCTTGCAATCCGTTTAAAGCGGTCATGTAATCGTGCAAATGTCGGGTTGTTGTTGTTTGTCCGGTGATGCTTTGATTGTGAACAATATAATGATAACCGGGTAACAGAATATTATTGACTCGTTTTGACAAGGCAAAAGCCCGATGCACCATTATCATATCTTCATAATAGCCCGAAGCAAATTGTAGTTGATGCTTATTTATAAACGAAGTTTTCCAAAGTTTTGCCCAGGCTTGCGGTTCAATCATGATACCTTCTCGATAGTATGAAATACCCGAAACAGCTTGTGCAAAAGGTATCATGTTTTTTGGAAAAACCGTTTTGTTATCATTGATATGTTTGATATATTGCGCTTGCAAGATATCCAATTTTTCGCTTTTGGCTTTTTCGTATAAGCTTTCCAAGAAATTGAGATGTAAGTAATCGTCGCTGTCCAAAAAACTTATATATTCGCCTCTTGCCGCTTTAATACCGGAGTTTCGGGCGGCACCCAAGCCTTGATTGGTTTTGTGCGTAATAACTTCTACACGGTTGTCTTGCATTTTGAACTGTTGAAACAAAACGGGTGTTTGGTCGGTTGAACCGTCATCGATCAAAATAATTTGGAGTTCGGTTAAGCTTTGTCGGGTTACACTTTCAAAAGCTTTATTTACAAATTTTTCGCTGTTATATGCAGGGATAATAACCGATACTTTGGGTTGGTGATACATAGACTAAATATAGTTTACTTCGGGGTGTAAATATATGCCAAATTTTTGAAAAATATCTTCGGTTATACGTTCTGCCAAATTTTTAATTTCAATTCCTTTTGCACCACCGTAGTTTACCAATACAAGTGCTTGAGCGGGGTGCACACCGACATTGCCAAATCTTTTTCCTTTCCAACCGGCTTGGTCAATGAGCCAACCGGCAGGAATTTTAAAAATATGGGTGTCTTGGGTGGGATAGAAAGGTATATCGGGATAATATTGTTGCAAATAGTTAAGTTGCGATCTTTTAATAAACGGATTTTTAAAAAAACTTCCGGCATTGCCTGTTTGTTTGGGGTCGGGAAGTTTGGAACGGCGAATTTGCATGACGGCTTCGGCTACATCTTTAATTGTAGGAATATCAATTTTTTTTTCGATTAATACTTGTTGAATGGCACCGTATTTTGTGTTTAATCGATAGCCTTTTTTTTGCAACTTAATTTCAATGGCATTGATAAAATACTTGCCTTTGTTTTCGGGTTTTTTAAATACGGATTGACGGTAACCGAACTCACATGCTTTGTTGTCAAAAGTTTTGGGTGTTCCGTTTTGCATATCTATGGTGTGTACTTTTGTTACGACATCTTTGATTTCGACACCGTAAGCTCCTATATTTTGTATGGGTGCCGTTCCGGTTTTGCCGGGGATTAAAGCTAAATTTTCAATACCGCCATAGTTGTTGTTTACCGTCCACATGACCAAGTCGTGCCAATTTTCGCCTCCTTTTACATACAATCGGATATATTTGTCGTCTTCGTCAATTGTTGAGATACCTTTGATTTCGTTGTGCAAAACAATTCCTTTAAAATCTTGTAAAAATAATACATTGCTTCCGCCGCCCAAGATCAATTTGGGCATATCGGGTAAGTCGTCGATTATGGTAAGCAATTGTTCTTCCGATTCTATCTTTGCCAACCAATCTGCTTTTACGTCAATTCCGAATGTATTGTAGTTTTTTAAAGAAATATTTTTTTGCATGACTTGTTTATTGGTCGCAAATATAACCAAAACTTGTAATAAACTCAGCATAGAGTTTGTCAATTATTGTTTCCGGATTGGAGTAATAAGTCCGAAATTAAATACTCATATTGTGTTAATCAGCGATTGTTGTATTGTATTACGGCTTTTTTGAGTATTTCGGCAGAACGTATTAAATCTTCTTTTTTTAAGACATAAGCTATTCTGATTTCTTTGTTTCCGTAAGCTTTGTTTGAATAAAATCCGCCTGCGGGTGCAACCATAACGGTTTCGTTGTTATCCGAAAAACTTTCGAGGAGCCATTGAGCAAATTGATCGGTATTATCAACCGGCAATTGGGCAATGATGTAAAAAGCACCTTTGGGTTCGGCTACTTTTATACCTTCAATTTCGTTGAGTTTGTTTACCAATGTGTCGCGACGTTCTTTGTATTGGTTTATAACTTCGTCAAAATAACTTTGCGGTGTATCAATGGCGGCTTCGGCTGCTATTTGTCCTAATGTAGGAGGGCTCAAACGAGCTTGTGCAAACTTCATGGCGGTTTGCATAAGTTCTTTGTTTTTGGTGATTAAGGTACCGATGCGTGCCCCACACATACTGTATCGTTTTGAAACCGAATC
>Ga0256834_1001160_pt1 | contig 18297 bp, 19 predicted proteins | sample 4281140metaG_FD_190536 | JGI IMG/M metagenome (GOLD analysis project Ga0256834, IMG submission 190536) | Hydrothermal vent microbial communities from East Pacific Rise, Pacific Ocean - 4281-140 | ecosystem: Environmental > Aquatic > Marine > Hydrothermal vents | place: Pacific Ocean: East...
GAAGCAAAAATAGCCAGTTTTGATCCTCCTGTTGCCATAAGCGATATTTTTTAGGCTAAATTAAACTTTTTTTTCGCATTTTTTAACATTTTGACACAACTTAAATATGTATTTTTGCTGCGAATAGAAAAAAACATGTCAAAAGCCGTTATTTTATTAAATATGGGCGCTGCACGTTCGGCTCCTGAACTTAAACAATTCTTATATCAAATGTTTAAGGACAAACGAATTATTGATTCGCCTGTCCGTCATCTTTTGGCGCCGGTTATTGCACAAACGCGTTATAAAAAGGTATGGAAAAAATATGAACTCATTGGCGGTAGTCGTTTATATGATATTACCCGCAGTCTTAGTCAAAAATTAGAAAAACGACTTGGCTACGACGTAAAATATGCTATGCGATACACCAGCCCCTATATTAATGAGGTAATATCAAATTATGATGAACTGATTTTGTTGCCTTTATACCCGCAATATTCAACCACTACAGTAGAAAGCAGTTTAGATGCTTTTAATAAAACCGGATTTAAGGGCAAATTACAAATTGTCAAACCTTTTTATCAATCAGAAGACTTTAACAAATTGATTGCCAACAAAATACTGACTAAAACACCGGAACCCTCCAGTTATCATTTGATTTTGACCGCTCACGGTTTACCTCAAAAAATAGTTGATAAAGGCGATCCCTATGAGCAACAGATTAAACAACAAGTGCAATTGTTATCTGCCTACTTACCCCAATTTAAAAGCATCCGCTTGGCCTATCAATCCCGTTTTGGCAACAGTCCTTGGTTACAGCCATATTTGGACGACATTATACCGGATTACAAAGATGAAAAAGTGATAGTTTATCCTCTGTCGTTTATGATTGACAATTCGGAAACGGACTTGGAATTAAAAATAGAATACGCCGAACTGGCACAAAAACACGGAGTGAAATCATTTCAAGTTGTATCATGCCCCAATGACAGTGATGAAACAGTTGAATTTCTAACCAAACTAATCCGGCAGTATGACCAATAAAAGCTTAAAAGTTACCCATTGTCACGGCTCAGAGAACTATTTCTTATTAATCGACGGCCTGTCTACACCTCTTGATTTTACCGAAAGCCAATACCAAACATTTTGTTTAGATGCCATAGAGCAATTATCCTATCTACCCATTGACGGTATTTTGTATCTGTTACCGAGCCAAACGGCTGATGCTCGTATGCGTATCTTTAACAAAGACGGCACGGAAGCAGAAATGTGTGGTAATGGTTTTAGATGCATCGGTAAAAAATTGTATCTGATTACCGGCAAGAAACAGTTTTATATTGAAACTATGAGTGGCATTTTACAAGGCCGAAAAGAAGAAGATATATTTCCCGGCATAGATAGTTATAGTGTTAAGATTCCGGTGGTTGAGCAATCTGATAAAGACACAACTTTCTATGATACTGAAATAGATGAATTGGATTCATGTCTAAAATTTTCGAGCCTTAATATGGGCAATCCGCATTTAACAGCTTCCGTGACACATTTTGATATTGACAAATTGGTCAAAACAGGTCAAAAGGTTAATAATAACTGCCGGATATTTCCCCAAGGTAATAATGTCAGTTTTTATAAAATTATAGATACAAATACCATTAGTATGATGACTTACGAGCGTGGTGTGGGTCTTACCAATGCTTGCGGCACGGCTATGGCAGCTGTGTCTATAATTACCGCACAAAAAGATACCAACCTCCAAAATCAATGGCTACAAATATTAACACCGGGTGGCATGGTAAAATGTCATCCCGAAGTTGAAGCACAAAAAGCAGTAATGCTATTGGGAAATGCCAGCTTTATTGACGAATATACCATTGAATATCAACCGGATAAAAGAACAATTAAAGAAGTTAAATTAACCCGGTCGTATCCTTCGGAACAACAAAAATACCAAGATTATAAATCGGAAATTTTAAAAGGACATAAATTTTAAATATACAATGCAGGAAAAACAAACCCCTACGCTACACAGCAATTCACTTAGAGTTTACCAACAACTATCGGATGCTACCGGTTGGACACCATTGGTAAAATTAAATAAAATAACAAAAAATTATCCGCAAGCGGAAGTATATGCCAAAATAGAGTTTACCAATCCTATGGGCTCTATCAAAGACCGGATAGCCCGCCATTTGATAAAAAAAGCCATGGCCGAAGGCCGTCTCAAAGCCGGTGATACCATTATAGAAAATTCGTCGGGAAATACCGCTATGGGATTGGCCATGATGGCCATAGAAAATAATCTGAAATGTAAAATTGTGGTGCGGGCTTCTACCGCCAAAGAAAAACTGGATGCTCTACGTGCTGTAGGTGTTGATTTGATTTTGGTTGACCCGTCCTTACCCCCCGAACATCCCGACAGCTACAATAAAAAGGTATATACCGTACTTAAACAACACCCCGAATATTATTTTCCGGATCAACATAACAATTTGGCCAATAATGAAGCGCATTTTTTAACCACAGGCCCCGAAATTTGGCAACAAATGGACGGTAGGATAGATTTTATAGTGGCAGGTGTTGGGACAGGCGGCACTTTATCGGGGGTGGCACGCTATCTCAAGACACAAGACCCTGATATTAAAGTTGTAGGCATCGACCCGCAAGGCTCTGTTTTTTATGATTTTTTTAAAACCGGTAAACTGATAAAACCGTCGAGATATTATATTGAAGGCTTAGGCGATGAAGAACTGATCAAATGTGTCGATTTTGATATTATAGATGACATGATTCAAGTCAGTAATGAACAAGCTTTTAAATACACCCGTAAATTGGCTAAAGAAGAAGCAATATTAGCGGGAGGTTCCAGCGGTGCTGCCATGTATGGTGTTCTTAAAGTTTTATCCGGTTTATCTGCCAATAAACCGGTGCGTATAGTCACCATATTTCCAGATTCGGGCAGTAGATATTTAAGCACCATATTTAATGATGATTGGGTACAAAATTTAGGTATTAAGCTGTAATAAAATTAAAAATAACTGACATATAGTATTTTTTAATACAAAAATTATTATACTTTTGTTACGCATTTTTTAATAAAATAATTCAATTATGACAAACTTAATCATACTGCTTTTTGTTTTGGGCTATATTGCTATTGCCACAGAACATAAATTAAAATTGGACAAAACGGTGCCTGCGCTTTTGACTGCTGCCGTTTTATGGGCTTTATTGGCCATTGGTTTTCATGAAGGCTGGTTTTCTATTATTGACCCCGAAGGGCATGTTTATAATTACCTGAAAGGTGGCGAAGCTGCTCAAGAAGGTTTTCATAACACACTCATGCATCACTTGGGTAAAACTGCCGAAATATTGGTATTCTTAACAGGCGCCATGACTATAGTTGAAATCATTGATTTACATCGTGGTTTTGAAATCTTAAAAAGTTATGTAAAAACCAACAGTCGCCGCAAACTTTTATGGATTATCGGCGCCATTGCGTTCTTCTTATCTGCAGTTATTGACAATTTAACCGCTACCATTGTTTTGGTAACACTACTTAGAAAATTGGTCAAAGACCGCAATACACGTTTATGGTATGTCGGACTTATTGTAATTGCTGCCAATGCCGGTGGCGCTTGGTCACCAATTGGCGATGTTACCACCACCATGCTCTGGATAGCCAAAAAGGTTTCCGCTGCAGGACTGATTGAACATGTTTTTATTCCTTCCGTATTAAATTTTGCCCTTCCTTTTGGTATTGCTTCATTCTTACCTGTGTTTAACGGCACGGTAAAAGGAGAAAAAGAAGAAGCCGGTTTGGAAGAAGCTGAAAAATTACTCAGTAGCAAAACCATGTTGTATTTGGGTTTGGGCATGATTTTATTTGTGCCGGTTTTTAAAACTTTAACGCATTTGCCTCCTTATTTGGGTATGATGCTATCCTTAGGTATTGTATGGTTGGTTTCCGAATATATTCATCCCGAAGAAAACTTTACTGAAGAACGCAAACATTTATATTCGGCTCACAAAGCCTTATCTCGCATAGAAATTTCAAGTATTTTGTTTTTCCTCGGCATATTATTAGCCGTAGGAGCTTTGGAATCTTTGGTATATGGATCTATTAACGGCGTTGAAATGGGGTCGTTACGTTATATGGCCGAAGTCTTGCAACAAACCTTACCCAATGTAGAAATAGTAGTCGTCTTATTGGGTATATTATCCGCCATAGTTGACAACGTGCCTTTAGTCGCTGCTTCAATGGGTATGTTTGACTATCCGATGGATCATATTATTTGGCACATGATTGCATACTCTGCCGGAACAGGCGGTAGCATTCTTATTATTGGTTCTGCTGCCGGTGTTGCTGCTATGGGTATGGAAAAGATTGATTTTTTCTGGTATATGAAAAAGATTTCATGGCTGGCCTTTTTAGGATTTTTAGCCGGTTTTATTGCTTTCTGGATTGAAAAAGTAGTCGCTTATTAATATAAAACCTATCATTTTTAAAAAAGCCACCCTTTACAGGTGGCTTTTTTTAAACTTGTTCATTTTTAACGGCGTCTATTTTTAATACGTTTTTTTGTTTTAAGCTTCTTTTTTGAAGGTTGTCTGTAATAATAGTTATCATCATCTTCATAGGTGTCGTTATCATAATCTCCGTCATAAAAATCAATACCGGCGGAAGAGGTATAAACTGAAGAGGCACATGTATCATAATAACCGGATGACGGCCCATAGGATATACCTGCATGATAAACAAATCCGGGACGCTCATCAAACCCAAAAATTCTATAATGCCCTCTACGGTTATATCTGATACGTTTACGTCCAATACGCTCCACCAATCCGTGACGGTTATATTTGATAAATACATTACCTATACGACTGACTTGTCCGTATCTGTTATAGTTAATATACACATTGCCTACCCGTCTTATTTTGCCGTAGCGGTCTCTATCAATTCTGACACCCATATATCCGGCAGCTCTATATCTGCGCCCATGAGCATTAAAATCAAATTCGCCGTTAGGAAAGATAAAAAAACTGATGTGTCTGACCTTGACCTTTACAGGTTCTTCCATGCTGTGCCACATGGGTCTCCATTCTGCATTTGCATACATACTTGTAAACAAAAATGCCATAAATAATAATAAACTTAACCTTTTCATAACATATAATTTTTAATTAATATAACGGCTCATTATGTTATTTTCAAATAACGTGCCATAATTATACATGTTATGCAATAATTCGATTTAAACACTGTAAAAATTATAGAATATCGAATAAAAAATTATGTTTTTTAAATTGTAGAATAAAAAAAAGGAATTATGAAAAAAGAAAGAATTAGCAATGTTAATACATGGCTTGATTTGACTGTAGATTTTACACTTTGGATTTGTCAATAATAACTTCGGCAATAATGGTTTCACCACCGCGGGTCTTATCACCTATTACCACATCAACCTCCGTATTTAAGGGTAAGAATACATCAACTCTGGAACCAAATTTAATAAAACCGGCATCGGCTCCTTGTTCAACCACATCTCCAACTTTTGAATAATTTTCAATACGGCGCGCCACTGCACCGGCAATTTGCCGGAACATCACCGGGCCTATAACCGGATTATCAACCACAATGGTGGTGCGTTCATTGAGTTCGGAAGATTTGGGATGCCAGGCAACCAAATGTTTACCTTTATAATATTTGCTATATATCACCTTCCCACCTACAGGATATCTGGTGGCATGAACATTTAAAGGGGACATAAAAATAGAAATCTGTAATCTTTGGTCTTTAAAAAATTCCGGCTCAAAAACCTCTTCTATTACCACTACTTTGCCATCTACCGGCGCTATAACTTCATTGGGTTTGGCATGAACTTGTCGTTTTGGAAATCTGAAAAAGTAAACAATTAACATAAATAGAATGAGCGAGGCAATAGAAAAAATACTATTAAGCCAAAATATATGGTTGCGGGTGTGCAATAAATAATTGACAATAACAATAACTAAAAACGACCAAGCAATAATTCTATATCCTTCTTTATGTAATTGCATATATTTAGATAATTAGTAAAAAAATGTAAACAAACGGCAGTGCAAAAATAAAACTATCTAAACGATCTAATATGCCACCGTGCCCGGGTATAATCTGTCCCGAATCTTTTACATTTGCCAAGCGTTTAAAGCGTGATTCCAACAAATCGCCCAGCGTGCCAAAGATAACAATAATAAATATTAAAATAAAAAATTGCCCTAAATTTAACATTTGAAACCAATCCGTATAGACATAAATAATATAGCCGGTTACCAAACTACCGGCCAAACCACCTATGAATCCCTCTATGGTTTTTTTTGGTGATATTTTTTCTGCCAATTTGTGTTTGCCCAGATATTTTCCCACCAAATAGGCAAAACTATCCGATGCCCAAATGATGATAAATATAGCCAATAACAATTGCCCCGGCATACCCAAAGCCAATGCGAAAGGAATAGCCAAATAAAAAATAGACAGATATAAATTGGACAATACAGTTTGGTTCAGTTTGCCTAAGATAAAATAAATAAAAGGAATAAAAAGCACTAATAAAGTAAAACCTAAGGCTATTTTTTGTGTTTTGACTTCAATATTTGAAGAATGATGGTATAAAAAAGATGTTAAATAAAGAAATAAAGCAGGCAAAAGGGCGGTTTTAAAATTCAAATGAACCAAAGCGGAAAATTCTTTGAGCCCCAAAATCATAAAAAGTCCCAATAAAACAACCGTGCCACCATAAGTTTGTAAAGAAAAAACAACAACCAGGACATATATCAAGCCAAAAAAAGCTCTTTTTACAAGTTCATTCATATATCAATTTTCAATTAAAAACAAATATGTATCATACCATCTGCCACCTAACAAATCATCTTTAGGTTTTGCAAATATACTGATTGTTTGAATATTGGCAGGCGGTTTATCATATTTATTATTAATTTCGACTAAAGCTTGGGTTTTACTGGTGGTAATTTGGTTAGACAAGGCAATGATTACACGAGTTTGCGGCAATTCCGTATTGCGATAGGTTTTAGTATGTGCGGCTGTAGTCATAATGGCACCATCGTCAGCTATCAAATACTCACAACCGCCCAACATGACATTTGATTCATTAAAATCAGAAGTAACCGGAATCTCTAATTTGTTCATAAAATGGCAATAAGCACGTTCTAAAACCAAATATTTATCCGCTTTTAAAAATTTGAGCAATTTCAAAAGCTCACTTTTAAAATCGTCCATATCATCGGGGTAAAAAAAATGACCGCCTTTTTGTATAAATTGATAAACAAAGCGTTCGTCTATTGTTTTATGCTCTATATCGGATGGACTGCCCTCTTGCTTTATGTTATCATAAGCTTTTGGCTTTGATGAAAAAAAACGCTTAATAAAATCCATTATATTTATAAAATACTTAAAATTTTATGACAAAGATAAAAAATAAGCCCGACAATTTATCAAGATCGAGCTTATTATTTTATAATGTTAAAAATTACCTATTCTTTTCCCTCTTTTTTCTGTTGGCCGGCATCTTTAACCTCTTCGTTTGCATTATTTTGTTTTTCGGATTCGGGCTGAGGTTTTGCTTGAGTTTCATCATGAGTATGATCAGCAAAAGGCCGCTTGCCCAATATTTCTTCCAAATCTTCTTTAAAAATAACTTCTTTTTCCAATAATCTTTGGGCTAATTTGACCAATTTATCTTTATTTTTAGCCAACAAATCTTTCACACGCTGATATTGTTCTTCTATTAATTTTGAAATTTCTTCATCAATAATTTCAGCTGTTTTTTCGCTATAAGGTTTTGTAAATCCATATTCTTGCCCCGAAGAATCATAATATGTCAAATTGCCGATACGGTCATTTAAACCATAAACGGTCACCATGGCACGGGCTTGTTTGGTTACTTTTTCCAAATCGTTTAAAGCGCCGGTTGAAATATTTCCAAATATTACTTCCTCAGCAGCACGGCCGGCCAAAGTTGCCGCCATTTCGTCCAGCATATGTTCTTTTTCGACCAAAACCCGTTCCTCCGGCAAATACCAGGCCGCCCCTAAAGATTGTCCTCTGGGCACAATGGTCACTTTAACCAACGGATGCGCATGCTCTAACAACCAACTGGCAGTAGCATGTCCGGCTTCGTGATGTGCAACACGTTTCTTTTCTTCGGGTTTGATAACTTTGTTTTTCTTTTCCAAACCGCCAATAATTCTATCCACAGCATCTAAAAAGTCTTGCTTTTCAACTTGTTCTTTGCCTTTACGGGCAGCAATCAAAGCGGCTTCATTACAGACATTGGCAATATCGGCACCGGAAAATCCGGGTGTTTGCTTTGCCAAAAAGTCTACATCGACATCGTCAGATAATTTCAGCGGTTTTAAATGCACTTCAAATATCTCTTTACGTTCGTTTAAATCGGGTAAATCGACAAAAATTTGCCGGTCAAAACGTCCGGCACGCAAAAGCGCCTTATCCAACACATCGGCACGATTGGTAGCACCAATGACTATAACATTATCTTTGCTACCAAAACCGTCCATTTCGGTCAATAATTGGTTAAGTGTATTTTCGCGTTCGTCATTACTTCCGGTAAAGTTGTTTTTTCCACGGGCACGTCCAATAGCATCGATCTCGTCAATAAAAATAATAGACGGCGATTTTTCTTTGGCTTTTTTAAACAAATCACGCACACGCGAAGCACCTACACCTACAAACATTTCGACAAAATCGGACCCCGACAAAGAGAAAAACGGCACTTTGGCCTCACCGGCAACGGCCTTGGCCAAAAGTGTTTTACCTGTTCCGGGAGGGCCTACCAATAACACACCTTTGGGAATTTTGCCTCCTAATTTGGTATATTTTTCGGTATTTTTTAAAAAATCAACTATTTCTTTGACCTCTTCTTTGGCACCTTCCAATCCTGCAACATCTTTAAAAGTGGTTTTTTCTTGTTTTTTGGCATCATATAATTCGGCACGCGACTTTCCAATACTGAAAATACCGCCGCCACCACCACTACCACCGGCACCGCCACCGGACATACGGCGCATCATGTATAACCAAAATCCGATAATCAATACCCACGGTAATATATTCATTAAAAAGCCCATCAAATAATCGGTGGTTGTTTTAAAACGGTATTCCACGGGTATGCCTTTAGCCTTTGCAGCATCTAATTTTTGTTGAAAAAGTTTTAAATCTCCTATTTCCAATATATAATCGGGAGTGGTCGGTGATGCAAAAAAACCTTTATTGACCGGTTTGGCTTTATCATCTTTTTTGGCTTTATCGGTCACAAACACATTGGCAAGACGACGATTTTCTATCACAACCTCTTTAATTTTACCATGCTCTAACATGTCTTCAAACTTGTTGTAACTCAATATTTTATCTTCACCGGATTGGTTACTGTTGAGCATTACACTAAAAATGACGGCTGTAATAATCATATACACCCAAAACATATTAAATTTAAAGGGTGATTTGCCGTTGGTTTTATTTTGAGTAGGTTTATTTTTATTCTTTTGATTGCTCATAGGCTCATAATCTTTTTATTGTTCGTTTTTTAATTGCATAATTTTGGCATCGCCCCAAAGCTCTTCCAAATTATAATACTCGCGCACCGGCTTCTGCATGATATGGGCTACCACATCGACATAATCCATCAATATCCATTCTGAATTGTCCTCGCCCTCAACGTGCCAAGGTTTTTGATGCAAAGTTTTGCTGACTGTTTTTTTTATGGAATCGGCTATGGCATTTACTTGGGTATTGGAAGTGCCATCGGCAATGATAAAATATTTGGCAACGGCATTTTCAATACCGCGCATATCGATTATTGTAGTATGTTGTCCTTTGACCTCTTCAATACCTTCAATAATTTTATTGATTAATACATCTGTATTTACGGTTTTTGTCATATATTCGTATTTATTCTTATTGCAAAAATAAGTTATTTATTTGATATGAATTACATCAAATTTGATACCATTACATCGACGAATGATTTCTTAAAAAGTTACGGCAAAATACAAAGTTTGCCCGACTTTTTTTATATCTATACCGACTGGCAAACCGGAGGTCGCGGACAAAGAACAAACACTTGGCAATCAGACTGTTGCAAAAATGTTTTAATCAGTTATTTTTTAAAACCCGGATTAGCGGTTTCGCAACAAGCACATTTGAATCAAATGGTAGCTGTAGCCATAGTAAAAGTTTTGCAAAAATTTAACATACCGGACCTAAAAATAAAACTACCGAACGACATAATGGCAGACGAAAAAAAAATAGCCGGTATCTTAATCGAAAATATTATTGCGGGGCAAAATTGGAAACAAAGTATTATCGGTATCGGGATAAATGTTAATCAAAAACGGTTTGAGCATTTGCCACAAGCTACTTCAATGTCATTATTAACAAGAAAAAACTATGATGTTGAAGAAATTATCAAATTATTAACACAAGAATTAAAAGAATTATATAAACAAAATTCCGGTGTAATAAGTCGGGATTTTCAACGTTTTTTAATACAACAATGAGTTTTAAAATTACCAGATACCATCATAATATGCAATCGCATTGGGACGATGTTATTGCCCGAAGTGATAAAGGCACTTTTATGCACCGGCGTGCCTATATGGAATATCATGCCACACGATTTGAAGATTTTTCACTGCTCGTTTACAAGGATCAAATACCGGTTGCCGTATTGCCGGCGCATCGTCAAGGCTTGCACATAATAGCACATAACGGATTGACTTACAGCGACTTCATTTTTGACAAAAAATTACGTATAGCACATCAAATCGATATTATGTCGGCCAGTATGGCATTTATGTTAGATAATGATCTTAATTCTTTTCGTATCAAAAGTATTCCGGTTTTCTTTCATAATCAACCTAATGAATCTACCTTATATTTATATCATAAAATGAAAGGAATACCGGTTGAAATTAAACCTTTTTTTGTATTACATACCCATAATTTTATACTGAACAAAGACCGCAAAAAAAACTTAAAACGCTTAAAAAAACTAAACCTGACTATCAAAGATGATGCACATTATATAGAAGCATATTGGCAAATTGTAACACAAAACTTAAAAGAAACCTACCAAAGCAAGCCTGTGCACAGCTTGGATGAAATACAATTATTGATGCAAAGATTTCCGGAACAAATCAAACTCTTTACCATTTTTGACCGCTCGCAACTTCTGGGAGGTGCATTGGTTTACATCATTAATAATGTTGTTCATTTTCAATACATTAACGCACATCCGCACCATGACAAATCAGCTATAGACCTGTTGATTTTTGACATTATAGAACGCTATAAAAACGAATATACCCATATCAGTTTCGGCAGTTCTGCTACCGGAGATCAAAATCTTAATGCCGGCTTGTCCTATTGGAAAGAAAGTTTTGGTTGTAAAATCTTAAATCAATATATTTATGATGTCAAACTTGATAATTATAAGTTGTTAAACACCACTTTGCAATGATTAAATTTTTAGATTTAAAATTACTCAATCAAGATTACGAACCTGCTTTTAAACAAAAGTTTGACAGCTTTTTACAATCCGGCTACTATATTCAAGGGCAAGAAACCAAAATTTTTGAAAATGCCTTTGCTTCTTATTGCAATATATCACAAGCTGTAGGTGTAGGTAACGGACTGGATGCCATCCGTTTGATTTTTGAAGCTTACAAAATTATGGGGCACCTCTCACAAGGAGACGAAGTTGTGGTGCCTGCCAATACCTATATTGCCAGTATTTTGGCTATTTCACAAGCCGGATTAAAACCTGTATTGGTAGAGCCGGATATCAACACCTATAATTTAAAGGCAGACACTGTCGAAAAATATATCACCCGCAAAACCAAAGCCGTATTAGCCGTGCATTTATATGGACTGGTCAGCGATTGGGAAGCCTTGTCCGCCCTAACAAACAAACATAATTTGTTGCTTATAGAAGATGCCGCCCAAGCGCATGGAGCCCAATACCAAGGACAAAAAACCGGCCGCCTGGGTCATGCGGCGGCTTTTAGTTTTTATCCGACCAAAAATTTAGGCGCTTTGGGAGACGGTGGTATGGTAACCACAAACGATCCGGTTTTGGCCGATACCATCCGCCTGCTCAAAAACTACGGACAAAAACAAAAATATGTTAGCCGTTATAAAGGTTTTAATTCTCGATTGGACGAAATACAAGCGGCATTTTTAAATGTCAAATTGCCTTATTTGGATAGCATTAATCAAAAACGACGTGCATTGGCTTTGAAATATATACAAAACATTGACAATAAGCAAATTACATTACCATATTATACACATGAAGACTCACATGTTTTTCATCAGTTTGTGGTGAGAACGCCGAAAAGAGACCGTTTAAAAAAATATTTGGCCGCACAAGGTATTGAAACTATTATCCACTACCCTGTGCCGCCTCATAAACAAGAAGCTTATAGTGAATGGCATGATATCTCTTTACCGGTAACCGAAAAAATACATAAAGAAATATTAAGTTTGCCTATTAGAGAAAATTTAACGACACAAGAACAGGATTATATTATTGAAAAAATAAACCGTTTTGAATAAAATAAAGAAAATTGTCGTCAAAAATATATGGTTAAAAATTTCGTTTTTTAACGCATTTGCTGTTTTTGCCCGTGTAGTCAGCGGATGGGTTATTAACAAAGTCATAGCCATTTATATAGGCCCTGAAGGCACGGGGCTCACCGAACAATTTCGTAATTTTTTGCAAACAGCCCAAGGCTTTGCCACCCTCGGTATCAGCGAAGGGGTAACCAAATATGCCGCCAAATACCAAAACAACCGCAAACAACTATCGTCATTTTTAGCTTCTACCTACAAAATTGTTTTGTCCACCTCAATTATAGCCGGGGTGCTTATCATTATTTTTTCGGGATATATCAACCGGAAACTTTTTGGCAGCCATGATTTTAGTTTGCTTATTGTCTTGACAGGTGCTTTAATTCCCATTTTATCGGTCAATATTATTTTTATGGCGGTATTAAACGGATTTCAAAAATACAAGAAAATCACGTATATCAACATTATTAGCAATATTGCCAGTGCCATAGTTGCTGTGTTTTTGATTATGCACTACCATATTTTCGGGGCTTTGCTTTTGATTATGATTAGCCAATTGATTAGCTTTATCGCCAGTTTGTTTTTTATCAGAGCCGACATGGTCGAAGTTTTAAAATTTTCACTTAAAGATTCTAAAAATGCTCATTATAAACGACTCTACAATTACATAATTATGGCTTTGGTAACGGCTGTGGTTATTCCGTTATTCAGCATATTGATTCGAAACCAAATTTTTCATTTTTATCCGCAAGACCAAGGTGAACACGCCGGTTATTGGGACGGCGTCAAAAAAATATCCGGTTTGGCACTGGCATTTATCACCCCTATTTTCAGCCTGTATTATTATCCGCAGTTGGCCAAAATACGAACCAATACCGAGTATAAAATAGAATTAAAAAAGTTTTTCAAACAAATTTTTCCATTATTTTTAGCCGGTGTTATTTTGTTATATATCTTCAGATACTGGGCTATTATCATCTTTTTTTCAAAAGAATATTTGCCTATGCAGCAATTGTTCAAATGGCAACTGGCCGGTGATATTATCCGTATTATCTCCCTCACCATAGCCTTTTTAATGTTAGCACGGGCACACATTGTAAAATATATTTTGACCGAAATCGGTTTTTGGATTGTCTTTTATATTTTAACCAAATTACTAATGCCCCGGTATGAATTACAAGGCGTAGTTATGGCCTACTTCTTTACCTATTTATTATATTTGCTGACATTAATTTTATTATATCGCAAAATATTATTCAGTCGAAAAAATCTGCCATTATAAACCAATACACTAATGAAAATACTGATTATCAACGGGCCCAATCTCAATTTACTGGGAAAAAGAGAACCTGACATATATGGCAGGCAATCTTTTTCAGATTATTACCAATCTCTAAAACAACACTTTAAAAACCATCAGATAGATTGTTACCAAACCAATCATGAAGGTGCTATTATTGACAAATTACAAGAAGCAGATGGTGAATATGATGCCGTAGTGCTCAATCCGGCGGCTTATACCCATACCTCCATCGCCATTGCCGATAGCATCAAAGCTATAACAATTCCGGTAGTAGAGGTTCATATCTCGGACATCAAACAACGGGAAAACTTCCGGCAACATTCATTTATCACTCCGGTGGCACTGCATACTATTATGGGACAAGGGTTAAAAGGTTACCAAACGGCTATTCAGTATCTCATTGACAACTTATAACGATATTATTATTTAATCGTCATAAAAAATAATACCTTTGCAAAAAATTTGATTATGATTAGAAAACTTAAATATTTTCTGTTATTTGTATTGATTATTATAGTTGCTTTGGGAGGTTATTTTTTATCACTCGACAGTGAATTTTCTGTCAGCAGAGAACGGCAAATCAATGCGCCGGCCGATTTGATATATTTACAAATTGCCGATTTAAAAAATTGGGACAGATGGGCACCTTGGAAAGAAAAGGACAGCACCATAAAATTTGAATACCCCGGCAGCACCAATAAAGAAGGAGATTATTTCAGATTTACCGATATAGACGGACAACGAAAGAAAATAACCAATTTAACTTTGGCCCCAGACACCTTAGTAGTTCAGAGCTTATCATCAAATGATGAAATACACGAATACCGTTGGCAAATTACCCCTACCGAAAAAGGGGTTAAAGTCAAATGGACTATTTCGGGAGCATTACCCTTTATGAAACGTTTTTTTGCCGACCAAATAAATGATATGTTAGGACCTGATATGGTGCGCGGATTAGAATTGATTGACAAATCTGTTCACCATGATATGGCTAAGCACGAAACCATCATATTAAAACCTGTTGATTTAAGCCCCACCTATTACCTGTATAAAACCGCCAGTTGTAAAATAGACAGCTTAGGTAAATATATGGACAAACTTTTGCCCGAAGTTATTATTTATGCAATCAAAAACAAAGTGGAAATGAATGGCAAACCCTTTGTTGTTTATAATAAATGGGATGAAGCCAATAATTCGGTTATCTTTTCGGCAGCTGTGCCAACCAAAGAAAAAGTAGAAACTAATACCGGAGATATTTTGACCGGTCAAACTTCGGGCGGCCATTATTTAAAAGTAAAATATCAAGGTGATTATAAATACCTTCGCGAAGCTTGGGATAACGCTTATAATTATATTAAATCTAAAGATTTTATGATTGTGGACACCTCACGCGAGCCGTTTGAAATCTATGCCGTGGGACATACCAAATCTTTAAATCCTGCCGACTGGATTACCTATATTTACATTCCGACTATTGAAGTGAAACCCGAAACAATGGATATACAATGATGACACGAATATTATTAGTTTTTGCCGGTGGCGGTTTGGGTAGTGCTTTTCGTTATGTGATAGGTATTTTACTCAACAGAAATGATTTTTTAACCCCTTTCGGCACCTTTTTTGTCAATATAATGGGAAGTTTTTTAATAGGAATATTGGCCGGGTATAATTTAAGGACACTTAACTTAAATCATGAATATCAGGCCTTGTTAATTGCCGGATTTTTAGGCGGCTTTACGACTTTCTCATCCTTTGCTTTTGAAAATATGGTAATGCTACAACAAGGAAAATTTCTTTTATTTTTATCTTATTTTTTTACTACTTTAATTGTAGGATTGTTTGCAGTAGGTTTGGGTTATTATCTTTCTAAATATATTTAATATTAAAGGTAGTCTCAAAAGCTTCCGTTTCGATATATTAACAAAAATTACCAATTATAAGATAAGGCTGACTCAAAAGTGTTCTCATAAAGGAGCATAAAATTCATTAAAACAATAAGTTGTTGATAATCAAGCATTAGATTCCTCACTGGATTCAGAATGACAGATAATTCACACTTTTGAGACAGCCTTATGACAAATATTTTCAGTATTGAAACTACCTTTATTTAATTAAACCAAAATCTTTATTCATTTTCTATCAATTCATTTTTTTGCGGCTTGGTATATTTAGCATCACCAAAAGCCAAAATAGGTAAGAAAATAAAACCTAGGAAAAATAAGCCTAAGGCAAATAAAATATATTTACCAAAAGCTTTGGCCAAAAGATAATATAAATAGAAAAAGATAACCGATGCTAATAATGCACCAATGTAAGGAATAAAAGTCAGAAACACAGCTATCAAACCGAGCCATCCGGGTTGTCCGACAATTTCGGCAAAACAAACAACACAATGATTTTCTAGGGGAATTTAGGAAATTGTTTAAAATTGGGCTTTCTTTTTTCTAAAAATGCATTTTTTCCTTCTTGAGCTTCTTCCATTAAATAAAACATCAAGGTAGCATCACCGGCAAACTCCATTAACCCGCGTTGTCCGTCCAATTCGGCATTCATGGCCCGTTTAATCATACGAATGGCCATGGGGCTTTTTTCTTGTATTTTTTGGCACCACTCTACGGTAGTATCTTCTAATTGTTCTAAAGGCACTACTTTATTAACCATACCCATTTGTTCGGCTTCTTTGGCAGTATATTGGTCACAAAGGAACCATATTTCGCGAGCTTTTTTTTGTCCTACATGTCGCGCCAAATAAGAAGAGCCGAAACCACCGTCAAAACTACCTACTTTGGGGCCGGTTTGTCCAAAACGGGCATTTTCACTGGCTATGGTCAAATCACATACTACATGCAATACATGACCGCCACCTATGGCATAACCGTTGACCATGGCAATAACCGGCTTGGGAATAGACCTGATTTTTTTATGAACATCGAGCACATTTAATCGCGGCACGCCGTCATCACCTATATAACCGCCTTTGCCTTTAACATTTTGGTCGCCGCCACTGCAAAAAGCTTTGTCTCCGGCACCGGTCAATACCACTACATCTATATCTTGATTTTTATGGGCTATTTCCAAAGCATCCAATATTTCGTCATTGGTTTTGGGTCTAAATGCATTATATACTTGCGGGCGATTGATGGTAATTTTTGCAATACCTTCATAATATTCAAACAAAATATCTTCGTATTTCTTTATAGTTTGCCATTGTCGTTTCATATATATTTTATTTTAATTGGTTATTTATTTTTTTCAAAAAAATGAGCATATTCTTTAACTTTTTGGTCATCTTTACGCGGTATAATCATTAAAGTATCCGCTGTATCAACTACAATATAGTCGTTTATATCTTTTAAAACCACTTTTTTTTGTGCGGTTTTAATCAAATTATGTTTACTGTTATCTGCCAAAACACGTGAATGTATGATCACATTTTCTCTATCATCCTGCTTCACTTGCTCGTAAATAGCATTCCAAGCGCCCAGATCGTTCCACACAAAAGTGGCCGGCAACACAAATACATTATTCGCTTTTTCCAATATACCGTAATCTATGGAAATGTTTTCCAATTGCGGAAAAACCTTTTGTATAAATGACTGCTCTTCTACTGTATTATAAACGCTATCATTTACAGACATTTTGTCATACATACCGGGCAATAATGTTTGAAAAGCTTTTAAAATACTATCGGCCGACCAAATAAATATACCGGCATTCCATAGATAATTACCTTGTGTCAAAAATCTTTTGGCGGTTTCCAAATTGGGTTTTTCGGTAAATTGTAATACCTTTTTAATGATAGATGTTGTATCTTTATCATACTTGATATAACCATAGCCGGTATTGGGGCTGTGCGGCACAATACCAAGCGTCATCAATATGTCTTGATGTGCCGTTGCATTAAAAGCCGTATTGACATTATCTACAAACTGAGGTTCATTGGCAATATAATGATCGGAAGGCGCTATAAGCATATTGGCATCCGGATTCATTTGGTATATTTTTTTAGCGGCATACAACACAGCCGGCGCTGTATTACGCATAACCGGTTCGGCTATAATTTGATTATCATTGATTTCGGGCAGTTGCCGTTTGATTATATCCCGGTAGCGTTCATTGGTCAAAATAAAAATTTGTCCGGCCGGCATCAACTTTTTTAATCGTTCAAATGTTTGCTGTAAAAAAGATTGGCCGGTTCCCAATAAATCTAAAAACTGCTTAGGCATTTCCGCCGTGCTCTCCGGCCAAAAACGACTGCCGATGCCTCCTGCCATAATAATTCCATATCGGTTTTTCATAGTAATTTTTTAATCAAAACAAAAATACAATATTTTTTAGTTACGTATAATAATAAAATTGGTATAAATTT
>Ga0256834_1001162_pt1 | contig 18292 bp, 20 predicted proteins | sample 4281140metaG_FD_190536 | JGI IMG/M metagenome (GOLD analysis project Ga0256834, IMG submission 190536) | Hydrothermal vent microbial communities from East Pacific Rise, Pacific Ocean - 4281-140 | ecosystem: Environmental > Aquatic > Marine > Hydrothermal vents | place: Pacific Ocean: East...
ACAATATTAATCTATTCGCCACAACCGAATACCTGCCCGAACAACTCACTATTCAAGGGCAAAAGATAATAGAGTTAATCAATTCCAGCGGTGCGATGTATGCCAGTGATATGCAAAAACAACTTAAGTGTATGATGTTAGAAATAGAAAATACACTTATTCATCTGATTAAACTTGGTGTAATATATTGCGATGGCGTAAGTGCTTTGCGATTATTCTCCATGAGCCCAGCACAGCGTGGTCGCCATGTGAAGAAATCCAAAAACACCACTTCATTCCTCGATATGATGGGAAGATGGAGTGTTACAAAAAAAGTTGATAAATCAGATAATAAAGCTATCGTCAAAATACTCCTCAAGCGATATGGCATTCTATTCAAAGCCAACTTTGATAAAGAACAACTGCCTCTTAATTGGTACGATGCAGTTTACGAACTTACTCGGTTAGAGGCGCAAGGTGAAATACTGGCAGGGCGATTTATTAAAAAACATTCAGGCATTCAGTTTGCTGATAAAGCATTTATAAAAAAGGAGAGAAACCTACAAAAGATTCCTCTCCCCCTTTGGTCTAAAGACTGTTGTGTATTTACTTAATCCTTATTTACGATACACGACAAATTGAAAAGCATGGTCAGATGCCACTCCAGATGCCGTCCAAATATATACATTTGCCAAATTGGCACCTGCAACAGCTGAGGCAAATTTTGGTGATGAAGAGTGGGTTGTTACATTGATGACAAAATTAGTACCAATAGAGTTGTCATTAAAATTAATGGTGTAATGTCCTGTAGCGACTTTGGTGACAGAAAATCCATCGGATGAACGATTTGAATTTATTGTAGCCCCACTATCTATCTGCCCATAAACATAAGGTTTCATATTAGCAGTGCCGGATATATTTGATTGAATAGTTACACCTGAAGCTCCATCAATCCTTAAATTATCATCAGATTGAATAGTTACACCTGAAGCTCCATAAACTCTTAAATGGTCATCTGTATCTTCAGAAATTTGAACATAGTCGCCGTCACCAAAATTCAATTTAGCACCATGCTCGAAAGTTCCTTGGTTGCCCATTAACCGTAAAGCTTTATCATCAGCATCAGCTTTTATATTAAGTCTATGGGTGGCACTAATAGGTTCAGTCGTGCCAATGCTGACATCTTTAGCGTTATTAACAGTTAAAGCAGGGTCATTTTGAATGGTGATATGAACAGAACCTACATTATTACCATTGTAAGTGCCAATTTCAAAATCTTCATCGTTAACAGGGCCGACTGTTGATGTAGCATTGCTAACATATGAGCCAATATAACCACGGTAGTTACTATTTTCATTAAATGAAACATACATATCTTGCCCCCCCTCAAACGTAGCTGTGCTATCAAAAGGAGCCTTCACGTGTAACGCATCAAAAGGGGTTGTTGTACCAATCCCAACAAATCCAGAGGTGTAGCTTATCTCTGAACCAGATAAAGTCCAGGGAGAAGAGGCTGATGTTGCAGGTGCCCAATCAACGCCATTGAAAGTCAATACTTGTCCAGTCGTTGCATTGTTGCTAGTTAAATTTGTGGCAAGCGGAACAGCTTGTAATGCTTGGACATCTGTTAGGACAGTAAATGGCCCACCACTGGCACCTGGGCGAATACTAATTTCAAAAAAGTAGTCTTGGTCACCTGAAAAGTAGCTAATACCACCAATTTTCACATCCAAGTTAAACAGACCATTAGTGACTTGAGTGTTTTCATGCCCAGAGACAGTCCCAATATCAAAACCGTTACTGTCGACCATTTGTACCTTAAAATCATAAATGCCATTGGCCAGATTACCATTATCAATTAATTCTCCCTGATAACTAAAGGAATGATCAATAGGAACGAATGGTTGAGCCTGTACAACCGCTATACTTAAAATACTTACTAACGCTAATAAAATTATTATTTTCATTTTTTCTCTCCTGTGTTACTCAAAACTGTTTTTAAAAATTGTGTCAAAACCATAATCTGTTTTTTCATGCCAAAACCCTCCATTCAACGTATAAATACCGCCACTGGATAGTTTGTTACTGGCATCAACCTGACCAATGCTCGCCTTAACAACATAAGTTCCACCTGATGTGATTCCTCCGCCGTTATTTATCGTGTGCTTGTTTATTTGGTACTGGGCAAAAACTTGTCCCATAACACCACTTAAAAAAGCAACAACGAAAAGTTTTTTAGTTTTTTTATTCATAAGTTAAAACCTTTTGCTTTTATTGTTGATAGTATTAGATACGACATCGACACTAAAAAGGTTTCACAAAAAAGAATTTATTTTTGAAGAGAGATAATTTCTCGGTAGAAATCATCGGGTTTTGAACTGTGGTAATAGGTTGTTATAAGGGATTTAATTATTTGATTTGATTGCTCATAATTTTTAGTTTGTACATGTGCCTTAATTAAAAGAAGGCTAATTTTTTTAAAATAACCAGGGTTGTTTTTAATAAATGTCATCTCAACAATGGGAGCTAATAACCCTAGTGCTAAATTAGCCTGTTTTGTATAAATATAAGCCTCTGCTAAAGTTGCCTTTAAGCCCACAGTTAATATTGAATCTTCCCCGAGGTGTTGAATAGAAAGCTTTAATTGTTTCTTTCCAAACTCAATGGTTTGTAGGTAGTTTTTTTCGAGGTTGTAAGCATGAAGGATGTTCAACGCTATATAAACTGTTGATTGGTGTGCTTCACCCATTTGTTCTATTTGCTGATTATACATGGGTAAGAGAATCCTAAGTGCTTGCTCACCTTGGTTGTTCTTTACGAAATATAATGCCTGCGTTGTTTTTACTTGATTGGTTTCAAAGTGATTTTCTCCATAAGTCTTCTCGTAAATATTAATCACCGATGTTAATAACTTTATGGCTTGTGTAATGTTGTCTTCGAAATAATATACTTGTGATAAGAGTACATCAACATGTGCCGTTAGAATGTGTTGGTTACCAAAAAGATTGTTAGCAATTTTTTTGGCTAACAACGCCTGTTTTTTGGCTTCACTGTATAAGCCCCGAGACTTCAAAGCAAAACCATATTGAAGATGTGTTTTAGCAACCTCTGGGTGGGTGTTACCATAAAGTTGTTTTTGAATATTCAGTGTTTTTTTATACAACTTCATTATTTTATCAAAAGGCATAGGGGAAAGATTTCCCAAACCATCTGCTAAAAGTTTTGAAATGTGCATTGTTGTAGTTGATACCTGACCAAAAAACAATTCACTCAAAGAAAGAGTTTGTTCCAAAACAGCAACGGACTGTTTATTTTCACCTTTATTCTCAAAAATCTGAGATAAAATAATATTACCATTAATTTCTTCTTGCTGGTTTTTATTTTGCTTTGCTAATTCTATTGATTGAATAATTTTTTCTTGTGCTTGTTTAAATGATCCTTGTTCATTTAATAAGGTAGCCTCCAATTGCAAAACTTTAATGCGTTGAGAACCGCCCACATTTTTTATATTTTCTTGAAGCAGCTTCAAATTATTGCTAGCTTCATCAATACGGTTTTCTGAGAAGTACATTTGGATTAAATTAACATAAGCATCAAAATTTTTCTCATCTATTTTTATAGCTTGCTGTAAAAGAGACTCTGCCTCTTTATACTGACCAACCTTAACTAAAGCATTACCAATAGTTTGTTTTAAATTTGCCATTAAAAAAGGATCTTCAATTCGAGAAAATTTTGCATTAACCTTAGCGTTGTTTAAAAACTCTTTAACAGTAACATCTTTTCCTTTAGTAATATCTGGGTCACTTGCCCTAATGGAGTCAATTAAAAAGCTTGTCACTTGTTTTGCATTTTTTGCTTGCAGTAATGCTTGTTCCTTTGAATTAAAAAGTGCAATATTTGCATAAATAATTCCGATAAACAGTACAGAAATAAAAGTAGAGGACAAAGGATGGCGATAGACTAATTTTTTTAATAAGTACAAATAACTATGTTTACTGGCACTGATGGGTTTTGATAATAACCAATTCTGTAAATCAGTCTTCATTTCTTGTACAGATTGGTAACGATTTTCAGGCTTTTCTTGTAAACCCTTTAATACAATATTTTGCAAATCATTCGGTAGGTCCTTTTGTTTAATTAGCTTTTGAAAATGATTTTTGCAGTGTTTAAAATCAACCTTTCCACCTTTAAAATGTTCCAGAGGCTTGCTTTTTGTAAGCAACTCTAATAACAAAGCACTAACTGAGAAAATATCACTTGTTATGCCAATATTTTGTTTATTAATTTGCTCAGGTGATGCATAGTTTGGTGTATAAATTTGTTTGTTATTATCATTCTCACTGGAGCTCAAGATAGTAGCAATTCCAAAATCTACCACATAAACAATGCCTTGCTTATCAACTAAAATATTTGAAGGCTTAATGTCTTTATGTACAACCAGTTGTTGATGGGCATAGCTAAGAGCGTCCAAAACACTCAAATATAATTGAATTATTTGTTTAGTCTTCAATCCCTTTGCTAAACAAAACTCACGGATTGATTGTGGCTCATTGATATAATCCATGACCAAATAGAAAATACTTTCTGCAGAAATTGCACCAAAATGAAATGAGATAATGTTTGGATGGCTTAATTTAGCTAATGTTTTTTGCTCTTGAATAAATAGAGATTCCAGCGATTTATCTATCGCATCCTTAGCTGTCGATAAAATCTTTATTGCCACATATTTTTGAACTTGTGAATTCTTACGCCTTGCCTTATACACATGAGACATTCCCCCTTTGCCAATTTGACATATAAGTTGGTATTCATCAATAGTAGAACCTGACAAATCTTTCTCTTCTTGTAAGCTATTAAAAAAGTCTAAATGGGCTTCTTCTACAAGAGTATTGTCACTAATACGCGCTTTTATTAATCTAATCGCAATACTTTTAGCTTCAGCTGATAACAAGGGTTCTTTTTCAATGGCATTTATTGCCTGATCAACGGTAGTATCAAAATATTTTTCAAAAATATCACTTGCGATCTTCCAATTTTCAAGCGAATCCTTATTCATTTTTCAAAACAGATATATGAGTTTTAGCAATATTCCATTGGCGTATAATTGTACTTTTTGAAACGCCTTGCATTTTTGCAATCTCTACAATACTAAAACCAGAAAAAAAACGTAAAATTACAAGTTTTGCTAATTCGGGGTTAATCTTATCTAAGTGTTCAATAGCCTTGTCTAGTTCTAAAAGTTCAATATTAATATCATCACTGCCAATAATACTAGTGATGCTTGCCTTTGTGTAATTGGCAGAACGCTTTAAACGATACTTTCCTTTCACACGATCCACTAAATAGTGGCGCATACATCGTGCTACCGTATAAGTAAAGTGTTTCTGATTCTCAAAAGAAAGGCTTGATGGCTTAATGAGTTTCAAATAGCACTCATTAACTAAAACTGTAGGCGTTATTGTTTCACCCACTCTTAATCTTTGGAGCTGAGCTCGCGCTAAGTTTTTAATCTCTGGGTATAAAGCAGTAAAAAGACTATCAATAGCCTTGGAAGAGCTGTTTTTTGATAATTGCTGTATTGCTTCATCTGAAAAAATCATAAAAGTTTAAATTCTTATCTTGTTTTGGCATTATACGCTTTTATAGATAAAAAAATAGGCACTAAATCACGAAAATACAAGCCAATGCACAAGTATTAACTTATTTATATTGACATTTGTAGAGCTGTATTTACAATTAGGCCCTTAATAAAGACAAATGTAGAGATATGAAGCTATCAGAGTTTGAATTAGAAGTCCTTGGCCTTTTGTGGAAAAAAAAAGAATCAACAGCCCCTGAGTTGCATAAATTGATTTTAGAAAGTAAAACCGTGACTTATTCAACGGTTAAAACCATTGTGGATCGCTTAGAAGAAAAAGGAGCAATTCAACGCATTAAGAATTATGGTCGAACTATCGTGTATGCGCCAACAGCTGATCAAACTGAAACGCAAAAACCTTTATTAAAGAAATTTATTAACAAAGTTTTTGCAGGGAATCCACGACTATTAATGAATCATTTATTAGAAGATGAAACCATCACTGACGAAGATGTTGAGTATTTGCAATCCATTATTGATAAAAGAGGTAAGTAATGTATCAGTATTTTAGTATTAATATAATTATTAGCTTATTGACTTTTTTGTATATTAGCCAATTAAAAACCGCGCCCTCTCGGTTAAGTTTTCGTTTTGTTTTTATCGCTTTATTGAGTTGGTTGATTCCGTATGATGTCATTAACACCTATTTCTCAAGCAGTGACTATACTCCTTTGTTGCCTGCATTAGATGAGTTTAGAACCAATGTAAAAACAACGCTTGTTTCACAAATAAGTGAAGAGATTCAAGTCACTCTTCAACAAATTCTTTTCGTTTTAAGTGGGCTAGGTTTTGTTATTTTTATCAAAGATATTATTATTTTAAAGCAATATACATCGAGCTTAAATGCAAGATTTTATAAAAATTGTGGTACTGTGGCTATCTTAAAATCTGATGGCTTGGATGGTGCATTTTGTACTGGCATAATAAATCCTAAAGTCTATGTTAATAGTGCACTGGTTAACAGTCCTGAATTTGAGAGTGTTTTACAACACGAATTACAGCACATCAAGCAAAACGATAATCTTTATATTGCCGTTATTAGCTTTATTCAACGAGTCTTGTGGTGGAACCCTTTGCAATTGATTCTTACTCTAAAGGCGCGGGCTTTCCTTGAGTTAAGTTGTGATGAAAAAACAGCACAATCAATTGGCAAAAAACACTACCAAAAGGATTTAGCTACATTGTTACTAAACAAAAATGATACAAACAACAGCTCATTAATGTTAAGCTTTTTTGGTAAAAAAAATATTAACTTATTACGAATAAAACAATTAAACAAAAAGATTTATATGAACAAAAAACACAAGTCTCTTATTTTCACGACAGCGCTTATTCCTTTTATCATTAGCTTGTTAGTTAGCACACAGTCTGTTTCTTCTAATATTGATAATGCTGATGATGTTAATTTAAAGCCCAATCAAGTACAGGTTGTGTTTGATTCACATGTTTTTTATAACACAGAATATGCTGAAGATCTAGATGATAAAGGTAAAAGAGTCATCTCTCGACAAGACCATAAAAGTATCGAGACAAACATTATTGCAACATTAAATGAAACGCGAAAATTTAGTTTTGGTAAAGAAAAGGAAGAAGTGAGCTTTACCGTCAACCAAATAAATAAGGAGCAGTATATGTTTGATTTTGATATAACCTACTTTATAGATGGACAGAAAATAAATTTAAAACCCAGTTTGCTTGTGTTGAAAACAGAGCCTGCTTCATTGATTTCTAAAAAAGACAACTACCGATTTGAACTCAATATAAAAATCATTCAATAAAAAAGCAAGGCAATTGCCTTGCTTTTCTAATTAGAAACTTAAAGCTATTAACCAACTTTATGTAAATATACATCAGTTTGTGGGTAAGGAATATTACAGCCACCTGCTTCAAGTTCACCTTTAAACTGTTCTAAAAGTTCTCCATAAACAGTCCAGTAATCGCTTGTTTTTGTCCAAGGTCGCACTGAGAAGTTAACCGAACTATCTGCCAACTCAGTCATTAACATTGATGGCGCAGGCTCTGGTAAAACCAACGGATGATCTTCCATAACCTTCATCATAATATTACGTGCCTTTTTTAGGTCATCATCGTAACCAACGCCCATAGCAATATCAACTCGACGAATTGGCTTGGCTGTATGATTGATAATGGGGTCTGCCGTTACTTGGCTGTTTGGTATGATAATTTGACGATTATCCTTTGTTTTTAATATTGTACTAAAGATTTTAATTTCCTCAACATCGCCGGTATGCCCTGCTATCTCAACCAAGTCACCGATTTTGAATGGTCGAAACATAACTATCATAACACCCGATGCAAAGTTTGATAGAGAATCTTTTAATGCCAAACCAATTGCCAAACCAGCAGCAGCTAACATGCCTAATAATGATGTGGTTTTTACCCCTAATTGACCAAGTGCTGCAACGACCACTGCGGCGAGTAAAATATAATAAACAAAGTTTTTTAAGAAGTTAATTAAAATAGGATCAGAGTTGGTTTTACCCAAGCCTTTGGCAACCATATTAGAAATGACTCGGGCAATTTTTTTCCCTATCCAGTAAATAAGAAATGCAGTAATTAATTTTAAAGCAATCGCTAGCAATGCTTCAGGGTTATTAATAAACTCCATTGTTTTGGTTTGTATTGTTTCAAGTATACCTAGACTTTCTTGAGTGGTCTCTTTGACTGTTTCTTGAGCTGCCATTATGTCTCTCCTGTTAAGTGAATGATTCCATTAGTTTAACAGAAAAATGAATATTTTTTTAAAATGTAACAAAAGTTCAAATTTCGACTTCTTTCTTGTAAAGCAAGCTAACAACCCCAATAATACCCACTCATTAAATTTAAGTTAGGTTTTATCATTAGAAAGTCACGCTCAATTTCTGACATTATCGGCATAATTGCATCACTTGTTTGTGCTGTACAATGTGCTATTGCACCGATTTTGTTGAGTATTGCACCAATAATTCCTAAATGGGCGCATTTTGGACATGGTTGGGCATGGATTAGTTTTATTTTACTCATCGCTGCGTGGAGTATTGGCAGAGGGTATACAAAACACAAAAATAAACATGTCTTGGCTTTAGCATTTATTGGGATACTGCTTTTATTAGGTGGTACAATTTTCGAAAAGCATCTCACTATCATCAGTGAGTCTATCATTTTTGCAACGGGTGGGTTCTTATTAACTATTGCCCATTGGAAAAACTATAAATTAGAAGGCAAGTGTCCAATTAATCAAAAGTGAAGCATTTCTTTGGTTGATGCATAACCCGTATCTCGCCAGGCAGTAAAACCTCCAGCAACTGATATTGGCTTTTTAAAACCCATTTCCAATAGTGATAATGCAGCTAAGGCGGAACGATTACCTGATCGACAACAAATATAAATTTCATCATCAGGACTCCATCCCAGTTGTTGGGAAATAGCTACAATTTGAAACTCAAGAAAACCTCTAGCAACCCAAACAGAGCCAGGTATAACGCCTTCTAGCACTTCATTTTCTTCTCTTACATCAATAAGATTAATTTTATTTTGTTGCTGTTTTAATGCGAGTTGATTAACTGAAATTTCACCAACCTTTTGAAGAGCATTAATAACAAGTTGAGGGTAATCTAACATGAGATTTCAATAAGAAGTTGGGCAATATAAATCACTAAGCACTTCAATAATACGCGTGGTATTGTGCTGAGCTAATGAATAAAAAATAACTTGGGACTCACGACGAGTCTTTACCATGCCTTCTCGGCGAAGTGTTGCCAAGTGCTGACTTAATGCTGACTGACTTAAACCAATTTGTTGGTGCAATTCAGTTACAGAGTATTCGCGCTCTTCCAAAGCACATAAAATCATTAAACGAGATTCACTTGATAGCGTTTTAAGCATGCGTGCTGCTTTTGATGCGTGTTCCTTTAAATCAGAAAAAGAACGGTGTTCAGATTGTGTTGTTTCCATAATATCATCTATTTTTCAATCTTCACTATTATATTAATATTTGCTAATATAGTAAATGTTAATTTAGCTTCTGCTAAATAAAACAACATGAAAAAGACATAATTGTGACACAATCATACTTTATCATCACAGTTTTAAATCAATAGCGCTGTATGAAAGTATTTATTCCAAGCAATGAATTTAATTGCATTTATCAAAATAACGGCTTTAGCTTTAAACCCCTTGTAATCGATGCCTACCTTTATCACTTAGAAGTTGGAGACCTAGAGAAAACCCAAAAACGATTAAGGACAAAAGTAAAGACTGGAACGATAACCAATAAAAAGGGTAAAGCTTGAGATTTATAGTTAAAATGCGCTTGTGTTACCAAATAGTAGGCTCCGAATTCGTGGATAAAAAAAGCAACCACAGAAATAAGTAAAAACTTAAAAAACAATTGTTTATGATCTCGTTGATCTTTAAAGGAATAGAAATAATGCCCCAAATAAGCGGTTATTGTGCCAAAGATAAAACCGATAAAATGTGCAATCATGAAACGTATTTGTAAAAACTCAACCAATGAATAAGAAATAATTCCATGAATAAGGCTAGCGACAACACCTACTATGCCATATCGAATGAGTAATAAAAAAAATGGGTTATTCAATAATGGCAAATACAAACCCTTCATTAACTTCAATGTGTACTTCTTGTAATGATTCACCTAAACACGGCCCATTAACACACAAGCCTGAATCTGGTTTAAATTCCGCACCATGTGCTGGGCAAACTATATTACCCTGAGGTGTGGTTAAGAACTTTCCTAAAGAATAATCCATTCTCCTGCCTTGGTGAGGGCATAAATTTTTAAACCCTTGGTACTTATCCCCTGTTAACATAAGCAAAATTGAAGTTAACCCTGAGTCTAACTGCAATGAAAACTCATGCCATATATCTGGACTAATGTTTTTTATTTCATCAAGCTTACAAATCATTTTTGTGAATACTTTTTAACTGCATTAACTAAGACAGCCAATTTCTCAGGCTTCATATCTGGATGCATACCATGGCCTAAGTTAAAAACATGACCAGGTCCTTCACCGTAAGAACCAAGCACTCGCTTAACTTCTTTTTCAATAACCTCATCCTGGGCATACAACACACAAGGGTCAAGATTTCCTTGTAAAGCCACTTTCCCTTTGGTTAATTCTTTTGCTAATGATAAATCTGTTGTCCAATCAACCCCAAGGCAATCAGCCCCAGTATCAGACATTTTAGATAAGTTATACTGAACACCTTTTGAAAACAGTATGACTGGCGTTTCTGGATTGACTGCTTTAACCCCATCGACAATTTGTTTCATATACTGCAATGAAAACTCTTCATACATCGCAGGAGACAAAGAGCCGCCCCAAGAGTCAAAAACCTGGACTGCATTTGCACCACTGGCAATTTGCTGGTTAAGGTAATCAATACTGGCATCAGTGAGTTTTTGTAATAACTTATGAGCTGCTTGCGATTGATTAAGTAAAAAAGCTTTGGCCTTTGCAAATGTCTTTGAACTTCCACCCTCAACCATATAAGTCAGCAGTGTCCAAGGTGAGCCACAAAACCCTAATAACGGAACCTTACCTTCTAAAGTCTTGGATGTAAGTTTTAATCCATCCATAACGTATTTCAAATCTGTTTTGACATCAATTTTGGGTAAAGCATCAACATCTGCTTCGGTAACTATTGGCTTCTTAAATTTAGGACCTTCCCCAGTAACAAAGTATAGACCCAAACCCATGGCATCAGGAATAGTTAAGATATCAGAAAAAATAATCACCGCATCCAAATCAAAACGACGCAAAGGTTGTAAGGTCACTTCACAAACCATTTTAGGATTTCGTGCCATTGTCATAAAATCACCAGCCTGTGCTCGCACCTCTCTGTATTCTGGCAAATAGCGCCCAGCTTGGCGCATTATCCATACGGGTGTTCGGTCAGTTTTTTCAAGGCGCAGTGTTCGAAGCAATAAGTCGTTTTTAATTTTCATAGTCATCTAATAAAAAAAGTTGGCTTATTTTATTCGTAATGTACCCAATAATACAGCTTTCTCTATTAAAGATATATTAGATATTGCATTAATAGTTGCATATTGTAACTTTGTGAATAGAATTGCTTTGAGTATAAGCATGGCATGTAATGCCCATAAATTAACCAGTTATAAAGATGAACCTTCTTAAAGAACATTGGTCTTAACACCCAAAATACGAAAATGTTTTACAATAAAAGTGATAAATTATGAAAAAACTAGCAATACTGAGCCTAATATTCCTGACTTTAACAGGCCATGCTCAATTTATAGAAAAAGCAGCTCCAACAGATATTGAATTAAAAATAAATAATGCAAAATCAGTTCCTGAGTTATTAAATGTTTCTGCAATAGCTTTTAAAAATAAAGATTTTAAAAATCAAATAAAAGCATTAGAAAAGCTCGTTAAAATCAAACCAAGCATCCCTGTTTTCCAATATAATTTAGCACAAGCCTATGCTTTGAATGATAACAAAAGTGCTGCTTTTAATTCTTTGGTAGCACTCCAAAAACAAGGACTTTACTTTGATATAGATAAAAATAAAAACTTTGACAACATCAAAAGTTTTCCTGTTTTTAAATATCTCAGAGAAAACTTTGATGCAAACAATGTTCATTTCGGTGAAGGTATGGATGTGTTTAAAATTGACAAATCTTTTAGTGGCTTATTATTTGAAACTCTAGCTGTAGACTCTAAAAACCAACGTTTTTTAATGGGTTCTTTAAGAGATGGTCGAGTTATTAAAGTTGAAAATGACGGTAGCATCAGTAATCTTGTAGAGCCAACAGATGGTGGTACTAAAGGCCCTTGGTCTGTGATAGACTTAGAAACAGACTCAAAAAACAATGTGCTTTGGGTGGCAAGTGCTGCTGTCTCACAATATACAAACCTTTCAAAAGAGTCTTCAGGACTAGCAGGTATATTTAAGTATGACCTAACAACAGGGAAACTTTTGAAGTCATATCTTTTACCAGAAAAATCTAGACCTTATTTGTTGAGTGCTATCCATTTGTCAAAACAGGGAAAACTTTATGTTCTTGAATCAATAAGAAGTAGTATTTTAGAATTAAATGAAAAAACTGCTGAGTTTAATGTAGTATTAAAGGCACAAGAGTTTGGTAACTTAAGAAAAATAACCTCTGATGAAACTGGAAGGGTTTTATATGTTACAGATGAAGAAAAAGGGATTTTGGCTGTCGACTTACTTAAAGAAAAAATCTACTTAATTAAAAATACTCCAGCTCTCTTGTTAGCTGGGATTAGTGAGATAATTTATGATGATAATGGCTTAATTATTATTCAAGCAGGAAACAAACCTGAACGCGTCATGCGCTTACAGCTCAATAAAACCAAACTCGTTGTAACTAATGTGTTTCCAATAGAATCCGCGCATCCCAAGTTTGATAATCCTGCAGCTGGTACTGTTTTTGATGGTGGCATCTATTATATAGCTAATTCACAAATAGCAAAAACCAATAAATACGGTGGTTTATTACAAGGGCAAAGTTGGCAAGATGTGTTTGTTATAAGCTCAGCCAAACACTATAAAGAGCAAGACACTCTTGATTATCAAAAAGAAGTGGACAAATACAGAAAATAAACTCATGTTATTAAATCATACATAAACAAAAAACCGTCTTTTAGGCGGTTTTTTGTTTTCTAGCTATAATAGCAACTCGTCTACCAAGAGCAATACATAGATTTTTCTCGTGCTTATCAATGGACCTTTCCGATTCATTGCCTGACCAATGGCTTGCTCCATAAGGAGTTCCCCCACTTTGCGTTTGTAGTAATGATTTTTCTGTATAGGGCAATCCAACAATCAACATACCATGATGTAACAATGGAACAATCATCGATAATAAAGTCGCTTCTTGTCCCCCATGTAGACTAGAGCTTGAGGTGAAAACTGCACCTGGTTTATTACTTAAAGTTCCTGAAAACCACGCAAGACCCGTATCATCTATAAAGGTTTTTAATGGGGCAGCCATATTGCCAAAGCGTGCAGGAGACCCTAAAACAAGACCATCACACAGACTTAAATCTTCCTGTGTGACCAATGCATCTTTGGGTTTATAATCTTCATCCCCGACACATGGAACAGTGCGAATTATCGCATTAGTATCCTCTTGTGACTCAACACCTCTGGCTATTAACCTTGCCATTTTGCTGGTATTACCGTGTTTACTGTAATACAAAATAAGTATAGTTGTCGTTGCCATTATAAAATATTAAGTATAGATTCTGGAGGTCTGCCTATTGCAGCTTTTTCGCCACTAATAACAATAGGTCTCTGAATTACTTTTGGAAATTTATGCATCAAAGTTATAAGGTCTTTTCGTGAAAGCTTTTCATTTGCCATATCATTTTCTTTGTATTCTTTCTCGTTTTTTCGCATCAGTTCTCGAGGGCCTTTAGCTAAAAAAATTAACACTTTATCCAACACTTCACTTGAGGGAGGTGTTTCTAAATACTTAATAACTTCGATATCAATATTTTCTTTCTCTAACAGTTCAAGAGTTTGCCGAGACTTTGAACAACGAGGATTATGGTAAATAGTAACTTTATTCATAAGTAGTATCAAAAATTAAAAGGGTATTTTATGCTAACAATCCTACAGATAATAGTATAATAAGCCTTTTTACACCTTTCAAATCATGACAAACAAAATACTATTAACAATTTTAACTCTTTCTTTATTTGCTTGTAATCAACAAGAAGAACAGAAACCACCTGATTCACCTGCTATTGCCGTTGTTGGTGACTCAATAATAAGTGCAGACCTATTAAAGGCTTATTTATTGGCTAATGGTATTAAAAATCCAGACGAAAAAACAACCGAACAAGCAATGGAAAACCTAATTAACGAAGTTGCCGTTGCTAATATTGCCAAAAAAAATAAATTAAGCCCAACTCCTGAACAATTAAACACTATCGAATATTTAAAAATTCGTGCATTTGCTGATGCTGCAAAGCAAGATTATTTAAAGAAAAACAAAGTCACTGACCAAGAAATATCCAATGAATATAAGAATGGTTCAAAACAGTCAGGAAACAAAGAATACCACCTTCATTTATTAATGTACCAAGATGAAGTACAAGCCATAAAAGAACTTGATAAACTGAAAACAAAAGAAGACTACTTGGCATTAGAAAAATCCTTTAAACAAGAAAACCCCAATATTAGAGGTGTTGGTGATTTAGGTTGGGTGAAAATCCCACAACTACCAAAAAGCTTTCGCAGTGTTTTACCTCAATTAAAGCCTGAAACTCTTTATAAAAAAGTCCTCATTAGTAAATATGGTGCGCACATTATTTATTTAGAAGAAGTAAGAGCATTGAAACCTCCTAAATTAGAAGATGTTAGATCAGGAATAATAAAAACCCTAGAAGCTAAAAAGATATCAAAATTTGTTCAATTAGCTAAAGCTAAAGCTCGCGTTAAAATCAAAGAGTAAAATGCAAAAAGCATCATTTGGAGGAAAATATTTTTACATCTGTTAGTTGATAAAAAAGTGAACAAAGAGGTCTTTTAAAGTTTTCAATAGAGTTCTTCAATTGCCTGACTGAACTTTTGATAACAACCATTGTCGATTATGTATGAAAACACTTCTTTTTATTGCATTAATGACCAGCTCTTTTGCCTATGCCCAAACCACACTGGTTGAAGCTGCCAAAGAACGACTTAAACATTTTGTTGTTTATGATGGAGCCTATCATTCAATCGCTTATCCTAATGGTGATGTTGATAAAAATCGTGGCGTTTGCTCAGATGTTGTGATTCGCAGTTACCGTACGGTAGGCAAAGATTTACAACAACTCGTACACGAAGACATGAAAGTAAATTTTGATACCTATCCCAAGATTTGGGGCTTAAAAAAGCCTGATAGCAATATCGATCATCGCCGAGTCCCTAACCTTGAAACCTTTTTTAAAAGACATGGAAAAACCTTAATAATTTCAAACAACTCCAAAGATTACCAACCTGGTGATATCGTCAGTTGGCGCCTTGATAATAATTTGCCGCATATCGGCATCGTCAGTGATGAGCCATCAGAATCAAATCCAAAGCGTTACAAAATTATTCACAATATTGGTTTAGGCCCGCAGTTAAATGATATGTTATTTGATTTCAAAATTGTTGGGCATTATCGGTATTAATAGAATAAAATACCGCATCAACAACCTGTGCCATTCGCTTAAAATCTAATTTTTCAATGGTGTCTTCTTCGGTATGATAGTTTTTGTTGCGGTTAAAGGCGGTGTCGCTAATCATCAAGGCAGGATAGCCAAAGTGCCAATAATTCAGATGGTCGGAAAAGTCGATTCCAGCCACAGAAGACGGCGCATTAATGGAGTAAACAGGTAAATCACCAGCATCGCGCATACGTGATTTAAGTGCCCTAGTTATTCCCATTTGCGATAAGTCACCAACCAAAGTAATAAAATCTCCCTTATCAGAGTATAGGTACTTCATGCCCTTCACAGGATAGGCTTGTGAACCAACTTCATCACTAAAATAGCCAATCATCTCAAGAGAAAGCATTTGTTCAACCTCGACGTTGTTGTCCGATAGGCTCTTAGCATGAATATAACTGCCCATGTATTCGGTACGGAAATAAGGAGGTTCTTCGAGTGTATAAAACACCAACAGTAAATCACATTGAGGTGGATTTTGGCTAAATAAACGAACCAACTCCAGCAGTCCCGCCGTACCGCTGGAATTATCATCCGCCCCAGGCAAATAATCGTAAGTATCATAATGCGCACCGATGACAGTAGTTTTACAGTCATTGTTCATGCTATCAAAAGTGACGATAATGTTTTTATAAGAAACGTCATCAACAGCGTATATTTGTTCACTAAAGTTTGAAGTGTACTGCGCTATCTCTTTACTAATATAAATGGCTTTTTGGTTTAAGTTTTCCTCTTCACTATATTTAGTCAAAATTGTCTGAGATAATATTTTAACATGTGCTTTAAGCTTTTCAGTTGAAGCGTGTGTTTCATAGTTGTTACTTGAAGTAAACACGGGTTGCGTAACCAGTGCCAGTATACCAACAAGTACAACAACAAAAAGGACAAAAAAGCGAGAGAGGTATTTGAGTATTTTATGTTTCATACATCATTCGGCAAGTACATATTTCAATAGTTTCAACAAATGCAACATTGATTAAATTAATACTTAAATATCTCAAAAAGATGGCTGAGATCTTTTTTCCAAACGCTGTGGTATTTTCCCAATTTACGTTCGGCGGGCGTTACATCGGTATCAGCAATGATTTGCAAGGGTTCCAAGAACATGGTTTCATCTTTACCACATTTTCCACGAATATTGCGCTTAGTTAGTCCTAATCGTGAAATTTCGAGCATTTTGTGAGCAATATCGCGGACGATGCCATTTTGGAAGTCGGTACATAGTCCATATTTTGGTACGTTGTCACGTAAGAGTTGATGCTCTTCAAGCGTCCAGTTTTTAACCAAATCCCAAGCAGCGTCCAAACATTCTTGATCGTAAAAAATGCCAACCCATAAAGCAGGTAAAGCACAAATGCGTCGCCAAGGACCGCCATCGGCTCCACGCATTTCGAGGTATTTTTTCAAACGCACTTCAGGAAATGCAGTGGTTAAGTGGTCTTCCCAGTCCTTCATGGTGGGTAATTCACCAGGCAGGATTGGTAATTTTCCTTGCATAAAATCACGAAAAGATAAACCGCTGGCATCGAGGTATTTGCCATCACGGTAAGCAAAATACATAGGAACATCCAACATATAATCGACATAGCGCTCAAAACTCATAGAGTCTTCAAAGACAAACGGAATAATGCCACATCTGTCATTATCTGTGTCTGTCCAAATATGTGAGCGGTAAGATAAATAACCATTAAATTTGCCATTTTTAAAAGGTGAATTGGCAAAAAGTGCGGTAGCAATCGGTTGCAAAGCAAGTGAAACACGAAACTTTTTAATCATGTCAGCTTCGGATGAAAAATCTAAGTTTGCTTGAATGGTACAAGTGCGTTTCATCATGTCTAAACCAAGAGTGCCGACTTTAGGCATGTATTCGCGCATGATTTTATAACGGCCTTTGGGCATAAACTCGATGTCTTTTTTCTTTGCTGTTGGGTGAAAACCCATGCCAATAAAGGCAGAATTGTATTGTTCACAAACGGCTTTAACTTCTGCTAAATGTGAATACGTTTCTCGACAAGTGGCATGAATATCTGCCAGTGGTGCACCAGATAACTCCAGTTGCCCACCTGGTTCTAATGTAACCGAACAACCATCACGAAATAGTGCAATAATATGTTCCCCTTCGTATTCTGCACGCCACCCAAATTTGTCTTTTAAACCATTAAGAATATCTTTGATTCCGCCCTTTTCTCCATATCCCAAGGGTTTTAGTGTATCGGTATGAAAACCAAATTTTTCATGCTCGGTTCCTACTTTCCACTCAGACTTTGGTTTGCTACCTGATGAGATATAGTCTATCAGTTGGGATTTGTTTTCGATTGGTTCAGATTTACTCAATTTAGCACTCGCTTGAAATTATGAATTTGCTCACATATTTTATCATGTATAATCTATGATTCATAATTTATTCATTTTTAAAGGAATACAATCTAGGCATGAAATTATTATTTTCAATATTTTATACGTTAAT
>Ga0256834_1001163_pt1 | contig 18284 bp, 21 predicted proteins | sample 4281140metaG_FD_190536 | JGI IMG/M metagenome (GOLD analysis project Ga0256834, IMG submission 190536) | Hydrothermal vent microbial communities from East Pacific Rise, Pacific Ocean - 4281-140 | ecosystem: Environmental > Aquatic > Marine > Hydrothermal vents | place: Pacific Ocean: East...
ACAGATGGAGTTATGTTGATGGTGTTAACATAAACGAATACGGAGAAGAAGCAACCGATCACATAATCAGCACTTCCACAGTGGATCTTGCTGGAGACATGTTCATGTGTGCTGGCTTCAATGAATAATAGTAACTTTTAATTTCTAATTTCTAATTTCTGTAATGATATTATTTGATATATTTTCCAATTAGGTGGTGAACGTAATGAAAAAGGAGCAAAAAGTTCTGATTATTATTTTCATCTTGGGGTGTCTGGGACTGGAAACGTTAATTGCTCTAACTGGGCAAGTAGAACAAATTCCATACAAACCTAAAATTCATGTGATAACATCTAACGGTTATCTTCTTTACGGAAACGGTAGTACGAGCAAAATACGCTTAACAGCATACACCCTCAACGTTACAGCCCTCAAAGAAGGCAAATTCTACATCCAGCGCACAGTTTGTGGTAAGCTAAAATCTGTCAGGAAAATTTACAGAATAAAACCGGAGGAGCAAGTTATTTTGCTGAGAGGGACAATCAGAAACGACTACGATCACAGGCTTTACGTTTCCCTACTGGCTTGCGGTTACGACTCTTCCGGTAGAATAGTTTCCCGATCGGTGGGCAGTGGAGCTCCGGGAACACCGGAAGAGAAAGGAGTGGTCGTAAATCTCAAAAGTGGGGAAGAAAAAAGCTTTGAGTTGGTTCTCAGGTACAGCGAAAACATATCAACAATCAGGATATTTGCGGGAGTAAGTGAATCTCCTCTGCCATAATAACGGTGAAAACGAGTCAGAGATGGATGAACCTGCCGATATCAGTGCCAATCATGAACTGCTATCCGCTGATTGTACTGGCAATCTCACGGAATCCAGTTATAAATATTTTATGACCATATCCTGTAAATTATAATTTGTTTATATTTCACTATATATATTTTTTTGCAAGTTATGGTCAGAATATCTATATAGTTTAACCTAGTAGTACAAACAGGAGGGTGGGAAAAATGGCAATTGCAGCGGGTTATCCGATTCAGGGGATAAACCGGGACATAAACATAGCAACTAAAGCCATAAGGGGCTCCATTTCAAGGCCCGCTCAGTTGGTGGTGGGTGAATACATAGCATGGCATGTTTGGACAGCTAGCGTAGAAAACGCTCTGGTTTTAATCTGGCCACACGATGGCTACGGTGCCTGTTTTCGTTATCTTGTAGAAGGTAGATACAGGGACGAAATCGACTGGGTGGACGAAAATGCAGATTATGATATTCTGGCGGAGATAATACCGCTCCAGAACGACCCGTCAGCATACGGCTCAATAAGATTCTACTGGAGGAACAGGGAAACGGGAGAATCAAGAGTTCGCAGTTACGCTTTCTCTCAGTATCGGATTGCCAAAGCTGTTGATTTTGCTTTGGAATTCGATGATAATATAGGAACACCGCAAACCACAGACTGGAAATGCTTTTACAACGCTCAGATTAAGAGACATGGCAGCAATTCGTGGGAATATATTTCCCAAGATCTATTCTACTGGAAAGAGTGGACGCATCCAGAACTCAATAATGTTCATTCTGAGGACTTCAGCGAACACAAGTTCTGGCAGAGGAAAGAGTTAAAATAGATTCAAAAAAAGTGGTCATAATGAGGTATCTAAAAATTTTACTGGTTGGCATTCTTTTAATCTCTGCTATACTCGGCTTCAAACTTGGTGTTAGCGTGCTCAATCCGGGAAAAAATGTGAACAAAACGGTAAATGGAACTCAGATAGTGTACGTTAAAATGCCCGACGGTGAGAAGCTTTTAGCAGAAGTTCACTATGGAAACAAAACGGAAATAACGGTGAAGCTGAGGGGTAAAACTATTGCAAGAGAAGAGCTACCGAACGGCAGTAAAATGTCGAAAGAAGAGATTGAAAGCGTTGTAAAGGACATGATAAGAACGCTAAGGTCAGATGAGAAGCTTCAGGCCATGACCATAATAATATACTGGGGAGAGAAGAGGGGCATTCCAAGCGACGTGTGCACGAAAGCCGCAAACGAGTTTGGGAAATGCTTGGATGAAGGTAAAAATCCGGACGAATGCGTTAAGGAGCTGAAACAGAAGTACAGCTGGATAGCAAACATAAACTTTTCAGACCTTGTACTACTTTACAAAAACTGGACGTAGTTTCGAAATCGTCAGGTATAAACCTTACAATTTCGGCAGTTTGATATGTATCCCAGATAACTCGATGTAAATGAAGAGGAAATACGTCGTCATTCTGGCTGTGCTCTTGGGATTGCTTCTGGCCGGGAGTCTCGCTCTGTCGAAGCACGAAGGGAAAATCACAAAACCCCTCGGTTTCGGCAGAAACGCCTTTAAGATCCCGAACGGGTCAACTGTCGTGCACTCAAACGGGTCAACGGAGATATACGACAGCTCGGGCAGGCTCTGGCTGAGGATCGATGACAGAAATGCTGGAAATGTCACTACACCTTTCGGTGTGAAGAAAGCGACGAACGTGTTTCAGGTGCCCTCGGGCTCATTAGTCAAGCAAACGTCAAACGGAACAGTCGTTTACTACCACGGAAAGGTGATTTTGAGAGTTTTGAATAGTACCTAACTACTTATCTTGGTTCTAATGCATTTCCGTGGAACGGCTTTTTATCTCGCTGTCAGCCTCAAAGAAGGGGAGAAGAATGCGAGTGGTCCTTGACAGAAAAACACTGTTCGCTCTAGCGTCTGAAACGAGGATAAAGATACTCAAGAAGCTCGGTGAGAGACGAATGACTTTAACCGAGCTCTCGAGAGAACTGGGAATATCAAAAACGGCCGTTAAGGAGCACCTCGACAAACTCGTACAGGCCGGCCTTGTTAAGAAGGTGGACGAGGGCAGGAAGTGGGTGTACTACGAGCTGACGGAAAAGGGCAGGGCAATTCTGCACCCGGAAGCTAGAGTGGCTCTGCTCATCTCCTCCGCTGTCCTGAGCGCTCTTGGAGTACTCGAAATTTACAGGTTTGTAACAGCTAAACTTGCAGTTAGACCACAACCCCAAGTCCCATCATCTCCCCTCACTCCCGTGCCAGTTCCAACACCTGCGACCCCTGTAACTCCTGCCAACGTAGCCGGAGTGTACCTTGTTGCAGGTTTAATCTTGATTTCCTTGGGTGTCCTGACGTTTCTTCTGGCAGTTCTCCGAATCTCCGGGACAAAAGATAATTAACCCAACTAAACAACTGCTGTTAAAATGGCAAAGAAGTCGATCTATCTCCCGCTACACCACGGAAAGGCCCCTTACTGGCTGCTCAGCAGGATGAAGAAACTCGCTCTCCCGATAGTCAGGATAATAATTGAGGAATTCGGCGAGAGGGAACTCTTTGAGAGAATGTCCGACCCCGTGTTCTTCCAGTCCTTCTCAAATGTCCTTGGGTTCGACTGGAACTCCTCCGGCTCCACAACTGTTCTGACAGGAGTTCTGAAGAGCATTCTCAACGATCCGAACTCGGGAGTTGACGTCAGGGTTGCTGGAGGTAAGGGGAAGGAAGGACTGAAAACCCCAGAGCACGTGGAGAAGTTCGCGGACGAACTCGGCTTGACGAGCTCCAGAGTCGAGGAGCTGAAAACCTTGAGCAGATTTGCAGCAAAGGTTGACTCCTCAGCCCTCCAGGATGGGTACGATGTCTACCACCACTGCCTCATTTTCTCGAAAAAGCATTACCTCGTAATACAGCAGGGAATGAATCCTGCTACAAGGATGGCAAGACGATACCACTGGATGTCCGATTTCGAAATGAGGTGCGAGGAGCCACACTCCGGAATAGCTGCGGAGAGAAAGGAGAACTGTATAATTGACCTCACGTCGAGGAAGAGCAGGGAAAACAGGGAAACAGCTCTCGACGTGGTCAGGGATGGAAACTTCAAAAGAGATTACAGAAGGCTACTCGGTATCGTGAGGTACAGGGATGGAATTTCTGTTCCGAGGAGGATAGACTGGAAAGCTGTTGAGAAAGCTTACGAGCTCCAGCCTTCGAACTTCGAGGAACTTCTTCTGGTGAGAGGAGTTGGTAGGGGAACTCTAAGAGCTCTTGCCCTCGTTGCAGACCTCATATACAATAGGGAGTACAGCAGGGAGGACCCTGTCAAGTACTGTTTTGCAGTCGGCGGGAAGGATGGAGTGCCTTTCCCTGTTGACAGGCAGAGTTACGATGAGACAATAGAGTTTCTGAGAGAAGCAGTCAAGCAGGCGGAGCTAGGGGACTTTGAAAGGTTGAACGCCCTGAAAAACCTGCAGAAGCTCGTTTCTTTCCGTTTCTGATTGTTCTTTCTTCCGAGTAAAAAAAGAGAAGCTAAGAATAAAGAGGCTAGAAAGAAGCTATGGAAAATGAGAATAGGGGTTGAAGAAGGACGTAGGAGGTTAAAAAACGAAATAGAGCGAAGAAGGCAACGCCTGCAAACGTTTAAAAATGTTTATCTACAACCGGAACAACCCTGAGGATATGGGCAAATCCGAAACCATACTCGAACTCGCAAGAAAGAAGGAACTCGATTTTGAGTGGGTTAAGGAGGTAGCTAAAGCTGAAGGTGTTGAAGCTGAAAAACTCATCAGGCTCATAGCTAAGGGAGAGGTAATAATTCCAAGAAACGTCAGGAGGGTCAGCTCTAACCCTGATCTCAAGCCAAAGCCTATAGGTAGACTCGTCAGCACGAAGGTTAACGCCAACGTTGGCACTTCAGCTGACTACATCAACGTCGAGGAGGAAGTTGAAAAAGCTATAGTCGCCGAAAAAGCTGGAGCAGACTTCATAATGGATCTCTCCACAGGAGGGAGGCTGGATGAGATAAGGAGAAGAATAATGAAGGCTATAAATGTCCCCTTCGGCACGGTCCCAATCTACCAGGCTGCGAGAGAGGCTAAAGTCGTTGTCGACATGAGTGAGGACGACTTTTTTAGGGTTGTTGAGAAACAGGCAAAGGACGGAGTTGACTTCATGACAATACATGCGGGTGTTAACTGGGTCAGCGTTGAAAGGCTGCTAAAAAGTAACAGGTTGCTCGGAGTCGTCAGCAGGGGAGGAGCTATAACTATCGGCTGGATGATCCACAACGAGAAGGAAAACCCGTACTACGAGAACTTCGATTACCTGCTTGAGCTGATGAAGGAGTACGACGTTGCCATAAGCCTTGGAGACGCTTTCAGGCCGGGATGCATTCACGACGCAAGCGATAGAGCAAAATTCATGGAGTTCATAATGCTCGGGGAACTCGTTGAGAGGTGTAGAGAGGCAGGAGTCCAGGCCATGGTCGAAGGCCCGGGACATGTGCCGATAGACGAGATAGAGACCTCCGTTAAGGCGATGAAGTACGTCTGTAGAAACGCTCCTCTCTACCTACTTGGCCCCCTCGTCACGGACATAGCTGCCGGGTACGATCACATAGCAGCAGCCATTGGTGGGGCTGTTGCTGGCATGTATGGAGCTGATTTGATATGTTACGTGACTCCTTCTGAACACCTCGCGCTTCCGACTGTTGAGGACGTTAGAGAAGGAGTTATAGCTGCTAAAATTGCTGCTCACGCCGCTGACCTCGTTAAGGAGGGGCAGAGGGAGAGAGCGAGAGCGAGGGACTACGAGATGAGCCTTGCAAGAAAGAACTTCGACTGGAAAAAGCAGTTCGAGCTCTCCATAGATCCGGAGAAGGCTGAAAGGATATGGAGCAGGAGAAGGAGCAAGAGTGAGGCTTGCAGCATGTGCGGAGATCTGTGTGCGATAAAGATAGTCAAAGAAGCGTTGGAGAAAGCGAGAAAGTGAAGGCGTTTCAGTTAACTATCAGCAGAAAAAGCGGAAATTGTAGAAAAAACGAGAACAGAATGGAAGGGAAATGACGTACTGGTGGAATGTAAAGGTTAGCCTGATGGACTTCGTGAAGCTCCCGGTACCGAGCTCTATCGGAGCTCTCTCTCACACTCATACATACGTTGATCCCGTCATCCTTCTCGTCTCTGCAATCGCGTTCTCAGTGTACTACGTCAAAGTTAGAGGACTCAGAAAGCTCGTCAAGGCGTTTTTTCTTCTTTGGTTTGTCTGCACGGTTATAACCTCCCTGTTCACACTCCTTTCTCTTATAGGATTAACTCCAATCCACCTTCATCCTGGAACGGAGCTAATAGTCAACATGTTCTCTTTCTCTTTTGCAGCCTCTCTCCTCAACCTCTCGAATGTTTTCGGTCTGCTGGAGTTGCTGATTGACGTGACACCAAAATTCCTGATAGCGAACGGGACGACGACACCAGCCGGGTTGGAAGTTTCTAGCTTCATTCTGTCCGTGTCGATTGTCCTCGCGGGAATGGTCTTGTTTGTCGTTGTCGATTAATCTATTTTTGGATAATCTATCTCGGAAGAACCGAAAAAGCTTCTTACCCTCTCTTGCATTCTTAGGTAGCACATGAGGAAAGGAGCCTGAAAGACCGCCATCAGGGCTGGGGCCACGGCAAAGTACTGCCCTTCCTTACCAAAAACTGCGACAAGGATCGCTATGCTCAGAGCGATGTTCTTGCTAACCGACGTGAAAACGACTGACTGGTGTTTTTCGTAACTAAGCCTTTTCCTGTTGATTAGCAGAGTTAGCAGGACGAGAGAAGGGTAAAAACAGATAGCAACTGGTGCTACCATCAGAATGTCCCTCAAATCGTGAACGATCATTCTCGCCTTCGACGAGAATATGACGAAGATCATCGCGTACAGGCAAACGAGCGTTATCGTTGAAAAAACGGGCTTGTACCTTCTGTTAAAGTAGTGAACGCCTCTCTTTCTGACTATTGCTTCTCTTGTTAGAACACCGAGCGCGAGTGGTAGTATGAGAACGAAGATCAAACTCTTCACCATTAAAAAGTAGGGAACGTGGAAGCTCGACTTCTCCGCTATGTACCCTCCCAGCAGTGGGTACACAAAAATAGAGCACAGAAAAGCCAAAGCTACAGTTGCAGCCCCCGCGAGCAAGTCTCCGCCTGAAAGTCCTATGAACCCGAGACCCATGCTCGAGGAAGGAGCTATTGCGAGAAACATCAATCCAAGCCTAATTCTTGGGTCGGGAACGAAAATAGACGTTAAAACGAACATGTAAGCTGGAGCTATGGCGAAGTTGAGAACGAGAGCCTCTACGATAACTGAAAAACAACCTCTGACGTTTCTGAGGGCGCTGAGAGATATGCTTGTCATCATGGGGTATATCATCGCGAATACAAGGGGTAAAATCAGAAAGCCAAGCTTAACTCCCGTGAAGTAGCCAAAAAAGATACCAGAAAAAATAGAAAGGAGAGTTAGCTCTATCATGTGTTTTGAAAGTCTGAACTGAACTCTAGAAACGAGGTTAAACTCTTTGCACATTCGAAGCCCTCCTATCCGATCTGCCAGAGCTGCCAGAATTTCTGCAGAGAAGGGATCTCAATTCTCTCATTTCCAGAAACAAAACTTTCTGCTCTGCGGTCATGTAGGGAAAACAGTCTTCGAAGGGATCGTAACCGAAGGGACAGAGACCCTTAACGCACGGAAACCCGTACCTCCCGTTTGAGTCCATGCAGGGTAACCTTCTGAGTAGTATAGAAATCATAATCTCCACCACTATGGTGTGTGTTTCTTCAACTATATAACTTTATCTAATTTAATTTTTAAACTAAAACTCGCAAAAACCCGAACAAAAACTTTAATTATTATTTATTTTCAATCTGTGACATGCCGAGCCCGCTCGACATCTACAAGCTTCTCCCTAAGACGAATTGCGGGAAGTGTGGGGAGAAAACGTGCATGAGCTTCGCGTTCAAGCTCCTAAGTGGAGAGAGAAAGCTTGAGGAATGCGAGCCTTTGTTCTCCCCAAAGTTCGAGAAGAACAGAAAAAAGCTTGAAGAAATGCTCGCAATCGTTGAGAAGGCGAAGGAAACAGGATTAATTGTTAACGAAGAGCTCTGCACGGGTTGTGCTAACTGCATAGTCTCCTGTCCCGTTCACGTTGAGAAAGACCCCTACAACGCGGCTATGGGCAGAGGGATAGAGATGGACGAGCCTATACTTAGGATAGAGGATGGAGTCGTTAGGGTTGTTAACCTGAGCCTGTGCAGGAGGTACGGAAAGGAGAGAACTCTCTGCGTCGTTTGTAGGGAGAACTGCCCGACTGACGCGATAAGCTTTGTGGAGGAGGCTTGAATGAGGATAGTTTGTACTGCTTGTTCTTGTCTCTGTGACGACATAGTAATCGAGGGGGGTAAGGTTTACCACGCGTGCAGGAAGGGATACAACCTCCTTAGAGGGGAAAGGGAGGTAAACACAGTCGATGGAGAGAAGTGCGACTTCGAAAAAGCCGTAAAATCCGCTATCGACGTATTTGGTAATGCTAAGAGACCCCTTATATTTGGACTTGACAACGTCAACTGCGAAACTCAAAAACTCGCTTTAAAGCTGGCAAAAAACAGCGGAGCGATAGTTGCAGATCACTCAACTCTAAGCTGTGGGGAGCTGATAAAGCTTGCAATAAGTAGAAAGCACGCAACTCTTGAGGAGTTTAGAGATAGGGGGTATGTGTCCATCTACTGGGGCTCCAACCCCCACAACGGCATTCCAAGACACCTATCGCGCTTTACGTACTACCCAAGGAGCGGGAAGAGGCAGAGGGGATACGAAGAAGACAGGTTTCTCGTCGTTGTCGACGTGAGAAAGAGCGAAACTGCAAAGATAGCAGAAAAGAGCAAGAGCGGACTGTTCATAAGAGTGGAAAAAGACTCTGATCTTATAGACTCTTTTCTGAAAGCTCTTGAGGGAAAAGCTGGAAAGTATGTTGAAGTGGCGAGAGCCCTTAAGGAAATGGAGAAGTCTGATCTTAACGCAATATTCGGGGGAAGTGGGCTTTACTTCGGGCTTAATGGGGGTTTAGAGAGCTTTGAGGGAATGCTCGACAGGTTAGCTGATTTAAACGTTCACTTCATTCCAGCAAACACGAAGGCGAACATGAGAGGCTTTGTCGAATTGATGCTGAAGGAGACAGGCTCTCTCTGCTATGACTTTGGAGAGGGAGAAGCCTGCTCCCTGAAAGAGGCTTTCTCATTGTGCGATGTCGCGTTAATAGTCGGAGCAGACCCCTTCAGGACCGTTCCCTGGACGATATCGAGTATGATAAGGGAGAGGGAAGTAATCCTTGTCAACAGCCTGAAGTCTGTAACTGGAAGGCTTTGCGGGAGCAGAGTCAAAATATCCCCAGAAATCTCATGCTTCTCTGGAGGTACGATGGTCAGAAGTGATGGGGTTGAAGTGAGACTCTCTGGAGGCGGCAAGGAAAGGAGCGATGAAGCGGTAATGCTCTCTCTGCTAAATCAGGAGGTGTAATGGTTGTTCGAGTTTACGAAGCTGATGAAGTTCGACGTTAAAGTTGTTGTTGTAAAGGACATACTCCACGAGGGCGATACAGCTAGGGCTCTGATAAGCCGAGAGCTTGCCGAAAAGCTTGGGGTGAAGGATGGGGGTTTAATAAGGCTAACAAGAGGAGATGTTTCTGTCTGCTTTGAAGCGATCGTTTCTGAGTTTGCTGAAGGTGTTGACGTCGTAATTCCCTCTGGCTACTTCGCCTCCAGGCTTGCTGACGAGGAAAATCCGAAGCTTTTCAAGGCGGAAGTAGAGAAGTGCGATAAAGCTGACTCAATCTGATACATTAATATACTCTCCCGGCAGAGTGAGCAGCATGAAGGTGGCTGTTGTTTCGAACGTTCACGGTAACCTGAAGGCCCTCGCCACGGCTTTCAGCGAGATAGAGAAGATGAAAGAAAGTGGAAAAGACATAGAGAAGATTGTTGTAATTGGCATCTTCGGTTACATGCCTTACCCGAAGGAGGTTTACAAGATGCTCAGCGACGCCCCAAATGTACTGTGTGTGAGGGGCAGGATAGACCACATGATTGCTAAGTGGAGCGACATGAGTGAGGAGGAGAAAGAGGAATTCAGGGCTGAAGAGCCTTTCCTCGCGAAGGTAGTCGAGTGGAACTGGGAGGAGATGGGTAGAGATGCAAGAAAATGGCTTAGGAACTTCGTTCCTGCCTTGCTGTTCGAGAAGTTTGGAGACAATGAGTTCGCGTTCTCTTACGGCAAGCCGTTCAACATACACTCGGAAGTTCTGCCTAAGATGCCTCTATCATACTACGAGAGCATAATGGCTGCCGTGAGAAAGTATGAGATGCTCGTCGTAGCTGGTTACGAGCCCTTCCTCGCTGAAACGAAGTACGGCAAAATCGCCTGCCCGGGAGGCTTGGGAGTCCACAAGAAGGGATTAAAGCCTAGCTTCGCAATTATCGATACCGCAAGCCTCGACATCTCGTTCCACGAGTTCGAATACGCGAAGAAGGAAGTGGAGGATAGGCTGAGGGAGTTAAATCCCCCCGAGCTCGATAAGCTCGTGGACTTTCTGTATCACGGCGTTTGATTTTCTCTTTTTCCGTTTTTGCCGGTTGTGTTAGTTTTAACAGTTTTTAACTTTAACAACTTAATCTAAAACAAAAACAAACCTCAAACAGTCACCTTAATATATCAGCCCGATGCCATCTACTATTTATACACCACATATATCCAACCAGGCAACCGACCAACCAGCGAGCCCCTGATTAGCAAGTAACACTCGAAAAAGGCTTTAAACCACATCTCGAACTCGAAAGGCATGAGAAAATGGGCTTTGCTCCTGATTTTGCTGATTGCCGCTGGAGCTATCTTTGCCGGATGTGCCCAGAACAAGGCCCAGAACCAGGTCTCTTCAGTTGCAAAGAACAAGACCTCTCAGAGTGTCCAGGCTTCGAGCGTAGTTATAGGTGTCACGGACAAGGTAACGGACCTCGATCCAGCCAACGCGTACGACGCCTTCACGTGGGAGATACTCGAAAACACGATGGTTGGACTAGTAAAGTACAAGCCCGGAACCCTCAAAATAGAGCCGGCCCTCGCTGAGAGCTGGGAGGTCAAGAACAACTCGACAGTCTGGATCTTCCACCTGAGGAAGGGTCTCAAGTTCTCCGACGGAACACCTCTCACTGCGAAGAACGTCGTCTGGAGCATAGAGAGGGTAATGAGGATAAAGGGAGACCCATCGTGGCTTGTAACGGACTTCGTCAAGAAGGTAGTTGCTGAGAACAACACAACAGTCATCTTCTACCTCAAGCACCCGACCTCCTACTTCCTCGCCCTGCTCACGACTCCCCCATACTACCCGGTCAACCCGAAGTACAGCCCGGACAAGATAGATTCCGATCAGACTGCCGGAGGTGCCGGTCCTTATAAGATAGTCAAGTTCGTTAGAGGACAGGAGATCGTCCTCGAGGCGAACCCGTACTACTTCGGGCAGAAGCCGAAAACTCAGAAGATAATTGTCAGGTTCTACAGGGACGCAACTACGATGAGGCTCGCCCTCCAGAACGGTGAGATCGACGTTGCCTGGAGGACTCTAAGGCCGAGCGACATAATAAGCCTCGAAAAGAGCAACTTCAACGTCGTAAAGGTTCCCGGTACGTACATAAGGTACCTCTGCTTCAACGTGAAGAAGGAGCCGACGTCGAGTGTCCTCGTTAGGAGGGCTCTTGCTGCTGCGATAAACAGGAGCGAGATAGCGAGCATGGTTTACAGGGGGACTGTGGAGCCGCTCTACAGCCTCATACCGAACGGCATGTGGAGCCACCTCGATGTCTTCAAGAAGTACGGAGATGGCAACGTTAAGCTTGCTCAGCAGCTCCTTGAGAAGGCCGGATACAGCAAGAGCAACCCCCTCCACATCCAGCTCTGGTACACGCCAACTCACTACGGAGACACCGAGGCTGACCTAGCCCAGATGATAAAGAGCCAGTGGGAGAGCACCGGAATGGTCAAAGTGACGATAAAGAGTGCTGAGTGGGGCACTTACGTCGACTACGCGAGGAAGGGACAGATGCAGGCTTACCTGCTCGGATGGTATCCCGACTACCTTGATCCAGATGACTACACGACACCCTTCTTGAGCAGCACTGCAAACACGTGGGCTGGAACCGGTTTTGCGAACAAGACCGTTGACTCCTTGCTTAAGAAGGCACAGCAGATACCGAACCAGGATGAGAGGGCGAAGATATACGAGGAGGTGCAGAAGATACTCGCAGACCAGGTGCCGTACGTCCCGCTCGTCCAGGGCAACCTGTTCGTAGTGACTAAGCCGAACGTGCACGGCGTAACGGTTGGGCCGGACATGGTGATGGAGTACGCGTACCTTTACAGGACTTAATTTCTAATTTTTTAATTTTGGTTTTTCTCATAGTTTAGACTCTTGAGTTTGAAAAGACTGGCAGGTTGTAGGTTGGAAGTGTAAATAATAAAATTTAAATAAAGAATTAAAAATAAAAACCAAAGGAAAAATCTAAAAGGAGGCGATCGAGTGTCGAGAGGTATAACGCAGTACGTCCTCCTGAGGGCTCTGATGATAATTCCGACAGTGTTGATTCTTTACACAATCGTTTTCATCTTCATGCGAATACTCCCCGGAAATCCGATACTTGCAGTCGTCGGGACTAAGAGCATCTCTCCAGAGCAGATGAAGCACTTAATGCACCTTGCAGGCTTAGACAAACCTCTGTATGTCCAGTACTTCGACTACCTCTGGCAGCTCTTGCACGGAAACTTTGGGGTTACCTTAGCTTTTCCCATGGGTGTTCCCGTTGCTGATTACCTAAGGCTAAGGTTTCCGGCAACTCTCGAGCTCACTATATGGTCCTTCGCTATCAGCGTTATACTCGGTTTGCTTACGGGCACCCTTGGAGCTGTGAAGAGAGGAACTAAACTTGACACCTCCATGAGACTCTACAGCATAGTCGCCTACACACTCTTCATACCTTGGTTCGGAATGATTCTGCAGTACATTTTCGGTGTATGGCTACACATCCTTCCGACCTCCGGCAGAATAAACCCGAACGTCAACCTGCACACGATTACAGGCCTTTACGTTCTGGACAGCATTCTCACGGGCAACTGGTCTGCTTTCGTAAGCTCGATAAAGCACCTGATACTTCCAAGCCTCACACTCGGAATAGTCCTAAGCGGTGCGTACACGAGACTTGTCAGGAACAACATGGTTGAGGTGCTGAATCAGGACTTCATAAGGGCTTACAAGGCGAGGGGAGTTAAGGACTGGAAGGTTACTTGGTACGCCTTAAAGAACGCGTTCATACCAGTTATAACGCTCATGGGGTTGCAGTTCGCGATACTGCTTGGAGGAGCAATTCTCACGGAAACGACGTTCAACTGGCCAGGGATGGGAACTTTCATAATAGATAGGATAGAGTACAGGGATTACAACGCTATACAGGGTGCTGTCGTCTTCTTCGCGTTCTTCGTCGGCCTGATAAGCCTAATAGTTGATGTGATCTACGCTCTGCTTGATCCGAGGGTCAAGTATTGAGGTGATACTATGCTCTCTTCAATTATCTTAAAACCCGTAAAGGCGATATTCGGAAACAGGCCGGGGAGGGGCTTTTTGATCGCCGGAACGATCATAGTTTTGGCGGTCGTGATAATGGCGATTTTCGCTCCCTTCATAGCCCCCTACAACCCCACTGCGATAAGCAGCGACACGTTCTCCCCTCCCTGCTGGAAGCACATAATGGGAACCAACAGATTGGGACAGGACGTGTTCTCTAGGATAGTCTGGGGTTCGAGGATAATCCTCTACGTCGTCCTCGTCGCAACAGCCTTCTCGATGGTTCTCGGTATCCCGGTTGGGTTAGTCTCGGGTTACTACGGAGGAAAGCTTGACAGAGTTCTCAGCACGGTGATGGACAGCATTTACGCGTTTCCTGCACTCATACTCGCGATAGTGATTGCTGTCGTCCTAGGTCCGAGTCCCATGAATGCGGCAGTAGCAATAGCTTTCGTTTATGTACCTACTTACTTCAGGATGATAAGGGGGCAGACGCTCAGCCTGAAGGGGCAGCTCTTCGTCGAGGCAGCTAAGGCCATAGGGGCAAGGGACAGAGAGATAATGCTGAAGTACATTTTACCTAACCTCATCCCAACGATACTCGTCGTCTTCTCGCTCAGCGTTGCCGATGCGATACTTACCGAAGCTGGCCTTAGCTTTCTCGGGCTCTCGGTAACTCCTCCGACTCCGGACTGGGGCTACGACCTCAGGGTTGGACAGGCGTTCTTCCTCGACGGCTACTGGTGGCTCGTATTCTTCCCCGGCCTGATGATAATGCTGCTTGCGATGGCCTTTGCACTTATAGGCGAGGCTCTGAGCGAGAGGACGTCGACGTCCGCGAGGTGATGGTTATGCTGGAAGTCGAAAACTTGACGGTTCATTACTTCACCTCTGTTGGGATTGTGAGGGCTGTTGAGGATGTCTCCTTTTCTGTTGGAAGGAGAGAGTGGTTCACATTCGTTGGAGAGAGTGGGAGCGGGAAATCAACGGTTGCTCAGGCTCTGATAGGTCTGGTTCCCCCACCTGGGAAGGTTGTAGGAGGGAAGATAGTTCTGAACGGCAGAAACCTGCTAGAAATGAGCGAGAAGGAGCTGAGAAGCATTAGAGGAAAGGAGATAAGCATGGTATTTCAGGATCCCATGACAAGCTTAGACCCGCTGAGGAAGATAGGAGACCAGATGGTCGAAGCGATGACAGAGCACGGAATTGACGAAGAGGAAGCGAGGGAAAAGGCAGTCAGGCTGTTAGAAAGTGTGAACATACCTGCGGACAGGATGGACTACTACCCCCACCAGCTCAGCGGAGGCCAGAGGCAGAGGATTTCCATCGCCATAGCAACGGCCTTAGAGCCCTGTTTGCTTATAGCAGACGAGCCAACTACAGCTCTTGATGTCATAGTTCAGGAGGCGATAATGGAACTGCTGAACGAGCTGAAGGAGAAGGGGACATCGATAACCTTTGTAACTCACGATGTCTCTCTCGCCTTCGAGAGGAGCGACAGGATAGCGGTGATGTACGCTGGCAGGATAGTCGAGATGGGAGATGCTGATGAGCTTGTTAGGAACGCTATGCACCCCTACCTCAAAGCTCTTCTTGAGAGCGTACCAGATGTCTGCTCGGACAAGGAGGTTAAAGCAATTCCCGGCAACCCTCCCGACCTCAGAAATCCTCCGAAGGGCTGTCGCTTTCACCCCCGCTGTCCATTCGCAACAGACATCTGCAGAACTCAGGAGCCTGAGCTGAGGGAGGTTGAGAACAATCATTTCGTCGCCTGTCATGGGGTGGTTTGATGCCCGAAATGCTCGAGGTCAGAAACCTGAAGACGTACTTTCCCGTCAGAGTAGGTATACTTGACTCTTTGAGGGGGAAGAAGTACTTCGTCAAAGCTGTTGACGGAATAAGCTTCTCGATAGACAGGGGCGAGATATTCGGACTGATCGGGGAGAGTGGATGTGGGAAAACAACTGCCGGTAGATCCGTCCTCAGGCTGGTGGAGCCGACGGGTGGAGAAGTCATATTTGACGGAGTAGATGTTTTGAAACTTGGAAAGGAAGAGCTCAGGAGGATCAGGAGGAGGATGCAGATAATATTTCAGGATCCGTATGCGAGCCTTAGCCCGAGGATGAAGATAGGCGAGGCGATAGCTCACCCGCTCATAATACACGGAATAGCTGACAGGAGGGAGGCGAGGGAAATAGCACTCAGGATGCTGAAGAGAGTTGGTTTAACGCCCGAGGAGGAGTACTACGACAGGTATCCGAACCAGCTCAGCGGAGGCCAGAGGCAGAGGGTTGCTATAGCGAGGGCCATGGCCTTAAAGCCGGACTTCGTCGTTGCAGATGAGGCAGTTTCAATGATAGATGTTTCGATGAGAGCTTCCATACTCGAACTGCTCGAGGAGTTCAGGAGGGATTACAGGCTGAGCATGCTCTTCATAACCCACGATATAGCCGTTGCGAGGCTGATAGCCGACAGAACTGCCGTTATGTACCTTGGTAAAATAGTGGAGCTTGGGAAAACTAGGAGGCTGATAGACAACCCCATCCACCCTTACACGAAAGCTCTCGTAAACGCTGCTCCATCGATCACCCGAAGAGAAAGAAGGGAGAAGGTGAAGCTTAGGGGAGAGGTGCCCAATGCGGTAAATCCGCCTAAGGGTTGCAGGCTGAGCAACAGGTGCCCCTTCGCTACAGACATTTGCAGAACCAAGGAGCCGGAGCTAAGGGAGGTTGAGAGTGGACACTTCGTAGCCTGTCACCTTGCTTGATCTCTTTTTTATATGAATTGACAAACCAAAATAAAATATAAACTAAAAGTCAACACTCCTCGCACATCTCCACGAACCTTCTCAGTATCTCGAGCCCAACCTTCCCGCTCTTCTCCGGGTGAAACTGGAAGCCTACGAAGTTGTCCTTAATCACAGCAGAAGTGAAGTCTATGCCGTAGTCAGTTCTCGTTAACACGTACTCATCCTGAGTTACGAAGTGGTAGGAATGAACGAAGTAAACGTAGCTGTTGTCAAGCCCGTCGAGCAGAGGGTGATCCTTTACTACCCTAATCTGGTTCCAGCCCATGTGCGGAATCTTTCCCACTTCCTTGGGAAACCTCACGACCCTGCCGGGAATGACATTCAGGCCTCTGTGCAAACCACCTTCCTCGCTCTCGGTCGCGAAGAGCTGCATTCCCAGGCATATTCCCATGACTGGAACTTTTGCGTTAATTATCAGCTCCCTGAACGGTTCGAGCTCCTTCATTGCAGGCTGAAATGCCCCAACTCCGGGGAGTATTATACCGTCTGCACTCTCTATCGTCTCGAAATCGGATGTTACCTCAGCTTTACCACCAACGTATTCAACTGCCTTGTGGATGCTCCTAATGTTGCCAACACCGTAGTAGACTATGGCTATCACACTTCGAGCTGGAACATTTTGCTTAAGAAAGTTTGCCATTTTCCTTTGGTTGGGATTAACTGTCAGACTACAGCAAAGATTTAACACGGACAGGTGAAGTCGTGAGCGTGAGTGGTGTGAATAGTGCAAATCCAGCACTGGAGGAGTTCGAGGACGTAAGGACAGTTGAAAGCGTCTCCCTAACGCTGACGCTCGACAATGGAGTTATAGAGAAGCCTAAGTTCGAGCTGTTCAGGAGCAGGGCCTTTAGAGTGCTGAAAAACGGTTTCTGGGGCTTTTGCTCTGGAGAATTCGAAAAAGAGGAGGGCTTGAAGATAGCGAGAGAGAATGTTGTTTATGAAGGAGACTCCGTTGTGGTTGAAGTGAGCGGTAAAGGAAGTTTCGAGCTGAAGCCAAAGATAAAGCATGAGGATGTTAGCCTAGAGGAGAAGGTAGAGTTTCTGAAGGAAGTCGAGATGAGGCTTAAGGGAGAGAATATCGTCAGCACGAGAGTTGTTTACATGGAAAACGTGAGGAAGGTGGAGTACTGCGACAGCTGCGGAAGCGAGCTGAGCTATTCAGTTCCAAGGACTGGAGTAATAATTCAGGCCGTTGCGAAAGAAGGCGATAACATGCAGTTCTGCTCCAAGAGGATTCTGAAGCCAGCGGGTTACGAATGTGTCGAGCAAGCTTTTGAACTTGCTGAGGAGGTCGTGAGAATTCTGGGGGATTTACTCAAAGCCAAGCTACCGCCCGCTGGGGAGATGAACGTGGTTATGGATCCCGTCCTCGCAGGGGTTTTCGTTCACGAAGCCTTCGGTCACGCTGCTGAGGCGGATCACGTTTTGCAGGGAGCAAGTGTCCTTGCCGGAAAGCTCGGGGAGATGATTGCTGGAGAAAATGTGACGATATGCGACGATCCTACCTTGCAGGAGTTCGGTTTCTATCCGTTCGACGACGAAGGGGTTAGAGCTGAGAAGAGAGTTCTCGTAGAGAACGGAACTCTCGTCGATTACATGCACTCGAGAGAAACAGCAGCTAAGCTGAACGCTAGGCCGGGGAACGGGAGAGCTCAAGCAACGCTCGAGCCGGTGGTGAGGATGAGCAACACGTACATCGAAGCTGGGGACTACAGCTTCGAGGAGCTGCTTGAGGAGGCGAAGAGTGGAGTTTTCCTCGCGGGCACAAGGGGAGGAGAGACAAATCCCGCAACCGGCTACTTCCAGTTCAGCGCTCAGTACGGCTATTTGATAGAGAACGGGGAGCTTGGAGAGCCGGTCAGAGACGTCGCTTTATCCGGAAACACGCTCGAAATTCTCAGGAACATAAAGCTTGGGGATAGGGTGGAGTTCGACCCGGGATTCTGCGGAAAAGCAGGACAGCTCGTGCCTGTGAGTGATGGAGCTCCGTTCTCCCTCGTGAGGGCGAGGGTTGGAGGTCACGGTTAATGAGTGTCGAGGTGGCCATTATGAG
>Ga0256834_1001164_pt1 | contig 18270 bp, 14 predicted proteins | sample 4281140metaG_FD_190536 | JGI IMG/M metagenome (GOLD analysis project Ga0256834, IMG submission 190536) | Hydrothermal vent microbial communities from East Pacific Rise, Pacific Ocean - 4281-140 | ecosystem: Environmental > Aquatic > Marine > Hydrothermal vents | place: Pacific Ocean: East...
CGAATGCAAAACCTTGTGCAGTTGCTTGATAAGCCATATCCTGTGCAGTTTTTTGCAATTTATTATAAGAATAACGATTACCCTCATAAGTAGAAATTGCATTTTTAAGTGCATCGGTATTTAAACCAGCAATAGATGTTTCAATGCTTATACCGCCAAATTCATAATATTCACCTTCATCAATAGTGAAGTTAATGAAATATGCACTCTTGCTTACATCAAATTCACCAACAGCAGAAAGAACTTGAGCATCTGGATAACCACGGTCTGCATAGTAAATTCTGATAAGCTCGCTATCAATAGCCAAGCGATCCTCATCATAAGAATCATCTTTTGTAAGCCAACTTAAAAGGTGTGTCTCTTTAGTTCTAATAGTATCTTTTAGCTGAGAGGCACTGATTGCGCTGTTTCCAGTAAAATTGATGCCACCAATTCCAGAACGCTCTCCCTCATTAATAACAAAAATAACAAGAACACGACCATCTACAACAATTTCTGTGCGAGAACTAACAATTACATCAACATATCCCGCTTGATCGTAGGCAAGGGAAATAGAGCGAACGTCACCAGCTAAAATTTCATTAGAAAAAACACCATGAGTTGCCATATCAACCATTGATAATAGCTGAGCATCAGAAAAACGCTGATTCCCTTCAAATAACACAGAAGCAACAAGCTGATTCTGAGTTTGAGCATGGGCGCTAATTACGCTTGCTTGCATAATTGCTAGCGGAGCAAATAATGAAAGAGCCAAAGCCAAAAACAAATTGCGGATTTTTCTAATTTTACTCATTTTAACGCCATTCCCGTTTTTAATTTCATCAACCTCAGACATCAAAAAATATACCCGAGTTTAATATATATTTCAGGCGCAATTGCCCCCAAATTCCGATTCTTATGTATATGTTTTAGAGGTTTTTCACTCAAGAGCAAGACTAAATCGCTCTTAATGTTACTAAAAAGTTGGCAAAAGTTACCTAAGTGCAACATGTTGGCACATAAATTAGTGCGACTCAGGTCAAATCATTAACTAATGTAAAAATCATTAACGAAAGCACTAAAAACATGCCAATTTTGAAGCCTGCCTCTTGCACACGAATACTAAGCGGTTTTTTACGAATTGCTTCGATAAAATAATATAATAAATGCCCGCCATCAAGCATCGGAATTGGCAGTAAATTAAACAATCCAATATTAAGAGACAAAAGAGCGGCAAGATTAATTAACGCAATAAAACCAAGTGTAGCCACTTCGCCAGACACTTTTGCAATTTTAATTGGCCCACCTAACTGATCTAGATCCCCTCGCCCAACAAAAAAATCACCAATAAAAGCCGCTGTTCTATCAATTATAAATATAATTTCTTCAAACGTCATGCCTACTGCTTCAACTATGTTAGGTTTATATAGCGTCACTTCATCTGGGTTTGATTGTTTTGAAATCCCAATTCTACCCACTCGAATTTCATTGCCAAATCTATCTGTGCTTTGAATGGCTTGTGGAATCAAAGTGAATATTTTTTGCAAACCCTGACGCTCAAGAATAATTGTAACTTCCCTCTCAGGCGCTGTTGATATTAAACGCTGAATATCGCTAAACCCTCGCACATCATATCCATCAATGCTGATAAATTTATCACCCGCAATAATCCCTGCACTTTGCGCAACTCCTGCTGGTGCAACCGCATCAATGGTTGGCGGAATTGTATATTTCCCATAACCAAGCAACAACGCATAAAGCACCAAAAAAGTAAAAATCACATTAGCTAACGGACCTGCCACCACCACTGCAATTCGTTGCCAGACATTCTTATTTGCAAAAAGCTTTGGTGCGTCTTCTTTTGAAAATTTTGCAATCGCCTCATTATCAGGAACAGATGCGACATTCATATCACCCAAAAACTGCACATATCCACCAAGAGGAATGAGAGAAATTTTCCATCTTGTGCCTGTTTTATCAGTAAAACCAATCAGCTCTTTACCAAAACCAATTGAGAATGTTTTTATTGCAATGCCATTCCAGCGAGCAACCAGATAATGCCCCATTTCATGCACAAAAACAATTAGCGTTAAAACCGCTAAAAATGGAAATACATAAGACAGAAGCGAGACAATAAAATCTATCATAAATTACACCTTTTGCATTACCAAATCAAAAAACCAGTTGCGATATTTTCTACACTGCTAGAATGAATTGCACCAACGACGAAAAGCACAAGTACCGCAAGAGAGAGTGAATCTAATCTATCCATAATTCCGCCGTGACCGGGGATAAGATCGCTGCTATCTTTCACCCTGAACCTTCGCTTAACGGCGCTTTCCATTAAGTCACCAATTTGCCCACTTAGGCTTAATAACGCAGCAAGAATTAGCCCAATCCACCATGGCGAAGAAGTGCCAAAAATCCAAACAATCATGCCACTTAATGAGCCAATAACTAAGCCACCTATTGCGCCAGACCATGTTTTTGATGGTGAAATATCTGGCGATAATTTTGCGCCGCCAAATAACCTGCCAGAGAAAAATGCACCCGTATCTGTCATCCAGACACAAGTTGCTAAAAACACTCCCGCAACTATGCCTAAATTATTTATTCCACGCATTGATAAAACAGCGATAATTACTAAGCCAATAAAAAACAGTCCAACTACACGCCAAGTCTTTGTGGGTTTAGTTGAAAACATTACAATTATTGCTGCAACTGCGATAATTATTAATGAGCCAACTGCACCAGAAATTGGAAATGCTATTGCGCTTAAAGCAACCAAACCAATCAAGAGAAATCCAAGCCTTGATGATTTTTTTTGGCTTACCATTATTTCCCACTCACGATAAGCACCCGCAAAAACCGCCCCCACCAAAAGCGCAAACCAGATACCACCGACATTAAGCACAATCGCAGTAAGCGGCAAAAGCACAAATGCAGAAATTAGCCTTGGGGCAAGATCTGACCATTTGCGTTTTTTCTTTATATTTACATCATCATCATTCATTATTATTTTGCCTCTATTCCGCCAAATCGCCGCTCTCTTTGAGAATAATTTTTAAGCATTTTTACAAAAATTTCTTCATTAAAATCAGGCCAATAATCATCTATAAAAACCAGTTCAGCATAAGCTGATTGCCACAGCAAAAAGTTAGAAAATCTATGCTCACCACTAGTACGTAGCACAATATCTGGATCAGGCATATCACTTAAATAAAGATGATTTGCAATGGTGTTTTCATCAATTTCATCAGGCGAAATTTCTTCATCAAGAACTTTTTGCGCAATTTTTCTTACAGCATGCGTAATTTCAGCTTTACCACCATAATTAAACGCAATAATTAGCTGCAAACCAGTGTTATTTTTAGTTTTATCTTGCGCCATATTTATCAAATCTAGTATTGGCTTATCTAAACCATTTCGTTCACCGATAATGCGAATTTTTACATTATTTTTGACCAATTTATCTAAATCTGACGTAACATAATGGCGCATTAATCGTAAAATAAAATTGACCTCATCTTTTGGACGCGACCAATTCTCAGAACTAAAACTAAAAACAGTTAGATATTTTATTTCATAATTTATTGATAATTCAACTAATTTCCTCAAAGCGTCAGTGCCAGCACGATGCCCGAAATTACGCTTTTTGCCCTTAAGCTTTGCCCAACGACCATTGCCGTCCATAGTGACAGCAAGATGAGTTGGTATTTTTAATACACCGCCCTCTTGCGTTAATTTATCACTAGAATCCATTTTTGCTCCAATAGCTAACAGGCTGATTTATTTCCTAATGGCTAAACTTGCATAATTTCTTGTTCTTTTTTAGTCAGCATATCATCAATTTGCTTCACTGCATCATCAGTTGATTTTTGCACAAGATCAGAGTTAGTGCGGCTATCATCTTGCCCCATGCCACCATCTTTTTCTAATTTTTTAAGAATATCCATTCCGTCTTTACGAATATGGCGAACTGCAACACGAGCTGCTTCTGCATAAGTGTTGGCAACCTTAGTCAAATCACGTCGACGCTCTTCGTTAAGCTCAGGAATTGGAACACGAATAACTGCACCCTCCGTCGCAGGATTAAGACCCAAACCACTTTCACGAATCGCTTTATCAACTGCCGCAGACATAGACTGATCCCAAACCTGCACACTTAACATGCGTGGCTCTGGCACTGAAACAGTTGCAACTTGATTAAGCGGCATGTGCGAACCATAAGCCTCAACCATAACTGGCTCAAGCATGCTAACACTTGCACGACCAGTGCGAAGTCCTGAAAATTCATCTTTTAGCACGCCAACTGACTTACTCATGCGAGTGCTTAAAGAAGTAATTGAAAAATTGTCTGACATAAGAATTCCTTTGGTTTTATTCTTTTAATTATCCAACACGGGTGCTTTTTGCTGTGCCGCTCAATACGCCCTCTAAGCCCTCTTTTACATCTAGCGCATAAATTAAAATTGGCAACTCATTTTCTCGCGCCAAGGCAAAGGCGGCGGTATCCATTACTTTTAGGTCTTTTTTTATTACTTCATCAAAGCCGATTGATGAAAAACGGGTGGCTTTGGGGTTTTTAATTGGATCGTCTGAATACACTCCATCAACCTTTGTACCTTTTAATAAAACATCGCATTTAAGTTCAACCGCTTTTAATGCCGCCGCAGTATCGGTGGTAAAAAACGGGTTGCCTGTCCCCCCTGCGCATAAAACAACAAAGCCGTTTTCAAGAGCTTTAATTGCATCACGCTGGGTGAAATTATCGGCAACTGATGGCATATTTAACGATGTAAAAACATGGCTTTTGCCACCATTTTGCTTGATGGCATCACCAAGCGCTAGCGCATTTATCACAGTGCTTAACATGCCCATGTGATCGCCCGTTACCCGATCACCACCATTTGCTGCAACTGCCATGCCTCGAAAAATATTTCCGCCGCCAATTACTATGGCGATTTGCATTCCTGCGTTGGCTAAATCTACAATTTGCTTGGCTACTATGAGCAAAAATTTTGCATCAATTCCTAAAGATTGATCTCCGGCAAGTGCTTCGCCAGAGACCTTTAAAAGAATGCGTTTGTAATTTGAACTTTGCATAATATGCCCTAAGAGATTCGATTAATATCATTATATGATATTGAAATAAAAAAAGCGAGCAAGCAAAGTTAAGTATTTTTAAGAACCAGCGGTTGCCGCAACTTCTGCCGCAAAATCGCTTTCTTCTTTTTCAATACCCTCACCCAATGCAATGCGAGAAAAAGCCGTCAGCGTAATAGGTGCGCCAACATCTTTTTCTGCCGCTTTTATTGCCTCAGATACTTTTAGATCTGGATTAATAACAAAACTTTGAGAAAGCAGACATACTTCTTCAAAATATTTACGCATGCGACCTTCAACCATTTTAATTGCAATTTCTTCTGGTTTGCCAGATTCGATTGCTTGCTGTTTAAACACTTCACGTTCACGAGCAACAACACTTGCATCTAATTCGTCAGATGAAACAGCCAGTGGAGAAATCGCCGCAATATGCATAGCAATTTGACGACCAAGTGCGTTTAGTGCATCTTTATCACCGCTTGATTGCAAGGCTACCAAAACGCCAATTTTACCCAAACCATCAACAACAGGCCCGTGAACATAAGAGCTTACTACACCCTTTGATACTGAAAGTTTTTCTGAACGGCGCAAGTTCATATTTTCGCCAATTTTTGCAACTGCCTCTGTGATTTCATCAGTCACTGAATGACTTGTGTCAGGATAAGTTGCTGCAGCAAGTGTTTCAACAGACCCATCTAAGCCAAGCGCAAGTTTTGCAACTGTTGAAACAATGCCTTGAAATTGTGGATTAAGCGCAACAAAATCTGTCTCTGAGTTAATCTCAACAACTGTAGCAGTCGTGTCATTCACTGCAACCCCAACTAGACCTTCTGATGCAACACGAGAAGATTTTTTTGCAGCCTTTGCCAAACCACGAGTTCTTAGCCAATCAATTGAAGCTTCAATTTTACCATCATTTTCTTGGAGTGCTTTTTTGCAATCCATCATGCCTACGCCTGTTAATTCGCGTAATTCTTTTACCTGTGAAGCGGTAATTGCCATTTTTCTACACCTCATTTTCGACGAGCATTAGCTAGCCGTTTGTGGAATTAATAATAAATTTGACTTAGCCTTTTGCAAGCTCTGCGGCTTGCTTTAGCCAATCATCACGATCAATGCGACCTTTAAAACTTAGAGCATCATCAACTTTTGAAATATCGTCTTTTGTGAAAGCCGCAACCTGTGCAAATGTTGTAATTCCGAGTGCATTAAGCTTTTTCTCAAGTACTGGACCAACTCCAGAAATCTTTTTAAGATCATCTGCGTCACCTGCAGGAGCAGTGAAAAGTGCTACATCAGCAGAATCAGCTTCTTCTTTAGCAGGTGCAGTTTCTTTAGCAGGTGCAGTTTCAGCAACAACAGGAGCTTCCTCTTTAAGAGCTGGCTCTTCAATCACTTCAACACTTTCACCAAGGTCAACACCTTGATCGACAGATGAGCGAGAAATTCCATCAATCGCTGCTTTTGAAATAAGTGAACAATAAAGCTCAAGCGCACGTGCCGCATCGTCATTTCCGGGAATTGGAAAATCAATAATATCAGGGTCGCAATTTGTATCAACAATCGCAATAACTGGAATGCCAAGACGGCGAGCCTCTTTAATTGCGATCAATTCTTTATTCGTATCAATAACAAACAAAAGATTTGGCACATTGCCCATATCTTTAATGCCGCCAAGATCACGCTCAAGGCGTTCTTGCTCACGAGAAAGGTGAAGCATTTCTTTTTTTGTTAGACCTTCGCTATCCATTTCTTCAAGCTCACGAAGACGAGTGATAGATTTTGAAATTGTTTGCCAGTTGGTCAGCATGCCGCCTAACCAACGTGAATTTACATAATATTGTGCAGATTGCTTTGCAGCTTCTGCAACAATTGGCGCCGCTTGGCGTTTTGTGCCAACAAATAAAACACGACCGCCTTTTGCAACAGTATCTGAAACAAGCTGCAATGCTTGGTGAAGCATTGGTACTGTTTGACTTAAATCTAAAATGTGAATGTCGTTACGAACGCCAAAGATGAACTTTTCCATCTTAGGATTCCAACGATGCTTTTGGTGACCAAAATGAACGCCTGCTTCAAGCAATTGGCGCATAGAAAAACTTGGTAATGTCATGATAACATATTCCTTTTATTACCGGTTAAACCTTAGCGAGAGCAATGCAACAATTCCTTGTCACCGGTTAGACTTTTATTCAAAAGCCTTAACTCTCGCCTGTGAGATATGCGCCGTATAAACTAAAAAACAAAAAGGCGCAACCATGATTTGGCAATTTAATAATACTAATTGCGATTGTGGTGATATTGCTAACTTAAACTCGCATCAACAACTCCGCTAAGCGCTTTAATGCCACTAGTTAAATCTGGCGTTAGTCTATATTTCCCATTCAAGGAAATTTCATATTCACGCGCCCCCGCATCTCTAATTATTACAAAACTCACTTCGCCCTCTCCACCTTGGACTAACAGGCTTTTTATTGGTGCAAGACATTGTTTGTTATTAGTAAATATGGTTAGTTGTTTCCCTGTTTTTTCTACCTCTTTTGCAATCGGTGAAACCTTGAGCATTCTTAGACCTATCCCTTCAGCTCTTTGCTCTGCCTCAACTTCTAAAATTACAGATTTTCCAACTTCTAAATATTCACCAAAAGCAGTAATTTGCTCTGAGAAACCCACACATTCAAAACCACCACTAGTATCAGAGAAACTAACAATAGTCATTGCTTTGCCTTTGCGAGTTTTTCTATCCATTCTAGAAGCAATAGTTCCAGCTAGCCTGCCTGCCTTTGCCCCCTCGCCTACTGATTTTTCAAAATCCACCCAACGCTGAACCCGTAATTTTTCAAACAACTCTATAAATTGATCTAGTGGGTGACCCGAAAGGTGAAAACCGATAGCTTTGAACTCACGTTCTAGTTTTTCTTCTTCACTCCAGCCTTTTGTGCCAGTTGGCAAAGCAATTGGCACTGGCGCATCAGTTGCAAACATATCAACTATGCCATTTTTTTTGTCAGAACTGGTGCGCTGAGCAGTCGCAATTATCGCATCAATCACTAAAAGAGCTAAATGGCGCTCTGGCACGATTTCATCAAATACCCCCGCATTTATCATTGTTTCTAGAGCTCTTTTGTTAACCGATTTTGGGTCAATCCTTGAAGCAAAATCACCAAAATCTACAAAGGGTTTATCGCCCCTAATTTCAACAATATGTTCAACTACCTGCTCGCCTACGCCTTTAAGTGCGCAAAGGGAATAATAGATTTTTTCATCTTTAACCGCAAAAGCAACTTCTGAATGATTGATGGAGGGTGGGAAAATTTCAATCTTCAACCTATCTGCATCAAGCTTAAAATCGTATAATTTATCAGTATTGCTCATTTCTAATGTCATTGAGGCTGCTAAAAATTCATGCGGATAATGAGCTTTTAAATAAGCAGTTTGATATGAGACAAGCGCATAAGCGGCGGCGTGTGATTTATTAAAACCATAATTTGCAAACTTTGCCAAAAGATCAAAAATTTTATTTGCTTTGCTGCTTGCTATGCCTTTCTTAAGTGCGCCTTCAACAAAACGAGAGCGCTGTGCGTCCATTTCTGCTTTGACTTTTTTACCCATAGCACGGCGCAATAAATCAGCTTCGCCAAGCGAATATCCAGACAGAGTTTGGGCAATTTGCATAACCTGCTCTTGGTAAACAATAATGCCGTATGTTTCAAAGAGAATTGGCTCCATATCTGGGTGCAAAATAGACATGTCTTCTTTGCCGTGTTTACGTGCGCAAAACGAGCCAATATTATCCATTGGACCGGGGCGATATAAAGCAACTAGTGCAATTACATCTTCAAATCTATCTGGCAATAAATCTACCAAAGCACGACGCATTCCTTGGCTTTCCACCTGAAATACCCCAAGAGTCTCAGCCCTTTGATAAAGCAAATATGTGTCTTTATCATCAATAGGAATATTTTGAATTGCAAAGTTTTCATCATCAGTTTTTCTAATCATCTGCACGGCTTTTTCAATCACCGTGAGAGTTTTTAATCCTAGAAAATCAAACTTCACCAAACCTGCTGGCTCTACCCATTTTAGTGAATATTGAGTTACTGGCATGGTAGAGCGAGAATCACGATAAAGTGGAACTAATTCTTGCAAAGGCCGATCACCAATCACTATACCTGCGGCGTGAGTTGAAGCATGTCGATATAGACCCTCAAGACTTTGTGCAATCTCTAATAACTCGGCAACAATCTCATCTTCATCACGCATCTCTTGCAATTTCACTTCACCAGCAATTGCTTGTGCTAAAGTTACAGGATCAGCGGGGTTTGAAGGCACTAACTTACAAATTCTATCAACCTGAGAATATGGCATTTGTAATACACGACCAACATCACGCAATGCTGCTCGTGCTTGCAATGATCCAAATGTAATAATTTGCGCAACCTGTTCAAAACCATATTTATTCTGCACATATTTAATCACCTCTTCACGGCGATCTTGGCAAAAATCAATGTCAAAATCAGGCATGGAAACACGATCAGGATTTAGAAATCTCTCAAACAGCAAATTATATCGCAATGGATCAAGGTCAGTGATGGTAAGAGCATACGCAACAAGCGAGCCAGCACCAGAACCACGCCCCGGCCCTACTGGAATATTTTGCTGTTTGGTCCATTTAATAAAATCAGCAACAATTAAAAAATAACCTGGGAACTTCATGTCACCAATAACACCAAGCTCAAAATCAAGGCGATCAAAATAATCTTTTTGTGTTAGCCCCTCTGCTAACTCTAAGGTTTTCATCCGCTCTTTTAAGCCAGCATGAGCTTGTGCGCTAAGCTCTTTAGCTTCAGCTTCAACGGCGCTATCTTCATCTAAATCTGGAGCGGCGGCGAATTTTGGTAAAATTGGTGGGTGAGTATTTGCGTAAAAACTAATCCGCTTAGCAATTTCAATGCTATTGTCTAGCGCCTCGGGGAGATCGTTAAACAGTTTTTGCATTTGCTCACGAGTTTTGAAATAATGCTGATCACTAAGTTTACGCCGCTCTGTTTGCGCCAACACAGTGCTGCCAGCAATAGATAAAAGCGCATCATGTGCTTCAAAATCTTTTTTGAATGGGAAATATGGCTCGTTGGTGGCAACTAACGGCACTGAATTTTGGTAAGCAAAATCAATTAATTGTGGTTCAACCAATTTTTCATTACCAAAATTATGACGCTGTAACTCAATATAAAATCTATCTTTAAATATTTCATGTAACTTTTTAAGCCTATCAGTCGCATGACCTTCTAAGCCAGAAGAAAAAAGTGGATCTACTGCACCCTCTGGCCCGCCACTTAAGCAAATAAGACCTTCAGATGAATCTCCATTTAGCCAATCAAGGGAAATTGCAACCTTATCATTACACCCATCAAGATAGGCTTTAGAAACCAAAGCTGAAAGATTTGAAAAACCTCTTTTATTTATCGCCTTTAACACTATTGATCTTTTGGCGAAAGCAAAGGCTTTTGTTAAATCATCTTCGTCATCAAATTCAATGGCTAACTCACAACCAATTATTGGTTGAATGCCTTTATTTATTGCTTTTTGAGAAAACTCTAACGCACCGAATAAATTGGCAGTATCTGCCAGACCAATCGCTGGTTGATCATCAGCTATTGCTAAATCAAGCAATTTAGCAATAGGAAGCGCACCCTCTAATAAAGAATAAGCTGAATGCACATGATGATGAATAAAATCAAGCTTTCTCAAATGTCTTCCCCGTTAAAATTAACAATATTTACGCAACTTTTACTACACCAAGCACAAAACCAGATAGATATGAAATCATCCAAATTGACCAGACAAATACCGATATTCTATGGAAACTTCCTATTGCCCTCTCATCTCTTTTCCACATAATAGTTGTTGCCCAAGCTACGTGCATTGCCATTAGCGCAATAGAAATAAATCCAAGCATAGAGTGGAGTGTAAAAACTAAACCGCCAAGCGCAACATAGGTTAGAATGGTTGCTATTACATCAGCAAGGAAACCAATAAAAAATACATTTAAGTGCCATAGCTTAAGACGTTTTGAAAACCAACCCGCCCAAACACTGATCGAATAAAACAGCAAAGCTATTGTGAATAAAAAAATTGCATATAACATCAATGTTGGCATAAAAACCCTCTTAAAATTATTACGTTAAATTCAACACTTCCCCCTTTAAAGTAATTGATTCAATTTTCCAAACACATTTCAAACTATAGTGGAAATTATATCCGCCCAGAACAATGCCGTAATAGTAAATGCGCCTAATGAAATAAAGGCTAAAAAATCTTTTACAAAGGTCATTATGTTTCCTTTTAATTGTTAATGTTCATATTTTGTTCCTTTCTTATATGTTCTTATTTTGTTCTTGTCAAGTGCCATAATTTTTGTTATTAAAAATGCAGAGAAACAAAGTGATTCGCTATAATTTAGTTGCTATAACATTGCCCGTGTTAAGCGTAACTATTCGATCTGCTTTTTTTGCTAAATCGTGATTATGGGTCGCAATAAGTGCGCTTGCGCCCTGCCCTTTTACTAGTTTGGTTAGCGCATCAAAAACTAGCGATGAGATTTCAGGGTCGAGGTTTCCTGTTGGCTCATCGGCCAAAATAATTTGTGGGTTGTTGGCTGTGGCTCGAGCGATTGCTACTCGTTGTTGCTCGCCGCCAGAAAGTTCTGCGGGTTTGTGGCTTGCTCGTTCTGCCACGCCAAGCATTTCTAGTAATTCCATTGAGTATATATCGGCTTGTTTTTTGCTTTTTCCTGCAATCATTTGAGCGATTGAGATATTCTCAAGAGCGGTAAATTCGGGCAACAAGTTATGAAATTGATAGACATAGCCGATGTTATTTCGCCTTAATCTTGTGCGTCCTCTATCTGAAAGAGAAGAGGTTTTTTGTCCGCAAATTTCTACTTCTCCCGCCTGTGGTCGCTCGAGCAAACCTCCGACATGTAACAGGGTAGATTTACCCGCACCTGAGGGGGCAATAAGAGCTACAATTTCAGATGATTTAAGAGTTAAATCAGCACTCTCTAGCACTTTGACAATAGCATCTCCCTCACCAAAATGCCTATGCACGCCAGTCATTTTAAGATTAATTCTACTCATAACGAAGCGCCTCTACTGGCTCATATTGGGCGGCTCGCCATGCGGGATAAATGGTTGCTAAAAAACTCAAACCCAATGCCATTGCTAAGATTATTCCCACCTCACCCATATCTACTCTTGATGGTAATTCTGAAAGGAAAAAAACCTCTGGCGGAAAAATACTTATTCCCACAGCGTCTGCAAGCCAAGAGCGAATAGTTTCGGCATTAATTGCCAATAAAAGCCCAAAACCCAAACCTACTAATGTGCCTAAAAACCCAATAGCTGTGCCTACTATAATAAAAATCCGCATTATTGCATTGCGAGAAATTCCCATAGTTCGCAATACTGCAATGTCTCTACCCTTATCTTTCACCAACATAACAAGCGATGAAATTATGTTAAAAGCCGCCACCACCACAATCATTGAGAGAATCACAAACATCACCACCCGCTCTACTTGCAAAGCCTCAAAAAATGTTTGGTTGCGCTGTCGCCAATCGGTTAAAATCATTGGGCGCTCAATTTGCTCATAAATTCGCTGACGAACCTCATCAACTGCATCTGGATCTTCAAGAAAAACCTCAACCGCAGTTGCAAAAAACCTCTGCTCATATGCTGCATCTATTTCTTCATCTGATGCCATTAAGTCGGGAACTTTCGCCCCCTCTCGCAACACGTCTTTATAAAGTTTGAAATATTTTTGCGCAGCAGTCATTGGCAAATATACAAAAAAACTATCAAACTCAACCATGCCTAAATCAAAGGTTGCGACAACTGGATATGATCGGATTTGCGGAGTTGTGCCAAATGGCGTGACCGAACCATCGGGATTGATAAGCGTAATACTATCGCCAAGCGTTACCCCAAGTTTTTGCGCCAAACGATAACCGATTGCCGCACCATTACTTTGATCCCAATTATCCCACGATCCAAGCTCTACACCATTCGCCAACATTGGTAATTTGTTAATCGATTCTAAAGTCACCCCACGAACACTAACCCCCGTTGATTGCGACTTGCTAGAAACCAGCGCCTGCCCCTCAACAAAAGCAAAAGCATGCACCACGCCTTCTATTGTTTCTAATTTAATTGCAGTTTGCTCATAATCTTCAAACCCACTATCAACTGGATAGGCAATAAAATGACCGTTTAGTCCTAGGATTTTTGACAATAATTCTTCACGAAAGCCATTCATTACTGAAGTTACAACAATCAAAGTTGCTACCCCAATGGCGATTCCCGTTAACGTAAGACCTGCAATCACCGAGATGAAAGTATCATTGCGGCGGGCGCGTAAATATCGCCCCGCTAAAAACCATTCAAGGGGCGAAAATGGGCGTATGCCTTTGTTCTGGGATTTTGCGCTCAAACTTTATCTCGCCTTTGTGGAATAACTAAATCAATCACTTTTTGCACTGCATCAGAAATTGCGATATTTTCTTTTTCGCCATTAGTGCGTTTTTTTAATTCCGCCTCGCCATTTTTCAAACCACGTGGCCCAATCACTAATTGATAAGGAATGCCAATTAAATCTGCATTGGCAAATTTCGCTCCTGCACCCTGATCTCTATCGTCATAAAGCACATCAATATTGGCTTTTTTAAGTTCAGCGTAAAATTCTTCACACGCCTTGTTACATGCTTCATCTTTTGCACAAAGATTGATTATAATCACCTCAAATGGCGCAACGCTAACAGGCCAGATAATTCCATTTTCATCATGACTTGCTTCAATGATTGCTGGCACAATTCGCGTAAGCCCAATGCCGTATGACCCCATTTGCACAGCAACTTCTTTGCCCTCATTATCAGTAACGGTTGCTCCCATTGGCACTGAGTATTTATCACCAAAGAAAAATGTCTGACCAACCTCAATACCACGAGCTGAAATTTGCTTTTCTTTTGGCACGCTTGCCTCAAAATCCTTTTTATCTACCACATCTTCAGTTGCGGCAAACAGTGATGTCCAATCATTTACGATCGGCGAAAGATCTCCATTATAATCTACATCAATGCTTGGAATTGCTTTTTCTAACAAATCTGCATGGCAAAAAACTTCGCTCTCACCCGTATCAGCAAGCACAATAAATTCATGACTTAAATCACCACCAATTGGCCCCGCTTCGGCACGCATTGGAATTGCAGGAATGCCCAAACGATAAAAAGTGCGCAGATATGACACAAACATTTTATTATAAGATTCAATTGCCGCCTCTTTGCTTAAATCAAACGAATAAGCATCTTTCATCAAAAACTCTCGTGATCGCATAGTGCCAAAACGTGGTCTTATTTCATCACGAAATTTCCACTGGATATGATAAAGACTAAGCGGCAAATCTTTATAAGATTTAATAGCAGATCTAAAAATATCAGTTATCATTTCTTCGTTAGTTGGACCATATAACATTTCGCGATCGCTTCTATCGCTAATGCGCAACATTTCTTTGCCATAAGCATCATAGCGACCACTTTCTCGCCATAAATCCGCAGGTTGCAATGTTGGCATAAGCAACTCAATTGCTCCCGCCCTATTTTGCTCTTGCTCAATGATTGCCTGCACTTTTCGCAATACTTTATAGCCAAGCGGCAACCAAGAATAAGAACCCGCAGCATGTTGTTTAATCATACCCGCACGCAACATTAGCCGATGCGAAATAATCTCGGCCTCTTTTGGTGTTTCTTTTAGGGTTGGTAAAAAATATTGTGTTAGGCGCATTAAAAACCTCAAAATAAAAGCGACTCAGTGAATTTAGACTAGCTTAGCAAAAACCCTAAAGTGCATGAAGGAAAATAGTTACATTGGGTTTTTTACCCCAATAATCTCTTAATTCAGCTCTTACACCACGCCTGATTGCCTCACGCAATCTTTTTGTATCAGAGCGCCGTTTTGCTGGCATTGAACGAATAACTCCCTCAATTGCTTTTTCAATGATGATTTCTAAATAATCCTCATCATCTTCAGCTGGTTTTGGCAATCCTTCGATATACATATCTGGGCCCGAAGTGATTTCGCCATTCCTATTTACACATAAGCTAACGCTTACCATGCCGCCAAGTGCTAGTCGTTTTCTGGCTCTTACGCCGCTTTCTTGCGGGGTGCAAACAATGTCTCCATCAAGATATAATTCGCCAACTCGCACTTCACCCGGTGAGACTTCTGGCTCTGGCGCAAGCCGCACCATGTCGCCATTTCTTATGGAAAATACTTGCTTGATGCCGTGGCTTTTTCCCAACTCTGCTTGCGCTTCAAGGTGCAGTGCTTCGCCATGCACTGGAATTAGCAAATCTGGTTTCACCCAATCATAAAGTTGCGTTAATTCACCTCGGCGAGGGTGTCCAGTTACATGCACTAATTCTTTATCATTAGTGATAACTTCTATGCCTTTATCAATCAGTTGATTTTGAATATCAATCACTTCACGTTCATTACCCGGAATTGCCCATGATGAGAAAATCATCGTGTCGCCCGCATTTAGATCAACCACGGGGTGAACACCTCGGGCGATGCGAGATACGGCGGCACGAGCCTCGCCTTGCGAACCTGTGCAAATAAGCACCACTTTATTGCGAGGCAAATGGGCAAAAGCATCTTGATCTAAAAATGGCTCTAAGTCTTCTAACATGCCTAATTCTTTGGCAATCGTGGTGATGCGATGCAGAGAAAGACCCGAGAGGACAACTTGCCGCCCCGCTTTTTGTGCCGCTCGTGCAATAGAAATCACCCTGCCTAAGTTTGATGCAAATGTGGTTACTGCCACCCTATGTTTTGAGTTGGCGATTATGTTTTCTAATGTCGCAGCAATTTCTTCTTCAGATGGACTTTGCCCTGTTTTGGTGGCGTTGGTGCTATCGCAAATTAGGGCTAAACTACCCTCTCTATTAGCGATTTCTTTTAGACGTTTTTCATCAGTTGGCGGCGAAGAAATTGGGTTATGATCTAATTTCCAATCGCCCGTATGCAAAGCCTGCCCAATAGGTGTTTGAATTAACAGCGAGTTACACTGTGGAATCGAGTGCGCCATATTTATTGCTTCAATGGTGAATGGTCCAAGTTTAAAAGGTTCATTAGGTTGCATGTTAATCACCTTCACCCTTGCTTGAATATTATTGCCAATTCGCTTTGCCTCAAGCATTGCAGCCGTGAATGGAGTTGCATAAACTGGCGCATCAAAACTTGGCCATAAATCTAGCACTGCGCCATAATGATCTTCGTGGCTATGAGTAAGAATTAGCCCTAAAACATTATCCGCCTCTTCTTCTAAAAAAGTTGGATCGGCCATTATTAACTCAATTCCGGGTTGTTCGGGCCCGCCAAAAGTTACGCCGCAATCTACCACAATCCACTTACGATTAAACGGATCGCCAAAGCCATAGGCAGCCATATTCATGCCTATTTCGCCTACTCCACCAAGCGGCACAAATACAAATTCATCACTATTTTTTTTCTTAGCCATTAAAGCTCCTTAATACTGGCAGCGGTGCCAAAATGCACATCGCCAGAACTGATATATTCTAATTGCCCGCTTGGGGTTTTCACAATCAAGCGGCCATTGTTATCCACATCTTCAAATACGCCCTCAATCACTTTGCCATGATTTGAGATTGCGACAGGATCGCCAATACTAGATGCGGCTTTTTTCCATTGCTTTAAGATTTCTGACAATCCCTCGCCTTCATTCCAAATTCTATAGACCTCAAGCCAATGTTTGCTCAATAATTTGAACAGCTGTTCAGCATTCATGTCTGAGCCAATATCTTGTAAGCAAGTTGCGCCATAAGGCAAGTCTTTTGGTGCAGCAACAATATTTACGCCAAAGCCAATAACCAATGCTTGATCACCAGATTGCGTTTGATGCGCTTCTAATAATATGCCGCAAATTTTCTCGCCATTAGCTAAAATATCATTTGGCCATTTTAATGATATTTTTGCATTCGTCCCCGCTTCAAGTAAAGCACGATAAATTGCTAATGCCGCAACAAATGCAATTGTTGATAATTTATCTGGCGCAACATTTAATCGCAATAAAAGCGAAGCGGCTAGGTTGCCCTGATGCCATTGCCAAATTCGTGCCAATCGCCCCCTGCCCGCAGTTTGATTTTTTGCTACAAACCAATGATTGCTCAAGTGATTATTTTTTGCTTGGCGTAATGCCTCGCTATTGGTTGAGTCAATAGTGATAAATTCACTTACGCCAAAGCCATGATTTTCTGCTATTTCATCTAAATAAAAATTCACCTAAAAAAGACTAGTTGCGGCGGTTCGGGCAATATCTGCTAATGGTGCGCCGACAGTTAGATAATAGGTGATTACCAAAAAGCCAGATAAAATCATTACGAATTTTAATTCAGAGGGAACAGCATCAAACTCTTGCACTGGCTCATCAAAAAACATGGTTTTTACGACCCGCAAATAATAGAATGCACTCACCGCACTTGCCAACACACCAATTATTGCCAAGGCAAATAAATTTGCTTCAATAGCGGCTAAAAATACATGCCATTTTGCGAAAAAACCAGCGAGCGGAGGAAGACCAATTAGCGAGAACATTAACACTGCCATAATTCCTGCTACCAATGGTCTAGTTTGCGCCAAACCTGCAAGGTCTGAAATATCCTCAACATAACCATTATTGTTTTTTAGCGATAAAATACAGGCGAAAAGTCCAATGGTCATGGTGACATAAACCGCCATATAAATTGCAACCCCCTGCACCCCAACTAATGAGCCAGCACTTAACCCAACTAATGCAAAACCCATATGTCCGATTGAAGAATATGCAATTAAGCGTTTTAGGTTTTTTTGCCCAATGCCCGCAAATGCCGCTAGCACCATTGATGCAATCGAAAGGAAAATCACCACTTGTTGCCAATCGCTAGAGATTGGCTCAAAGCTATCCATAACCAAACGAATGAGCAAAGCCATTGCCGCCACTTTTGGTGCTGTTGCAAAAAATGCTGTCACTGGAGTTGGCGCACCCTCATATACATCTGGTGTCCACATGTGAAAAGGCACGGCGGAGATTTTGAATGCTAACCCTGCTAACAAAAACACCAAGCCAAAAACC
>Ga0256834_1001165_pt1 | contig 18269 bp, 18 predicted proteins | sample 4281140metaG_FD_190536 | JGI IMG/M metagenome (GOLD analysis project Ga0256834, IMG submission 190536) | Hydrothermal vent microbial communities from East Pacific Rise, Pacific Ocean - 4281-140 | ecosystem: Environmental > Aquatic > Marine > Hydrothermal vents | place: Pacific Ocean: East...
AATCATCACAAAAAGAATTAGCTGAATTTTGTGATAGATATTTAACAGAAGACAGTGACATAGAAAAGTATTGTAAAAGTAAAAACATACCTATGGACTTAGACTAAAAGTAAGGTAACAAAACCTCGTAGCCAATACATTACCTAGCGGCAATGTATTGGCTAGAGTCAACCGTTATACACACTACAAGTAAAAAATTTATATTAAGGAAATAGCATATGAATAAACGATACTTCGAGATATTTAAAATAAAAATTGACAATTTCCTTAACGAAATGAATAAATCTAAACCTTTATATGAAGATTTATCTAAACAGAATAAACTTCTCCATGCCGGAGAATATGGGATGTATAAAGAACGATCACTAAAAGAGTTGCTTGAATTTATCATTCCTGTTAAATATCAAACAACTGATGGGTATATCATAAATTCATTTGATGAGACATCAACACAATGTGACCTAATATTATTTGAAAAACTAAATACACCCTTAATTGAATTTGGGGATAGATTCCAATTTATCCCAGCAGAATCAGTTTCTGCAATTGGAGAAGTGAAATCTACACTTTCAAAAGAAGAGTTTATTAAAACTGCTATAAAACTGTCAAAGAATAAAGAGCTATGTAAACCTTCTAAAGAGTATACAAAACTTACTCCTGACTATAATAAAGAATTGTTTTCTCCATTTTCTTTTATCATATGTGATAAAATTACCGGTATTAATGCAAACTATACATTTAAAGATTTAATAAAAGAATTAGCGAGTAGGTATCAACACGAAAATATCGATGTTAATAATTATTTCAATATTATAATTAGTTTAACTGATAAAAAAGCATTTGGTTTCAGGACACCAGAAGAATACAAAAATCCTGATATACCTAAAAATACAAAGATATATTATCCAATACGATTTGGAGATATTATGAACGGTTCCATAGTCGACTGTACGGATTCTTATAATTTATTTAGAGAGTTTGCAACTGCTTTATCAGGCAGTTTAAACAAAAGACCTACATATTATCCAGACCCTGTTGACTACTTTTGGGAATAGACAAAACATCAGTAACTGAAAAAAGTTGTATAACAAGTACGTGGAGCGCAATAGTTTCCCCTGCGGGAGAAACTATTGCTCACGACGAACGTTATGAGTCAATCTGAAAGCACTTAGCTTAAGAGAGCCTATTTCAAAAAAAGAGAAGCTTTAAAGAGAGAGTCCAAAAACTCAAATGCGAGTAAGAAACTTAAAAGCCTACTCTTAAACGTCAAGAGTAAAAGAGAACTAAATGCTAGTTAAAAAACAGAGTATTTCAGAAAGTAGCAAAGTTAAAAAGCTTAGCAGTTCAACAGACTCCCGTAGCTAGTGTAAGAACATCAAAAACATTGACGTCATAACAAAACATAGTAAAAAAATATGTTACCTCGCCGAAAAAAAGTATCTAAACTAGAAAAGTTGGATACCATTGTAAAAGTTAAAAGACTACACGAACGGGTAACATATTTTTATATTCAGCCGTTACCATACAACATAAACATATAAAAAAATAAGTGAGTATTAGAAAAATGACAATAAAAGAAGCCATACTAAAAAGTCTTGAAGAGTTAAAAGAGTTATCAACACATACTCAAGTTTACAATCACTTAATCGAAAATAATTATTATGAATTCACAAAAGGTAAAACACCAGAGAGAACAGTCTCAGCCCTATTGGGAGACTTTATCCGAAGTGGAGATACAAGAATAAAAAGAGTTAAAGGCAATGGCAACTTTTACTTATATTATCATACAAAAAATGAACAACTTGTTGATATTGAAAATATTATAGAAGATATTTCAGAAAACACAACTGTTTCAAAAAAAGAAAATTTAAAATATCACGAAAGAGATTTACATATCTTACTTTCAAGCTATTTAAACTCTAAAAATGTTCATTCAAAAACAATTTTACATGAAGTGTCAAAAAATAATAATGACAATCATCAAAAATGGATACACCCTGATATGATAGGCATTGACTTCTTAAAGTTACAAACAAAAACTACTCAACAATTTGTTAAGGTTTTAAATACAAGAGATATTTTTAAAATTACTTCTTACGAAGTAAAAAAAGAGATAAATACAGATTATGAACTTAAAAAATGTTATTTTCAAGCAGTTTCAAATTCAAGTTGGGCAAACTATGGCTACTTAGTCGCATTTGAGATAAGCAGTAGTTTGATGGATGAAATAGAAAGACTAAATCAGTCCTTTGGTATTGGTGTAATCCAATTAAATGCAAATCCTTTTCAAAGTAAAATTTTATTTCAATCAAAATATAAAGAATTAGATTTTAAAACAATAGATAAACTATCTAAAGTAAATGTTGATTTTGAGAAATTTATATTAAATATAGAAAAAATATTAACAGCAGATGAAAAATATCTTAAATCATCACAAAAAGAATTAGCTGAATTTTGTGATAGATATTTAACAGAAGACAGTGACATAGAAAAGTATTGTAAAAGTAAAAACATACCTATGGACTTAGACTAAAAGTAAGGTAACAAAACCTCTGATCTGTCAACCAAAAACAGGAGAAAGAATATAACTTCCTAAGCGACTATTTCCTTTTGTGACATTTTTTCTTCAAACTTAACAGGAGACATATAATTATTTGATGAATGTAGTCTCTGTCTGTTGTAAAAAATCTCTATATATTCAAATATTTTTTCATTAGCTTCAGCTTTAGTTTGAAAGTTTTCATGATGAGTGAGTTCAGTTTTTAAAGTGTGAAAAAAACTCTCAGATACTGCATTATCCCAACAATCACCTTTTTTGCTCATGCTTTGGATAATTCCATATTTTTTTAGTAAATCTTTATGCTCATAAGATGCATATTGACTTCCTCTATCTGTGTGCCAAATAAGACCATTTTGTGGTTTTCTTCGTTTTATAGCCATCTCTAAAGTATCATTAACAAGTGAAACTTTCATACTATCATCCATTGACCAGCCAACAACTTTCCTTGAGTATAAATCGATTACAGTCGCAAGATATAGCCATCCTTCTTTAGTTGGTATATATGTTATATCTCCAACATAAGTATTATTAGCAGAAGATTCATAAAAATCCCTTTGCAACCTATTTGGAGCAATTGGAAAGTTATGATTTGAATCTGTTGTTACAACTCTAAATCTTCTTTTCATTTTAACTTTTAGATTTAAATATTTCATTATTTGAGCTATCTTTTTAGTTGACATTACTAAGCCATACTTTTGCATTAAAGCTTCTCTGATGCGTCTTGTGCCATAGGTTTGACGAGAAAGATAAAATATGTCTTTTATTAGTTCATTTAACTGTGTGTCAACTTTATGAACTACAGAACCATTTTTAATCCATTGATAATAACAACTTTGAGAAACATTTAAAATCTTACACATTGTTGATATATTGAAACTCATCTTATGTTCTTTTATCCATGCATACTTTACAGAGTTTACCCTCAAGGGGCACCTAGTCTTTTGCGAAGTATGCAGTTGCCTTTTTTAATATGTCTCTTTCTTGTCTAAGTAGTTTATTCTCAGCTCTTAAGCGTCTTAATTCTTCTGATTCACTATTTTTTATTATAGTTTTTGGAGTTTTAAATCTATCATCTGTATAGATGTTATTTTTATTCTTATATATTTTTATCCAATTATAAATGGTTTTTGGATTTACATCTAAATCTGCTCCTATTTTTAAAACTGACTCCTCACTATTTAGTACTAATTGAACTGTTGAATCTTTAAACTCTTGGGTATATTTATTTGTTCTCATTTGTTTGACCTTTTATTATCAGTATTTTAACTTAGAATAGATAACTATTCTTTGTCCTGTTAATGGTAGTCAGATCAGTGGTGCTACATCCACTCAATAGATCTAAAGTTTATACAACCTGGATGTCCAACTCAAAACTCAAGAGTTGAAAGATTTAATGGTTCTATGAGAAGAGAATTTTTTGACGCTTATTTATTTTACACTCTTGATGAAGTGAAAATCATGGTTAAAGAATGGATAGATGACTATAATAATGATAGACCTCATACAGTTTTAGGAAAATTAAGCCCTATTGAATATTTAGATAAGTACAATTTAGAGATGAATTGTTCCGTTTAAACTGGTCTGGTTTAAGGGGAGGCTTACAAAATTTTGAATATATAAATGTCGGACTGGAATCTCCCTTATAAACTAGTTATATTTTTACTTGAGCAATTTTGAGTAATTATTAAACAAGGATTATTAAATTTCAACAAGAGAGATCCTTATAAGAATATTAGTAGGTGATTAAAAGTATAATAAGTTCATTAGATGAAGGAATAAATATGATTAATACTATAATTCAAGCTGCTGAAAATTTTTGTATACACCAAATTAGAATACCTCATACAACACAAGATGATTTAAGTAAAACGAGAACACTTATTGCTTATATAGATATAGATACACAAAGTAGTGAAAAATATAGAATTTATTTATCTGCGGACAAAGACTTTATCCAAAGAATATCGTTTATATTCTTAGAAGAGGAACAAAGTGATGAAGAAACACTTATTGATATGCTTTTAGAAACTGTAAATTTAATTGTAGGGAGTGCTAAAGTTTTAGCTGAAAATTCCGATAATCCATATACTATTTCCACTCCAAATTTTGAAAAAAATGGTAAGTTTGATTTAGAATACGATGTAATCAAAACTCTACAAATAGAAGATGATAAATTATCTATAGCCATTAGGGATATAACTTAAAAATGAAAAAACAAAATCACTTTGGAAAAGAACCAAAACCATATAATGAAAAAGAATTATCATGGATGGATTATTCTGGTTTATTAGACATGGAAGTTGAATTTGTTTCTGATTTAGGAGAAACAAAACAAACTGTAGCTGAAATTTTAGATCTTCAAAAAGGTTCTATTATTGATCTTGAAAAACCTGCTGGGGAATCTGTTGAAGCCTATGTAAATGGCCGTATTCTCGGTAAGGGAGAAGTTATGGTTTATGAAAAAAATCTTGCAATTCGTATAAATGAAATTCTAGATTCTAGTGCTGTTTTATATCATCTCTCAAAAGAGCGTTTATGATTAAAATATTTTTACTTTTTTTATTACCTTTAGCTTTATTTGGTTCAAAAATTCTAAGCTATAACATCTATGACAGAACAGATAGAGTTGATGTAATGATAACTTTTGATACACCATATAATGGTCAAATTAAAAAAAGCACTTCAGAATCAAAAATTATAATTAAACTTCAAGATACCTCTATTGAATCTTCAAAACTAAAACAAATATCTTCTAAATATCTTAATACTTTATCTATCACTCCAATGTCAAACTATGTTAAAATAGTAGCTTCAATCCCTTCAAACGTTGTTTTTATAGCTTCAAAAACTGCCGATGCTTATGGGTTAAGACTTAGGTTTCAAGATAAATCTGTAGCTACTAAAAATAATACTACACAAACACAACAAGCAAATAAGGCATTTTTATCTTCACTTCCAACCAAAAAAGATGAAGCAGTAAGTGATCGCTATATTATAGTTGTATCATTACTAATAATAGGAATAATTGTATTATTTGTTATTAAAAAAAAGGTAGCCCCTTCACATACCTTAAAAAATAAAACAACACCAACAAAAGAAAAATCTTGGTTATTTAATCAAACAAATGCCAATACGCAAACAGATATTAAACAACCAAGTGATGACAATAATGTGTCAATTAGATTCCAAAAAAATATAGATGAAAAGAACAGTGTAGTTATGCTTGATTTTATGGATCAAAGTTATCTTATACTTATGGGAACAACAAATATACTGCTTGATAGATTTAATGAAAACAAACCAACTACACAAGAGGATTTTGAAAGTATACTTCAAGATAAACATCAAGCTTTAGAAGAGTTTTTATCAAAAAAAGAGCCGATCTCCCCTTCTGAAGAGCAAAAACAGTCATACTCTCAAAGGGCATCAAGCATTCCTTATGATGCTTAAGAATTATCTCTTTGATATCTCTCTTTTAGTAGTTTTTTAATTGTCTTTATTTGATTATACTTAAGCTCATATGAATCATCCATCATTTTACTAGAGTGATAAACTTCTGTTACAGTAATTCCAAAAGGATCTTTTTTCTCTTTAATTTGTTTATTTTCATCATTAAAAGAGTAAAGATATAAATTTTTACGTGTATGTTGAATATAGTATGTTAGTACTATCTCATCTGTATATTTTTTCTCAATTGCAACTATTACTCTTTGATTTTCTTTATAGCTTTCATCAAGTACTAAAATTTTTCTAGCTTCTTCTACTGACATAAAGCCTATATAAAATTTATTATATAACCCATGATACCTTTGTGTGCTTGTAGTCATCAAAAAACCAATATCTAATACATGATTCTTATGTGAACGCAAAGTTTTTGTAATCCAACTCATTGTATTATAGTATCTAAAATGATGTAGCTTAAGAGTATTTGCTTCAATCATTTTTTTAGATTTAGATTTTTGTTTTGGAGCTATCTCTTTAATATTTGAATTTTTAATGTATTCTAAAATATTTACTGATGAATACTCTTTTGTAAACCAAACTGTACAATAAGATGGAAACTGCTTTGTCCCAGTAGCCCCATCGTTTAATATAATAAGTGATTTTATCTCATAATTTGGAAATATAATCTCTAATAGTGCTTTTTTCTTTCTAAGTCTTTTTCTAAGTTTTAATACATTTTTAACAAGTGTCATCTCAACAAAATAAAGCTCATTGTTGCGAGTTATAAACATAGCATCAAACTCACTTATTTCACGACTTTTTGTACGGTAAACTATTTGTTGTTTTTCACTAATAGAAAGTGTATTTGGAAAAGATTTATCTTTATTTTGATGAAATCCTTTTAGTATAAACTTTTCTATTTCATCATTTTCTTCAGCATACTTAATAAGTTTTTCATATAGATAATTTTCATAAACTTCACCCTCAAAAGAACGATATGAACTTAAATATTGTGGATCATCCTCATCAATACCTTTAGCAATTAGAGACATAAGGTGTTTTACATTGTAGTCATAATGAAGTAAGTTATCAGATATATTACTCTCATCTAAATTTCTAATATCTTGGCTTATTTTTAACATTAAACCATCTCACTATTTTTAAAAAATTGATCAATAATATTGCGATACTCTTTGACATCACTAACATGATTTACTAAATCTCGAAGAGCTGAAGCACCACTATAACCTTTTGAATATGTATGTGTATGTTTTCTAAACATTGCTACACCATGAGATCCATAAAAATCCACCATCTTATCAAAATGTTCTAAAATTATTTCATGTTTAAGAGAAGAAGATATATTTGATGAACCTGTTTTAAGCTGATGAAATATCCAAGGAGCACCAACAGCACCACGACCAATCATTACGCCATCAGTGCCAGTATGCTCTAGTACCCATTTGGCCTTCTCGTAAGAGTCTATATCACCATTTGCCACAACAGGGATAGATACTGCTTTTTTTATCTCAGCAATTGCATCATAATCAACTGCTGCTTTAAATTTTCCTGCTCTAGTTCTACCATGAACAGCTAAAAAATCAGCTCCACTATCTTCAACCATTTTAGCTATATCTACATGATTTTTTTTTTCAAAACCAAGTCTAATTTTAACACTCGTTTGTTTTTTATTTGATGTTTCTTTTATAGTTTTTATAAGGGATCCCATAAGAGGAAGATTTAAAAGCAAAGAACTACCACTACCATGCCCAACAACCTTTGGAACAGGACATCCGCAATTGAGATCTATAATATCAATGCCATCATATTGATTTAACACCTCTACTGCACCACGAACTACGTCAATATCAGAGCCAGATATTTGGACAGAATAAGGGTCTTCAAGTGGTGATTTTTTTAACATATGTAAAGTTTTTTTAGAGTTATGAATAAGAGCATTAGAGCTTAACATCTCACTTACAGTAAGATCGGCTCCAAATTTTTTAACAACACTTCTAAATGGTAGATCTGTAAATCCAGCTAGTGGTGCTAATATATATACAGGCTTATCAAATGTCATATAATATTATACAAATAAATCTATATTAAAATTTTTACCACACTCTTTAAGTGCACGGTAAGATTTAAAATTTAGAAATTCATCTTGTAATGTATTGTTTAAGAGTTCATCTGCAAGAGATAACATCTCTAGATCAAAAAGAGTATATAAATAAGCTCCTAACATCTCTTCAGAATTTTCACTTAAACTCTCAAATAGTTTCATTCTTTGCTCTGGAATCATATTTAAAGACAATGCTTTTGATATAGCGATATAATCATCTCCATCTAACTCTAGTTGTGAGAATAAAGATATAAGTTCGTCATTTGTTGCTTCTAAAGTATTTTCGTCTGCATTTATTCTAGATAATATTATAAATAAAGCTTCTTTTGTTAAATTTTCTTTATATTTTTCAATTGCATAAAATGGAGCTTCTTTTACAAAATCAATATATACTTCATCTAATAAGCTTTTGGTATATTTATCTTTTGAATTTAAAATGTTTTCAGCTGACAAGTCACCATTTTTATACATATTTCTTTGGTTAATAACGCTAAGTTGATTTGAAGGATCTAGTGAGTATTTTTTTAAGTCTACAACTTTTCCATTTTTTAACTCTTCAATTATTTCTAAAATTTTATTAATTTTTTCATTTGAAGTTTCAGGTTTTAAATTAGCACCAGCCATTAAGTTTGAATTATCAATAACTGAACCCAATAACTTATATCTATCAGTTTTATAAACATGGGAACGCTTTTGTTTACCTAAATATGCATCTATAATTGAATCTATAAATTTTTCATAATCTTTTTCATATTTTCTTCTATCTAGTCCATTTAATAAAGAATAAAATGCCATATGCAATAAACTAGCTATATATAATATAATCAAAGGAATTACTATTAATATTGCAATTGATATAGATGGTAATTGTATACCAAATAAACTTATTGCATAACTATCCTGTGTTACAAATGCGTAAACATACCATCCAACTATAATTATCAATAAAAATGATGCCGTTGTATATCTTTTTAAGTACATACTTGCCCTTAACTTGATTTTTCTACTATCTCTCTACAATCAATACAGTAAATGGCATGTGGTTTTACTTTTAAACGTTGAAAACCTATTAAATCTTCACACATTTCGCAAATTCCATAATCACCATTTGCTATTTTACCCAATGTAATATTAATCTCATGTAATTCTCTGTTTTGTTGAGATACAATTGCACTCTCTATCATAGAATTATTACTATTTGAAGCATGGTCTGCCTCATCATTTAACTCTTGGTCACTTAGTTGATTAAGTTCATCATTTACATCATCTATATTTTTATTTATCTGTTCTTGACGACTTTTTAAAATTTCTTTGAAATATTCTAATTCACTATCTTGCAAATTCTTATCCTTGTCTTGACTTTCATTTATGATATGGATGATTACTTAAAATTGAAAAACCTCTGTAGATTTGTTCTAAAAGTACAGCTTTAACAATTTTGTGACTCATAGTTATTTTACCTAGACTAATAACTTTATCACTTTTTTTCAAAAAAGCATCTTCAAAACCATAAGCTCCACCAATGAAAAATTTAATCGCAATTCTATCATTTAATAGCTTACTAAATTCATAAGAATCTATTATTTCACCATCTGGGTGTAAAGTAATACTATAACTCTTATTTATGTACGGATTCAATACCTTTGTATATACCGCACGTGAGGCTTCTTGGGAGATAGTGTGTGCTTTTGTTACATCTTTATTAAAAATTTCAATATTTTCTACTTTGGCGAAACGATTTATCATTTTTGTTAACTCTTTATATAGAGAATCATAAGTTGAACGCTCTTTTTTAGCAATACTGATAATATCTATTTTCATTTTAAAAGATCACTTCCTATAACTTTATAGGCAATATTTACAAAATTATCTTCCAGTTTAACACCGCCAATAACACCAACTGGATGTTTTGAAAGTGAAGCAATATCTTCTACTTCACCACCAAGTATATTTAATATATCGCTTTTAGTATTTGTATCTCTATATGCACCTAATCCAATATAATTCAAATCCATTTTATTCGCTTCAAGTACTTCTTTTTCATTATGGGTAGATATACCCAATAGTTTATCATCTTTAATGATTTGTCTTAATATATCAACTGCTTTAAAAATATTTTCATTAATCTGTTTTAAATCATCTTGTCCAAGATGGACACCATCACAATAATCTACTAACTCATATTTATCATTAACTATTAAAAACCCATCAAATAGCTGTCTAATAGTGATTAATTGCTGTTTTATAAATGTTATATCTGAGGTTTTATTTCTGTATTGCAAGATTTTAGCATCATTTTTATTTGCGATACTAACAAATTCTTCCACACTTACAGCATGTGCATCCAATAGATCTTGATCGCATAAAGCATATAGTTGCATATTGTTTAACTATTATCAAACATTGTCAATAGATCACTTAGGGTCTTTTTTAACTCATTTCTATTTACAACCATATCAACTGCACCTTTTTCAAGCAAAAACTCTGCTCTTTGAAATCCATCAGGAAGAGCAGAACCAATAGTTTGCTCAATTACCCTTTGTCCAGCAAAACCAATAAGAGCACCTGGTTCTGCGATAATTATATCACCTAATGTTGCAAACGATGCAGATACACCACCCATAGTTGGATCTGTAAGTACTGATATATATGGTAAATTATTTTTTGCTAGTCTTGCTAATGCAGCTGAAGTTTTACTCATTTGTAATAGAGAAAATGTTGATTCTTGCATCCTAGCTCCACCAGAAGCACTAAGTATAATTACACCTTGCTTTTTTTCTATAGCACGCGTAACTGCACGAACTATTTTCTCTCCCTCTACAGATCCTAATGATCCACCCATAAATGAAAAATCAAATATAACCACTTGAGCATCTACACCATTTATTTTCATCTCGCCACTAACAACAGAGGAATAGCGACCAGTTTTTTTATAACCATCTTCTATACGAGTTTTATATGTTTTTTTATCTGAAAAATTTAGCGGATCTACTGGTTTTAAGCTAGCATCAAATTCAACAAATGAGTCTTCATCAGCTAGAAGCTTAATACGCTCCTTTACACCTATTCGTAAATGAAAACCACATTTTGGACATACATAATTTTGATTTTCAACCTCTTTGTAGTACATTAAAGAATGACACGATTTACACTTAACCCAGTGAGATGAAGCTTCACTTTTAGTTGGTTGTTTTTTAGCTATATTTCTAGAAAAGATATTAAGTAAGTTCAATAAAAAGTCCTTAGTATTATATAATTAGGCGATTATACCTTAATTTACCTAAAATTTAAGAATTCTACTTAAGCGTTTTATTTAGATATTTTACATTTTCCAAAACTTCTTTTAGCACAAATATTTCCATCTATCCATGTAGCATGACTAAATCTAGTTCTATGGATATGTGCACCATCAAAATTTGCACCATTTAATTTTGCCCATCTAAAGTCAGTTCCACTAAGGTTTGCTCCTGAAAAATTAGCATTTTGAAGTTTTGCACTTTTAAAAATTGCTCCTTTTAAATTAGCACCACTAAAATCTACATTTTTAAGAGATGTTTTTATAAATTTGGTCCCTCTTAAATCAGCATTTTTAAAGCTAACCCCATCCATAACCTTTCCAGAGAGATGTTTACCCTTAAAATTAACAGCAGTATTAATTTTTCTTTTTTTCTTTTTAAATATATAACGACAATTTCCTACACTATTTTGTTTACATTCTAAACCATTTTTCCATATAGCTCCACCAAGTTTTGCGTTATAGAATATAGCATTTTTAATATTAGCATCTTTTAAGTTAGCACCACGAAGGTCAGCGGAGCTAAAGTTTACGTATTGAAGATCAGCTTTTTGAAGATTTGCATCTGTTAAATTAGCACCTTGAAAATAAGAACCATAAAGATCAGCATTTGAAAAATTTGCATCTGAAACATCTGCACCATGAAACTGGGAGAATGATAGATTTGCATCTGATAAATTTGCTTTAGTAAGATTAGCTTCTGGAGCTATTGTATACTCTTTGACAATGATTTTTGCAGATGCAATGTATGGAAATAAACTTAATAATATCCCTATATATATTGTTTTCATTGTTTCACCTTAAAAAAATTTTAAAATTGTAACATAATTAAAAATCAACATAATACTTTTAATAAGCAACTTTATTTTTTATAGTAATTTGTTACTTTTTCTCCCAAATTAACTAGAGAGAAAATATTAATTTACTTTAAAAGTGATTTAATCATACTTCTTGCAGCTTCACGCCCATCATATGCAGCTGTTACAACCAGATCAGCACCACGATAGCAGTCCCCACCAGCATATATCCCAGCAGTTGAAGTTTGATGTGTATCTTCATCAATAATTACCTCACCCCATTTATTGATCTCAATACCATTTTCAGCTAAAAAAGATGGAACTTCAGTATCAAATCCCAAAGACATTATAATAACATCAGCACTAATTCTAGATTCACTACCTTTAATCTCCTCAATCCTTTGACGTCCATCTTCCCCTTTTGTACCTAAAGTTGTTTTTATAAATTCTACAGCTACAGCTTTGGAAGCTTCGTTGAGTATAATCTCTTTAGGAGATGCAAAGAAAGAAAATTCTACACCCTCCTCCATAGCATTTTTATACTCTTTTTTAGATCCAGGCATATTTTTTTCATCACGACGATAAAGACAAGTTACAGATCTTGCACCCTCTCTTTTTGCAGTACGTAAACAATCCATAGCAGTATCACCACCACCAATTACAATTACATTTAGATCTTTAAAATCAAATTTTTTATCATAATCACTTTTAAAGTTTTTCTTTTGAATAGCAGTTAAATAATCCATAGCATCATAAACATTTGTAGCGTTTTCACCACCTATTGAAGCTCTTTTAGCTTTTGTAGCACCAACACCGATAAACATTGCATCATGATTGTTCGCAATCTCTTCAAAGGCGATATCTTTACCAACTTCACAATTTAAAATCAACTTTAATCCTGCTTCTTGGAGTAATTTTATACGACGCTCTACTATTTTTTTATCTAATTTAAAATTTGGAATTCCATAAGTTAAAAGACCACCAGCTTTGTCACTTCTCTCATACATAGTTACAGCTATACCTGAACGTAAAAGATATGTAGCAGCAGATAATCCAGCAGGCCCACTCCCTATAATTGCCACTTTTTTATTAGTAGTAATTCCTGGAAATTCAGGTGTATATCCAGCTTTAAAACCAGCTTCAGTAATATATGTCTCTATAGAACCAATAGTAATAGCTCCATGTCCATCATTTAGAGTACAATCACCCTCACATAGTCTGTCTTGTGGACATACCCTACCCATAACTTCTGGAAATGGAGATGGCTCATTTGATAGCTTAAAGGCAAATTCTAAATCAGTTTCACTTACTGCTTTTAACCATTGTGGAATATAGTTGTGAAGTGGACATTTTGTTAAACAAAATGGATCTCCACATTGGATACATCTATCACTTTGTGAAGCTGCATCTTTTTTATCAAATACTTCATAGATTTCATTAAAATCTTTTGTTCTCTCTACAACTAATCTTTTATTTGGATCTAGTCTTTCAATATTTAAATATTCTCTCATGATTAGTCCCCTTTTTCTACATTTAATGGTAATTTTGTTAGATTTTTTGGTTTTATAAGCCAAAAATTTCTAACTTCAACTCTAAAATTTTCAAGTAACTCTTTGGCTTTTAAACTACCTGTTTCAACTACATAGTCTTTTAATAATTTTTTAAGATAGTGTCTAGCCTCATCACCTTCATCTGTATCAATTCTAACAGCTTCAACAAGCTCACGATTTACATTTTCTACAAATGAATGATCCACATCATATACAAATGAAACACCACCTGTCATACCTGCACCAAAATTAATACCTGTGCGACCCAAAATAACTACAACACCACCAGTCATATACTCACAAGCATTATCTCCTGTACCCTCAACAACAGCTAAAGCACCAGAGTTACGAACAGCAAAACGCTCACCCACACTTCCAGAGATATAAAGTTTACCACCAGTAGCACCGTAAAGACAAGTGTTTCCACCAGCAGCATAGGCTTCACCCTCATTTTTAGATTTGATTATAACCTTACCTCCATGCATACCTTTACAAAGATAATCATTTGCTACACCATCTAAATAGATAGAGACACCAGGAATTAAAAATGCTCCAAGAGCTTGACCAGCTATACCAGATAAATTAATTTTTATAGTATCAGTTTTAAGACCTTCATCTCCATAGTATTGAGCTATCTCTCCAGATATGCGAGCACCAAAACTTCTATTTAGATTAGTGATTTGGCGCTCAATTTTTATTGGATGTTCAGGGTGTTGAATTGCTACCATCGCTTCTTTTAATACATCTTTTTCAAAGGCATTATCATCAAACGGATCATTATATTTTTGTTGATGGGTATTTACACCATCTTCTTGATGCAGTATTGATGAAAAATCAAATTTTTGAGCAAACTTATCATTTTTTACACTAAGAATATCGCTTTTACCTATCATCTCCTCCATAGTTTTATAACCGAGTTCTGCCATAATAGAGCGAATATCTTCAGCAATAAATGTAAAATAGTTTATAATTTGATCTACATGCCCTTTAAAAAACTCTTCACGAAGTTTCTCATTTTGAGTAGCGATTCCAACTGAACATTTATTTACATGGCAAATTCTAAGCATTTTACAACCAACAATTGTAAGAACACCAGTACCAAATGCGTAAGATTCTGCACCTAAAAGTGCAGCTTTTACAACATCTAGTCCAGTTTTTAATCCACCATCAGCTTGAAGCTCAACAAGACCACGAAGATTATTTGCTTTTAGAGCATTATGTGCCTCACTAAGACCAAGCTCCCATGGATTTCCTGCAAATTTTATAGATGTAAGTGGAGCAGCACCAGTACCACCATCACCACCAGATATAATAATTTTATCAGCATATGCTTTTGCAACACCAGCCGCAATTGTTCCAACACCAATTGTTGATACAAGTTTAACTGCAACACGTGCTTTAGGATTGACTTGTTTCATATCAAAAATAAGTTGAGCCAAATCTTCAATAGAATATATATCATGGTGTGGAGGTGGTGAAATTAAAGTAACACCTGGAACAGTATGTCGAAGCTTTCCAATAAGTGGCGTTACTTTGTGACCTGGAAGTTGTCCACCCTCACCAGGTTTTGCACCTTGAGCAACTTTAATCTGAATCTCTTCAGCACTTCTTAAATAAGCTGGAGTTACACCAAAACGACCAGATGCAACTTGTTTGATTTTTGAAACTCTTTCAGTATTAAATCGAGACTTATCCTCTCCACCTTCACCAGAGTTTGACTGAGCGCCAATTCTATTCATTGCTATAGCTATAGTTTCATGAGCTTCCGGAGAGATTGAGCCAAGACTCATTGCAGCTGATGCAAAACGTTTAAATATCTCCTCTTTTGGTTCAACTTCATCAATAGTAATAGGTTTTCTTGATGATTTCAGATCAAAAAAATCACGAATAAATTTAAGACCACGTTTATTTACCAAATCCCTTAATACATTAAAATCTTTAGTTTTACCACTATCGGCACACTTATGAATAGCATGAATTATTGCTGGTCCAAAATCATGATACTCAGAACCATGATAAAATTTATAAAAACCACCAATATTTAGTGGAAATATTTTACCAAAACCATTTTCTTTAAAAGCATCCTTATGGTATGAAGTTATTTTTTGCTCAATATCATCATAAGTTAAACCACTAAGCGCGCAGTGAGAAGATTCAAAGCAATCTTTTACAATCTCTTTACTTAATCCCATCACATCAAATAGACCAGAATTTCTATAAGAAGCTATAGTCGCTATCCCCATTTTTGACATAATCTTAAGCAATCCACCATTTAAAGCGGTGTGAACTGATTTAAGAGCATCATGACAATTAAGGTTAAGAACTTTAGATGATTTAGTCCGAGATATAACTGTTGAAAATAAAAGATTTGGATATATAGCACTCGCACCATATCCAATTAATACAGCTGCTGAATGAGAATCCATAACTTCACCAGTAACAGCAATGATAGATATTAAATGGCGAATTTTTGCTTTTAAGAGTGCAAAATTTAAACGACCAATAACCATTGCCATTGGCATAACCATATTTTCTTTTGAAAATGCGCTATCATCTAAAATAATAATTCTAGTCTCATCTTTTTTAACAGAATTCACAATGGTAGTAACTAATTCATTCAAAGAATTTTTTAAATCTTTTTTATAAACTGTCGAAAAAGTTTTATTATGATAAAAAGGTTGATATCTTGGTGATTTTTTATCTCCAAATGATTTTAGAACATTTAGTTTTTCTCTTGTAATTATTGGTGAGATAGTTTTTAATCTATGTGCATGCGTTGGAATCTCATCAAGCATGTTATGTATCTCTCCAAAACCAGTATTTAAACTCATAACAACACTCTCACGAATTGGATCAATTGGTGGATTTGTTACCTGAGCAAATTTTTGCTTAAAATAATCAGTAAAATTTCTTTGTTTATTTGAAAAGGCAGCAAGAGGGGTATCATCACCCATACTTCCAACAGCTTCTTTTGAATCTTTCATCATAGGTTCAATTACTTGTTCAATTACTTCTTGAGTTACATTAAAGAATCTTTGACGATCAACTATATTTTCATCTTCAAAGTCACAAAAGTAAGTATACTGCTCTTCTATATGCTCTTGCAAATATATCATATGCTCATTTAACCATTTCATATATGGATTTGAGCTTTTAAGATATTGATTTATATCATCATTCTTAAAGATCTTTCCATATTTTAAGTCAAGCCCTAACATCTCACCAGATTGTAATCTTCCACGCTCTTTGATATTATCTTCATCAATATCAACAACACCATACTCAGAGGCAATTAAAAGATTATCATCTTTTGTAATTATATATTTTGATGGTCTAAGTCCATTTCTATCTAGTGTACACCCAATATATCTACCATCTGTAACTGAAAATGCTGCTGGACCATCCCACGCTTCAAATACAGTTGAATGATACTCATAAAATGCACGAAGCTCCGGATCCATATGGGGAGCATTTTGCCATGCTGAAGGAATTACTGCACGAACAGCTTTAAAAAAATCCATACCATTAGCTATTAAAAATTCAAAAAAGTTATCAGCTGATGCAGAATCTGAAGAGTTTAGTTGCAATATTGGTAAAATTCTTTTTATCTCTTCATCTGTAAATACTTCACTTTTTATACTTTCACTTTTAATTTCAACATTAATGCGATTACCCTCAACAGAGTTAATCTCACCATTATGAGCTACTGCACGAAATGGTTGAGCTAGACGCCACTCAGGAAGTGTGTTTGTTGAAAATCTTTGATGGAACAATGAAAATGATATTTTAAAAGAATCATCTTGCAGGTCAGTATAAAATTCTTTAATATGTGTAGGCATAACTAAACCTTTATATGAAAGAACAGAAGAGCTCATTGACGAGATATAAAAATTTTTGTTTGATATTAGTTTATGTTCAATCTCTTTTCGAGATAGATATAAAAGTGCGTCAAATCTACTTGTAGCCATAATTGAATTTGGAATGATAAATACTTGAATTATATTTGGTAATGAAGCTATAGCTTGATCACCTAAAGCATTTTTGTCTAAAGGTACATCACGACGAAGAACTATTTTTAAATCGTTGTTTGTACAAACTTCTTCTAAAATATCTAGCTCTTTGTCATCTGTAGAAAAAACTGAAGCTACTGCAAATAATTTTGGAAGCTCAATTCCCTTTTTAGATGCCTCTTTTCTTAAAAATTCTTTTGGCATAGATAACAAAAGCCCACTACCATCACCTGTTTTTCCATCTGCTGCAACTGCACCACGATGCATCATTCGCTCTAATGCCATAACAGCATCATCTAAAACTTTTTTTGAAGGTTTATTTTTAATGTTGGCAACAAGCCCAAATCCACAATTATCTTTAAATGATCTCAATAAATCATGATGTTCAACCATTTTAACTCCTGAATTTATAAATTCTTATATTTTTTTTGTAAATTTAATCTCTTTTTAAAGAAACTTAGTCTATTTAGAGACAAAGTCCTGTATTATAA